>Ga0123398_1018210_pt1 | contig 13103 bp, 15 predicted proteins | sample T5LHNO3metaT_FD_89926 | JGI IMG/M metagenome (GOLD analysis project Ga0123398, IMG submission 89926) | Methane-oxidizing artificial microbial communities from Washington, USA to study methane cycling - T5-LHNO3 metaT (Metagenome... | ecosystem: Engineered > Modeled > Simulated communities...
TATCGAATCATGGAACGATGATGAGTTTGATAACGTATTGGACTGGATTGAACAAATGACTCGTCGCAATTGGCATCGCATACTTCAGCGACCAGAAGTGTTCGTGCAACAAAGGCCGGATGTTTTGAACGTATTGGATGTTGAAATGTAATGGATAAATTCAAATACGGCGTTTTCCCGGGAGTTGCTATTTATTAACCCGGCCCTTAAATACCGTTCGCCTTGAGTCTATCGACGGTCACACCAGCCCGAACGGAAAGCCAGTGATAAATTGGGTCGGGTTAATAACCAAAGATTTTTTCGAGCGTCTCCGCAGGAAAAATCGGCAAAACGACGCGACCGCCTATACCTGTGATACCTCGTTCTGCTCCAACAAGGGCTTGAACTTAGATTCTCCTATGACTTGGCGCTGCGGCTATCGGGGACTAAAAGTCTTCATCAATTTACTGAATGGTCCGTGATGAATTGATGTCATTTAACAGGGGTTTAACGATCCAGTATGGTGTTGCCTAACCCAACAACATACTGGAGATGACAATGAACCGTGGGATCCTATTTTGCACCGCCATGGTGTTTACGGCCTTTGAGGCTTTGGCGGACGGCAATTCTAATTTTGAGGTATTCGCCAACCTCGATACCGGCCCGGGCAATGTCACGGCGACAGCCAGCGGCCGGATCATCATGAGCCAACATCAGTTTTATCAACCGCAATACACGGTGGTGGAATACAAGGATCAAGCCTTGCTACCTTTTCCGAATAAGGAAATGTCCGCGGCCGATTCGACTGCGCCGATCAAGCTCGACTCGGTATTAGGTATCCGCTCCGACAGTAACGGTATCGTCTGGATGCTGGACAACGGCATGCGTAGTGGCGTGACGCCCAAACTGGTCGGCTGGAATACCAAAACCAACAAGCTCCAGCGCTTGATTTACCTGCCTGCCCCAATTGCGCCCAAAGATGCGTTCGTCAACGACTTTGCGTTGGACACCCAGCACAATCATGCCTTTATCAGCGATCCGGCAGGAGGCGCCAATGCTGCCTTGATTGTGGTCAATTTGTCCACCGGCGCGGCGCGGCGGGCGTTGGAAGGACATCACAGTGTGGTGCCGGAAAACGTCGATTTGGTCATCGACAATGTGCCGATTCAGGTGAAAACCCCGTCGGGCGAGTTGGTGAAACCGCATATTGGCGTGAATCCCATTACCGAGGATTTAACCAACGAATGGGTCTATTTCGGGCCGATGCACGGCCTCAGCCTTTACCGGATCAAAGCCGCCGACTTGGTCAACGAGTCCTTAACGCCCCAAGAACTTGCGCAGCATGTTGAACGCTATAGCGACAAACCGATCTCGGACGGCATTAGCATTGATGAAAATAACAATATCTATCTGGGTGACTTAGCCAATAACGCCATTGGCGTGATAGCGCCCAACCGTAGTTACCGGCAATTGGCGCAATGTCCAAGATTGTCTTGGGTCGATTCCTTTAGTTTTGGCGCACATGGGCAACTCTATGCCGTTGTAAATCGCTTGCATCGTTCGGCCACGCTGAACGGCGGCGATGATCAATCCAAACCGCCGTACTACTTATTGAAGGTCAAGTCCTTAGCCGCAGGCTTGCCAGGACGTTAAAGACTGATTTGGGATACGCTTATTTTCCGGCCTATGGCGTTGACTTGCTCACGCAACCAGCCATGGGCCGGGTCTTTTTCCCATAACGGATGCCAAATCATCGCCAAATCGTAGTCCGGCAAACTCACCGGCACTGGCAATACTTGCAGTGGCACCAGTTTCTGAAAGGCGATGGCCAAACGATAGGGTAAGGACAGAATCATATTGGACTGGGCCACGATCAAGGGTGCCGACAAAAAATGCGGCACGATGAAATTAATGCGCCGCTCCAAGCCCAACTCGGTCAATTTTTCATCTATCACGCCCAATTTATCGCCGGTTCTGGAAATCAGCATGTGCGTCGCCGCCAAATACGCCTCCAGCGACGGCGCCGCTTTTATGCTCGGGTGATCCTGCCTCACCACGCAAGCCATGCGATCCATGAATAAATGTTCGCAGTGCAAATGCGCGGGCGGATTAAGTACCGAGGCAAAGCCCAACACCACATCCAGACTGCCATTTTCCAACTGCGCCAACGGGAAAGCAGATTCCGTCCGTTTGACATGAATATCCACGCCCGGCGCCGACTCTTCGATCAATTGCGACAGCTCCGGCAAGATTAAAAACTCCATGTAATCGGTCGCGGCGATGGTGAAACGGCGCTGACTGGATGCTGGATCGAAGGCCTGGGGTGCCTCCAGCAAGCGTTCCATCTCCTGTAAAAGACTGCGTACCGGCTCCACTAATGACAGCGCCAATGCAGTGGGTTGCATGCCGGCGGGCGATTTGATCAGTACCGGGTCGTTCAGTTGTTGGCGTAAACGATGCAAGGTATGACTCATCGCCGACTGCGTCACGAACATACATTCCGCCGCGCGGGTGACATTGCGCTCCCGCATCAATATGTCGAAGGCCAGTAACAGGTTTAAGTCGAAGGTACGTAGATTGGCCATGTGGATATTCCCCCCAAAGAAACTGGCTGCATACTAAACAAAATCGCTGCTGGCCGGTATGAACAGTCTTGATGGTAGCGGATGAAATTTCACCATTTCACAGTTCAACCCATTCCCCCTAACTTATATCGCGAGCGTGTCGATCAGCCAACACAGATTTACTCCCCCAAGGGTAGCTTTCGGTTGGCGACACGCCCAGTTTCGATGGCTATCGCCGTCATTCACTATAAAACGTTACGGGGGAAGCACACATGTCCGCACAAATTCCAATTTCCACGTTCAAACCCTACCGCGGTGAGAAAGCCCGGTTGGCAAGAGCCTATGACTATTTGATACTGGTCCTGGCTTTATTTCTGTTCATCGGCTCATTTCATCTACATTTTGCCCTGACCGTCGGCGATTGGGATTTCTGGGTCGATTGGAAAGATCGGCAATGGTGGCCGCTGGTCACGCCGCTAATCGGCATTACCTTTCCAGCCGCCGTTCAGGCGGTGTTATGGGATAAGTTCCGTTTACCGTTGGGCGCCACTCTGTGCGTCGCGGCCTTATTGATCGGTACCTGGGTAACCCGGGTATTCGCTTACCACTACTGGAACTATTTCCCCATCAACATGGTGTTGCCGGCGACAATGATTCCGGGCGCTTTGGTATTGGACACCTTGTTGATGCTCACCAATAGTCTAACCATCACCTCTATTTTTGGCGGCGGCGCGTTTGCCTTGTTGTTTTACCCCACCAACTGGCCGATTTTCGGCATGTTCCACCAAGCGGTCGATTACCGCAACAGCCAGCTGACGGTGGCCGATGTGTTCGGTTTTCAATACATCCGCACCGGTATGCCGGAATACCTGCGCATCATCGAACGCGGCACCTTGCGCACCTATGGCCAGTACGCCACGCCATTGTCGGCATTTTGTTCAGCGTTGTTGTGCTCGTTGATGTATCCGCTGTGGTGGAAAATCGGCAAATTGTTCGCTGATACCCGTTATCTGAAAAGCATTTAAGGAGCACAGTCATGAAATCATTTTTTAAACCTTGGCTGTTGGCAGTGCTTTGCATCAACGTATTGTCGATATTTGCAGTACCCACCGCGCAGGCCCATGGCGAAAAAGCCCTGGAGCCGTTCATTAGGATGCGCACCATCCAGTGGTACGACGTGCAATGGTCCACGCAAAAATTCAACGTCAACGATGAAGTGAGTGTCAGCGGCAAGTTTCATGTCGCCGAAGACTGGCCGATCAGTGTGCCGAAACCGGAAGCCAGCTTCTTGAATATCTCCACCCCAGGACCGGTGCTGATCCGTACCGAGCGTTACCTGAACGGTAAACCCTGGACCAACTCGGTGGCCCTGGAGCCGGGTGGTGACTATGAGTTCAAAGTGGTCTTGAAAGGCCGTTTGCCGGGGCGTTATCACATTCACCCGTTTTTTAATTTAAAAGACGCGGGTCAGGTGATGGGACCTGGGGTGTGGCTGGACATTGGCGGCGATCCCGCCGACTTTAGCAATACGATTCAAACCATCAACGGTGAAATGATCGACATGGAAAGCTTCGGCTTTGCCAACGGCGTGTTCTGGCATCTGTTCTGGGGCGCGTTGGCGGCTGCATGGTTGCTGTGGTGGGTGCGTCGGCCCTTGTTCATCAGCCGCTACCGCATGCTGGATGCCGGTTTGGAACAGGAGTTGATCACCGATCAGGATAAAACCATCGCCAAGGCGGTGTTAGTCGGCGTGCCGGTATTGGTATTGGCGCTGAATGCCGTCACCGCCAACCAGTATCCGGACGCCATCCCATTGCAAGCGGGCTTGGATCGAATTTTGCCTCTGCCGGCTCAAGTGAATGCCGGCATGGTCAATGTCGACACGCTAAAAGCGGAATACAACGTGGCTCAACGCGCGATGCTGTTGCAGTTTAGTATCGACAATCGCAGCCAAGGAGCGGTCAGGATCGGCCAATTTTCCAGTTCCAACGTGCATTTCATGAACGCTGATTTAGCGAGCGTCAACAGCAAACCCGGCAAGGATGACGTCAGTAATAACGGTCTGAGCCTGAGTGACAATACACCTATCGCCCCCGGCGAACAACGCACCGTCACCGTAGAAGTGCGCGATGCGGCCTGGGAGTCGGAAAAGCTGGATGGGCTGATCAAAGATGCGGACAGCCGGCTGGGTGGCCTGCTGTTTCTTTACGACGACGTGATGGGAAAACGCTATATCTCCAGCATTTCCGCCGCCGTCATTCCCAAATTCAATTAATTCAGGAGCACACATCATGGCTACCACGACAGAACACGTGCGCTTAAGCAGCGAAAACCCCAAATCATTGCCTTGGTATTTGCTTGACTTACCCAAATATTTAAAGGGATTTGGCTTTTTAACCGTTATGTACATCAGTTTACGCCTGTATCAGGGTGCTTTTGCCATAGCACACGGTTTGGATTCCTCGGAACCGGCGTTCGAACAATACTGGATGCGGCTGTTTTATATCGAACTGGTGGTGATCGCTGCCGTCGCCAGCGGCTTTTGGGGTTACTTATGGACCACGCGCGACCGCAACCTGGATCAACTGGCACCCAAGGAAGAGATTCGCCGCTATTTCACGTTGACGATGTGGATCAGCATTTACACCTTTGCCGTGTATTGGGCGGGCAGCTATTTTGCCGAGCAGGACAACTCCTGGCATCAGGTGGCGATCCGCGACACGCCGTTTACGGCTAACCATATCATCGAGTTTTACTTTAATTTCCCGTTGTACGTGATCCTGGGCGGTTGTGCCTGGCTGTACGCCAGAACCCGCTTGCCCTTGTACGCCAAAGGCATTTCCTTGCCATTGACCTTGGCGGTGTTCGGGCCGTTCATGATTTTGGTCAGCGTCGGTTTCAACGAGTGGGGACATACCTTCTGGTTTAGAGAAGAATTCTTCGCGGCGCCGATTCATTGGGGCTTTGTGATCGGGGTGTGGTTTGCCTTGGGCGTCGGCGGCATCTTGCTGCAAGGCGTGACTCGTTTGATCGAGTTACTCGATCGGATTCCAGACGCCGAATAACACTATTTTTCTCTACATCTACACGACCATGTTTCAGCCAAAGTCCGATGTAATCATGCCCAGGAGTCTTACCGATTCAGTTCACTATGCTTGGGTAGTACTTGCAGTCACTTTTCTGTGCTTGTTTATGGCATCAGCACTGCGCTCCGTTCCAGGGATCATCATGCTGTCCCTGGAGCAGGAGTTTGCCTGGAACAGAGAAACCATTAGCGGCGCCATTTCGCTCAACCTGCTGTTGTTCGGCCTTGCAGGGCCTTTTTTAGGCCGATTGATGGATGTCTACGGCGCTAAACGCATCAGCGTTATTACGTTGATTTTGTCGGTGGCAGGCGCCGGTGGCAGCGTTTTCATGCAGGAATCCTGGCAACTGTATTTGTTTTGGGGATTGCTGATTGGTGCGGGTTCGGGCGGCACTTCAATGATTATGGGATCGGCGTTGATCAATCGCTGGTTCCATAAACACCGCGGGCTCGCATTAGGCATATTGGGCGCGGCCTTCTCCTCCGGCCAGTTAGTATTTACGCCGGTGCTAATGCAGATCAATGTTCATGATGGCTGGCGCGCGGCGACGCTGTTTATCGCCGTGGCGTTAGGTTTGGTGGCTTTACCGTTGGTGCTGAAATTTTTAAGAGACGATCCCGAATCAAAAGGCCTGTCGGCCTATGGCTACCATGGCGTTCACGGAACAGTGCTTAAGCCTGATCAAAATCCCATGCGCTCGGCCATGCGCAGTCCGCAATTCTGGTTGTTGGCCTTGAGTTTTGGTATTTGCGGCTTAACCACCTCCGGGCTTTTTCAGACGCATTTGATTCCCCACGGCATCGAACATGGCTTTACCGACATGACCATGGCCATGTCCTTAGGCGTCATGGGCGCGGCCGATGTGTTCGGCACCATTTTATCCGGCTGGTTATGCGACCGGTACGGCAAGCGTTGGCCGCTGGCGTTTTATTACGTCGTCAGAGGCGCAACGCTGATATTGCTGCCCAGCATAGACACTACCGGACAATTAATGCTGTTCTCGATTATCTACGGCATGAATTGGTTGTCCACGATTCCGGCAACCTCGGCATTGACCGCGGATTTATTCGGGAAACAAAACGTCGGCGTGGTATTCGGCTGGATCTGCTTTGCTCATCAAATCGGGGCGGCCATAGCCGCCTACAGTGCCGGGTACGTCCATAGTCTGATGGGTGATTACCACCTGGCTTTTGTGGCGTCAGGTTTGTTTGCGTTTGTCGCAACCGGCATCGTTCTTTTTATAAAAGAACCCTATCCTGCTGTTTTTTTAGGGGCGCAATGAAAGCGCTATTTTTAAACAAAGAAATGGATTTATTCAAAATCCGCTGTCGGAAATTGCATATATTTCTGCCACCGGCTGCAATGGCTGACCGTCAGCAAGCACGTCGGGTAGATGCGGCCAGCGCTTCGAGCTGGGCGAAATTGCAATGACTTGCTAAACAATCGGCCAGACGCTCGATACCGGCTTCGCGCACGGCGTCGAAATCCAGGGCTTGCGCATGCCGATAGCCTGCCCAATTCAACAGCGCATCGCAGGCGGCGGGCAAATCGAATAAACCGTGCAGATAACTGCCCGCCACCTGTCCGTCTGCCGAAACGGCGCCATCGTCGCCTTCCGTCAGCGAAAATAAGGGTTGTGCCAGCGCAGGACCACTACTGACACCCAGATGGATCTCGTAGCCAGCCACCTGCGTAGCTTGCCCATAGAATGCGCCCGCAGTTTGCCGCAAGCATTTTTCCGGTTGTAAAACCGTCTGCATATCCAACAAACCCAGACCAACGGAGCTACCGGCCGGACCTTCCAGCCCCAGTGGGTCGTCTATGAGTTTGCCCAGCATCTGAAAGCCGCCGCAAATCCCCAGCAGTTTACCGCCGTAACGCAGATGGCGACTAATAAACGTGTCCCAGCCTTGTTCTCTAAGACGCGCTAAATCGCTGCGTACCGACTTGCTGCCGGGCAGCACGATCAAGTCGGCGCCGGTTACTTGATCTGGGTTTTTCGCAAAGCTGACCTGAATGCCTGGGTGCAGTTGCAGTGGATCGAAATCGGTATGATTGCTGAAGCTGGGCAGATGCGGCACGACGACATGAAAAGCGCCGGTTTGGCTTTGTTGGGCATGCCGAGTGGATAAAGCATCTTCGGCTTCCAGATAAAGATCGTGCAAATAAGGCAGCACGGCCAACACCGGCTTGCCGGTTCGCTTTTCCAGCCAGTCCAAGCCGGGTTTTAATAGCGCGATGTCGCCCCGGAAACGGTTGATGACAAAACCGATCACACGCTGTTGCTCGCTGGCCGAGAGCAATTCCAGCGTGCCGACCAAGTGCGCAAACACGCCGCCGCGATCAATGTCGGCGATCAGAATCACCGGACAATCCACCGCTTCGGCAAAGCCCATATTGGCAATATCGCCGGCGCGTAAATTGATCTCCGCAGGGCTGCCGGCGCCCTCGACGATCAGCATCTGATACTGAGCGCTCAAGCGCTGCCACGATTCCAGAACCGCTTGTTTGGCGACTTTTTTATAATCGTGATACTGGCTGGCCGATTGGTTTTGCAGGACTTTGCCGTGAATGATCACTTGCGCGGTGGTATCGGTATTGGGCTTGAGCAGTACCGGATTCATATCGCTATGCGGCGGCAAACCGCAGGCCGCGGCTTGGGCGGCTTGGGCGCGGCCGATTTCGCCGCCGTCGACGGTTACCGCACTATTCAGTGCCATGTTTTGCGGTTTGAATGGTGCTACGGCGATACCTTGAAGCCGGTAATAACGGCAAAGTGCAGTCACCAAGGTACTTTTGCCGGCATCTGAGGTAGTGCCTTGCACCATCAACGCTGGAAACGGCGGTTTAGGATGCATCAGGCCAACCGTTTTCATAGACAAATGCCGACAAGGGTTGCGGCGTTGCCCAGTTTTCCAGTTCCAACATTGGCTTGGGGTAAAACTCGGCGACATGGCCCAGGCAAAGCACCGCAATCGGCCGGCTGCCGGCCGGCATTTTCAATAGTTGCGCCAATGCGTCCGGATCGAACAGCGATACCCAGCCCAACCCCAGGCCTTCCGCGCGGGCCGCCAGCCACAGGTTTTGAATCGCGCAGGCTGCTGAGGCCAAGTCCATCTCCGGCAATGTCCGGCGACCGAAAATATGTTGTTCGCGCCGATCCGGCAAAGCCACGATCAGCAATTCGCCGCAATCGAGTATGCCCTCCACTTTAAGCTTCATGAATTCATCGTGGCGTTCGGCCAGCGCTTCGGCGGTGAGCCGGCGCTCCTGTTCGACCAGCGCGTGAATATCAATACGCAAACGGCGATCAGTGACGCGGATAAAACGCCACGGCTGCATCAAGCCGACGCTGCCGGCTTGATGCGCGGCCTGCAAGAGGCGGGACAAGATTTCGGCATCGACTGAATCGGCAAGAAAGTGTCGCATGTCGCGGCGTTCGGCGATGGCGCGATAGACGCCGGCAAGTTGTTGGTCGGGAAAACGGTGCGCGGCTGAGGAGTCGTTCGGATTCAATTTAGACTCAGGATTTGCATTCGACAGCGGGGATTGCTGTGTCATTGCAGCGTGGCAGTAATGAGAACGGCGGCTTCCGTTAATTCAACCGCCGCGCCGTAAACGTCGCCGGTTACGCCGCCCAAACGCGACAAGGCAGATTGCCGTAGCCAAAATACTATGCCGCCGGCAAACAGCACAGCCGGAAAACCTAAGAAGACCAGTGCGATCAATACACTTGACACCAACACCCACTTGGCCTGCGACCTTGGCAGTTGTTGCAATAGTGCTTCGGCTAGACCTTGCGGGCGAACGTAGTCGGTTGTCAACATCAAGCCTAGAATTGCGGCGCGCCCTAAAACGGGGGCCAGCAGCAAGGGGGCGAATCGAGTTTGCTCGAACATGGCAGTCAGTGCGGCAAACTTCAGGATTAAAACTAAGACCAGCAGACTAACCGCAATCGGCCCGGAAGCCGGGTCTTTCATGATTTGCAGGCTGCGCTGTTTATCGCCGTGGCCGCCGACCCAGGCATCGGCGCAATCAGCCAAACCGTCCAGATGCAAACCGCCGGTCAGTAATACCCAAGCAGACAACGTCAAAGCCGCCAGCAGCATGGACGTACTGCCGGCAAGCAGGATCGCCGGCAGGCTTAGCAGCATACCTAGCAATAAGCCTACCGCCGGATAGTATAAAACCGAACGTCCCAATACTGGGGCGCCAGCCTCGTAGCGAACACTAACGGGTATGCGGGTCAGAAATTGTATGGCAACTAAAAAGGGCTCCACGACTATTTCAGGTGGCGTCCTTTGGCATCTTTATAGATATGGCCAGTGGCAATCAACACGCCTTCTATGAAGCCCCACATGACGCCGAAGCCGCCGGTAATTAGCGTGACTACGGCTTGAGTGAAGCCGAGGAAATAAAAGCCCAAATAAATGCGATGTAGGCCGATCGCACCGAAGGCGATACCCAGCAATGCTGCGACCAGCTTGCTTTTGACCGGTTTGGCTTCCATCAGATAAGCGCCGACCAGGCTGACATCGGTGACTTTATCTTCTTCGTGATCGAAATCCACATCGTCGCCAACTTTGGGCGGCGCTTCCGAGGTCCATTGATCCAGGTGAAATTCGTAGAATTGACCTTCGTGTTTGATTACGCCGGTCTGGCATCTTTCATCGTAACTTTCTATGTGTCCTAGCATGTTGTTTACCAAATCAGTTGTATGTTTTTATTATTATGTGCAGCTGCCATCGGAGACAGCTGCCGGTCGCAAAGCAAGCTCGACGTCAGCCCAGCTTATTTTTCGCGGCCAATGATACGGGAAAGCTAAACACCTCGCTATTGCATCCGAAACGGATTGCCGATGGATAGCCTATTTAAGCGGTAGATACTTTGGCCTGACTGAATGTGGCCATTTCATTGTGTAAATGACAGGCCATTTTCAGCAACGGTACCGCCAATACCGCACCGCTACCTTCGCCCAGGCGCATCTCCAGATTCAACAATGGCCGGGCATTTAACGCTTGCAGGACTCGAGCATGGCCTTTTTCCGCGGAACAATGGCCGTAAAAAAACCAGTCCACGCAGCCGGGATTAATATCCCTCGCCAGCAAAGCCGCGACACTGCTGATAAAGCCGTCAATCAACACCGGCAAACCCTGTTGGGCAGCGCTGATATAGGCAGCGGTTAATGCGGCGATTTCGAAGCCGCCAACGGTTTTTAAAATATCCAAAGGCGAGTGCAAAACGGCGTGGTGGCGCTGCAACGCTGAGTCAATGACGCCGGCTTTGTGATCGATTTGTCCGGCATTCAAGCCGGTGCCGGCACCGGTAATGTCGGCGGCCGGTATCCGTAAACTGGCGGCCGCCAGCGCACTGGCGCTGGTGGTATTGGCGATGCCCATTTCGCCGCCGATAAACAAATCGGCCCCGTTCGCTACAGCCCGTTCGAGGGCAGCCTGACCTGCGGCCAAGGCGATAGCTAACTGCTCGTCACTCATCGCTGCCGTCCTCTTGAAATTGGCAGTGCCTGTGCCGGCTCGATGGCTGATGACATCGGCTAAAGCCACTGGCTGAATCAGCCCGACATCGACAACTTCGAAATACGCATCGACATGGCGGGCCAGCACATTTACCGCCGCACCACCGGCTGCGAAGTTTTTTACCATTTCCATCGTCACCACTTGCGGAAAGGCTGAGACGCCTTCCTCGGCAATGCCATGATCGGCGGCAAATACGCTGACATGGATTTTTTCCAGCTTAGGCCTTTCGCTGTGCTGAATCGCCGCCAGCCTGACCGCACAATCCTCAAGCAAGCCCAAGGAGCCGGGCGGCTTGGTTAATTGCGCCTGTCTGTCCAAAGCTTGTTGGTAATAGTGTGCATCGGGCGCGGTAATCGGCGCGGATAAACTGTTCATAAGGGAATTAGACGTTTTTGAGGATTTGCGGCAAACCGGCGGTCACCAGCACCACCTTGTCGCTAAATTGCGCGAGTCTTTGATGTAAAAAGCCGGCTTCATCGACGAATCGGCGGGTCATCGCGTCGGCGGCTACAACGCCCAGGCCCACTTCGTTGCTGACCAAGATCACACGTTGCCGACCGGCAGCCAACGCCGCGCATAATGCATCGGCTTGTTGCTGATAGCGCTGTTCTTGCAGATTACCTTGCTTGTCGAATAACACATTGCACAACCAAAGCGTCAGGCAATCGACCAGCAAGCAATGCTGTTTGCCGGCGTATTCGCTAATCACATCCGCCAATGCGATAGGCTCTTCAACGGTTAGCCAATGCTTTGGACGGCGCTGTTGATGATGCTGGATGCGGCTGAGCATCTCATCATCTCCGGCTTCGGCGGTGGCAATGTACACCACCGGCATACCGGAGGCCAAAGCTTGTTGCTCGGCATAGCGGCTTTTACCGGAACGGGCACCGCCTAAAACCAGCTCAATCATCCGCTAATCGCACCGCCAGTACGTCGCATTTAGCATGATGCAGCACGCCGTTGGCAGTCGAGCCGAGTAACAGTGCAAAACCATGACGGCCGTGCGAACCCACGACGATCAAATCGGCCTGAATCTCTTCGGCTACCCGGACGATTTCCAGTTTGGGGCTACCCATTTCCAGATACTGGCGTTCGGCGGGAACCTGTAATTTCTCGCCCAGCTCGCGCAGGCGTTTCTTGGTGGCCTCCATCAATTCCTGGGTCAAATCCACATCGAATGGAATGATGGGGCCGTAAGCGGGATCGGTAATCGGCAAATTATCGACCACATGTACCAAGCTCAGCTGGGCAGCGTTTTGCGCGGCGATTTGCCTGGCTTTTTCGGCCACTTGACCGCCATGTTCAAAAAAATCGGCAGCCAATAAAATATGTTTATAAATCGTCATACATCCTCCTAATCGCTAGCGGCAATCTCGGTAAACAACAAGGTCATCACTTGTGTGGAAATGAGTATATATAAAAAAGCCAGCGCCAAGCCGAACAATAACGGTCTATCCAGGGCATGCCGGAAAATATTGCCATTGACCAACCAATGCCAGCCCATCAGCACGATCATCGCAATGTATGCCACCTGGCTGATCTGGGTATTCAGGCTGGCGACCGCCGGAATGGCGCACAAACTAATCACCACATCAGAGCCCAATAATGCCGTCAGGGTTTGCGGAAAACGGGCGGTTTTCCCGGAAAAATACAGAAGCGGATAGCAGAATCCGACCATTAATACGGTCTCCGCGCTGATTTGCAGCAAAGCATGCTCCCAATCGCTGTCCAACAACAAAATCAGTAGATTAACCAGCAAATAGGGTATGAACATCAGCCGCACTAGCCAAGGCGACGCCGGCACATCCTGCGGCCCTTTGCGCATAATGCAAATCTCAAAAAACAACACCATCAGTTGGTACATGATCACTCCGCTTGTTGTAGGTTTTCCTCCGCTGCCAGCCAATCCATTTCTGCCTGTTCCAGCGCGCTATCGA
>Ga0123398_1097184_pt1 | contig 13082 bp, 8 predicted proteins | sample T5LHNO3metaT_FD_89926 | JGI IMG/M metagenome (GOLD analysis project Ga0123398, IMG submission 89926) | Methane-oxidizing artificial microbial communities from Washington, USA to study methane cycling - T5-LHNO3 metaT (Metagenome... | ecosystem: Engineered > Modeled > Simulated communities...
CAAAACCGTCTTGCGGGTAATCAATACCAACGGTCAGTGGGCCGGCGAAATCAGCGGCCGTCGCAAGAACGGCGAGGATTGCATCCAGTGGGTAACTATCAACTCCATTCTGAATGAGAGCGGTGGTGTGCACAGGCGGGTGGCCTTGATCGCGGATATTACCGACCGGAAAAAATCCGAGGAATTGATTTGGCGGCAAGCCAATTTCGATCCGCTGACCGGTTTGCCGAATCGCAATATGTTTTTAGATAGGCTCAATCAGGAAATCAAAAAGGCTTTTCGGCATGGGCGGCATGTGGCCTTGATGTTTCTGGACTTGGACCGCTTCAAGGATGTCAATGACAGCATGGGCCACTTCATGGGGGACGTGTTGTTGAAGGAAGCGGCACGGCGCATCAGCGGCTGCGTGCGCGATTGCGACAGCATCGCCAGGCTGGGCGGCGATGAATTCACCGTGATTCTCGGCGAGTTGGACCAAGTGGATGGCGTCAACCGGATCGCCCGGAATATCTTGCAGGGCTTGGCGGAACCGTTTCGGTTGGGAAACGAGACGGCCTACATTTCCGGGAGTATAGGTATTGCCCTATATCCGGACGATGCGCTGGATACCGATTCGTTATTAAAAAATGCCGATCAGGCGATGTACGCCGCTAAAAATCAGGGTCGCGACCGTTACCAATATTTCACTGCCTTGATGCAGCAGAACGCCCAACTACGCATGCGGCTGGCCAACGATTTGCACGGCGCGCTGGCCCGGCAGCAGTTTTTACTGCATTACCAACCGATCATCGAATTCGCCAGCGGCAGCATCGCCAAAGCGGAAGCTTTGTTACGTTGGCAGCATCCGACGCTGGGAATGGTTAGCCCGGCCGAATTTATTCCGGTTGCCGAAGATACCGGGGTTATCGTTGATATTGGCGATTGGGTTTTCGACACCGCTGTGCGTCAGGCCAAACAATGGCGGCAAACCTACCATCCGGATTTCCAGATCAGCGTGAATAAATCGCCGGTACAGTTCCGCAAGCAAGCCATGGAAGCCAATCAATGGATAGTCTTGCTGCGGGAGCTGGAATTACCAGGCCAGAGCGTGATTGTCGAAATCACCGAAGGCTTAATACTGGATGCCAGCAATAGCACTCGCGAACAATTGTTGGCGTTTCGCGATGCCGGCATGCAAGTGGCTTTGGACGATTTCGGCACCGGTTATTCGTCCTTGGCCTATTTGAAAAAATTCGACATCGATTACATCAAGATAGACCAGGCGTTTGTCAGAAGTCTGGTGGCCGGCTCCAGTGACATGGCCTTGTGCGAAGCCATTGTGGTGATGGCGCACAAGTTAGGCATCAAAGTCGTCGCCGAAGGCATAGAGACCCAGGAGCAATACGATCTATTAAATCGAATGGGCTGCGATTACGGACAAGGCTATTTAATTTCCAGACCGGTTCCGGCCGATCAGTTCGAACTACTACTCGACAAGGCCGTAGCCCAAGCACCGTGCGGCGATCAGCGTATTTAGTCAATTACTAGGGCAAATGCTTTAGCCGCGTGTCACCGCCGCCAGCCTGATAAAATGCGCGGCATGAATACAACCTTGATGCAAATGACCGTGCTGATGCTGTGCGGTGCCGGTTGGCGGGTCTTGACGCCTAACCGTTTGTCGGCAGACCAGACCCGGCTGGTGTTAACCAGTGTGGTTTATTACTTTTTTATGCCGGTTATGGTGCTGGATGTGCTGTGGCGGGCGGATATTGGCTGGCAATCGTTACAATATTCAGCATTGGGTTCTATCAGTATCTTGTTGGCGATTTTGGCAAGTTGGCTGCTTGCTAAGTTGTTTAGATTCAAAAATCCGCAAACCGGGGCGGTGATTTTGGCGGCAGCTTTTCCAAACGTCACGTACCTGGGCTTGCCGGTATTGGAGCAGATTTTCGGCGACTGGACCCGGTCTTTGGTCATCCAGATCGATTTGTTTGCCGAAGCGCCGTTGGTATATACCTTAGGCATAATGCTGGCCCGCCATTACGGAGCAACCGGGGAACCGAAGCCAAAATCGCTCTTGGCGTTTTTTAATGCGCCGCCATTCTGGGCCGCTTTTGTCGCGGTCGTGTTAAACCTTAATCAGGTGCCGATACCGTTCTGGGTAGGCGGCTTACTGCAAAAATGTTCCGGAGCGGTGGCACCGTTGATGATTTTTTCTTTAGGCCTGGCACTTAGTTGGCGGGATATACGTGTGCGCAACTTACCGTTCATCGCTCCCACCGCATTGATTAAGTTATGGCTGATGCCGCTGATTGCGTTGTGGCTGGCAAATTTGCTCAATTTGACCGGCCAGCCCAGGGCGGCGGCCGTGATGGATCTAGCCATGCCGAGTATGGTGATGGGCATCGTGTTATGCGACCGCTATAAGCTGGACAGCGGTTTATATGCGATGGCCGTGACGGTGACGACGGCCTTGAGTTTAGTGAGCTTACCGCTTTGGTATCGGGTGTTATGAGACAAATTGCCGAAATATTCTCGCAAGGCGAGGAAATTGTCTGCGGGCAGACCGTGGACAGCAACGCCGCCTGGCTCTCCCAGCAATTGGTGGAACTAGGTTTTACGCTGAAACGCCATACGGCGGTGGGCGATAACCTGCAAGATTTGGTTGCGCTGTTTAGGGAGATCGGTGAACGGGCCGATTGCTGTATTTGCACCGGCGGCCTAGGGCCGACCAGCGACGATCTCACCGCCGAGGCGGTCAGTATTGCCAGCGGCCAGTCATTGCAATTCGACGCCCGGGCCTTTGCGGACATTCAGCAGTATTACGCGCGTCGCAATCGAGTGATGCCGGAAGCCAATCGCAAGCAAGCCCTGTTGCCGCAGTCTGCGATGCGCATCGATAACGCTTACGGCACCGCGCCGGGCTTTGCCCTGCAATTTAAACGCTGCTGGTTTGTGTTTTTGCCGGGTGTGCCGTCGGAAATGAAACATATGTTCACCACTCTTGTAAGGCAGCAATTACTGGAGCGTTTTGATTTGCAGCCGGAGTGTTTGGTTAGCCTACGCAGCATAGGTATAGGCGAATCGGCGATTCAGCAATCTCTGGACGGTATACAACTGCCCGACGGTGTGCAACTGGGTTTTCGCGCCGCGCCGGACGAAGTACAAACCAAACTGTTGTTTCCAGGCGGTTTCCAGGAATCGCTAAAACAGACTTGTGTGGGCGAAGTGGCGGATCGGATCGGCGATTATGTGTTCGCCATCGACGGACTCACCGAACAGCAAGGCGATCTGTTTGAGGTGGTAGCTACCGCGATGCGCGCAAAGCGCTGCTCCCTGGCCTTGCTGGAAACCGCCAGTCAGGGTCTGCTGGCCAGCAAATGTCTGGGGCGCGAGTGGTTGACTTGCGTTGAAGTTAATCTCGATTGGGGGCGCAACACAGGCGCAGGCCAAGCGGATGGCGGTGATGTACTGCCCATCGCCAAAATTTGGGCCGAACAACTCAAAGCCCGCGAGCAAACCGATTTTGCCTTAGTTCAGCTTTTTAGCGGCAGCGCCGCAGACTATCGGGATAAAGATAAAGCCATTGTCCTTTACAATGCATTAGCCACACCCAGCGGCGTGGTCTCGACCCAGCTCAATGCCTATGGCGCCCTTAAATCCAAACAAAACCAGGCCGCCTTACTGGCGCTGGACTTACTCAGACGTTACCTACAAAACAAATGCCTTTAATCCGCTTAACCAATGTTTCCATCGCCTTCGGCACCCATGCGCTGCTCGATAACGCCGCCTTTCAACTCGACGCCGGCGAACGGGTCGGCCTGCTGGGCCGCAACGGCGAGGGCAAATCGACCTTGATGAAAATCATCGCCGGCGATATTCATGCCGATCACGGTGAAATCTGGAAACAGCCGGAGCTGCGTTTGGCTTGGCTGGAGCAGTCGCCCAATTTGGACGAAAACGAAACTATTTACGAAGCCGTCGCCGGTGGATTGGGCGAATTGGGTCGCGTGATCGCCCGTTATCACGAATTGTTACACCACATGGACGGCAGCGAGCAATCGCTGCAAGCCTTGGGTGATGTGCAGCACAAGCTGGAAGCCGACAACGGTTGGGAGTTTCAAACCCGCGTCGAAGCGGTGTTAAGCAAATTGCAGCTACCGGCGGATGTGCTGGTCGGCAGTCTGTCCGGCGGTTGGAAGCGTCGGGTGGCCTTGGCGCGGGCCTTGGTGATAGACCCGGAAGTGCTGTTGCTGGACGAGCCGACCAACCATCTGGATTTCGAAAGCATTGCCTGGTTGGAAGAACAAATCCTGGCCTTTCAAGGTGCGGTAATGTTTGTCACCCATGACCGGGCATTTTTGCAAAAACTGGCGACGCGAATTATCGATTTGGATCGCGGCCAATTGACTTCTTGGGCCGGCAATTACCAGGATTATCTGGCGCGCAAGGCGGCGGCCTTGGAAGACGAAGCTAATCAAAACGCCGAGTTCGACAAGAAGCTGGCCAAGGAAGAAGTCTGGATCAGACAAGGCGTTAAGGCCCGGCGCACGCGTAACGAAGGTCGGGTCAGAGCCTTGAAAAGGTTGCGCGACGAACGCTCCGAGCGCCGCAATACCCAAGGCACCGCCAAACTGACCCTGAACAAAGGCGAGGCCTCCGGCAAGAAAGTCGTCGAGGCCATCGACGTGAATTTTAATTATGGCGATAGAACCATCATCAAGGACTTTTCGTTGCGTATCGAACGCGGCGACAAGATCGGCTTGATCGGCAATAACGGCGCCGGCAAATCCACCTTATTGAAATTGCTATTGGGCCAATTGCAGCCTACCACCGGCACCATAGAGCTGGGCACCAATCTGCAAATCGCGTACTTTGACCAATTACGCGAGCAGCTGGATCCGGAAATCTCGGTGGCCGACAGCGTGCTGGACGGCGGCGAGTTTGTCGATACGCCGGATGGCAAGCGGCATGTGATGTCCTATCTGGCCGACTTTCTATTCGCTCCGGCCAGAGCGCGATCGCCGGTGAAAAGCCTGTCCGGCGGCGAGAAAAACCGCCTGCTATTGGCGCGCCTGTTTACCAAGACCGCCAACCTGATCGTGATGGACGAACCCACCAACGATCTGGATTTGGAAACCCTGGAGATATTGGAAGAAAAACTGGTCGAGTACCAAGGCACCTTATTGTTGGTCAGTCATGACCGGGAGTTTCTGGATAACGTTGTGACCAGCGTACTGGTGTTCGAAGGCGAGGGCAGGGTCGAAGAATATATCGGCGGTTATGCCGACTGGTTTGCGTTGATGGAGCAGAACAAAAAAGCCGAAGCGGTAAAAATCGCCGAGCAAGCCGTAAAAAAAGAAAAACCCAAAACCGGCCCGGCCAAGAAGCTTAGTTTTAAGGAACAGCGGGAACTGGAACAACTGCCGGCGCTGATTGAGCAACTGGAAACCCTGCAAGTCCAGCTGACGGCGGAAATGAACGAAGCCAATTTTTATAAACAAAGCCCTGATGCCGTAGCCGCCAAGCTGGCGCAATTGCAGACTGCCGAGGCCGATCTGAGCCAGGCTTATCAGCGTTGGGATGAGTTGGAAGCCATGCAAGGCTAAGAATTTCCGGCCGGTAATGCATCGCTAGGGGCGCAGTTCGATATTCAGCATTGCCACCAGCGTATTGGGTTGACCTTGTAAAAACTTGATGATCTCCATGCGGGCAGCGTCTGTGGAGATGTTTCGCGCTTGCATGGCACGCAACATATTCTCAAAAGCCAGGCGTTGTTTTACGCCGTTTTCGCTTTGATCTCGCCGACAGCCGAACTCGTCCATCAGCGTGGAGCCACAGCGGCAGTTTCTGAATACTTCCACTAGAATTAAGCCGTCGTCCTCGATGGCCGACCGTAACGATGAACGACCATGGGGCATGTCTTGGGTTTCGATAAAAAACTGCTCGGCCGAGATATATACGTAACCGCAACTGCGGCAGGTTTTCGGAAACGTTGAGTCCAGCAAGGCGCGTAAACCGTCGAAATCTTGAATATCCATACCAATAAACCTGAGTCTTGAAAAAACCGGCAGAGTAAATGCATTGTGCCATAATGCCAGGGGTCGGTAATCAGACTTGACCCTGCTAAGAATGGATCGCGGATGAGTATTTTAACGTGGAACGACCAACTGCTGGTCGGTATAGACAGTGTGGATAATCAGCATCGGCATCTGGTCGCGCTGATTAATCGCCTGGATGAATTAAACGCCTTGGGTGCCGACCTGCAAACCGTGCTGGAGACCGTCAAGCAGTTAGTCGATTACACCGTAGATCATTTCCAACACGAAGAGCAACTGATGATGGAGGCAGGCTTCAATCTGCGGATGCAGGCCCAGCATTGCCAGCAGCATCAAGAATTTATCGATAAAATGCAACAAGTGCATGTCGAGGCGCAATCCGATGTTTCGGTCCTTTCCAAGGATCTGTTGGATTTTTTGGTCGACTGGCTTTGCCACCATATTTTAAAAACCGACAAGTTGATGGCGATCAGCCTTAATCAAGGCATCGACGCCGAGCAAGTTAGTATCGATAAGGATGAACATGTCGATATTTTACACAGCAATTTATATTCAGCTTTACGGGAAAGCGAAGAGCGTTTCAAGGAGCTTGCCGATCATCTGCCGGCTCTGATCTGGATAACCAATGCCAAAAACCTGCCGATTTTTTGTAATCGTTTCTGGTTTAAAACGTTCAATATCCAGCGCGGCTTTGTTGACCGGCGCCAGTGGTTAAATACCATACACGCCGAGGACAGAGACAAAGTGGTGCAGGCTTATCAACAAGCTGCGGCTGAGTTAACCAAGTTCAAAATCCAATATCGCTTATACGCACCGGACGGAGCGGTGGTGTGGATTTTGGAAACTGCGGTGCCCAGGGTGCGCAAAAGCGGCGAATTCGCCGGCTTGATGGGCTGCGGCATGGATATCAGCACGCAAAAGCAGGCGGAAAGCGCTTTGCTGAAAATCAATCAGCAACTGGAAGAGCGCGTCAGGGAGCGCACCCAGGCGTTGACAGAGGCTAATAAGACCCTGGAGCTGGAGAAAAACCAGCAAACCCTGCTCAATCAGAAACTCCAGGAAACCCAGGCTCATCTGGTGCAGTCCGAAAAGATGGCGTCGATAGGCCAATTGGCGGCCGGCGTGGCGCACGAGATCAATAATCCGCTGGGTTATATTTATTCCAATCTGAATAGTCTTAAACAATACATACAAGATTTGACCCAAGCCGCCGAATTGGCCGAACGCCTGGCCGGGCAGCTGAGCGCAGACCATCCCGACGCGCAAGCCTTCCAGCAATTTAAACAATCGGTCGATCTGGCTTTTGTGAAGGACGATGCCGCCGATTTGGTCGATGAATCTCTTGAAGGCGCCAACCGCGCCAAGAAAATCGTCCAGGATCTACGCGATTTTTCCCGGATCGATAAGCAGGGCAGGGAAATATTCGATCTGGAAGCCGGCATCGATGCTACCTTGAACATCATCAACAACGAGCTCAAATACAAAGCCGAAGTCGTCAAGGAATATGGCGGCATTAAACCCTTCGAATGTGTTGGCGCGCAACTGAATCAGGTATTCATGAACCTGTTGGTCAACGCCTCGCAAGCCATTGAGGACTTCGGCAAAATTACGGTGCGTACCGGTTATCAGGATGCCGATTGGCTGTGGGTCGAAGTGGAGGATAACGGCCAGGGTATGAACGAAGCAACCCGAGCGCGGATGTTCGATCCATTTTTTACCACCAAGCCGGTCGGTAAAGGCACCGGCTTGGGCTTGTCGCTATCTTATAAAATCATCCAGGACCATCATGGTCGTATCGAGATAGATTCGGAAATCGGGCGAGGAACTCGGTTCCGGATTTATTTGCCGACCTGTACCCCTGCCAGTTAACGAATATCGCAGCCGCGCCATGACCGAGCTTTCCCAAGACCCGCAAACCGTTGCCAATTTATTATTCGTCGATGACGAGCCTAATGTGTTGAAGGCCTTGCGCCGCTTGTTTCGCGGTGCGGAATATCAAGTCTATATGGCGGAGGGCGGCGCCGACGGCCTGGAAATTTTGGCGCAACATCCTATCGATCTGATTATCTCCGACATGCGCATGCCGCAGATGGATGGTGCCGAGTTTCTGACCAGAGCGGCCGAACGCTGGCCAAATATCGTGCGGATTTTATTGACCGGCTATGCCGACATTGAATCGACCATCGCCGCCGTTAACAAGGGCAAGATCTACAGTTATTGCAGCAAGCCTTGGGAAGACAACGAGCTAAAAATTCTGGTGAACAACGCGCTGGAACAAAAGCGCTTGCGCGACGAGCGCCGGCAACTGTTTGAAATTATCAACCGGCAAAATCAGGAGTTGAAAGAGCTGAACGCCGGTTTGGAAGACAAGGTCGAAAAACGCACCGAACAGCTGCGAAAGTCCTTGCAGCTGATCGATCAAGCCCACGATGCCTTGAAAAAACAGTATGCCGATTCGGTTAAGGTGTTCGCAAAAACCATCGAAATGCGGCCGGGTATCAAGAGCGGCCATGCCAAATATGTGGCAGAAAACGCCAGGGAAGTCGGGCGGCGGCTGGGCATGGATGCCGCCGCACTGAAGGATTTAGTGTATGCCGGCCTATTGCTGCAAATCGGCAAAATGAGCTTACCGGACAGTTTGCTGACCCAGTCTTTGTTAAGCATGAACAGCCTGCAACGCAAACGCTATTTAAACCACGCGTTGGAAGGGCAGGCGCTATTGAAAGGCCTGGAAACCTTGCATAACGCCGCCGAACTAATCGCCGCCCAATACGAACATTTCGACGGTTCCGGCCAACCTTTGGGTTGGGCTGGCTCGGAGATACCCTTGGGTGCGAGGATATTGACGGTGGTGCGCGACTATATCAATTATCTGGACGGCTCGATCACCGGCACCGCGATGACGACCGAGCAAGTGAAAGTGCGTCTGCTGAGTAAAAAAGCCAAGGACTACGACCCACTGGTGGTCGATACCTTTCTGGCGCTGCTCGCCGAATCGGAAACCGTCGATGAACGACCGATAATCGAAATTTCCTGGACCCAGTTGCAACCCGGCATGGAAGCCGCCGAGATTATTTGTAATGACGTGTTGTATTTAAAGAATCAGATTCTCAACGAAAAAAACGTCGAGGACATTCTTGAACTCAGGAAGCACAAGAAAAATCTGATTTTGCGGGTAAGAATGGGCAGTGACCAACAAAGCGGTTGAATTGGCCGGACAGGCGGAAACCATTTTAGATAGGCAGGTAAATATGAGCAAAAAACACCCACCAAAAGCCGATAAGCAAGTTTATAAAGACACTTTACAGCAACTGCAGGTGGAACTGGTCAAATTGCAGAATCACATCATCAAGCATGGCGACAAAATCCTGATTATCCTGGAAGGCCGCGATGCCGGCGGCAAAGACGGTACCATCAAGCGCATCATTCAACATCTCAGCCCGAGGGAAATCCGGGTGGTGGCGCTGGGCAAACCGTCCGACCGCGACCTCAGTACCTGGTATTTTCAGCGCTATACCCACCATTTGCCGGCTGCCCAGGAAATGGTGCTGTTTAACCGCAGTTGGTATAACCGCGCGGGCGTGGAGCGGGTGATGGGTTTTTGCAACGATGACGAATATCACGAGTTCATCGAAACCGTCGCTCACTACGAACAGCTGCTGGTGCGCTCCGGCATCAAGTTGCTGAAATACTATCTGGACATCAGCAAAGCCGAACAAAAAGAGCGCTTAAAGCAGCGGCAAAAAGACCCGTTGAAACAATGGAAAATCAGCCCCATCGACAAGGAAGCTCAAAAACACTGGCAGCAATACAGCGAAGCCCGCAACATCATGTTTGCCAGAACCCACCATTTATCCGCACCCTGGACGGTCGTTAGATCCGACGATAAACAATCCGCGCGGATCAATATCATCAAAGATTTATTGTTTCGTTTGGATTACAAGGGCAAGGACGAAACGCTGGTCTTGCCGGATGCGAATATAGTATTTAATTACGAAGAAAGCTATTTGCACAATGGAATGATCGCGCCGTGAGGATTGGCAGGAAAGGAGTTGGGTGTGGGGTAAATACCCATATGTACCAGTCTGAACAGACAGTTGATCAAGCCATATTCAAATGTACGGTGGGCAACGCTTTTCTGCCCACCATTTCGCGCGATTGCTTTAATTCCGTGTGGGCACAAAAACCGAGCCCACCCTACGTGACTCACGTCGGCGCGTGGGCACTTTGAAAATAGTTTTGCCTCTTGGGTTTATCATACAGTGCATCACGCTATAGTTATTGCTCTATATCCGGGCTATTGAAATCTGGATATTTAAAATCTGGAAAGAATATTTGACTCAATTGTCTTGATATTTCATAGTTAAACTTCTTAGTCCAACCCCATTTTTCAGTGGCTTCATTCAGTCCAACATAACATTCTTCTAAAAATTCAAGTATTTCTTCTGGGCCATTTTCAATCAAATATCCGACTCTGCCGTTTGGCCACACAGTTGGATCACCTTTAACCTCGGCTGCGCAAGCAGCTATCCACAGAAGAGTAGAGATTCGTGGCTCATCGATTGTGCAAAGATACCACTCATTTATATTCTTTCTCGCTTTTTTACCCAGCGTCTTACTTCTTTTATTTGATGCACTTCTCTAATATCATCCTCATATCCATAGGTGCAAATATATAATCTGCCTTGCACAGCTAAAGTCAATTTTTCATTTCTGGTTATTCGACTTATAAAGTCTCTAAGGTTTCTTATATTGCGTTTTTCAATATCATATTTTGGAATGCAGTATTGGATAAAAGAATCATTCGATGTCATCTCCATTAACTCATTATCTCTCTCAAAATCAGAAATATGATCCTCTATTTTTCCAAATATTTTAATTATGCTATCTTTATACGTGCTTGAAAGCCTTTGATTCTTTGGTATAGGGTGTCTCCAATTCTTCTCGCGAAAATCAATATGATCTTTGTCGAGACGTGCCCAAAAGCACTCTTTTTTATCAGGGTCACATACAATCAATAAAATTGGAACTGGTAAGTTTAAAAAATAGTTTAGATGCTCTTTGGAGTCTACATACCAATGTGTATTACCATTCTTCGATAAATAACTTTGCCCTGTTTTAATCTGAGCGGCAATAAATTTTCCGGTAACAAATCCATCATCTGTAACAAAATCTATATATGCGTCAACACCATAATCGTGTTCCAGATGGGTTTTTCTAAATACCCAACCATAGATGTCGTTGATAATCGTTGAAACGAGGTTAACTCCAATTTCTGATATTTTATCTGTGGTTAATCGCTTAGGAAATGCGTTTGTCACGTATGTGTTTTTCCTTCAATTTCGCCTAATTTAAACAGGGCGCATTCGCGCTATACAGAGCAAAGTTCAAACAAAATAGGATTAGCGGAGTTTTCATGACGGCCCAACAAATGATTAAAAGCCCGTGTAGTGCGCATTAGCGTAAGCGTAATGCGCCGAATGATTTAAGGCCAATATGCGGCGCAATACGGCTACGCCTATTGACGCCCTACATTTCCAGCACTAGATAGGGCCGAAGCAACAGCTGATAAGCGCCACCGCTCCGGTCGTATGCAACGAAAGACTTACTTAGCCGGTTCCGCAGGCTTGGCTGGAGTCGCTGCCGGAGCAGGCGCATCAACTTTAGCTGGCGCCGCTTTTTCCTCAACCTGGGCTGCTTTTTCCGGTTCTGGCTTAGGTCCGATATAGCCTTTATGCCAGGCGTAGGCGGCGCCGGCCAGCAGGATCAGCAAAAACACGTAGCTTTGCCAATGGCTTTGCTTTTCGCCGAACGGATCGACCATTTGCATTTCCGCGTCTTTCGGTAATTTGGCGACGCCGGTCAACAAGCGGCCGAACGGGATGTTGATAAAGGCCTTGGCGTTTACCGCCCAGCCGCAGGCATCCAGGACTGGTGCCAGATTGCGTTGGCGCAGTTTCAAGTAAGCGATGAACATGGACGGGCCGGAAATCGCCAGCATCACACCGACGATGGCCAGCGGCATTTGCCACCAAACTAAGCCCATGAAGCTGCTCATAACGGCTGCCAGTGCGGTACCGATCGCGCCAATTGCCAAACCGATGGCAGCGAAAATACCGGCAAATTTACCGACATCGAAGGGTGCCGGCGGCTCCTTGCCTTGTCCGACATTGGCGCCGGCTTCGGAAATGCCTTTAAAAGCATTGGCGTTAGCCGCTTTGTCGCGCGCCGCTGCGCTTTTTTCCAGTTGTTCGTTAATCATCCGGGCGACGCGTTTGTACGGCGACCAGAATGCTTCTTTGATACTGATCGGATTTTCGATAATTTTGACGATGGTCGCGTCCCAATCCAGGCCGTTGCGGTCGTAAAACACGCCGTTGCGGCCGACGCGCAAATTGTCGCTGTCGCCGCCGGTAACCGCTGCGGCGATAGTCAGCGTTTCGTTACTGCCTTGCCGACGGCATACGCAGTAGGCCAGAAAGATTTTGCTCAGTTCGGCCAGTTTGCTGTGGCTGTCCACGTCATCCACTTTCACGCACAATTGACAACTTCTGCCGTCCAGATACAAGGTACCGGCCTGGAAAATAGCGTGCGGTTCGGCACTGTAAAAATCGCGAAACGACACGAAGTTATTTAATAAGGTGTAAAGATCGCGGTAGTAATGCAGCAAGCGCACGACCGAGTCGATGGCGGTGGCTTGCGGTTCCAAGGCCAGATCCTGTTCGATCAAGCCGGTCAGTTTGGCTTGTGCATCGCTTTGCAACAGGGTTTTGATGCGCTCCAGCCCCAAGCTTTCGACGGCATTGGCGGGCTTTTTCTGCAACCAGGCCTGGTAATCAGCAAACTGACCGATCACGCTTTGCCATTGTGCGTCGGACAAGCTGTCCAAAGCGCCCAGCAGCGGTGTCAGCACCAGGGTTTTTAACTGTTCTATCGCAGCTCGCCAGGCCGGATTCAAGCCGGCATTTAACGGCAAGTTAGCGCCGGCGGCGATAGCGGCCAGCGGCAATTTAGCCAGTTCTTCGTTGCTTGCCGACAAGTCTA
>Ga0123398_1066713_pt1 | contig 13055 bp, 8 predicted proteins | sample T5LHNO3metaT_FD_89926 | JGI IMG/M metagenome (GOLD analysis project Ga0123398, IMG submission 89926) | Methane-oxidizing artificial microbial communities from Washington, USA to study methane cycling - T5-LHNO3 metaT (Metagenome... | ecosystem: Engineered > Modeled > Simulated communities...
GACGCTTATCAGTGGTTTTGTCGCTCATAGTGGCTTGTGCGCCTTTCCGGTTTGAGATTTCATAAGGAGATATGCGTATTGTGTTTAATATACGCAAGCGCGGCTATAAGTGGCAACTCGCAACGTCTATCCATCTTTCGATTTTCTAACAGCGCACGAGCGACGTGGCAAGAACGATCCGCCGGCTGTTTGCGACAGGCGCGGGCCTTGGCCCACGAGCGGAATGGCGCATGTATGACTGAATCTATCGCTAACTGCTTCGCGTCTCTCCGAGAATCCAAAAATCATCCGAGTCGTCGTCCGCTGTCACAAAGTCCTGGCGTCAAGTCGCTGGCGTCAGGGCGACAACAATTCCTGCTATCGTGTCTCCACAGTTAGAGCGAACGGTTCCTGTTCCTTCCGGATCCCGTGAGAAGCGCGCGCAGCAGCACGGCGATCATCACGCCATTATGCAGAATGGCGGAGGCGACTGGTGGGAGATTGTCCGATGCGCCCCCGCCACCGAATTAGGCGTCCGGACTTTCTCGCCGCCCTTCAACCCATTCATATACATCGCTCATATCCGCGCCGCCGGCGCAAACGCATCCTGCGGTTCCCGCCCTGCCGCAAGCGGCGCAGACGCCGACCAGGCGTCGAACCTTCTTTTTCGATCGCCACATTTCGAGAAGAGTCCGCGCGACGTCCGGCGTCGTTCCAAGACCGAGAGCGAGTTCGCGCACGGAAGCGCGATGGTGTCTCTCCATGAAGTTTTTCACAGCCGACAGTGTAGCCATGGCCGCTTCCTTCAGCTTTGCTTCAATCCGTCCGCGACGATAGGAGAAGCGTCGCTCCAATTGCGGCTTCGCGCCGTCGCCTGGCCGACGAGACGCAAGGCCGTCATGGCCGCGAGCAGACCCGCAAGACAGGCGCCGATCCAGAAGAGAGCGGTCGCCGGCGCGCGCTCGAAGCGCACCGCTTGATAGAAAATGACGGCGGCGCACCAGCCGAGTCCCGTGTTCCAGACGGCGCTGAAGACGGTCCAGCGCCAGCCGATCTCCTGATAGATCGCGCCCATCGCCGCGACACAGGGAATGTATAGAAGGATCATGAGCAGATAAGCGAAAGCCCCGACCTGTCCGTCGAAGCGGGCGGCCATGGCGGAGAAGGCGCCTTGTTGCACCTCGAGCTTTCTCGCCGCCTCGGCGGCGTTCCGAACAAAGGATACGTCGAGTCCCAACGGATCGGTTAAAGCCGCGGCGGCGTCCGCCAGGTTCCGCGGAATGGTCCTGAAGGCGGAGACGAGCTTCTCGCCGACGCCGGCGCTTCCCGCCTCCCCCTCGGCCGCGTCGCCTGCTTCCTTCGCGCCGAGTTGGCCGTAAAGCGCATTGAGCGTGCCGATGACCGCCTCCTTGGCGAGAACGCCCGTGAATACGCCGACCGCCGCGGGCCAGTTGTCTCTCGTCATTCCCATCGGCTCGAAGGCCGGGACCATCGTCCGGCCAATGGCGGAGAGCATGGATTTCTCGCTGTTCTGATTGCCGAAGCCGCCGTCCGTGCCGACCGCGTTGAGAAAGCTCAACAGCACCACGATCGGAATGATCACCCGGCTGCATCTGAACACGAAGGCCTTCAGCCGGTCCCAGGCTCGCAGCAGAACCGTGCCGGCGGTCGGCATGTGATAGGGCGGCAGCTCCATGATGAAGGGAGAAGCTTCGCCTCTCAGCACGGTGTTCTTCAGCAGCAGCCCTGTTCCAACTGCGAACAGAATGCCGATCAGATAAAGCAGAAAGACGATGTTCTGGCCGCTCGTCGGAAAGAACGCGGCGGCGAACAGCGCATAGACCGGCAAGCGCGCGCCGCAGGACATGAACGGCGCCATCATGATGGTCAAGATGCGGTCGTGCCGGCTTTCCAGCGTGCGCGTCGCCATGATGGCCGGCACGTTGCAGCCGAAGCCCACGATCAGCGGCACAAAGGATTTGCCGGGAAGTCCGATCACCCGCATCGCGCGGTCCATCACGAAGGCGGCCCGCGCCATGTAGCCGGAATCTTCGAGAATGGAGAGAAAGAAATACAAAAAACCGATGATCGGAATGAACGTTGCGACCGTCCGCACGCCGCCGCCGACTCCATCGGCCAGCAGAACCGCCAGCCATTGCGGCAATCCGGCGCGCGCCAGCGCCAGATGCCCCCCATCCACGAGCAGCGCGCCTGTCGCCTGCTCGAAAAAATCAATGAACGCTCCGCCGATCCTGATCGTGAAGACAAACATCACATACATCATCAGCAAAAAGATCGGGATGCCGAGAAAACGGTTGAGCACGACGTGATCGATGCGGTCCGACAATGTGCGCGACGCCTCGCGCGGCCGCGTCACCGCGCTCTCCACGATCCCGGTCACGAAGCTGAAACGCGCATCCGCTATGACGATGTCGGGATCTTCGCCGGAAGCCTGCGCCACCAGGTCACGAGCGGCGGATACGTCATTCTCCAGCCGCCCCCCGAGTTCGCCCGCCAGCACGGGATCTCCTTCGATCAATTTGAGCGCCCGCCAACGCGGCTGCCGCGAGCCGTTCGCGGCCAGAAACGGCTCGAGCCTGGCGACCGCCGCCTCGACGGCCCCGCCATAATGAGGGTTCGCCTGCGGCGGACGCGGACGTTCGGCGAGATCGGCGATTTGCGCCTTGAGATCGGCGATCCCAGAGCCGCGCGTGGCGACGATCGGTATCGCCGGACAGCCCAGTTCGCGCGACAGCTTTTCCGTATCGACGACGATCCCGCGCCGCGTGGCGATGTCGATCATGTTGACGGCGACGATCATCGGCGCGCGCATCTCCAACAATTGGGCGGTGAGATAGAGATTGCGCTCGAGATTGGCGGCGTCGACGATGTTAACAACGAGGCTCGCGTCGCCGGAAAGAACGAAGTCGCGCGCAATGCGCTCGTCTTCGGACACATCTATCGTCGCGCCCAGGGAATAGACGCCGGGCAGATCAATCACCTCATATATGTTTCCGTCATACCGATAGTGGCCGCTTTTCTTCTCCACCGTGACGCCCGGCCAGTTTCCCACTTCCTGGCGCGCGCCGGTCAGGACGTTGAACAGCGTGCTCTTGCCGCAGTTCGGATTGCCGACGATGCCGATGACGATCGGCCTGGGGTCGCCTTTCTTCATGGAAGCTTCTCTATTGCCAGAAGCTCCGCCTCGGCCTTGCGGAGACTCATTGAGAAACCGCGCACCTGAATCTCGACAGGATCGCCGAGCGGGGCCACGCGCGTCAGCGAGAATTCGACGCCCGGAGTGAGACCCATGGCCATGAGCCGCTGCCGATAGCCAGGCATGCCTTTGCCCATTCCGACGATGCGGGCGCGGTCGCCCGGCTTTAAGTCGCCTATGGTCATCGCTTCAAATGCTTCCTCCAATCGGACGACGCAAATGCGGCGCGCCGTCGCAGGGTCGACGGCGACGCGCCCGTCCCCCGCCGCAACCAGCACGCCGGAAGCCATGTCGTGTTCGAGGACAGTCAGCGCGGAGCCGATATGCAGGCCCACCTCGATGAGCCGCTGCTCCGAACCTGCGTCGGCGTCGAAGGCGACGATGCGAACGGCGCCGTGACGCATGTCGCTCAAACGAAGAACAGGCATCCGCGGTCGCGCCGAAATACTTGCCCTTACGATGCGCCGCGCCCTCGCGGCGCCAGGAGACACGGAGCGACAATAAGCCGGTTATAAGAACATTGGTCCACATTCTCTCTGGAAAACTTCCAAGTAAGGCGCTTCAATAGAATTCCTTCAGAATAGGCAAGTTGCTATCTGCGTGGAGTCAATATTACGGTTTTTCCCGCCACGCTCGCCATCGACGACGCCTGCGTGGCGGACGAGCTGGCCGTTCCTGGGGCGGGTTCGTTATTTTCCGATTCAAGACGGGATTTCCGGATCGGCGAGAGCGTGACTCCCTCCGACGGATCGATTTTCGCGCGGCTCGCGCGCATAATCGCGGCTGGGGAAGGGGCCCTGCGACCCGGTCGCGCAGAGGCGGGAAAGGCATGTCCACGGAGCGGATCGACGGCGCGCCGGGCGCGGCGCGCAAGGAGCCGCCGGCCGGCCCGACCCGCGAGGCGGCCGCGGCGGCGACGCTGCAAATCGTGCGCGACCTCGTCGCCGAGCTTCACCCCGGCGTCGTCGATCCACGGCTCGCGCGGCTGGACAGCGATCTCGATCGCGACCTCGCGCTCGACAGCCTTTCGCGCGCGGAGCTGCTGCTGCGGCTGGACCGACGCTTCAAGGTGCGCCTCTCCGAGCGGCTGATCGGCGAGGCGGACACGCCCGCTGATCTCGTCGACGCCGTGCTCGCCGCGCGTCCGGCCCTCCAAGGCGCCGCGGGGGCGCCGATCGCCGCGCCGGATCTTTCCGCCATTGATGAGCCGGTCGAAGCGCGCACGCTGATCGAGGCGCTGGAAATCCACGCCGCCCGCCATCCCGATCGCGCGCATGTCCTGCTGTGGCGGGGGGCGGAGGCGCCGGAGCCGCTCACATACGGCGCGCTCTGGACCGAGGCCCGGCGCGTCGCGGGCGGACTGGTCGAAAGGGGCGTCGCCCCCGGCGAGCGGATCGCGATCATGCTGGAGACGGGCCGCGACTTCTTCGTCGCGTTCTTCGGCGCGCTTCTGTGCGGCGTGGTTCCCGTGCCGATTTATCCGCCCTTCCGCCTGTCGCAGATCGAGGATCATCTGCGCCGGCAGTCGGGAATATTGAACAATGCGCAGGCCTGCGCGCTCGTCACGGGCGAGGACATTCGCGTCATCGGCGCGCTGCTGCGCGGTCTCGTCCAGAGCCTGCAGGACATTGTGACGGTCGCAGACCTTGGCGCGGCCGATCCGCTGCCCGCGCCGTTGCCGGCGACGCCCGAAACGCCCGCCCTGATACAATACACCTCCGGCAGCACCGGCGATCCCAAGGGCGTCGAACTCACGCATGGCAATCTGCTGGCCAACATCAGGGCCATGGGCGCGGCGCTTTCGGCGAGCTCCGCCGACCGCGTGGCGAGTTGGCTGCCGCTCTATCACGACATGGGGCTGATCGGCTGCTGGCTCGGCAGCCTCTACTATGGCGCGCCGGCGCTCATCATGTCGCCGCTCGCCTTTCTCGCCGATCCCGCGCGATGGCTGTGGGCGATCGGGCGCCATCGGGCGACGATCTCGGCGGCGCCGAACTTCGCCTTCGAATTCTGCGTCAAATCCGTTTCAGACGAGCAGATCGCCGGGCTCGACCTTTCCTCGCTGCGCGCTCTGCTCAACGGCGCGGAGCCCGTCAGCCCGGCGACGATCCGGCGCTTTTGCGAGCGCTTTTCGCCCTACGGCTTTCGTTCTGAAGCGATGACGCCGGTCTACGGGCTTGCCGAAAACGCGGTGGGTCTTGCCTTTCCGCCCATCGGCAGGGGCGCGCTCGTCGATCGCGTCGACCGCGACGCGCTGGCCGGGGAAGGCGTCGCGCGGGCCGCGCCTGCCGAAGCCGGAGACGCGCTCAGCCTCGTCGCCTGCGGGCGCCCGTTGCCGCGCCACGAGATTCGCGTTGTCGACGAAAGCAGCCGCGAATTGCCAGAATGCGCCGAAGGGCGGCTGCAGTTCAGGGGGCCGTCGGCGACGCGCGGCTATTTCCGCAATCCGGAAAAGACGCGGGCGCTCTTTGACGGCGACTGGCTCGAAACGGGCGACCGCGGCTATATCGCCGGCGGCGACGTCTTCATCACCGGCCGCATCAAAGATCTGATCAAGCGCGCGGGGCGCAACATCTATCCGCAGGAACTCGAAGAAGCCGTCGGCGCGCTCGAAGGCGCAAGGCGCGGCTGCGTCGCCGTCTTCCCGACGGCCGATCCGCGCACGGGCGCTGAACGGCTCATCGTCATGGCGGAGACGCGGCTCGTCGACCCTGTGGCGCGCGAGGCCCTGCGCCGCAAGATCGTCGAGGCTTCGCAAAACCTCCTCGATCTTGCGCCCGATGAGATCGCGCTCGTTTCTCCGCACGTCGTGCCGAAAACTTCGAGCGGCAAGATTCGCCGCGCCGCCGCGCGCGCCATGTTCGAGGCGGGGCTCGCCGCATCGCGGCCCGCAAGCGCCCGCCTGCAACTGCTGCGCCTCGCGTTGGCGGGCGCGCTCCCGCGGCTGCGACGCGCTGCGGCCAACGCCGCAACTCTCGCCTACGGCGCCTATGTATGGGCTCTCCTGCTGCTGATCGCCGCCTTCGTCTATCCCGCCGTTCTGCTGGCGCCGCGCCGCGCGCTGCGCCACACGGCGGTGACGACCGGCGCGCGGCTCTTCTTCCGGCTGTCGGGCGTCGCGCTGAACGTCGTTGGCGCGACGCCGCCGCGCGCCGGCGAAATCATCGTCGCCAACCATGCGAGCTACCTTGACGGCGCGGTCATCGCCGCCGTCTGTCCGGGTGAAATTTCCTTCGTCGTCAAGGAGGAGCTGGCTCGCCAGCTCGTCGCAGGGCCGTTTCTGCGGCGTCTCGGCGTGATCTTCGTGCGCCGCGGCGATCCCGCCGGCGGCGTCGCCGACGCGCGCGCGGCGCTCGAAAAGGCGCGCTCGGGCGCGCGTCTCGCGTGGTTCCCCGAAGGCGCCTTTTCGCGCATGCCTGGCCTGCTGGAGTTTCATGTCGGCGCCTTCCTCGCCGCGGCGCAGCTCGGGCTTCCCGTCACGCCGATCGCGATAAGCGGGACGCGGTCGATCCTGCGCGCGGATTCTTGGCTGCCGCGCCGTGGAACGATCAACGTTCATATCGGCGCGGCGATCGAGCCGCGCGGCGACGATTTCGTCGCCGCGCTCGCCCTGCGCGACACAGCGCGCGCGCAAATTCTTGCGCATTGCGGCGAGCCGGACCTCGCCTATGAACGCGTGACGCCGCCGCGGTGACGCCGGTGCGGATAGCGCGATGCGCGCCGATATGCGACAATTTCCGCGCACGGTCTCCGTGACTCTCACTCCCCCGAATTGCGGCGCTTTCGCTGCGCATTTCATCATTTTTCGCGCGAGGGCCTTTGCAAGATGTATAGTGACCGCGGCGCCGGCCGCATCGGTGGCCCGCCGCGACAAAAAGACGTGCGCATGTCCGCCGACACAAAGAAGACCGAACTGGCGATCGGCCCCTTGCGCCTCGGCGCGTTTCTCTTTCTTCCGCCGCGCCCGATTGGACTCGTCATCTTCACCCATGGCGCGGGCTCTTCACGCTTCAGCCCGCGCAACGGGTTCGTTGCGGAAAATCTCGCCGCGCGCGGTTTCGCTTCCCTGCTGTTCGATCTCCTCACCAAGGAGGAGGCGGAGGATCGGCGCAACGTCTTCGACATTGCGCTGCTCGGCGGACGCGTGGTCGAGGCGATCGACTGGGCCGTGCATCAGGCGGCTCTGCGCGGTCTGCCCATCGGACTCTTCGGCGCCAGCACGGGCGCCGCGGCGGCCCTCGTTGCGGCGGCGCAGGCGCCCGAACGCGTCGCCGCCGTCGTCTCGCGCGGCGGACGCCCCGATCTCGCCCGTGGGGCGCTCGGGCGCGTCGCGGCGCCGACCCTGCTGATCGTCGGCGGCGAGGATTACGACGTTGCGGAGTTGAACCGGGAGGCGCTGCGGCGGCTGCGCTGCGAAAAGCGCCTCGACGTCGTGCCGGGCGCGACGCATCTCTTCGAGGAGCCGGGAGCGCTCGACGCCGTCGTCACAAAGGCCGGCGACTGGTTCGCCGCCCGCCTTCCGGCGCGCGCGACAGACGGGCAGGCGTAAGCCGCGCCGTATCCGGAGCCGGGCGAGAAGGAGATCAGCCCCGAGAAGAAGGAAGCCGAGCGGCGCGGCGCCGAAATCGCCTAGGTCGGATGGGACCGAAGAGCTTCGCATTATTTCCTGCGACGTCTCGGCGTTCTATATTGAGCGTCGCTCAAGTTCGATTGAAGCGGAGGAGGAGGGCATAAGCTTTCCGGCCCCGCCAAGATTGGTCGCGACCATGGTCCTTCACGAACGCGGCTCTCCTCCGGCGACGACTGACGCAAAGCTCATCCGCCTGTTCCTATGCGGAGACGTCATGATCGGCCGCGGCGTCGATCAGATTCTGCCGCGTCCTTGCGCGCCCGGATTGCATGAAGACTACGTGTCTTCCGCCATCGCTTACGTGGAGTTCGCCGAACAGGTCTCGGGTCCGATACGAAGGCCGGTCGGTCTCGACTATATTTGGGGCGTGGCCCTCGACAGGCTCCGCGAACGCCGGCCTGACGCGCGCATCGTCAATCTCGAAACCAGCGTCACGCATAGCGAAGACTACGAGCCGAAAGGGATAAACTACCGCGTCAGCCCCGCGAACGCCGAATGCTTGCGCGTCGCGGGGATTGATTGTTGCGTGGTCGCGAACAACCACGTGCTTGACTGGGGCAGGTCGGGTCTCGTCGAGACGCTCGATACGCTCGACCGCATGGGCGTCAGGACGACGGGCGCTGGACGTAACGACAATGAAGCGAGACGGCCAGCCATTCTCGACATCGCAGGGAAAGGGAAGGCGATCCTCGCCGCTTTCGCTCTGCCGAACAGCGGCGCGCCGCCGCATTGGGCGGCGGGCGGCGAGAGAGCGGGCGTGAACCTGCTTCCCGATCTTTCAGCCAATAGCGCGGCGCTCGCGCGCGATCTCCTGCGGAGCGTGACCAGAGCTGGCGACGTGTCGATCGTTTCGATTCACTGGGGCCCAAATTGGGGCTATGAAATCCCGGACGAGCAAAGACGCTTTGCGCATAGGCTGATCGATGAGGCCGGCGTTTCCGTCGTTCACGGTCACTCCTCGCATCATGCGAAGGCGATCGAAGTTTACCGTAACCGCCTCATTCTGTACGGCTGCGGAGACTTTCTGAATGATTACGAGGGCATCGGGGGTTATGAGGAATACAGAGGCGATTTATCGCTCATGTTTTTTGTAGATATTGACGTGGTGAGCGGGGATTTGGCCGCATTGGAACTGTCGCCTTTGCAAATTCGACGGTTTCGGCTGGAACCGGCTGCGCCGGCCGATGCGGAATGGATCGCGCAAAGGCTGAAACGGGAGAGCGCGAGCTTCGGCGTCAGGGTGAAGGAGACGTCGGCGCAGTCATTAGCTGTGTCCTGGCCATCTACGACAGGGGCTGAAGCGAACAGCGCGCCTTTGTGACAAAATGGCGAATCCCTAAAAGCGTCATTGCTCCGCGCCGAGGCGTCGGCATACTTTATTGCGTGTGGTCGGCGGGAGGGAAAAGACGGGGCGTGTTGACGAGGCGACCCGCTATGCGACGACCTTCCTTGGCGACGCCTGCGGCCTATGCCGGCCAAAGGCCGCGCAAGTCTTTCGGCGTCACGGCGCGCACGTCCTCAATTTCTGCTGAAGGCAGTCGCTCGGCGAGTTGCGCGAGAACGGCGCGCGCCGCTTGTTCCGCATCGATGGCGGGATCGCGATGCGCACCTTCGCGGATGCGCTCCAGGAATGACTCACGATTCTTGAGCGCGCTGTATTTCGTCACTTCGCTTCCTGCGGGAACTCTTCAGACAATTCATGAGGGATTCGCGTCAAATCGGCCTCCGTTATTGTTTGATCCTTTCGGTCGCGTTCTAGCGAAACCGCCTTCCATGAGGCGCAGCAGAGATAGCTAACTGATCCAACGAGTTTCGGGGACTTTTCGCGAGACAAGCGGCGCGGGGGTCTTTGGGCGACCAATGATGATCGGAGCAATGGGGACGTGAGCGTCGGGGACGCCGATTGTTTCCTTGCCAATCGTCGTGTTCAGCCAAGAATGTGCAAGACCAATCCAGCAAGAGCCCAACTCCGCGTCAAACGCCGCGAGCATCAGATTCTCGGCGGCAAGCGCGCAGTCCTCAACGATCCAGGGTCCTTGCGCGACGGCGGAAATCACGACCAGAACGGGAGCGTGGTAGAACAGATGGAAATTCGCGTCCGCCAACCTTTCGTAAAGATGCGCCGGCAAAGCAGCGACGCCGCGTTCGCGCACCATATGTATTTTGGCCGCCTCCGACATCCGATCGAGCAGCGATTGGTCTTCAATGATCACGAAAGACCAAGGTTGCTCGTTCATCGCGCTTGGCGCCTGGATCGCGGCGTCGATTAAATGCTTGATCGTTTCCTTCGGAACCGGCTCTGACAGATAGTCCCGAACAGAGCGGCGGCCGTAAATCGCTTCCATGAGCTCCATGATCGCCCCCCTGGTTCGGGTCTACTATTGCCCCTGAAGAGACGGATCGTCCGCCGCGACAGAAAAAGCGGCGAAGCCTCTTTCGCGCAGGCGAGATTTCACCTGAGTGCGGAAAGGTGGTCAAGACTGAAGACAGGACCTGCGTCATTCAATCGCGCTGCGATTGGCTCGATGCTTACGCCTCCTATGGGAGAGGCTGAGCGCAACCGCGTCAATCCTCAATCGACGGAAGAACAAATCGACGCGATTGCCGCATATCTGTCCAGCTTGCGTCAAACAGGATGAGCGCATGATTCTCAATTCGCAAGTCGCAATCCTCGGTGGGCTGCAATAATTGTCCAACCCATTATTTTACCCCTACGACTTCGAATCATAACTGCGCGCCCAATTTCGCCGCGTTTCGTGGGTCGCTCATGCGATGCCCGCCCATTGTGACATCTCGAAAAGTTACGTTCCCAGCAAATAACAGTTCGCCTGCGTATGAGCGTGAGGGAGACAGTGGAGCTGCCGCTGAATTTTTTGCGGTGACGCGCCGCGACAAAACGTCCGGGTTTTACCGCTCCCGTGAACGAAAAATGCGTGCGAGCCATTGGCGCGCAAAAGCAATCTCTAATGTGTCGATGCGGCGGCATATCCAGGCGGGCGCCATTCGGCAATGCTCCGCTCGTCTACGACATCTCTGTTTTAAAATGCCCTTTCCGGCGCTTAATCCATACGATCCGGGATTCGAAATCCGGCGCCTGCCGAAGCGCTGAAACAGTTTCATAAGCGCGAGCATGACTGCTGTGACGGATTCGGTTCATAGAGTCTTGTTCTCGCATGCGTACCGTTGCGCTCGCTGATTGACGGGCATAACTTCAGATCGTTCATCCTCGTTCATGTCCCATGTTGGCGAGGCTTCTTCGACGAAGAAACTCAAAGCGCTTCATAAGCTGAACCGCAAAGCGCCGAGCGCCTCGAGCGAACCGCCTTTCAAAGGGAGCTACGATGACCACAGAACCCGAAGTTCGCCGCACGCTAAGCGAGGCGGCCGCGCGCCAACTCGCCAATGCGACGAAGACCCGTCCGCAATGGTCGGGCATTACGCCGCGCTGGCTTATTTCGTTCCTGCCATGGGTTCCCGTGGAAGCGGGCATCTACCGTCTCAACCGGGTAAAGGAAGCCGAAGCGCTCACCGACGCGGACGTGCAATGCAGCCCCGCGCGCGACCGCGACGCCGACCTGCCCGAGACCTACGTCCCTTATGAAGACGCGCCGCGCGAATATTCGATGAATGCGGTGACGACGGTTCTCGACGTGCAGACGCGCGTATCCGACCTTTACAATCATCCCTACGACCAGATTCAGGAACAGGTCCGGCTTCTCACGGAAAAGGTGAAGGAAAAGCAGGAATCGGAGCTGATCAACAATCCGGAATATGGCTTTCTGGCGAACGCCGCGCCATCCATGAAGATCAAGACCCGCACGGGCTCGCCGACTCCCGACGATCTCGACGAGCTGATCGCCAAGGTCTGGAAGGAGCCTGCGTTCTTCCTCGCGCATCCACGCGCGATTGCGGCTTTCGGACGCGAGGCGACCCGTCGCGGCGTGCCGCCGGCGACCATAACGCTGTTCGGCTCGCCGTTCCTGACGTGGCGAGGCTTGCCGATCGTGCCGAGCGATAAGCTGTACATAGACGAGACCGGGAAGACCAACATCCTGCTTTTGCGCACCGGCGAGAAGAAACAGGGGGTCATCGGCTTGTTCCAGCCAGGGATTCCCGGCGAAGTCGCGCCGAGTCTTTCAGTGCGTTTCATGGGCATCAATCGCAAGGCGATCGCGTCCTATCTCATTTCACTTTACTGTTCGGCCGCCGTGCTGACGCATGACGCGCTGGGCGTGCTCGAGGAAGTCGACGTCGGCAAATATCATCAATACGACGACAAATACGCCTGAGCCGCGGCGCGCGACTGATTGATCGGCGGCTGAAGGCCGCCGATGAACTTCAGAGGAAACGCCAGCATGCCCGATCCGCAAACTGCTCCGTCTCCGCCGGAATTGCCCGTCGACGGCGTGCCTTCGGAAGAAGCCGCGACCCGCCACGCGTCGATCGTCTTCGATCCGGAAACGATCGCGCGCCTGGCCAACGCCTTCTTTCAGGCGCCGCTCGCTCCGACAGCTCCGGCGCCGCTCCCGTTCGGCTTTCCCGTCGCGACGCCGAACCTCGCCGATGCGCCGGCTCCATCGGTCGTCACGTCGATTGCGCCCCTCGCGCCGGCGCGCGCTCCCTATGGACCGCCGGACGCGCCGCAGACGACAATTCCGTCCGTGGCGCCGACGCCCAATATTCCAGCGCCTTCAGCGCCGACGGGCTTGCAATCCCCGACGCGCCCGCCGGGACTGGAGAACGCGCCCGAACCCGGCGCGTCGATCGGGGGAACGTATCCTCTCGGGATGGCGGGCGCCATCGATTACAGCGCGATCCCAAGGTTGTTTGGGGGCGATATGGCTGTGATCCCGCCTGCGCATTCGGGCATTTTGGGGATAGGCGCTCACAATGGCGCCCTGCCGGGTGGCGTCGCGCCCGCCAACCACGATAATCTTTATTTCCTGCATGAGCGCGTCCCGCCGACGCAAGGACCATCGTCAAGCCCGCCGTCAGCGTTGTCCGCGCCCTTGATCGACCCCGCGCATCTTACGCCATCAAACGCGCCGGACCACGCTGTCGGCGTTCCGCTCAATGCATCGCCGGAAAGTTACGCGATCCCTGCGCCGTCGGAAGCGGATCCGCATCGTCTCTCTGACGCCGCTTCGCTTGCGACGCCGCCGGCGCCGGCGGCTTTGCCGTCCGGTTACGAAAGCGGCGTCGGGCCCGGAACCGTCGGTCCCGCCGCCA
>Ga0123398_1049151_pt1 | contig 12997 bp, 8 predicted proteins | sample T5LHNO3metaT_FD_89926 | JGI IMG/M metagenome (GOLD analysis project Ga0123398, IMG submission 89926) | Methane-oxidizing artificial microbial communities from Washington, USA to study methane cycling - T5-LHNO3 metaT (Metagenome... | ecosystem: Engineered > Modeled > Simulated communities...
GTAGCGGGGCGCATTCTCAGGCTTGTCTTGCCCCGAGGCGTAATAAGTCTGTACGGTAATACTGCCGGGTATCACCGCGATAATACTGAGCAGAATAATCACCGGCACAGAGACTAATAAGAACACCATGCCCTTCGGTTCGGTTCCAGGGTGCAGCATAGGCTGGTGGGCAATTTCACGCGCGGGTAGATTCGGCCGGAGACGCTGAATCAATCGCGTTAGCCGGCTCCATCCGAGAGTGCTCAAATACCGGAGCCAAGCAGGCCAATAACCCAGCAAGCGAGCACTAAAGTTCTGCCACCATTCCTGTGCCCGGTCTTGAGGCGAGGCGATCAGTGGCCACAAGGTGATCAGCATGGCCGCATCGACCCAAACCGAGAGGCGCTGCGACCAGGTGATAGCTTCGTCGTGAAACGGAAGGAAGCGGATTTGTGCGGCCAGCAACATTAATAAAGGTAAAGCGATGACGGTAATGCCGACCACCAAGGATAGCAGCCAGCGGATCAACCAGACTTCAGAACGCCCTGCGATGAGATGAGTGAAAGGGAAGATGAATAAGCGGTTGCGCACCTGTTGCCCGGTCGGCGTATCGGGAAGGTCGCGATCCAGATTCCACAGCTTGCAAGAGAGCAATTCCAATTGCATGAGCAGGTTAAAATGCAGCAGAACTACCATCCACGGAACGAAGCCGTAAAAAGTGGTCAGCGGCAGATCCACATCCAGAATCGGCAGTTTGACCGGGCTGATGCGCAGCAGGTCGTCGTGCGTTGTGCCCCAGACGATGACGCCGAGGTAGGTAACGAAGGCCATAAACGCGACATGCAGCGCCGCCACGGTCTGGGATGCGGAGTTGGCCGCTTCCAGAAGTTTCTCGATATGCGATGAGAGTTCGTCGTTGCTTTGCGGTAGCGGATCGGACATGGCGGTTGGGCTGGTTTCGGAGGCTTAATTTGATGAAGTATAAAGCAAATGAGGTCATTCATTTGAATTCAGCGCAGCTATCACCTGAATCCACAATCCTCCATCACTCTATTTTTAACCGATAACCCTGTTCAATCGATCCGCGATGGCAGATCCCAATATCCGCCGATAGAAACATGCTTGTTGTTTTAAGCCAGTTAAGGGGCGGGATAAGTGATGATTTATTTTCGCCTTTAACTCATTCCACAGGTACAGCATTAGGCGCCCAAAACTTTGACGTACTCATGGCATTTTCCTTTCACTTCAAGCCAAACGCTTTTAACTGGCTGCCGATAACTTTATCGTACCCCTCGACCCGGTAGATCATGACATACACCTTGCCATTCGCAACAACCGGCGGGATCATACGGGACATCATGCCGAGCCCTCCGTGGCAACCCCCCACATTTCCCGTTGAAAACAGGCGCTTCATCTTCCGGCTGCCGGGTAGGATAGACGTCGCATCGTAGGCAATCAACTCGCCCTCCGCAAATCCTTTATTGGCATCCCCGCATTTTGCATAAACGGCCCAAACAAGGGCTGTATCGAAGTCGATGGCGGTATCGGGAGCGCCTTGCAATTTGGATGGCTTGCCGGAAACCATCAACAAGCCGCCCGGCATTCCGCCTGGCGCACCAATGCGTGCGGACGCCAGTTCCTCGCCTTCCGCACGGAATACCGGACGCCGATCGCGTGTTGTTGAGAAATCGTACGCCTTGAGGTACGTATTTTCGCCCCATACATACACAATGCCGCCGCCAGCATCCTTCTGGGTCAACGCGAGGGCGTGGATGTGATGGGTCCTGCCGTTTTCGGGACCGCCTTCGATTTTGCAGGGCGTAAACCAATCATCGTCAGCTACGCAAGGAATGCTTCGATTCAGTTCGTTTGCCCGCAACCAGCTTTGTTGCGTCTCGCCGTCCTTATCGCCGCTGAAATAGGACGCTATCAGGGGCGGCCGAAACATCAGTTTATTGAACCGGTCGTTATGCCCCAGATCGGTTTTATCCAACGCATAAATGATGCCGTCTTTGGTGCCCTGCAACAAAACATCCGATCCGGGAATCAGCAGGGGGCCGGCAGAGCCGAAATCCCAATCGGTCCCTGCTCGTAACCTAAATTCGCCATCCGGTCCACGAGGCGGCGGGACTGCACGTCCGCAGGAAACTTCGTTGGTGTTATCTTGCCAAAGACAGCCTGCGCCGGAAGTCCGCTCATCGAGAAACGCTTTATACCAGTCCGTTTTTTGCAGTTCGGGGCGCTTGCCGGACAGGCTGGGCAGGTAGCGCAACTTGATCATGCTTTCGGTAAGGTCGTCGCCGCCGTTATTGGAGGTGCCATTCGATGTAGCGACGTAGATCATGTCGCCTTCTGTCACCGGCGCGCCTCCCGCTTGCCAGATACCGCCTCCCCAGGAATTAAACGCTGTGGTACAGAAAATCGCCGGATCACGGGAGAAGCCCTGTTGATTCAGCAGGGCGCGGGTATCGTAAGCGATCACAAAACCGTGCGGATTATTCCGTTTATCGTCGTTAGGGTGCTCCCCATTTGCCGCAAAGGCGAGTACCAGGCCCTTGTTACCGGTCAGCGCCAGACCGGCGCGCAGTTTCGGGTAAGTGTATTGTTTGCCTTGCCCGTCAACGGCATTGGCATCATTGAACCAGCAGTTGTTACCTTCCTGAGATTGACCGAAAATACGCACCGGCTCGGCTTTTTTGTCACCGGTTTTGGCATCGAGAATAAACACCTTATAGTCGCGATAACGGTCGTCACCTTTATTTTTTTGCACCCATGCTGCGACGAACAGGGTGTTAGTGGAGGGATCAATGATCGGGGTTGCCGAAATCCCCCAATCGGGCGTATGCCCCCACATGTCCATATCTTGCGTTTCCTTTCCATCCTTCCTGGTTATGGTATTAATGGGTGGGCCGAGCTCTTTCTCATAAACCTTGTTATTGGTCTTCGCATTAATGCCGATTACCTTATTTTTCATCGTCGTGACAATCACCAAATCATTTCCATTGATCCCTTTTTCGAGCACAAGGGGTTGAGTTTCCACTTTAGCGTCGAAATTGAAAGTGTTAAGCAGGCCAAATTGCGCATTATTGACGTTAGATTTATTCAGAATGAATTCTTGATTGTTGGATGCGGTTCTAAAGTGATTCCCGGCCCTTTCGTTGATGCTGACCGCATGGCTGGCCGGCGGAGCGAGAAGAAAGAAAAATACCGCGCTTAAGTAACCGGCCGTTGCAAATTTCATAGCGTGTATCCAAAGGGAGGAAAATCAGCGGTCAAGCCGAGGTTTGGCTTAACCGCGATAAATTAACGGGCCCAACGCTATTCGCTCAAGCGTTTTGGGGATCAGCGAACTTCAGCAGGTTTCTGAACAGGGCATGGCAGCCGCTCAATATGGGCTTCCAGCTAATGGGAGCCGCATTGACATAAGACTCATCATCGGAGTCCAGCAAGCCGTAAAACACTTCGGCGACGATACGCCCACCAACCCCGCGCAGTTGCGTGCTGACCCCTTTAGGATCGTTCAATAGAAAACTCTCTGGAAATTCGTCCAGTTGATTCCGGCTTGCAATCTCATCCACCAACGGCGCTTGCGCTTCGGCCAGGATATAGAACCATAGCGGCGTGTCGTCCAGAAGTTCATCAGGAATCGGGACAAATTTAAAAAACGTCTCGCCATCCTGGTCGAATGCCTGACGCGTTACCAAATGCTGCTTTTCGATCGGAGTGAAGTTAAAGCCGCTGTTTTTAAGCAGCGCGGCGAATATCTGGCCGCTTTGGATTTTATAGGTATTGCCGCGCAGCAGATTGAGCAGGGCCAAAGAAGGGCGGGGCGGCTCTCCCACCGTATCGGGAAGCGCGCCAACCTGGGCAATCGCTTGTTGCGTCGCTTCCTCGCCGGCCACCTCTTCTCTCGGTAGAACGGCTAAGGGATCAACCAGCGTTGTGTCAATTTTGTAGGCAAATTGCAAGCGTTCCCGGCCATTTGGGGTTTCATCGGCCGCGTCCTCGCGAGACTCTAACGGAAGTTCTCCGTGCACGGTTTCGGGAAAAAAACGCCCCCAGCTGTCGACTACCTGATTATTGGTTACCGGATCAAAACCCAGCAGGCTGTCCGCACCGGCGAGTGTTGTATTGTCTTCGCTAGAAGGAAAAATATTGAACCTGTTTTCAAGCCCCGAATTCAAGCGATAGCCGGTTCTGACCATCGAATGACCAAAACGGTAGGCGGCGGCGACAAATTCTCGCGGCAAACTGCCGCGCTTATCTTCCGTGTAGAGCAGATACCTGTCTTTGCGCTCTTCAGGATCGCAGCATTGCAGGTCCTCCAGTACTTCCGCAGCGATTATCCGAGGCAAAAAATCCTTTACGATGATTTTTTGATAGGCCCAGCGCACTTCATTTCGCGCCGACTCGAACAGTTTGTTCGGGGTGTTCCAGTTCTCCGGGTCTTGCTGATTCAGTTCATCAATCACCGCATTGTGATACTTGACGAAAGCCAGCTGGATTTGACTGACGATGGAATTTTCATCGTTGCGTTTGTCGCCGATAATCGCCCGTCCCAATGGATTGCGCAACAGGTCTTGTCCGGCAGGATCGTTCGGCTCTGGCGATTGAGGATCATTTTTGAATAATAGTTTGTCGCCATCATACATGAAGGGCTGTGCCGCCGGTCCGTCTCCATACAAGCAGTCCAGATCGAATCTCGGTGTGCGCAGATTTGTCGGTATTGCCGCGCTCGTTGGATCAAGCGAAGAGCTGCTGTCAAAGGTCAGATCGTGATCGATGAACTGGCCAAGATAGGTGTAGCCCGCGGGCACCAGCAGGTTTTCTTCGGGATCAGGGCCGTCTTTAACGGTATCGACTTCGCCTTTCATGTCTTCGGCAAGCTTGGCAAGGACTCGCGGGGGGTAGCTTTTTTTACGTAGAGGCAGTAGCGATGTAAAGTTTTGCTCGCGTTTCCCAACGTTACCATGACCTAGTTCATTCATTTGCGTCTCCTTTGTTTTGATGGATGAAAAACTCAGTTTCCTTAAGTATCCTTCACCTTCGTTTATCTTTTTTACAGGGCAAGGGCCGGATGTCTACTCAGTCGCATCTTCCATCTCGCTAACCTTTTAAAAGCTGTTTTTCCTGGCTAGAAAAACGGCGCTGAATAGTGGGAAAAATTGAAAGCCGCCTGGCGCCCCACGGTAGGATTGGTGTTCCGTCTTTTTTATGCGGATAGGTATCGGTCGGTTTCAGTTTCGTTAGTTTCGCCTTAAATTTCAATAGATTAAATATTAAATAAGCATTAAAAAATCGCATTTATACGACTTGTTACTTAAGCAATAAGACGCGCATTGATTGCGTAATTAAGGAAGCCGCTGAAAATATCGTGCTTCGACATGTTCAGCGTAAACGAAGCGTGTTACGAAAATAGGGGAGGAACCACGCCGCCGTCGTTAGAGTTGTCCACGGTGTCGATGCGGTCATTCTGCCGGCGCCCAAAAAGCGGCTGGTTTCCCTCGCGACAATGGACGGTTACTATTTCCTTAGGTACTCATGCGTATAGCATTTTAAGTTCAAAATGTTGTATTTTTAAGTTGTGGCGGGAAATACATGAGTAACTCTTGGATGCTTCAAATCTACATACTGACTCTGTTTATGAGGTATGCCGATTTGTTGCGAATAGCTTACTGGGGCGCTTTTCTTGTTTCAACGAGGGAACTTAGATTGCATAAAGGAAGGCTTTGTATTGCGCCAAGATTCATCCCCTATTAGGGAGCAGGTTTTAATTAGGCTAGCCACATCAGGAGTATTCTTAATGCGCAGTGTCATAACCGAAATTTCATCCAAATTGTTCGGGTTATCAATTTTAATTTTTATTTTAGCGTTATTAATACCGTTACTGAGAGGGGCGCCTTCACCGGCAGAACAGGGCGACTCAGGGGTGCATGAGTCGGCTAACGCGCCCAAGAAAACTAACGAGGGATTGGAACTTAAACACACGCAAAGTCCTGCGGCAGATGATGGATTGCAACCGCCGATAACGCAGTTTCAAGGCGAGGTTACGCAAAACCAAGCGAACGGATTAACCGAATCCACTCAAAACAAGGGATTGGAATTGGAACCTACGCAAAATCCTGTAGATGAGGGATCGCAGCCAGCCATAACGCAGCCGCAAGGCGAGGTTACGCCAGACCAGGCGAAGGGATTAACCGAATCCACTCAACCGGCAGGCGATTCCGGCTTTCCAACACCGGCTGCTGAAGGAAAACGGCCTTCTCCGCACGAGCCGGTGAGTCTACTCGTTCTTGGCGGAGGTTTCTTTTCGTCGGGGCAGGTAACGCCCCGTGCAGACATACAAGACGCGATCGATAATATTATCCCGCTCATCCAAACGCGACCTCTGGATAACGTCGTTGTTGAGGGACATGCGGACAAATGGGTGCCGTTCGGCGCAAGCCCTGCGCAGGTCTCAAAATTGAATGAAAACATCTCATTGCGGCGTGCAAATGCAATCGCCCAGGTGTTGAAGAAAAAGGGCATCGCCAGTGACAGAATCATTGTTCATGGTCTTGGTGACACTGTTCCGCTTGCGTCCAACCTTACTTATGAGGGGCGAATGAAGAATCGCCGAGTGGAGATTAAGCTTTTGCCCGCTCAATAGTAATAGTTGAGTTTCACGTTGCTTGGAACCCTGTCGTTTGAAAACGTTATTGATTAAAAATATTTTTTCGACCCAGCCTGCTAGAGACGTTTGGTTGAATGACCGATGGTCTAGGGGCGGAAAGACGTTTGACGGTAGTGGCGGGACTGATCGGTGACGAGTTGCTGCTTTCTCCCATACAAGAATTGCTGCGTATCGGCCCTGAATCGTTTCGTCTCAAGGGATAGGAGTATTTGCTTAAAGTCCGCAACGAGGGCAATCGCTGTTGGGTGATTAAACTATCCGACGATGTGCTGGAGTGCATCCGGCTTTTGAACAATCTAGCTAGAGCAAGGTAGTATGTATACACATCATTTTTCATTGCAAAGTCTGCCGTTTGAAAACGTTCCCGATCCGGCATATTTTTTCGACCAAGGCGATTATAGCCGCGTGTTCAGTCGCATGATCGATAGTTTGTGGGCGGGAAGAGGCTTGATGGTGGTGGCGGGACCCATCGGCACAGGGAAAACCACCCTGTGTCAGAAACTGATGGCGTCCGTTTCCGAGAGAACCCGAATCATCTGGTTGGGCGAGCCGCCGGATACCAGCGAAGATCTGTTGCTTTTCCTCACGCAGGAATTTCATATCAGCCCCGGATCGCCCAGCAGGATTTTTGTTTTAAGGGATATTAAGGAGCATTTGATAAAACTCCACGACGCGGGCAACAGCTGCCTGTTGATTATGGATGAGGTGCATAAAATATCCGACGATGTGCTGGAGTGCATTCGGCTTTTGAATAATCTTGAACAAGGCAGCATTAAGCTGATCCAAATGCTCTTGCTGGGGCAGGAGGAATTTCTCGTTACATTGTCCCGGCCTGAACTGGAGTCGTTTAAACAGCGCATCGCCTGGATGGAGACCATCGGCAAAATGACGCCTTTGCAAACCCATGAATATATAACGCATCGATTGAAAATCGCGGGGAGCCAGTCGAGAATTTTTACTGACGATGCCATGGAAGCTATCATAATCGCTACGCGCGGTACGCCTCGCTTGGTCAATGCGTTTTGCGACAGGGCGCTACGCGTCAGCTATGAAGCCAACAAAACTATCGTTGATCTAGTCAGTGTGAGACGGGCGGCCGATGATATAGGGCTGGGGACCGAGGTTTTTTTATGGCTGACGAATCGGGATAAGAAAGCGGCAAAGATTGCCGAGTCGGAAGCGTCATCTATTAAAGCCCCTCCCAGTCCGGCTATGTCGTCCGCTCCAAAAAGAACAGAGTCCGCGCGGCCCGTTGACAAAAAACGGCCGGTGGATGCGCAGCGGGATGTTTCCCACTGGTCGGTGTTTACGATCGTGAACGTGTTGTTCGATAAGACCCTCGGTAGGTTTTCAGACTATCCCCTAGTGCAGCTCATTGCCTCTATTCTATTGTGCGCAGCGAGTGTTTATTTTTTTATTATAAATACGGGAATGTAGCGATGTAGTTCATACGCGCTACCCGCTTATTCCGGACCCGCTGCCAAGGCAATCGCCGCCCGTTGATCTTTGGTGAAGGATAGCGGCGGAAGACGATCTTCGAGCAGGGTATCGACGATGGTTGCCGATGCATCGGGTTTGGCAAAACGCAAGGCATTGAGTTTCATTCGAGCCAACCTGTCAGGGTCTTCCAGCAAGCGCTCCAGTTTGAAGGGGAGGGTGGTCAGGTCGTTGCATTTGACCGCGATACCTTCTTCCAAAAGATGATCGCTGTTTCTTTCCTCTTGGCCGGGAATCGGGGACACCACGCACATCGGCAGTCCGCAGGCGATAGCCTCGGAGGTCGTGATGCCGCCGGGCTTGCCGATGAAAATATCGGCTGTTTTCATCAGCTTGTGCATTTCATCGGTGTAACCCAGAACCTTAAACCGGGTGCTTCGGTTATCGACCAATTGCACGATGCGCTGTTTCAGTTCGTCGTTGCGTCCGCAGACAACCACGGTCTGCGCGTCGCTATTCAGGTTGAGCATCCGCTCCACCATGTACTCGGTGGGACCTACGCCCAAGGCTCCGGCCGACAGCAGCAAAACCGGTTGTTCAGGATTCAGTCCCAGCCGGAGCCGTTCTTCTACGCGGTTGACGGGTTGTTGGAATACGGGGTCGATGGGTATGCCGGACACGGTAATTCTTTCGTTGGGAATGCCGAGCATTTCAAGATGCGCTTTGGTTTCATCGATAGCGACAAAATAACGGTGGAATGAACGCGACAACCACATCGCATGAAAATCGAAATCCGTTACCACAATGGACAGGCGCGCTTGCAACTGTTGGGTTGCAATCAGGTGGGAGATGATTCCGGCGGGCATGAAGTGGGTGCAGACGGTGATGTCCGGGTCGAATTCCCGGATAAACCGCACCAGCGGCTTGGTATTGAGCCGGTCTATCATGTGCCGCATTCTGTCCGTGTGCCAGGGTTCGTCGCTGGTTTTATACCACCAACCGAGGAAATTCGGCGCAGATCGCACCAGCGAGGTATAAAAGCTGGAATAGAAATCCCGGAACAGCTTGTTGGTGTATTGCAGCGCATCGTTATTGACGACTTCAGCAACCCGGCCATCGGCGGCAAAGGACAGCTCCAACGCTTCGGCCGCTTTGATGTGGCCGGTTCCCGCACCCGCCGACATGATTAAAACCCGTTTTTTCATCGGAGCACTAACAGCCAACATTAATCCTGGTCATGGCCGTGTTTTTTAAATAGCAAGCCCATTGCAGTCGACAAAAATAGCCCAAACACGATCACAACGGTATGCGCCGAAAGTCCGGCATCAATCATCAACGCATAAGCGCCCAGCATCAATAAAATGCTAAGATTTTCGTTGAAGTTTTGTACGGCGATGGAATGTCCCGAACCCATGAGTTGATGGCCCCGGTGCTGTAGCAATGCATTCATGGGGATCAAAAAACAGCCTGCCAGGGCGCCAATCAAGATCAGCAACAGCGCAGCCGGTCGCCAATCGGTCACTAAGGCCATGGCTAATACGACGAAACCCATAGCGATTCCCAAGGGTAATACTTTCACCGCATGTTCCAATGGCACAACCTTGGCCGCCACCACCGAACCGATGGCAAGCCCCACCGCAACTAAGGCGGTCAATTGAGTGGCTTGCTCCAGATCAAGTTTTAGCGCTACCGCGGCCCAGGCCAGAATAATCAAACGCAAGCTGGTTCCCGCTCCCCAAAACAGCGAGGTTACCGCGAGAGAGACTTGTCCCAACGGATCTCTCCACAGCAGCAGGAAGCCGCGCCAGAAATCCGCCAACAGGAATCCTGGGGTTCGATTCGGCAGGGTATGTTCAATGGACAGTTTGGGAATATAGCAATTGAGTATTGCCGCTACGATATAAAGACCGAAAATAATAAAAATCGCGAACTCGGGAGCGGTATCAATACCGCCATTGAACTGAAGTCCGCCCAGTTGGTGAACAACTTGATCCTCAACGCGATGACCGATCAATAATCCGCCGAATATGGCGCCCAAAATAATGGATGCAACGGTCAGGCCTTCCATCCAGCCGTTTGCCCACACCAATTTATCGGTTGGAAGATATTCGGTCAGGATGCCGTATTTAGCCGGCGAATACAAAGCAGCGCCCACGCCGACAAAGCCATAGGCGAGCAGCGGATGCAAACCCAATAGCATGGTAGCGCAACCGACTATCTTGATGCCGTTGCTAATGAACATGACCTGGCCTTTCGGCAGCGCATCGGAAAATGCGCCGACAAAGGGGGCGAGCACGATAAAGGAGAATACGAAAAATTGCTGTAAGACAGGAATTTGCCAGGAGGGCGCATCCAGGCTTTTGAGCAGTGCGATAGCGGCGAACAGAAGCGCGTTATCTCCCAGTGATGAAAAAAATTGTGCTGCAAGAATGGTGGTAAAACCGCGATTCATAGAATTATTTGCCCTGTGCGACGCTGCGAAAACCGGAGTCGTTGCACTGTAAATGGTTAAAAAAGTTTGTTTAGTTTATCAGCTACGGGCTTAAATCGGGGCAAGCGATGTGTTAATCGTTAATCCTAAAGAGTTTCGCTAAAAATAACTTTCTCTTAGGGTTCACACGCTCCGCGCTCATCCTTATACACAAGTGTCTGTGCGATACCCTCTCATTCCCACGCAGTGCGTGGGAATGAGAGCGAAGGCTGCACAGGCGCTTGCCGATAGCTGGATTGCAGGCTTCGCCTGCAAGCGCAAGCAAAGCTTGCACTCCCGTTGCAATAAAGCTGTCTGCTCGCAGAGTTCCTCAGACACTTGTGCATAACGATGAGTGCAGAGCGTGGAAACGATAAGTTCATGTTTAGGGAAGTTATTATTGACCAAATCCTAAAAACCGCAGTCAGTCCGCGAAAAGCACGAAAGACTCATTACAGCCGTTCAGCCGTTCAGGTTTTTGGCGATGAGTGACAATTTGCTCTCTAGTCAATGTTGACTTCCATGACCTCATTATGGGCGATAGCCGACTCAATCCTGTGCCACCTTACGAGTTCCAACGTTCCATTGAAGTGCTCCACTATGGCGGTGCAACTTTCCACGAAATCCCCCGTGTTGACGTATAAAAATCCGTCTATCTCCTTAATTTCAGCGTGGTGTATATGTCCGCAGATAACGCCATCAAGATCCTGGTCTTTAAGCGTGCTGACGATACTTTCTTCATAATCGGAAATAAACTGAACCACATTCTTGACTTTGAATTTGACAAAGGCGGCAAGCGAGAAGTTCGACTGCATGCCAAACCATCGCCTGACCATTCGCAGCAAGCGGTTAATCTCAATCAAAAAGTCATATCCATCGCTGCCCAACTTGGCAAGCCACTTGTGGCATTTGGCAATGGTGTCGTACTCGTCGCCATGGACAACCAGAAACTGCTTTCCGTCGGAGGTGACATGCACATCTGAGTTTTTAACGACGATGTCACCAAAGACGTAATTGTCGTAATGCCTGACGTTTTCGTCGTGGTTGCCGGGTATGTAGATGACCTGGGTGCCATGCCGGGCTTTGCGCAGGACTTTTTGAATCACCGTATTGTGATCTCTGGGCCAATACATTTTCTTGGAAAGCGCCCAAAAATCGATAATGTCGCCCACCAGGTAGAGTTTTTCACTCTCATTGTATTTTAGAAAGTCGAGTAAAAGGTCGGCCCGGCATTGGGTGGAGCCAAGATGTAAGTCGGAAATCCAGATGGTTCGATAGGTGGTGATATTCATAATCAAACTTTTAATAGTGTATTACCAGCAAGAGGGGTTATGTCGATGACCGTTTAACCGGTATTGGTTGAGTTCTCATGGTTTGCCAGGAAAAGTCTACGTTATTTGAATGTTAACAAACGCAGATGAAAGTTATGTTACAAGTCGGCAAAATGACTGTCTTGAGCCGTTGGAATAAATATCAAGGTTCGGTTGGCTAATCCCGGAACCGGTTCGCGCTGATGGATGACGGGATTTTTGAATGGGCGGAGTGAAATAAGGCGCTCGATACTAACATAGCCATTTCCGGCAGAGGTTATGGCGGGTGGGCGGTAGCACCTTTCTGAAATTTATCATTTTTAGAGGCTGTTTTTATTAAATTACACGCAGAATAAACAGGGAAGGGGAACCCGTATTTATATGAATTCCAATGTCTTGCTTGCATGTTTTTTATTTAAAAACAATGCGATAATAAATTTTTACGGTCAAATTCGAGGCTGAAATGAGTCCGGCAAAGTGAACTCGCACGCTCGGCAGTTGTTGCGGTCATTGTCGGCATTTTATCGATATTTAAACAATAATTTCTTGCCGAAGAGCGACTGATTATTTTGTTGCTTTTACACAAAAAAGCAGACAAAGCGGCCAGAATTTATCTGTTTGTTTAACCGTATGCGGTGCCAATAGTAAGCACCTTCTTGGCGGGTAAAGATGATGCTGAATGGACTGTTGCAGACTAACAACGAGTAGGCGGGACACCGGTCAAGGCACCGGAATACTTGGCTTCCCTTAACTCGATTAATAATTAAATCACTTGTTTTGCTTATTTAACGGGAGGATTATTTGCGCTCGGATTAAACAAATATCAGGTAACTAACAATGAAAATTATCACAGTAATGGTTTTGCTAGCCTCTTTTTTTGCGATAGCTGGCGCTGCTCTTTTCCAGCTTTTTGTTTTGCTGACAAATAATCTGTTTTTCCAGCAAGATTATAATCGGCGTATCTCACGGCAAGGTTAAGTTCATGGCGAGAAATGCGTTAAGTCTGCGTAGTGAGTTGGTCATCAAGTATTGATGACCAACGAACCTCATGCGGATTATAGGGACTTGTTCAGCAAATTAACCTGAACATCCATGCCCTTCAAAATACAACCCAAGCCGAATTGATGA
>Ga0123398_1082409_pt1 | contig 12976 bp, 14 predicted proteins | sample T5LHNO3metaT_FD_89926 | JGI IMG/M metagenome (GOLD analysis project Ga0123398, IMG submission 89926) | Methane-oxidizing artificial microbial communities from Washington, USA to study methane cycling - T5-LHNO3 metaT (Metagenome... | ecosystem: Engineered > Modeled > Simulated communities...
AAGAGAACGTATCAGTAAAGAGTTTTTTGCAAAATACGATGCAAAAAAGGCGGCAATGGGAAAAGCGTAATTTGTTGAGTTGTTTTATATTTTCTGTGTTTTGAATGAGAAAAGCTCTGATTAATTTCAGGGCTTTTTTTGTTACCATAGTTAACAAGTTAGGGTTTTTTGTGGTGGTATTTTTACTGAAATATTACTTCAATGTTTGGTTTAGCTAGTATCAATGTAAAGTTTCAGGTCGACTTAACTCAGTTCTCAACTGGGATGCAAAACGCTTTGCGTGATATAGATAAGTTTGGTCAGAAAATGCAAAAAATGGGGCGAACAATGACAACATTTGTCACTGCTCCACTTTTAGCGGCTGCTGGCGCATCTGTGAAATTTGCTTCAGATTATCAAGAGAGTTTAAATAAGGTTGATGTAGCTTTTGATACGTCCTCGAGTGCTGTTAAAGAGTTTGGAAAAACAGCTTTAGAGACATACGGTATTGCTGAAGGTACGGCTTTAGATATGGCGGCGGCTTATGGTGATATGGGAACATCAATGGGGTTGACAACTGCACAAGCGGCTAAAATGTCAACTGAATTGGTTGGTTTAGCTGGTGATATTTCTTCTTTTAAAAATATAGGAATCGAACAAGCTAATACTGCGTTGTCTTCCATTTTTACAGGTGAAACAGAATCTCTTAAAAAGCTGGGAATCGTAATGACTGAGCAAAATTTGCAGGAATTTGCTTTGTCAAAAGGTATTCGTACGCGAATGAAAGATATGGATCAGGCTTCTAAGGTGAATCTTAGATATGCTTATGTGATGCAAGCGACTTCAAATGCTCATGGTGACTTTGCGAGAACTGGAGGTGGTGCGGCTAATCAATCGAGAATTTTTAGAGAATCTCTTAAAGAGCTTGGTCAAATGTTTGGCACGGTGATTTTGCCATATTTTACTAAAATCATTACTTCTGTTAATGGCTTTATAAAAGGGCTTTTAGGAATGAGTGAAGGTGCAAAGGTGACAATTATAGTTGTAGCAGGATTAGCGGCGGCAATTGGTCCGTTGTTGATGGCTATAGGTGCGATAGCTTCAGGAATTCCGGTCGTAGTTGCTGGTTTTGCTGCGTTAAGAACTGCGATAATGGCAACTTATGCTGTTGTGGCAGCTAATCCTATCGGTGTTTTGGTTTTAGTAGCACAGGCGGCAGCTTTAGCGATGCTGGTTTATTCGGTAAATACAAAAAAAGCGGCTACGGCACAAGATGATTTAAATGAAGCGGTTAGGAAAGGAAATGAAAACGCAGTTACTGAAGTTGGTGTTTTGGATAAATTATATGCATCTGCTACAAATGTAAAATTAGGAACTGAAGAAAGAAAAAAAGCGGTTGATGATATGCAATCGCTTTATCCTGCGTACTTCGGAAATCTTAAAGATGAAATTATATTAAACGGAAAAGCAAAAACTTCATACGAGGAATTGCGCGAAGCCATTTTTAATAAAAGTCGTGCTATTGCGATTGATAATGAATTGCAAAAACGAGCAAATGAACGTGTTGAAAAAGAAATCGAGCTTCGAAATAAAATAGCAGCTACTGAGGCAGAAATTTTAAGATTAAGAAGAAGTACAGGTGATGTGGTTATTCAGGAAGGTAGTGCATCTGAAAGAGTGAACAGGGTGACGGAATCTAGAGCTGAGTTGATTGAAAGACAAACAAAGCTATTAGGTATTCAAAATTCAGAACTTAAAAAATTCAATGAAGATAATTTAAAAGCAGATGAAGTTTTATTTTCTGCTAAAGAAGATTATTTAAAGAAAACGGGGAAACTTGAAGAAAATGAAAAACTTAAACTTCAGGATATTAAAATCGGAACAGATGCGATAAAAGATAGTATCGATACATTAAAGCCTGGTACTATAGCTTATTACGAAAGTCTGATAAAATTACAGCGCCAAGAGCAGGAAAATAATGTAACAAGTAATGCTGAATGGCTTAAAAAGCAAGCAATTATCGATTCTTATCAAAGAAAAATTGACGAGATAATAAAAAAACAGCAAATAAAATTACCACGACCTGAAATGCCGGATGCATCAACTTTTGATGGTGTTGTTCCTGCTTTTTCTTTGGAAGATTTAAAAGGACAGTTGTCATATTTTGAAAAGCTAAGAGAGCAATTTTCAACTACTGCTGAAGAATATCAAAAATTGACCAATCAGATTAATAATACTCAAATTAAGATAAATGAAATTGAAGGTGTTGATGATCTGAATACTAAAATATTAAGTGTTGCTGACAGTCAAAAAAGGATGGCGGAAATTGCTCAGTTGACCAGTCAAAGTGTGAGTGATGCTTTTGCAGGATTAGCGGATAATTTGGTGGCGTCTTTAGGGCTGGCTCAAAATGGTTTTGGCGGTTTTATTTCCGGTATGATTCAAACGGTAACTAAGTTGATTGCAATGATGTTGGCTTCGGCTATTTCGCAATCAATTGCAGGGGCTACAGCTTCGGGTACTGCAACCGGTCCGGCGGCAGTGTTTACAACTCCGGCATTTATCGCTACTGCGGTAGGTGGGGTTTTAGCAGCTTTTGCGGCAATTCCAAAATTTGCAACGGGTGGTATTGTAGGAGGTTCGTCTTTCTATGGTGATAAAATTTTAGCGAGGTTGAATAGTGGTGAAATGATTGCAAATCAGGATCAGCAAAAAGCGTTATATGGAATGCTTTCTAATAATGGACAAACGGTTAATATTACTTTAGGTGGTGGTTTTGTTGTTGATGGAAATAAACTAAGATTAGTTCTTGATAGAACGGATAGTAAAAATTCAAGAATAGGGTAATGAGTTATTATATCGACATAATAGACCAGGAACTTAACGAAAGTAAATTTGTTATAGAAGTAGCTTCAAAGTCGGGAATAACACTTTCTTGGAATGGTGGCGACAATAAAGATGAATTAGCGATAGTGGGTTCTTCGTTAGAATTTGATATTGCACACACAGAAAATGTCGATGCAAAATTTATAAAATTCTTCACAGGAAATGAAATTCGTTTCAAAGCTGAGCTTCGTAATCAAAGTGATGATTCTTTAATTTGGAGCGGTTTTTTGCTTCCTGATACTTATTCTGAGCCTTGGACAAATGGAGTTGTTTTTGTAAAAATAATAGCTTCCTGTGGTTTAGGAAGATTAAAAGGTAAATACCTTTCTGAATCTTATTATCGTGACGAGAAAAGTATAATAGATATTATCTGTGCTTGTTTAAAATTAACAAGTTTAGGTTTAAATCTCTTTTTTAATCCAGCAATAGAAAATTCAGTGCAAAAAGACTGGAATCAAATCTTTATCGATACACTTGATTTTTATACAGATGATAAAAGAACCAAAAAGAAAGACGCTTATTCGATTTTAGAAAAGTTGATGCAGGATATGCTTTGTGTTTGTTTTCAATCTGACAATCGTTGGAATGTTGAAGGAATGAATAAGCGAAATGTTCGAAGCTATGATACCTTTTTGTATGATGAAAACGGTAATTTGATAGGTCGCTCAACTGGAAATAAGTTGTTGAAAAAAGTAACGGCTTATGTTACTCCTAATGTTACAATGATACCTCCATACAATATGATTACGGTATCACATGAAAGAAAACCTCAGACATTTCCAAGCACGATTTCAAAAGAAAGTAATGAAGGTTGGGCAGTTGTATCGGGTGTAAAAGGTGAAGTTTATGCAACTGATTGGAATGGTAATAATGAATATTACTGTAAATCGATTCAGCCGGATTATTATAACTCAGTTAAAAAAGAATATGTTAATCCTGATATTGGCGGTATTTCAGAAATTCAGCCATTTGATGAAACCAAGTTTGTAAATCTGAAAAACAAAATATTCTTATATAAAGATCAGCGAGTTACTATTTCGATGATTTTTAAAATTATTAAGTGGGCAAATGTAATGTCAGGTATTTTGCCTGGAGCATATTACAATCCATTGTTTTATGAAGTGCTTTTGAATGATGTTGTGTTGTATACAAATAGAACTGAAGTAGTTTCTGAAAATCAAGCATTGTCTTTTGATCCTGAAGATTTAACGGCTGAATTGAATTTTGATATAATAGTCCCAAATGAAGGATTGTTAGATGTAAAAATTTGGCGTCCAAGTGGAGAAATTATTGGATCAAATATTTCAGGTTTTGAAATAAGAAAGCTGGGAATAACAGCTATAAATTTTCAAGAAATAATTCAATATGTTGATTTGATAAATGAAGAATTTACAATTGACAAAGAAATTGAATTGAATTATGCCGATGATGACACGGCTTTCAGTAAAGCTTTTAGATTGGCTAAATTAAAAGAAGCTACAGAGTTTTATAATGTTATCGAAGTTCCGGTATTGTACAGATTTGAACAGAATGGACAAAAGTATTCAGTAGTTGATTTAGATGGTGCAAATCTTATAAAAGATAATATCAATACTGTTTATCACGATGGTAGTTTGCTTTCAAATTTAGAAGTTACGTACAATTTTGGAGGTGGTGAGCAAATGGTGGTTAGAACAGATTTTGCTACAACTGCTTCTTTTATGGTTCGAGTTTATAAATTCAATGATTACGAAGAAAGTCGTAAATCGTGGCTGGAGTGGACAGATTCGATTTATAAAATTGAAACTTCTCGATACGGTCAAGTAGTAGCAAATATCATTCGTCGATTGTTTGGTATAGCTTCTGAAAAAATCGATATGATTGTTGTCGGAGCAGTTAAATTTAATGATCTGATTCAGTTTGAATACGTTTATGATAAGCTATTTGTGCCGACAAATTGTTCTTGGAATTTGGATGAAAATAAAACCAGTCTAACATTATCTCGAGCAATCTATAGAGACAGTGGTGATTCAGGTGAAAACCCTGAAAACATACCGCCAATTGTTAATGCTGGTCCCGATATAGTTTTAGATAATGATCAAAATTCTATAGAAATAACAGCAGTTGCTTATGATGTTGATGGTGTTATTGTTTTTCAAAAATGGACAAAATTATTAGGTGATTTTGGTGATATAATTGTTTCGCCAAATGAGCTTAAAACTTTGTTTGAAAACTTGACTGAAGATCAGTATCAATATCAAATCGAAGTTAGAGACAACGATGGCGCAACGGCTACTGATGTTGTTACTTTAATTCGAAAAAAGGATTACGATGTTGCTTTAGATTTGATTTTTATTGAAGGTGAAGATGGCGGTGTTTTTCTGTTTGCTAAATATCAATTTTTAATCGACCCGAATATAGATCCTTCTTATAGTTTGTTGCTGAAAGGTGTTGTGAATGTCTTTTCATATAATCCTGGATTAGAAACTTCTTTTGCAAGATTTAGAATTGTAAAAAATGGAGTTGTTGTTTACAGTGGTGAGTGGAATCATGGCGACGCAATTACAATGTTTCCTTATACAATCAGCTATATATCAACGGATATTATTTTGTTTGAAATCGACCAAAACAGAGATTTTCCTGAAGGGCATTGGGGAAGTTCTTGGATAGATTTAACTAAAGTAGAATTTATAACTGGAGCGGGAAACATAAACGGATTGCCGATTTATGCTCAGCCAGTTCCTGGACCATTTGCACCTTAAAATCATGGCGAAAAATATACAAAGAATAGGAGTTGGAAACAATAGGTTTCCTGGAATCAATGAAGAAGTCGGAATTAATGAACCTGGCACTTTTACTTTCGATAGTACAACTGTGACATTTGACAGCATGGTCGATACGTTTGATTTTGACATAGTGCCGTTGCCTCCAACTGTGAAAAGAGATTATTCAAATATAGATTATTTAGAAACTGATTATAAATAGAGTTATGGCAGATATTACAGAAAGTGAAATAAGAGTGTTTATCGCTGAAAATTTGCCGGATGCTTCTGAAATTCCGGCTGAAGATCATCGTGCGGTTGAAAATAAAATAATTGATTTTTTGATTCAGGAAGTTGGTAAGACTGCAAAATCAAAAGTTTTGCTTTTAGAATCTTTTGTTCTTGATAGAAATTTTACTGTTGATACAGGATTTACAGTTGGCACTGAAATTACAAGTGTAGTTGCGATGTTGGTTTGTAAGACATCGAATAACGGTTTTTTTCCAAATGATGTTGTTACCGCTCCAACACCATATCCACAAGATTCAGGCAGAACAGCGGCGCAGGGAATAGGAGTACAATACACGAATGTAAGTCCTGATTCTATTAAGGTAATGGTGAATGATCAGCTTACTATAATGACGGCTTACAATGCAACTGTAAATGCGCCAGCAAATAATGTTTTGATTTCAGGTGTAGATGCTGCGAAATGGTCAATTAAATTAATTGTAGGATATAAATAGTAAAAAGATGAGTTTATTAAGTTGGATTTTTAAAGGAACAACCGCAAATGATAAAACAGGAACTCCTGCAAGAATAGCGGCTGATATAATCAACCAAAATTTTGCGTATTTAGATGCGAAAGTTAATAATAGTGACCATGTAGTTACGCTTGGAACTTCTGTTTTAGTTGATCAGGATTTGACAATTCACGCAGGCTGGGTTTGGCAAATAAACGGAATTGAATATACAAATCCGGTTGATGTCATTATTAATTTTCCGTTTTGCTCTTCAGGAAAACAAAGGCTTGATAGAATCGTTTTTAATACGTCAAATACCTTCACAAAAGTTGCTGGAACAGAAAGTGTAAGTAATCCGGTGGCAACTCCTGCGCCAGTCGATACAATTGAATTCGGGATTACATTAGTAACTGATGGTACTGTAGGTGATCCTTCAACACCAATTGAGGGTGGTAACTACGTTAAAAAAATGGAATCTCAGGATTTTATAGCTAGTTATGGAGTAATGGCAATAATCGAAAAAATTGATTTAATCGATGACAGAAGCTCAATCCTTTTAACTGGTGCAATCACTGATGTAAAATCGATTCAAATGTCAGGTGAATTTATTCGACCTGGTAAACCTTTCTTTATAAAAAACTCGACTGGACACGATGTAAAATTATGGCAATTAGCGGGAACTGGAAACGTAAAGATTTCTTTTCCGAATGCTTTGGATTTGATTGTAAGGGATAAAGAGGTTATTCAATTCAAACAGAACGCGAATGATTCTAGTGATGTGAGATTGGATTATATAGGTAATATTCTTGATTTATCGGGTAAAGCTGATTTGGTTGCAGGTAAAGTGCCTTCATCACAATTGCCTAGTTATGTTGATGATATATTAGAAGGTTATTTGCTTTCAAATGTGTTTTATGAAGAAATCGGTCATACTACAGTAATTCCGGCTGAAGCGGGTAAGATTTATATTGATATTACTACTGGGCAAAAAAACAAAGAATATCGTTACTCAGGATCTACTTATATTCAAATTACTAACGGTTTGATCGCTTCCGCTGATGATGTTCCTGACGGCTCAACAAATAAGTATTCTACTTTGTCTTTAGTAATGGGTTATTTGTTGACTGGAGTTTCATTTGCAACTGGAACTGCTATTACCGCAGCGGATAATATTTTGACAGCATTCGGAAAACTTCAAAAACAAATTAGCGATAATGTTGCTTCTATTGCTTTGAAGCAAGTTAAGGATGATCAGGTTGAAATTTCAGCAAATAGCAATGTTCAGAACTCATGGCACGGACAAACGATTTTGTTTACTGCTAACTGTACAATTACAGTTCCGTCAACATTGAATAATTCTTTAATGTTTCCTTTTAGAACTTTAGCAGGCGTTACAGTTACATGGGCAATTACTTCTCCGTTCATATGGGAAACAACGCCATTGGCAACAGGTGAAAAAACAGTTGGTTATTTTATGCGAAGAGGGTCAACTAATACGATATTTTTAGATGTATAAGTTATGGGAAATTTAAAAAAGTATTTTTTTGGCAGACAGAAAAACCAAGATTTGAATATTGGTCTTGTAGCTTATTATCAATTTGATACAGATGCCAATGCGTCTGTCGGTGGTGTAAATGGAACTTTAACGAATTCACCGACTTTTACAACTGGAAAAATGGGAAATGCTATAGATTTTCTAAATGATACCACGCTAAGATATTGTCAATTAGCTGATAATAATATTTTTTCATTTACAGATGGTTCTGGAAATGATATACCGTTTTCGATGTCTTTTTGGATTTATGTACATGCGTTTTCTAGTCAGTTCAATACAATAATAGTTAAAAGGTTAAATACGGCCACTGATGATGAGTATCAATGTGACTTTGTATCAACTTCAATTAGTTTCTATAAATTTTCAAGTAATGTAGCATACAAAAGATGTCAAACTAATTATGCTTTTTCTACAAGCACATGGTATCATATAGTGATAACTGATGATGGTACAAAAACCACCGGAGGCATGAGGGTATATATAAATAGTGTGCTGCAAAGTTCAACATTTTCGTTTAATAGTACATATACTGGTATGCCTAACGGTACTGGATCGGTTAGGTTAGGGTCAACAAATGTTAATGGAACAGAGGCTAGGAAGCATAAAGGGAAGCTGGATGCTTTAGGAATTTGGAAAAATAGAATGTTAAATCAAAACGCAGTAAACCTTCTTTACAATTCAGGGACAGGCAGAACCTATCCTTTTTAATAAATAATCATTAATACCACTTAAAATGATAAAATCAAATTTACCGGCTTATTGCGATCTCAGGGGGTCGAAAAAAGCAATTATTCAAATAGAAATTGATTCATTCGAAAGTACACCAGCTGGAACTAATTATGTAGTCAAGGATTATGCATTATCAGATGATGGAAATGGTAATCAAATCAAACAATTGATTAACACAAAAACAGTTTTTTACTCAGCAGAAAAGATCAACGATTTAAACCAAATTCTTGAATCTACTCATGATTATTCAGGAATGACAAAAATCGAAAGAGATTGGACTAAAGTAAAACAAGGTTTGCTGATGGATACTCAAACCAATCTCTACGATGATGATTTGACAATCTACAGATTAAATCCTAATAATTGGGAATTATGCTAGGATTTGTTTTGTTCTTGATAGCTTATTCGTTCTTTCTGCCATTATCGCTTATTAATTTTTGTTTGGTTCGTTCTCGAGGTTATTTCAGGGATTCAGCATTAACATTGGATCGATTGGCAAACAGAGAATTTAGAACACTTTGGAATAAAACATTGATTGAGAATGACGGTTATAAATTCGGAAAAATAGAAGAAACGATTTCCGGTGTTTTAGGGAAAAATGTTCAACTCAAAAAACTATCCAAAACCGGAAAAGTATTAGTTTGGATTCTCACGGAAAAACATTGCTTAGATGCGATAATAAATGTATAAAAATGAAAACTATAAAAATTATGACACTAACACTACTAAGAAAAGTTTTCTGTGGGATTCTTTTGATTTCGGATAAGCATCCAACTTTTGCGGAAAAAGTGCTTTATTATATTTCAATAATTGCAACATTATCTCCTGTGGTTTATGTTGTTGAAGGTCTTAATTGGTGGTTTCTTGGTAATATGCGATTTGTAAGTTTTATTATTTTTTTTGTGACTGCAAATATTGGTGTAGGAGCATGGTTTCATCATAAAAATAATACTTTTTCTTGGGAAAGTCTGCTGAAGAGAAATGCTGTAATGATCGGGATATTAGCTATAACCTATACAGTTTTAGAAATGCTGACATTGACTGCTGGTCAAAATGTGCTTGCAGAATCTTTTAGGGCGGTATTGCAGGTTTCAACATTGCTTTATCCTGGTTCTAAAATTTTGAAAAATGTATATGTGTTAAGCAACAAGAAATTCCCTCCTGCTTTTGTGATGGAAAAACTATACAACTTCGAAAAGACCGGAAATCTCACTGAATTATTAAATACTGAAAATAAAGAATAATTATGAAATTATCTCAAAAAATGCTTGAAATAGCGATTACGCAATTAGGGCAGCAGGAAAAACCTTTGGGTTCAAATTGGGGTGAACCTGTAAAATCTTATTTGGCTAGTGTTGGAGTTGGTTTTCCTGCTAGTTGGTGTATGGCGTTTGTGTATTGGTGTTCAAAAAAAGCTTCTGAAGTTTTGGCTGTTAAAAATACGGCAATGAAAACTGGAGGTGTTTTAAAAGCCTGGAATGATGCACCAAAAGAAATGAAATCTTTAATTCCGTCAATTGGCTCTGTTTTTATTATGGATTTTGGTAAAGGTTTGGGGCATACCGGAATTGTAGAAAAATTCGATGATGTAAATATTTATACTATTGAGGGAAATACAAACGATACGGGAAGCCGTGAAGGAATTGAAGTTTGTAGAAAAATTAGAAAAAGAAGTGCTATCAAAGGATATTTAAATTACTAGATATGCAATTATCAATCATTTTACAGAATTTAAAAAATATAGTATTTGTTGGTTTGTTGGTTTTGGCTGTATGGTTTTACCAGGATTCTAAATTCCAAAAGAAAGAAAAAGAAATTCAAACTGAAAACGCAAGTCAGTTAAGAAAAAGAGATAGTTTGCAATTTTCAAGTCAGTTGTTATCTAAAGATGAAATTAAAGAATATCTACAATATCAAAATTCAGATCTGAAAAAGAAGCTCGCTAATGCTGGAATAAAAGAAAGTCGGATTGAAAATATTGTTTCGCAAACTCTAAAATATAGAGATACGACAAAGCGCGAAACCGATGTTACCGGATTAGTTGATGCAATTAAAAATAGTATACCAAAAGAACAGTCCTGGAGTGATACAACAAAATGCATGACAATAAAAGGAATCGCTTCTTTTGATGGCGCTAAACTTAAGGTTTCGGTGATTGATCGCCAGTTTAAAAATAAATCGGATGCGGTCGCTTATTGGGAACGCCAGCAATGGAGTTTTTTTGGAATCAAAACGCGGTTTTTAGGAAAAAAGGTTTTTACTGCAAAAACATTTGATGAATGCGGAGAAAGTCAAACAATGAAAATTGAGAAAAAGAAGTAGTGGATTCCGAAAAGCTAAAGAGTAGGAAAATTTTAAAATTTATAATCATGTCTAAAGTAAGAGCAAAATTTGTATGTACTGGTGTTCAGGATAATCCTGATTATCAATCAAAATCAATTTCATTATCTCCTGTGATTAATGGTAGTGAGGAAAATAAATCATTTTCAAAATATACACCTTCAGGAAATATAAATTTGAATATCAGTTACGAGACTGAAGCTTCAAATTATTTTCAAGATGGTAAAGAGTATTATGTTGATTTTGATGAAGCGGAATAGTTTGTTTATTTGGTTAGTTAATTGGTTGGAAAAGCGGTTCAGAAATGGATCGCTTTTTTGTTTGTATGTAATGAAAAATGTTACAATTTTTAACGTGTTATAAAGCTGTAAAATTATCGGGTTATATAATTTTGCATTTATGGCATTAAGTAATATTGAAATAAAAATAATAGGTGATTATATATGGAATGAGGATTTGCAGATTTATCATGAAAAAATAAATGATGACTTTGTGTACTATTTTAAAGATTGGTTGGAGAATCTTGTTAGTATTCCAAAAACAATAAATGTAAATATCAATGTTGATTATCATGTCAATCAAGAAAGATTTGTAATTTCATATATAAGTACAAGAGAGAAAGAATTATTGCAAGCTTTAAAAGATGATAATTCTTTCTCTGATAAGTATTTTTTGAAATTATAGCATGTAATGTTTCAGATTAAAAATCGGGTGATTTTTCAAGAATTTGCTGGCGATTAACTTCTTTTACAACGGTTGCATATCTTAAGGTCATCATTTTTGAAGTATGACCGTATAATTCTCTAAGAGCGTCAAGTTCTACGCCTGCAAGGATTTTTTTATTAGCTCCAAGATGTTTTAATGAATACATATCTACATTTATTTCTAATTCTGTTTTGATTAGTTTTCTCCATAATTTAGAAGCGCAGTCTCGGTTTAATTTTCTTGGTCCTGGAACAAAGTCCAATTCTTTTTTTAATCCTCTGTTTGAAAATTCGCGATATGACCCGAAGACGTAAAAAGAGCTATTATATTTGGATAGATTCATTTCTTCAAAATATGTCTTTAAAAACGGGTTTATAGGTACAATTCTTTCGATGTCGGTTTTTGTTATTTCCGGAGGTAGAATTATTTGTGATTTTTTTAAATCAATCATTTTGATTTGAATGTGTAAAAGTTCTTCAGGTCTAATACCGGTGTGGAATATTGATATAATATAAGTGTAAAAACTTGGAAAATCTGTGAGAATCTTTTTTTTAATCAATTTAATTTCTTCATCGGTTGCTGGAGTAAATGCATTGGTTTCACTTACTTTTAATGATTTTATACCGTGAGATGGGTTGTTTTCTATAATATCCCATTGCAATAATTCGGATAGAATAGCTTTTAAGTATCCTAAATTTTTATTGAAAGTTTGATTCGACCAATTTCGGTCTTCCCTTACTTTTTCTAAAATCAATTTTATATGTGCTCTTTTTGTTTCAGAAATTAGAAGGTTTTTCATGTTGCTGCCTAGCAAAACTTTTTTAATAGAATTTACTATACTTATACTAGCGCATAATGTTTTTTTTCCTAGGTATAGGGATTTTTTTTCAATAGCAAAATCTAGTGCCTCGGAGAAGGTCATGTATTTGAAATGATTAACTACATCAGGAATATTTGGATTCCAGCCGTTTTTTAGTTTGTCATGTAAAACATCCTTTATTGAATTAGCTTCAATAAGTCGTTTTTTGTAATTGTTGATGTAGTTGATTCCGAATTTATAACGGAAAAGCTTTTGGTTGTATCTGAAATAGACAAACCAAGGCTTAGAAAGATTGTCATATTTGACAACCTTTGGAATGGTGTAAATTGATTTCATTTTAATTTGTTTTAAAATTAAAATGCTTGCGGGGACATTAAATCAATTACTTACTAAATTTGTTCACTTTTTGTTCACTTTTTTTAACTTACTTAAATAAACCGCTGATAATCAGCGGTTTATAGTGGAGTCGCCGGGAATCGAA
>Ga0123398_1016389_pt1 | contig 12966 bp, 13 predicted proteins | sample T5LHNO3metaT_FD_89926 | JGI IMG/M metagenome (GOLD analysis project Ga0123398, IMG submission 89926) | Methane-oxidizing artificial microbial communities from Washington, USA to study methane cycling - T5-LHNO3 metaT (Metagenome... | ecosystem: Engineered > Modeled > Simulated communities...
CCAGTCGGAAGCGGCCGCCGGCGAGGCGAGGCCCGCGCCGAGGAAGCCCGCCAGGGCGGCGAGAGTGACGGCGTTGCGGAGATTGAGGCGCATCGAACGCTCCTTTGCTCTTAGGCTTTCGCCCTCCAGGCGTCGTGAGGGGATGATCCTCTCACGCGCCTGAACCGGACGTGTCCGCCGCGTTCATCTTCCAGTCAGCTTTTGCGCCGTCCTCCGTCTGCGCCTATTGTGCCGCTGGGCTTGTGATGGAACCGCGGAGGACGCGTTTGAGCGCTGAGCAGCAGATTCGCCTGATGATCGCCGAGGATCAGGCCGTGATCCGCAAGGCGCTCTCGGCCCTGTTGGCGCTGGAAGCGGATATCGAGGTCGTCGCTACCGCCGCCGACGGAGAGCAGGCGGTCAGCGCGGCCCTGGCCTATTCTCCCGACGTCGTCCTGATGGATCTGAAAATGCCGCGCATGGACGGCGTCGCCGCCACGCGCGCGATCCTCGCCGGGGCGCCGCAGACACGGGTCATCGTGCTGACGACATTCGACTCCGACGATCTCGTCTTCGAGGCGATTTCGGCGGGCGCATTCGGCTATCTGCTCAAGGATGCGGAAGAGAGCGAAATCCTCGCCGCCATCCGGGGCGCCGCAAGGGGCGAGCCGCGCCTGTCGCCGAAAGTCGCCTCGAAAATCCTGACCGAATTCCGCCGCGTGAGAGCATCCGGCCGGCCGGCGGCGCCGGCGGGCGTCGAGGGCGAGGAGCCGCTCACCGAACGCGAAAAGGATGTCCTCGCCCATGTCGCCGCCGGCAGGGGCAATCGCGAGATCGCGAAAGAAATGGGACTCGCCGAAGGCACGGTGAAGAACCACGTCTCCACCATTCTGGCCAAGCTGCATCTGCGCAGCCGGACGGAGCTCGCGATCAGGGCGCTTTCGGAGCGGTGATCACGCCCGCCGCCAGATGGCGCGGCCGATCGAGAGAAACATCTCTGTGACCCCCTCCCCCGTCTTCGCGCTGGCGTAAAGGACGCCGCTCCGGGGCGCCGCTTCTCCCGCCAGCCGGAATTCGGGCGCAAGGTCGATCTTGTTGACGATAGCCGAGACGGGGCGGCCCGGAAACCGCTCTTCGAATTTGGAAAAGAGGCCCGCCATCTTCACGAGGGTCGCTGGCCGCGTGGCGTCCGCGACAACGATGGCCGCCGAGGCGCCGGCGAGGTAGACGGTCTCGAAAATGCGCATGCCGAAATCGCCGTCCGTGTCCCACAGGACGAAGCGCAGGGTCGCATTGTCGGCCTCAGGCCCGAGCGCGACGTCATGGGTGAAGACGTCGACGCCGATGGTCGTCTTGTAGTCGCCGTCGAAGCGATCGAAGACGAAACGGCGCGCGAGCGACGATTTGCCGACGCCGATATCCCCGAGCAGCATGACTTTCGCCGACATCATCGCACGTCGAACTCCCCGACATAGGGCAGTTCGAAGGAGACGCGACGGCTGCGGATCGTGTCGAGCGTCGAGTCGGCGATGGGATTGAGCGTCGCGCGCGAAACGAGCGCCAGCCGGTTGCGCGGCACGCCGCGCTCGACAAGCATGGCGACGATCTTGTCGGCGCGCTTGCGCGACGCGGAACGGTTCGTGAGCGTCCCGCCCACATCGTCCGCATAGCCCACGACGCGCAGTCCGCCGTCGCTCGCCTTCAGCAGCGCCGCCAGCTCGTCGAGACGCGCGGCGGTCGCGGCCGGATCGACGATCGTGTCGGACTCCGAGAAAAACACCGCGAAATTGTCGATGAAGCGCTGCAGCCGGGCGCGCGCCGAGTCATGCGCGCTCGTCAAACGGTCGAGGGCCGCGCGCGCTTCCGTCAGTTCGTTGCGCAACGCCTCGATCTGCGCCTGCGCTTCCTGCAGGGTCGTGGCGGCGCGCGTCTCGCCGGCGCGCAGATCCTGCGCGGTTTGCGACGCCAGCGCGACGATCTGCACTTCCCGCTCGACGCGATAAGGATCGGCGGCCGCCGCGACCGCCTCCGCGATCGCCTGCGGCTCCGCCTCATTCGCGGCGAGGCCGCGCAGGACCACGCGCCCGCCCTCATGCTCCACGTCGAGGCGCAGGGGATACTGCGCGAGGCCGGGATGGGCGGACATCGCCTCGTCGAAGGCGCCCCGGATGCGGCGCTCGCGAAAGGCGTGCAGCACGGGATTCCAACTGAACCAGACGAACAGGCCCGTCACGATCGCGCCGAAGACCATTACGGGCGCCTTGCTCTTCGGCTTGGCCGGCGGCTCGGCGAGCGCCTCGTTCAGTAACTGGCCGACGGCCTCGGACGTGCAGCCGTCCTCGTCCTTCTCATGCAGCTCCACGATGGAGAGGAAAGCCTCGTCCAGCCGGCGCTCGCGCTGGCCCGACAATTCGCCGCCGAATTCGCCCGCGACGATGACGCGCGGCGACGCGCGCAGGAAAACCTTGCCCGAGCCGATGTCGAGCATGCGCAGCTCGCCCCCTTTGTCGGCGTAGACATTCGTCGAGAACTCCGTGATCGCGGCGATCATGCCGCTTTCGAGATCGGCGTTGCCCACATCGCCGCCGGCGTCCGTCGCGGGCCACTGGGCGAGGAGCCGTCCGCTCCCGCGCTCGAGCAGCAAGGCGCGCTTGAGACGGCCGGCTTCCGCCTCGGCGAGCGCGACTTCGGCCATGGTGCGCCCCGTCGCCAGGGCGCGCATCCGCAGGCGCCAGGAATTGGCGGAGACGAGCGCGTCGATTCGCGTATTGATGCTCTCGACGAGGTCGCGGAAGGCGCCCGCCACGGCGGCGGTCACGAGGCGGCCCATGATGGGATACAGGGCCTCGATCATCATCTCCTTCGAGTTCCTGATCTCGGAACGGATGATCGAGACGACCGACGGCGCCATGGCGTTGCTGAGATCGCGCGGCCGCTTCTCCTCCGCGCGCCTGAAGGCGTCGACGAGCGCGTCGCCGATCGACGCCGAAAGCTTCTCCTCGTCGCCGACCCGATCGTCGAGCTTCTCCACCTTGCCGGCGGTCTGCTCGAGTCGCCGATGCGTGTCGCCGAGCAGAAGCGCCTTGAGTTTCTCGAATGCTTCCGCGCCGTCGGCCCGCGGCAGATCAGACATCGCGCTTCCCGCCCATCGCCTTTATGCGCTCGCCAAGGTCCGACAGGGCGCCGCCGATGGCCGTCAGCGACTCCGCCCTGCCATTGTCGGCGTCGCGGGCGACATTCGCAATGCGGACGTCCAGGGCCTCGAAACGAGCCGCGACTTCCTGACGCAGCGCCTCGAGTTTCTGTTCGAGCCGAGCGAGTTCTTTTTCCGTCTCGCGCCGCGCAGCGCCGAAAAGGAGCTCGCGCATCTGCTCCATTGGATCAAACATCATGCCGATCGGCGTAACATCTAGTTTGTGCTTTTCTTCCTGGTCGCCGTTGCTCATCCCGCTTCCTTTAAAACGCTGCGTTTTCGAGACAAAGAGATCTTAAGTTTCGACCGGCTATTGGCGCTTTATATCACGCAACCCGTGCGAAAACGACAGACAATGACAAAAGTAATACGCCGAGGGTGACAATCAGCACTGTCGCAGCGGGCGCGAAACGCGCAGTTTCTGATTATCCCGACGCTGCATGAATTTATCAGACAGGAACGCGCGCGGGAGATCGAATTCAGGCGCTTAAATTATGTCTACTGCGAACAAAAATGCTCCCATTCCGCCCGATGGCGCAAACGGTGAATCGGTCCAGCGCGGAACGCTGACGCGCCAGGACATCGCCCTCGCAATTTACGATCGACTCGGCGGAATTTCCCGCCGCGAGGCGAAGCGCCTGATCGATTGCGTCATCGACGAGATGGTCTCGACGCTAATCGCCGGAGAGACGCTGAAGCTGCATGATTTCGGATCGTTCGTCATACGCGAGAAGCACGAGCGTTCGGGCCGCAATCCGCGCACCGGGGCGCCGGTGCCGATCGAGGCGCGCCGCGTGGTCGTCTTCAGGGCGTCGCCGAACATGAAGGCCGCGATCAACGGCGCCGCCCCCGCGAAGGCCGAGAAATCGCAGCGCGCGGAGAAGCCGATCCTCCCCGCCGCCGGCAAAGTCGCCACGCGCGAGCGGACATTGGACAAAGTGTGACATATCCGTTTGCTCTGCCCCGCAAACGGATGTGATGGGCTCGACCGCGCCGACTCTGCCCCGACGCGCGGTCGAGCCCTGCTCATGTCATCCCGGCAGAGCCGCGCGCAGCAGCTTGCCATTGGCGTTGCGCGGCAGGGCGTCGAGAAAGACGACGGCGCGCGGCCGCTTATAGGCGGCGAGATGCGCGTGGCAATGCGCGAGGATCGCCTCTTCGTCATGAAGCGCGTTGTCGCGCATCACGACATAGGCCTTGATGATGGTCGTATCGGCGTCGCGGCCCGGACGCTCCGCTACGGCGGCCTCCGCGACGTGACCGAAGGCGAGCAGGCATTTCTCCACTTCGGCGGGCGACACGCGATAGCCGCCGGCGTTCATCACCTCGTCGGCGCGCCCGTGATGATGCATGTAGCCCTCGGCGTCGAACGCGACGAGATCGCCCGAGACGAACCATTCTCCGCGAAAGGCCTCGCGCTCCTCGTCGGGCCGGTTCCAGTAGCCGAGCATCAGGCCCGGATCGTCGCGCCGCACCGCCAGCACGCCGGTCTCGCCTGGCGGCAGCGGCGTCTCGCCGCCTTCCTGCGGAAGCGCGGCGACCACCCTGCCCGGCTGCGGGCGCCCGGGAGAGCCCGGCTTGACGGGCGTCGTCGGTCCGCTGGAAATGAAGGTCGAGCATTCGCTCATGCCGAAGGCTTCATAGATCTCCTTGCCGGTGCGCGCGCGCCATTCGGCGAGAAGCGCCGGCGGCAGAGCGGCGCCGGCGGAAAGGCCGTGGCGCAGGCTCGAAAGATCGGCCTTCTCCGGCGCGGCGTATTTCAGCATCTGCCGGTAGACGCCCGGCACGGCGGCGAAGACGGTCGCGCGATGTTCGGCGATCAGCCGCGGCCAGACATTCGGATCGGGATGGCCGTTATAGAGCACGGCGGAGCCGCCCGCCGAAAGCGGATCGACGATCCCGACGCCGAGCGTATAGGTCCAGTTGATGGCGCCGGCGTGCAGCATCACGTCGCCGGGGCCCAGGCCCGTCCAATGCGCGCGCATCGGCCTGCGGCCCCAGGCGGCGCGATGGGCGTGGAGCACGCCTTTGGGCCGGCTCGTCGTGCCGGACGTATAGACGAGATAGGCCGGATCGTCGGCGGCGGTCTCCGCGTAATCCTCGAGCGGCGCGCGCTCAGTGAGACGCTCCAGATCGGCGCCGCGCAGGACGATCGCGCCGCTCTCATGCGCCTCCTTCTCGAAGGCGGCGCCGAGCGCGAGCGCCGAGGCGCCGCAATCCTTGAGCAGGAAATCCGCCTCCTCGAAAGTGAGCTGCGATGAGGCGAGCAGCGCCACATAACCGGCGGCGATAGCGGCGAAATAGGCGAGCGCCGCGTTGGCCTCGTTGCCCATGCGGATCATCACCCGCGCGCCGGGCGCGAGCCCCAGCGATCGCAGGCCGGCCGCAAGCCGGCGCACCTTCACGTCGAGCTCTGCGTGAGTCCAGCGCTGCGCCCCCGCGTCTCCGACGACGGTGATGGCCGTGACGTCAGGCCGCAGGCGCGCATTTTCCGCCAGGCAATAGCGGGCGAGATTGAAACGGGCGGGGACGGGTTCGCGGATCGTTTGCTCGGTCATGTCCGCGCTTTTGGCGCCGGCGGGGCGGGAGGGCAAGGGGCGCGCCTCACGCGCCTTAACCTTACGTCAACCACAGGAAGAAACGTCGCTTTTGGAATGAAAATTCTCCGTCAAACTTCCCTCGAATCGATTCTTTTTTGGAGAGCGGCGTGGCGAAGAAAAAATCCCAGTCCTCACGGGGCGCCTCGGCTCCGGCAAGGAGCGCGTCGGCGAAAGGCTCCTCCGCCGCGCTGATCGTCGCCATCGGCCTCGCCGGCGCGGGCGGCTATGCGCTCGGCAAGAAAGGCGATGTCGTGGAACAAAACGTCGCCGCGCTCTTCGGCTCCGAAAAATCCGCTTCCGCCGCGAAGCCGGCCGCGGAATCGAAAAACGGCGAGGCGGCCCGCCCCGTGAAGACGGCGGACAAGGCGGAGCTCGCCCGTCTCCTGAAAGGCGGCGGGGCCAGGACGGCGGAGTCGCGAACAGGCGACGCCCGAGCCGCCGAGCCGAAGCCCCCGGCCGACATTCCGACGCCGCCCGCCAAGCCGGAGCTCGCCAGGGCCGAGACGGACGCCGAACCTGCGAAGCCCGAAAGCGCTAGAGGCGAAGCCGCCAGGCCGGAAACCGCGAAAGCCAACGCGCCGCCGCAGCCGGCGCCGCTCGCCTTCGCGCTCCTGGACAGGGAAATCACGCAAAGCGCCGAGGATGGCGAGCGCGTGACGCTCTCCCTCAATTTCGAAAATATCGCCGGCAAGCCGATCCGCGCTTTCGAGGGCGTGGTGAAGCTCACGGACCAGCAGGACAACGGCATCTTCAGCTCGAAGATTTCCGTGAGCGCGCTGATCGCCGAGGGCGGCGCCCTGCACTGGGACCAGCATGTCGACGCGCGGAAGCTCGACGAAAAGGGCAAGCGCTTGCTCTCGGAGGACAAGGCGAATCTGAAAGCCGTTTTCCTGCTGAGGAAGATTTTCTTCGTCGACGGCAGCGTGCAGAAATACGCCATGCCGCCGAGAGCGGCGCAGGCGGGTTAAAGCCAAGACGGGCGGGCGCGCAAAGCTCTCGCTGCGGGCGCCTCATGGAGGACCGCCCCTTCAGTCGAACAAGCTCGACACGCTCTCCTCGCGCGCCGTGCGGGCGATGGCCTCGCCGATCAGCGGGCCGATGGGAATCACGCGGATATTGTGAGCGGCCTTCACCGCGTCCGTCTCGCGGATCGTGTCGGTGATGACGAGTTCTTTCAGCTTCGAAGCGGCGATGCGCTCGCAGGCCCCGCCGGAAAGCACGCCATGGGTGATGTAGGCGTGGACCGACTCCGCGCCGGCCGCGAGCAGCGCCTCCGCCGCGTTGCAAAGCGTGCCGCCCGAGTCGACGATGTCGTCGACCAGGATACAGTTATGGCCGGCGACGTCGCCGATGATGTTCATCACCTCGGATTCGCCGGCGCGCTCGCGGCGCTTGTCGACGATGGCGAGCGGCGCGTCGATGCGCTTGGCGAGGGCGCGGGCGCGCACCACGCCGCCGACGTCCGGCGAGACGACCATGACGCTCCTCAATTGCCGATGGGCCTTGATGTCGGCCACCATGACCGGCGCGGCGAAGAGATTGTCGGTCGGAATGTCGAAGAAACCCTGCACCTGGCCGGCATGGAGGTCGACCGTGAGCACGCGGTCGGCGCCGGCGCGGGTGATGAGATTGGCGACGAGCTTGGCCGAGATCGGCGTGCGGCCGCCCTGCTTGCGGTCCTGGCGGGCATAGCCGAAATAGGGGATCACCGCCGTGATGCGGCGGGCCGACGCGCGGCGCAGCGCGTCGATCATGATCAGAAGCTCCATCAGATGATCGTTCGCCGGGAAAGAGGTGGACTGGATCACGAAGGCGTCCTGTCCGCGGACGTTCTCGAGAACCTCGACCCAGATTTCCTGATCGGCGAAGCGCCGGACATGAGCGCGGCAGAGAGAGACGTTCAGATGCGCCGCAATCGCCTCCGCGAGCGCCCGGTTCGAGTTGCCCGCCAGAAGTTTCATCGACGCCATGGACAGTCCCCACACCCCGCTACGGTTCGCGGCGTCTTAGCAGCCATGCGGCCACGGAACAATATGACGCGGATATGGCGCCGACCTTTCGCGGATGCGATTGCCTCTCGGACAGGTAATGCTCTAAATGTCAGTTTGCCGGCCCTTCCGCCCCGAGGCGGCGGCCGGCCCGTGTCACTCGAAGGCGTATCCTCCCGAAAATGACGCTTTGCTCCATCGCTGCGGACGAGCTGCCGACCCTGCCGGCGTCCCCGGGGGAGACGCGCGTCGTCGTCGCCATGTCCGGCGGGGTGGATTCGAGCGTCGTGGCCGCGCTGATGAAGGAGCAGGGCTACGACGTCGTCGGCGTCACGCTTCAGCTATATGACCATGGCGAGGCCACGCACCGCAAGGGCGCCTGCTGCGCCGGCCAGGACATACAGGACGCCCGCGCCGTCGCGGCGCGGCTGGGCATTCCCCATTTCGTGCTCAATTATGAGCGCCGCTTCCAGGAGAAGGTGATCGACGAATTCGCCGCCTCCTACGCCAGCGGCGAAACGCCCGTCCCCTGCATCGCCTGCAACCAGTTCATCAAATTCACCGACCTGTTCGAAACGGCGAAGGATCTCGGCGCGCATATCCTCGCGACGGGCCATTACATCTCCTCGCGTGACGACGGCGCGGGCGGCCGCGCCCTCTACCGGGCGAAGGACGCCTCCCGCGACCAGAGCTACTTCCTTTTCGCCACCACGCGCGAGCAGCTCCGGATGCTGCGCTTTCCGCTCGGCGACTTCGCCAAGGCGGAGGTGCGGGAAATGGCCCGCCGCTTCTCGCTGGAGGTCGCCGACAAGCCGGACAGCCAGGACATCTGCTTCGTGCCGAGCGGCCGCTATACGGATGTGGTGCAGCGCCTCGCCCCCGACGCGGTGGTGCCGGGCGAGATCGTCCATGTCGACGGGCGCGTGCTCGGCCGCCACGCCGGCGTCGTCCATTACACGATCGGCCAGCGCCGCGGCCTCGGCCTGGGCGCCGCCGTGGCCGGACGCGACGCGCAGCCGCTCTTCGTGGTGCGGCTCGACGCCGCCAAGGCGCAGGTCGTGGTCGGCCCGCGCGAGGCGCTCGAGACCCGCGCCGTCGCCCTGCGCGACGTGAACTGGATCGGTCCTGGCGAGTTATCCGCATTGCCGCCGCAAGGGATCGATATCATGGCGCGCGTCCGCTCGACCCGACCGCCCGTCCCCGCCCGGCTCATCCCGCGCGAGGGCAAGGAGGCGACCGTCGTCTTCGCAGCGGGGGAATTCGGCGTGTCGCCGGGTCAGGCCTGCGTCTTCTACGACAGCGCCGAGGGTGCGGCGCGCGTGCTGGGGGGCGGGTTCATCGCCGCCGTCGAGCCGGCGGCGCAGAGTGTTCCAGTCATGGCGCCGACGCCGCGCGCCGCAACCGCGCGAGGGGCGCCGAGATGAGCGAAGCGAGAGACTACAGCCGCGAAACCGAGTCGCTGGACAATTGCGACGTCGAGGCGGCCTATGCGCGCTGGGCCCCCATTTACGACCTGACCTTCTCAGTGATCTTCAAGCCGGGCCGGCAGGCGCTGACCGCCGCGGCCTCCAAAGCCGACGGCCCGATCCTCGACGTCGGCGTCGGCACAGGGCTCGAACTGCCCATGTTCGAGCCGCAAACGGAAGTCTATGGCGTCGATCTCTCCGAGCCCATGCTGCGCCGCGCCGCCCAGCGCGTGGCGCGCGAGGGTCTGAGCCATGTCGTCGGCCTCTACAAGATGGACGCGACGCGGATGGCCTTCCCGGACGCCCATTTCGCCTGCGTCTGCGCGCCTTACGTGCTGACCGTGGCGCCGGAGCCGGAAGCCATGCTCGACGAGCTGGCGCGCGTCGTGCGGCCCGGCGGCGAGATCATTCTCGTCAACCATGTGAGCCGCAAGGACGACCCCTTCGCCGTGCTGGAAACCTGGCTCGACCGCCATGTCGCGCCCAAGCTCGGCTGGCGTCCGCAATTCCCCTGGGCGATCATCGGCGACTGGATCGACCAGCGCCCTGACATGCAGCTCGTCGAACGCCGGCTGCTCGCGCCCTTCGGCCTGTTCACGCTGATCCGCATCAAGCGCCTGCCGCTGAAGCAGGAAAGCGATACGCCCGCCGAGCCGGCGGATCTGGAATACGCGTAAGCGCACTGGCGTCCGCCCGCGCGCCACGCTAAATTGCGGGGGCGGCGCTGCGGGGTGCGTGCAGGACTTTATTCCCCGGGGCCTTATCGATCCTAAAGGGAGCTGTCCCTGGCCTTGCCCGTGGGCTTGGCCACATGGCGCCCACCTACGTTGTAGGTTCCCGGGATCGATGTCCCACGGCTCACGTGGCCCGCGCTTTCACTCTTTCTTTCCGGCCCGTCTCTCAATGACCGATGTGAAATCCGATTTGCGCCGGCATGCGCTGGCGCGCCGTGACCTCGTGACCCATGACGAAGCCCATGCCGCCGCCGCGGCCATCGCGCGGCGCGGTCTGGCGCTCGTCGAGGAGCTTGCGGAAAAGGCGGGCCTGGAGGCGACCGTCGTCTCGGTCTATTGGCCGATTCGCAGCGAATTGAATACGCGACCATTGATCGACGCGCTCGCCGATAAAGGCTATCGCGTGGTCCTGCCGGTGATGCGCAAGGTCCGGCATCCGCTGATCTTCCGGGACTTTGCGCCGGGGGACGATCTGGCGAAAGGCCCCTTCGGCCTCTCCGAGCCCGCGGCGGACAAGACCGCGCGCGACCCGGACATCCTCTTCTCGCCCCTCGCGGCCTTCGACCGCAAGGGCTACCGGCTGGGCTATGGCGGCGGAATCTACGACGCGACGCTCGCCGCGCTTCGCTCCAAGAAGCGCGTGACGGCGATCGGCGTCGCCTATGCCTGCCAGGAGACGGACCGCGTCCCGACCGAGCCCCATGACCAGAGGCTGGATTTTCTGCTCACCGAGCAGGAGTTGATCGTTCCCGCCTAACCACCTACGGCTTCGCCGACGGCGGCTCTGGCAGCTTGATCGCCTGGCCCGCCTTCAGCTTCGTCGCAGGCTTCACCCCCGGATTGGCGGCGACGAGGGCGGACAGCTTGTTCGCCTTGCCGTAAAGCTTTCTGGCGATCAATTTCAGCGTGTCGCCCGCCTTCGCGACGTAAGTGTCGGCGGGCGCGGTCGGGGCGGGAGCGGCCGAAGGCGGCGGCGTCTCTGTCGCTTGGGCCGTTTCCGCGGGCTTGGACTCCTCGGCCGGGGGCGTCTCGGCGCTTGCGCTCTCGGCGGGCGCGGGCGCTTCAGCGGTCGGCGGCGCCTCGGCGGCGGATTGCTCGACGGCGGGCTCGTCCGGAGCGGAGGCGACCGGGGCGCGGCCGGCGCCCATCGCGAAAACATAAACGAGCGCGGCGGCGGCGGCGGCGGCGCCGAATTCCTGCACGCCGCGCACGCGCTTGGGCGGGTAGAGCGGCGGCCGGTGATCGCTCTCCTCGCTTTCCGCGGCGGCCGCCTCGCTGCCCTTCAGCCAGCTAAACAGTTCGAGCAGGAAGTAGAGCAGCAGCAGCGCGGAGAGCGGCGGTTTCCAGTAGTTCAGCGGCGCGAAGATATAGGCCATCGCGGCCTGTTCGATCAGCAGGCCGATCCACCGGACGTCGTCATTCTCGCCGCGGCGCATCAGCGCGACCCCCGCGACGACCGCGAAAAGGAAGGCGTAAAGGACGAAAAGCGCCTCGCGCGGAATAAAATTCCAGCCGAGCGCCTTGGCTCCGAAGAGATAGACGAGACCCGCGGCGGTCGCGGCGTAAACGCCATGCAGGAGACGGCGTTTGCCGGCGATCTGCGAGAGATGGGCGAGCGTGGCGACGGCGACGACAGCCAGAAACGCCAAAGAGACATTGGCGGACAGAAGGTCCGGATTCATAGGGGAAGGCTCCTTTTTGGTCGCCCGAACGTGCGCATGCCGATGTGACAATTGTTTGTAATGGAAAGCCCGGTCACATGTCCTTGCCGCTCACGCCCGCGCTCTCGAAGGTCGCCATGCCGGCGTGGCAGGCGAGCGCCGTCTTGACGAGGGCGATGGCCAGTCCGGCGCCCGAGCCCTCGCCCAGACGCATGCCAAGGTCGAGCAGCGGTTTCTTGCCGAGCCGCGCCAGGACCTCCCCATGCGCGCCCTCCGCCGAGACGTGTCCGGCGACGCAGTGGGCGACGGCGTCCGGCGTGATGGCGTGCAGCAGCGCCGCCGCGGCGCAGACCACGAATCCGTCCAGCACGACCGGCACGCGGTTGAGTCGCGCCGCGGTGATCGCGCCCATCATGGCCGCGATTTCGCGGCCGCCGAGCCGCCGCATGATGTCGAGCGGATCGGAAAGATGCGGGCCATGCAAGACGAGCGCCGCCTCGATCGCCGCATTCTTGCGCGCGAGTCCGGCGTCGTCCACCCCGGCGCCGCGCCCGGTCCAGCGCTCGGCGGGACCGCCATAGAGCGCCGCATAGATCGCGGCGGCGCTCGTCGTATTGCCGATGCCCATCTCGCCCGGCGCCAGCAGGTCGATATCCCCCTCGATCGCCTCGAAACCGTAGGCGAAAGTCGCCGCCGCCTCGCGCTCGTCCATCGCCGCGCCTTGCGTGAAATCCTGCGTCGGGCGCTCCAGAGCCAGCTCATAGACCTTGAGGCCGATGTCATGCGCCTTGCAGATCTGGTTGATCGCGGCGCCGCCGCTCATGAAATTCTGCACCATCTGCGCGGTGACGCTCGCCGGAAAGGCCGAGACGCCCTGCGCCACGACGCCGTGATTGCCGGCGAAGACCGCGACCAGCGGCCGCGCGATCGCCGGCTCCGGAACGCCCTGCCATGCGGCGAGCCATTCGACAATTTCCTCCAGGCGCCCGAGCGCGCCGGGCGGCTTGGTCAATTGCGCGTCGCGCGCCCGCACGGCGGCGACGCTCGCCTCGCTCGGCGCCGGGAGGCTCGCGAAGAGCATGCGGATTTCTTCGAAAGGGCGAATTTCAGGCGGCATGGTCGGGCTCGCTGACAGGACGCGGAACAAAACAAAACCGCCCGGACCTCGCGGCGCCGGGCGGTCGAAAATCTTGTCGGGCGGACGCTTACTCGCCCGAAGCCGCCTTGGCCTTGTTGTCCACGCGCTCGGCGATGCGGGCCGACTTGCCGCGGCGGTCGCGCAGATAATAGAGCTTGGCGCGGCGGACCTTGCCGCGGCGGACCACCTTGATCGAGTCGATCAACG
>Ga0123398_1095210_pt1 | contig 12965 bp, 10 predicted proteins | sample T5LHNO3metaT_FD_89926 | JGI IMG/M metagenome (GOLD analysis project Ga0123398, IMG submission 89926) | Methane-oxidizing artificial microbial communities from Washington, USA to study methane cycling - T5-LHNO3 metaT (Metagenome... | ecosystem: Engineered > Modeled > Simulated communities...
ATGGGCCGACGGCAGCTTGTTGAGCCGAGACTCCTATCTGGCGACTGCTTTGGACGTAGGCAATTACATTATTGCTTTTGGAGATTACTCTCTCACCATTGAAGAAGCCGTGCTGGGTTTCAACAAGGGCGACGTTATCACTGGTGCAACTGGCCTCAACCCCGTAACTGGCGCCACAGGTCAGGATCATTTTGACTATCAAATAACCCTTACTGCTACCGACTACGTCACCGGAGCCAACCTGCCTTTGACCATAACCGGAGAAGGCGTTAGTGCAGTACCGGTTCCAGGGGCCGTTTGGTTGTTTGGTTCTGCGTTAGCGGGATTAGGCGTATTCGGCAAACGCCGCACCGCATAAACCACAGCGAGTAAGAGCGAGTAGGTAAACCGACATCAGCTATCGACTCACCCCTCGCAATGCATATTAAAACTTTGGAATCGTCCACTTTTGGCTGCCAGGCCCGAAACACCTCAGACGAATCCAAATTAAACAGCAACTTAAATCTACCACAATCGTAAACCGCGATGTGGTGGATATTGGAGACACTCAAAAATGAACATCAATTTACAACACATTTTCAAAATCACCCTATCTTCCGCGGCGTTAACCCTTGCCATGGCTCAACCAGCTGCGGCGGCTTGGACAGGTGCCGATAACACCCTTGAGTTGGGTACTAGCATCTCAAACCCTAGTTTTAATTCCAGCAATCTGGGCTTCGCGGGCAATCCGGCGCTTTCCAACGATGGCTGGGGCATGCAAGGCGCATTTACCAATTTCTATCTAAGCTCATCAGCCCAATCCGTGACAGTAGACGCGCGTTCGTCTGCCGCAAACTTTCCGGCGTTTTCAATCTTCAGAACCAATGTGGCTTATTCGGGGGAAACAGTCGGCGTCGATACACCGGCAGAGCTAACCGGCCAAATCCATAAATTCAACTCGGTCGGCCAAGCCGGGGATCCAGGCATCATCTGGGCAACAGGCGCGGACGGTATTGTCGAAACGCTGGGCTACGTCAGTTCCTCCAGCAAAAACTACGTTAACTCGTTCGGCGGCGTCATCGACTCCGGTGCACACGATGTCAGTATCGACGACCTCTATGAAACCGGCGTATCCGGCTCGACAGGTGTCACCGGTAACCCTGCGTTTGCCAACACCAAAAGATACGCTACCTTGACGCTGAACGATTTGCAGGCCGGCTGGTATGCAGTGTTCGTCGGCGGCGCGGACGTCCTCGGCTCCAGCGCCGGTATCTCCTTGAACATTTCCGCGTCGGCGGCCGCCTCTACATACACCCCACCTGCCGCGGTACCCGTGCCTTCGGCTGTTTGGTTGTTCGGTAGCGCGCTGGCCGGTTTTTTGGGCATAGGCCGGGGCAAACGCAACGCTTAAGCGTTACCAACACACAAGGAAGCGCTTAAACCCAAAAGACTTAAGCCGGTGTTCGTGTAAATAAGGAATTTGGCGAGAGACTTCGCTAAAGGAATAAGGATGGCCGATAAATTACTCGCTGTGGTTTATCGGCCTTTTTTCGTTCACGCCCGCCCGTTTTAAGCGGTTTGGGCAGTATTTTTTGCCACTTAACCATTTCTCAGTGGAGTTTCACCATGACATTGTTTCGTCATAGCCTATTAGCGATTGTCTTAGCCGGAACTGCGCTGCTCAGTTTCAATGCAGCCGCGTTCGAATTGGCGCTAGGGCCCATGCCGATAAGCCTGAAGCATTTGCCCGTTCCGTCCGTCCCCGGATTACTGGACGGCCCGGACCCTATTGTCGTCAACAAGAATGCCGCGATTGTCTTGGGCAAGGCGCTGTTCTGGGATACTAACGTTGGCAGCGACGCTATGGCCTGCGCATCTTGCCACTTTCACGCCGGCGCCGACGGCAGGGTAAAAAATCAGCTTGCACCGGGCGGCCAATCCAGCCCTTTAAGCAACCAAGAATTCAGCAATGCCATGACTGGTGCGTCGTTGGGACCGAATCATACCCTCAGCGCAGGGGACTTTCCGTTACATCAACGAGAAGACCCACTACAGGAACATTCCACGATCCTCTACGACACCGACAATGTAGTCGGTTCGTCCGGTACTTTCGGCGGGGATTTCAGAGCAGTAGACCGCTACACCGCCCCTAACGACTCGTGCAGCCGCAGCGCCGATAGTCTATTTCACGCCGGCGCCGTCGGCACCCGCAAAGTCACGTCGCGCAACGCGCCCAGCGTCATCAATGCGGTGTTTAATCATCGCAATTTTTGGGACGGTCGCGCCAACAATGTGTTTAACGGCAGCAGCCCCTGGGGCGACCGCGATCCCAACGCCGGCGTCTGGGTAAAACAGAACGCCACGACGCTCAGCAAACAACGCCTGCATTTGCTCAATTCCTCGTTGGCGTCATTAGCGGTCGCTCCACCGCAAAACACCACCGAGATGGCCTGCCGCAACCGGACCTTGATGGAGCTCGGCAGAAAACTGCTGTTACGCCGCCCTTTGCAAAACCAGAAAGTGCATCCTGAAGATAGTGTATTAGGACCTTACAGCCTGAATACGAAACCAGGCATGAACACCATGTATAAGCTGCTGATCATGCAGGCATTCAATCCCAAATACTGGTCGTTCAACGGTAGCACGCCAATTCCGGTAGCCAAAGGGCTAGCGCCTTACAATCAGACCGAAGCCAACTTTGGGATGTTTTTCGGTCTGGCCATCCAACTGTATGAAAGCACATTGATTTCGGATGAATCGCCCTTCGACAACAGCGCCCGCGACGCCGGCAATCAACCCATAGAGCTAAGCGCTTCGGAATTGAACGGCTTAAAACAATTCAGAAAAAACCAGTGCGCACTCTGCCATCTGGGCCCCAACTTCAGCGCCGCATCGATCAACGCCAACGCAGCCATTGCTAAAACCCATCCGGAAGCGTTTGGCGAGCCGGCCTTCTACATCAGCGCATCCGCCAATGTGGTGAATCGCATCCCTTTGTTTATCCAAAACGCGCCAGTCACGGCGTTTTTCGATACCGGCTTCTCCTCCACCGGGGTAACCGAGGCAGCGGCTGACATTGGCGTAGGCGGCGTGGACGACTTCGGCAACCCGCTATCGTTCAGCCGGCAATATTTACAGTATCTGGCAGGGAATAGCGCCGGCGTGTTGGAAGAGGATGTCAGCAAAGTTCGAGCCTGCGATTTTCAGGAGGCGCTTGCCCTAAATCTGAAGCTGCCTTATTCACTGCCCAGTTTGTTTACGATTACCGACGGCATAAGACCCCAGCCGCAAAGTACTGAAAACTGTTTTCTACCGGCCAGCAATGCCTTTTTGCCCACCACAGCTGCCGCTTTAGCGGAGTTGAACAAGCCCAACAGCAAGAAAATGGTTGCCGCCGTCGATTCGACATTTAAAATACCGTCGCTACGAAATATCGAGTTAACCGGACCTTACATGCACAACGGCAGCATGGCCACGCTGGAACAAGCGATAGAGTTTTATTCGCGAGGCGGGAACTTCGCCTACGACAGCAAGCAAGTTACTCGGGTGTTTCCGCAGCCCAATTTACAACTGGATGCACAAAACCGAGCCGACTTGATCGCCTTCCTGAAAACCCTGACGGATGACAGAGTCCGGTACGAAAAAGCGCCCTTCGATCATCCCGAAATCAAAATACCCCACGGCCATGTTGGTGTAGAACAGTCGGTAAGCGGCGGAAATCCGCTGGCCAGTGTTCTGGCTAAAGATCAATTCCTGACCATTGAAGCGGTTGGCGCGCAAGGCAACTCATCGCCGATACAGCCTTTCGAAGAATATTTGGCACCATAGCGAGGCTTAAATTTCAGTCCACAGTCACCGGCGTTGGCCGGTGACTTCTGAAAACGGCGAGATTAAAATCATCGGGGTCTTTATCTCAAAACTCCAGGCTGCAAGTGCAGCCCCTGACTACTAGCCCCAATCAGTCCCTCAGGGCGCTCCCTCTGAGCTTATTCCAGTTTGATAGTAACATCCGACAACTGCGGCCAAAGCAGCCGTATGTTTTTTAGGGTGAGCCCATATCTAACAAGCAATCTAACTACCTGCCTTCCATCAATCGCTTGTTAAGTGTTGCCCCCAAGCGCGCCAGAGCGGCGCCCAACACGTCTAGCTCATCACCTCGCTGCGCTTGATCGCAAATCAAACCGATATTTTCAACCGACGGTAAACACGGCACACGTTTCGGCTGAACCGACTCGGCTATCGGCGGAACGATGCGCACTTGCAATCGGACAATATAGGGATGCCCTGCGCCATGCAACTTGTCTAAAATCGCTCGATTGAAAAACCGTATTTGCGATGCCCAGCTGGCCGAATCGCAGTACAACAGCAGCTGCGAACCGGACGCCACGCAATGTACGGCGTGCTCCGCTAAGGCTGTGGGCAACGCACTTTTTACGATACCCAACAAAACCTGCTGTGCGGTGACTTGATTTAAACACCACGCCAACGACCGACTTCCGAAATCCAGCACCGGCCTGAATGGTTTTTCCGAGTTTTTCATATTGGTCATTGGCAATTCGCCGTAATGCCAATATTCAAGGCAAGCACTAAAAGTACCATTGTTAGACTAAACTTAGGCATAATATGTCGTTTTTATTGGGCATTTTATTTAACAACCAATTGTCTGCTTTAACAGGCTGTTGAAAATCAGTTGTGGGAACGTTAACCGGGTAAAAATTGACTACATATTGCGACGCCGTGTAAAACTGACACCAAATATAGAAAATCAACAACCTGTTAAACCATTTCTCACGACTTACCACAGCATTCTCAATTTAGACGACTGTATTAATGTTTTTTGGCCGACTCTCAAAATGCGTAATAATAGAAATTCGCGACATAAAAAAAAATATTCACATAAGAAACACTTATTACCCGGCAGTAACCGCCCGGCTAAAAAAAATATCGTCGCCGACCAACGGTTCAGAAAAACCGCATGGCAAGTTTTTAACTTTGCAATAGTAGGCGGTTTGGCAACCGCAACCCATACCGGCTTATTTATTTTCATGATGGAAACGCATTTTGCCAAAGCGTTACAAGCAAATTTTATCGCTTTTAGCGTAGCGTTTTTAATATCTTTCTTAGGCCAATATCATTGGACATTTAGAAATAGCGGCGACAGTCACTGGGCAAAAAAAATGGCTAAGTTCATGGTCGTGGCATTGATAGGTCTGGGGCTAAATACCAGCGCCGTTTACATTATCGTCGACCAATTATTATTGTCCTACAACTACGCCGCATTGTTTATGTCTACGGTGGTACCCGCCACCACTTTTATTATTAACAAAAAGTGGGCATTTACATAAGCTTATGGTTTTTTTGCCAGGCAAAATGCGGTTAAGCCGGCCACTCTATTTACCGAAAACAGCACTTTCAACTCTATCGCATGGATAGCTATGAGCAAGAAATTAACGAAGTTATTGGGCTTTGTTAAATCGCTTTTTGCCGACAACTGCCCAGCATTCAACAATGCTCTTTTTATCAAACGCACCGACGCGACAACCGGAAATAAAAGTCCGAAGAAATAGCGCCCCTTCACCACTTCCAGCCCAGCATTATTAACCAGACGCTCTAATTTCGCGAGCGTATAACGCCGTTTATGTTCCAAAAAAACATCATGTCCCGACCACAGAAAGTTAAAAGCCGGAACGGAAATCAATACATGACTTCCGGAGGGAATCTGATCGGAATAATATTTTAATACCGCCAGGTCATCATCAACATGTTCTAGCACATCGATCATTAGAACCAACGGCTCATCGGCGTTCTCCACCGACTTGACAAAACGGATGCATTTCCCTTTATAGTTTTCCAATTTCTCATCCACGTCATATCCCGTATCGACACATCGCGCATTTTCGACTAGGCCATGATCTATCAACGATTTAGAAAACACACCGGAACCTGCCCCAACATCAAGAACGCTTTTCCCTGCCACCGACTTCAAAAGATATCGAATAACGTTCCCTTTGGACACGTAATACCAATGGCTATGAACAGACTCGCCCAATATATCTTCTTCTTTTATATCCATAAATTATTTTTTAATTATTTTATTGACAAAGTAAAGCGGCCGCCGTTTCGTCTCGGAAAATGCTCGTCCAAGATATTCGCCTAAAATACCGATAAAAATAAGCTGAATCCCGCCCAAAAACAAAATAGTAACGATTAACGATGGATAACCGGCCACGTCATTCCCAAAAACGATAGTATCTACAATAATATAAGCACCATAACAGAACGCCATAAAGGCCACCAATCCGCCGATATAACTAGCCAATTTCAGCGGGACTTCCGTAAACGAGGTTATACCTTCCAGCGCGAAATTCCATAATTTCCAATAATTCCATTTTGTTTCGCCCGCATAACGAGGATCTCTTCTATAATCGACGGCAATGGCCGGGTAGCCTATCCATGCATATAAGCCCTTCATAAAACGGTTTCTTTCCGGCAATTGCCTCAAGGCATCAACCGCTCGCCGGCTTAATAAGCGGAAGTCTCCAGTATCCGCCGGAATATCTATTTGAGTCATTCTCCGAATAAACCGGTAAAATAAAAATGAGGTCGCTTTTTTAAGCATGGATTCGCCATCGCGGCTTATTCTTCGCGCGTAAATATTGTCATAGCCATTCCGCCATTGCTGAACAAGCGCTGGAATCAGTTCAGGCGGATCTTGCAAGTCAGCGTCGATAATTACTATTGCCTCGCCCCTGGCAAAGTCAATACCCGCCGAAACTGCAATTTCTTTACCGAAATTGCGGCTTAAATCGATAACAACCACCCTTTCATCTTGACGACTCATATTTTCCAGTAATGTTAATGTACCATCACAACTACCGTCATTAACAAAAACCAATTCATAAGGCAAGCCTACGCCTTCGAGTACTCCAGTGATTCGGCGATGAAACTCATCTAATACTTCTTCTTCGTTATAGGCCGGGATGATTATCGACAGCATGCATTTCACCTTACAAAAATTGACCAAAATTGGTGGCAATATTTTCCTTTAAAATCTATGGATAAGGAAATAGAATGCGCATAGATTTTAAGCTTTAACCCGGTTCAACACCAGCTTCAAAGCAACATGGACCGCCAGAATATCGCGCTGGCAACAATCGCACAACTGGAATTCCAACGACCCTCAGTTGAACGCCCCGAAAACATTATTGATCAGGTAAATAAACACATGCGCATCAATGCCAGCCCCGTTCTAGGACTCGAGGAGAGATCATGACGAATGGATTTAAGATGTTTTCGCTTCATCAACTTAAGCACCGCCTCTTCTCCGCTTTATTAACTTATCTTCTTATAATCCTTTTTAGTTCGCTAGTTATTTATTATTTCATTGAGTTTATAAGCTCTATGAAATTCTTTCTTAGCAACGACACTTACTTCGAGGAGGCTCTAAACTTTATTCATGGCCGAGGACTAACTAGAACTCCATGGGCCGCCGGCAATCCAACCGTCGATTATGAGCCGAATATCTATCAACCTCCAGGCTTCGGCCTCCTAATTTACTTGGTATCGCTTTTTGGATTAATACCAACAAAAGCGGATTTATGGATATCGTACATCTCCTGGGCGCTGACACCAGCTATACTTGTTTTTCTACTAAAGCCACTAATTGGGCTTCGATTTTCAATTTTCTGCGCCATCCTGTCCGTCACGTCCCCCTGTTATTATTTATTCGGCTCCGGCCCATTTACGGAAGCCCTATATACCGCGATAATTCTGCTTTCAATTGGCATAGTCATTAGAAACCTTAATAGAGACCTTGATCGAAAACTCATTGCCGCAATACTCTGTGCCGGCTTTGTCGCGGGCGTTGCCTATTCCGTACGTAACGCTTGCTTGGCTTATTTCGCCGCTCTATTCTTTACCTTCGTAACTTTACGAATATTGGGGTCGATAAAAACCGAAAAAGCTCTTACCTTGTTATTATGGTTTTTTATTGGATCTGCACCTGTTTTAATTGCCCTTCACCTACGCAATCTTTCGGTTTTCAATCAAATACTGCCATACCGAATCGACCAAGGCTATTTTTCAACTTATCTTACCTCGGTACGCGTACTAATTGAGGCTTTGCTATTTGACTTCATCGGCTCGAGGACTATCGCCAAAATAGCTTGGGACTTTTGGTTGATTTTATTGGTTTTTCTACCTGTATCTTTATCGGGACTGTATTTAACTTGGAAGCAATGGGTTAAATACACCTTAGAAACCAAATTCTTTATATTATTTGCCGTTTTATTTTTATTAGCATCCAGCGGCATGTTGATTATTGCCCATACTCGTCACGGCCTGGATCCCGGCAACCTGATAAGACACGTATTCCCGTTTACCTGGGTTTTATACCCTTTGGCTCTAATTACCTTTAATTTTGAGCAAAATCGTTTTCGCAATATTTTTTCAGCGGTACTTGGCGGCTTGATCCTTTTTAGCCATTTAAACCATATGCGCAATGACATTCAAAAGACACAAGAAGTGCTTGCCGCGCTAAATCAGCCTTCCGATATAGCAACCGCAGCTCGCGCAATAACAGGAAAATACAAAATAATAACTGAGGAAATTAACTTTAAAATTACCCAAGACCCAGAGATTATCGGGATCATCGACAGCATTCCCAAAAATGCACTGGTTATATCAAATGTTGGGGGCCTATTAAGACGTTTAACACTGTTACCTATTAGAAGTTTCGATTTCGATGCTAGAAAACTACAAGAAACGGCATTGGTTATTGGAGAAATGGCCAACAACACTTTACCAGGACGCCCTTTCTATCTTGTCATTTTACCCAATAACGAAACCGTAAGAGTACTCGATGCCGGCGACTGGAAGGAAAGTATAGCAAAATCACTTATTCCACAAGGATTTGTGGTGACTGCCTCGAAAAATAATATTATTGTGTTTTTAAAATCCGATAAATCTTAAAATATTGATCGGCAACTAAAATACGCAAAATATTGTCTCCTATTAAACTGGGCGGATTCAAAAACTAATCAATACAAAATTTGTCACAGTGAAGTCTATTTCAAGCATTCTCGACAAACGCCACCTTCCTTAAACGACTCAGGAGCCACCATGAGATGTTCGCTTAAATTTAATGTTTTAGCCCTACTGATTGTGATCGACTTCACGTCCGCTAGCGCCGCCGAACTGACTCGCGCCCAAGTCGAGCAAATGCTGACCAAAGCCGACAAGCAACATCCCGCCGACTTGCGTCGTAAGGATTTGACCGACCTGGACTTGTCCAATCTGGATTTTCGCAACGCTGATTTATGGGGCGCCGATTTACGGCGTTCCAATCTGAATAAAAGTAACCTGCAAGGCCTGACGCTGGATTTAACGGTGATGACCAATATCAAGCTCAGCGCCGCGAATCTAGCCAACACCAGCATATTCGGAGTCAGCCTGATGCACGCCGACCTCAGCAACGCCGACATGAGCGGCAGCCGAGTGGTAGCAATCATGGACGGTGCCAATTTGAGCCACGCCAATCTCAGTAACGTGCAATGGGCGGCGGACATGAAAAACCAATCGATGGGCTTGATGCGCGCCAGCTTGAAAGGCGCCAATCTGACCGGCGCCAACCTCAGCAATGCCCAGCTCGGCCGAGCCATGTTGAAACACGCCAAACTGAATAACGCCAACTTGCAAAACGCCGACCTGTATTCCGCCGAGATGGATGGCGCGAACCTGACCGGCGCCAATCTGACCAATGCCAATTTCTCGCAAGCCAAATTGCACGACGCGATTTTCACCGAGGCGGTGACTACCGGCACCCGCTTTGACGGCGCCCAAAACCTGCCCGATTCAGTAAAGCCAGCCCCTTCCAAATAATCGAGACCACTTCATGCAAATCCCCAAACAATTACTGCAACGCAAATCCGTCGAAGCCTTGACCGATGTTCAGCACGGCTTAAAGCAAACCCTCACCGCCAAAGATTTAACCATACTGGGCATAGGCGCGGTGATCGGCGCCGGCATCTTCGTCTTGACCGGCATCGCCGCGGCTAAATACGCCGGTCCGGCCATCGTGGTGTCGTTCATATTGGCCGGCATCGCATGCGGCCTGGCCGCGATGTGTTACAGCGAACTGGCGGCGATGATTCCGGTGTCCGGTAGCGCTTACAGTTACGCTTACGCGACGATGGGCGAGCTAATGGCCTGGATCATCGGCTGGGATTTGATCCTGGAATACGCCCTGGCCAGCAGCACCGTAGCGATAGGCTGGGCCGGCTATCTCACCAGTTTTCTGGAAAATTTTGGCGTACATTTACCCACCTATCTGACCACTGCTTATCTGGCCAATCCGGAGGCCGGCTTCATCAACTTACCCGCTGTGAGCATTATATTGCTACTGACCGGCTTACTGGTAATCGGCATCCGCCAATCGGCGATCTTCAATTTCGTGATGGTGTTGATCAAGCTGTCGGTGATCGTGGTATTCATCGTCGCCGGCTCCGGGCATATCCAAACCGAAAACTGGGCCAACTTCACACCGTTCGGTTTCGGCGGCGTATTGACGGGCGCCGGGGTGATTTTCTTTGCCTATATCGGCTTTGATGCGGTCTCCACCGCCGCCCAAGAAGCCATCAATCCGCAACGTGACGTGCCCATCGGTATTATTGCCTCGCTGGCCGTCTGTACGCTGTTATACATTCTGGTGGCCGGCGTGTTGACCGGCATCATTCCTTACACCGAACTGAACGTCCCCGCCCCAATTGCGCTGGCAGTCGATCACGTCGGCATGAGTTGGCTGTCGCCGATTATTAAAATCGCCGCCATTGCCGGCTTGACCTCAGTGATGCTGGTGTTGCTGATGGGCCAAAGCCGCATATTCTTCTCTATGGCCAAAGACCAACTACTGCCGCCGCTGTTCGCGCAAGTGCATCCCAAATTTCAAACCCCGCATTTATCCACCATCCTGGTCGGCGTCGCCGTGTCTTTGCTGGCCGGCTTCATGCCTATCGAAAAACTCGGCGAACTGGTCAGCATCGGCACCTTGTTTGCGTTTGTATTGGTCTGTGGCGGCGTCTGGATCTTGCGCAACAGCCATCCGGAAATGGAACGCCATTTCAAATGCCCGGCCGTGCCTTATGTGCCGATTGGCGGGATTTTAGTGTGTTTGAGCCTGATGGCGGGATTGCCGATTGATACTTGGATTCGGTTATTTGTTTGGCTGTTGATTGGGTTTTTGATTTATTTTGGGTATGGGGTGAAGCATAGTCAGCTTAGATCTTCTTAGCTTTGGATGGCGTCATGCTCGCCGGGATGCGGGCATCCAGAGCCATGGATGGCGGGCTTAAATCTCCAAATCAAACCGTCGCGCCAGCGACACAAAACACTACCGTAAAATCAGAACAAACTTATTTAGAAGCCCCAGAGTCCAACAACTCAAACCCCTCCCCCTCCCGAGCCAAACAAACCGAAACATCACTCGCCCCAGCTTGCAAAAGCGATTCAAAAATCGCCTCCAAATCAGCATCGCTCCGCGTCGGCTCATGATGCGTCAAAAACAAGCGCTTAGCGCCCGCTTGCGCCGCGAAATTCATCGCCGAGCGGTAAGTGCCGTGGCCCCAACCATGCCGGTTGGCATATTCGGCGTCGGTGTAGGAGCTGTCCATAATTAACGCATCGACACCGGCCATAGCCGCTATCACTTCCTCGTGTTTTTGCTCGATCAGTTCCCGCATGGCCGGGTAGCCGGGATGATCGGCCTGATAGGGATTAAGTTGCGGTTCGTAATCGCCGGTAAAAAACAGGGAGCTGCCGTCGACGTCGTCGAGGCGATAACCAAAGTTATATACCGGGTGATTCAGCACTGTTGGTGTTACGCGCACACTGCCCACGGTAATAGGCGCATTGGCTTTTAGTGTGAAATAACGCACCTCGGCTTTTAACTGGGCTTCGCTGATCGGGAAATAGCTGTGCTGCAATTGCACATGCATCGCCCGCTCGATGCCTTGATGAGTCAAGGGCTCCAGGCCGCCGTAGATGTTGATGATATTGCCGGCCTTGAACATCGGCAGAAAAAACGGCAAGCCCTGAATATGGTCCCAATGGGTATGGGTAATCAGGATGTGAGCGGTCAGCGGATGTTTGGGCAAGCTCTGCGCCAGCGCGTGGATACCGGTGCCGGCATCCAGAATAATTAAATCGCCGGCGCTACTGGTCACCTCGATACAGGTGGTGTTGCCGCCATATTTAACAGTGCTCGGCCCCGGCGTGGCGATTGAGCCGCGCACTCCCCAGAACTTGAATTTCATGGCCTATCAGCCTCCGCAACGCTCAATGTGCTTCGTCCCAGTTTTCGCCGCTGCCCACTTCCACCAGCAATGGCACATGCAGCTCAGCGGCACTGGACATAATGCCGCGGATAGTTTCCATCTGTTCCGCCAAGCGCACTTCCGCCACTTCGAACACCAGTTCGTCATGCACTTGCATGATCATTTTCACATCCGAATTATCCGTGCCGATCCAGGTGTCGCAAGCTAGCATCGCCCGTTTGATGATGTCGGCCGCGGTGCCTTGCATCGGCGCATTGATGGCAGTGCGCTCGGCATATTGACGCATAGCGGCGTTGCGGGAATTAATCTCCGGTAAATACAGACGGCGTCCGAAGATGGTTTCCACATAACCTTGTTGCTTAGCCAGTTCCCGGGTGTTGTCCATATATTGCTTCACGCCGGGATAACGGCTGAAGTACAGATCGATATAGGCCTGAGCCTGATTGCGCGGCAAGCCCAACTGCTGCGCCAAACCAAACGCCGACATGCCGTAGATCAAGCCAAAATTGATGGCCTTGGCCGAGCGGCGTAAATCGTGAGTAACCTGATCCAGCTCCACTTCGAACACTTCCGCCGCCGTGGCGCTATGCACGTCCACCCCTTGCGAAAACGCTGCCAGTAAGCCGGCATCGCCGGAGAGATGGGCCATGATCCGCA
>Ga0123398_1104991_pt1 | contig 12916 bp, 14 predicted proteins | sample T5LHNO3metaT_FD_89926 | JGI IMG/M metagenome (GOLD analysis project Ga0123398, IMG submission 89926) | Methane-oxidizing artificial microbial communities from Washington, USA to study methane cycling - T5-LHNO3 metaT (Metagenome... | ecosystem: Engineered > Modeled > Simulated communities...
CATCAGCGACGCGCCCCAGGCGGCGTCGGCGCGCGGATAGCGGGCGCGCAATTCCTCATGGCGCCACCATGTCGTCGTGCAGCGGCGGCCGTCGAGCAGGCCCGCCTCGCCGAGCAGGAAGACGCCGTTGCAGGACCCCGCGACGATCGCGCCGAGCGCGTGCTGGCGCCGCAGCCAGCCCGCGGCGGCGTTGAGATCGGCGGCTTGCGGCAGGGGATTGTCGCAATTGCAGAGAAAAGGCGGAACGATCACCGCCGCGCAGGCGTCGAGCGCGGCGAAAGAGGCGTCAACCGCATATGTGCGGCCGAAGCCGTCGCGGAACGGCGCGCCGTCATGGCTGACCGTGACGACGCGATAAGGATCGGGCCGCTCCCGCGACTTCAATATGCGGCGGCTCATGGCGAGAAGATCCGCCGCGCCGATGAAGCCCTGGCCGAGGCAGTCCTCGTAACCGAGTATCGCAATATCCATGACCGCCTCCTGCTGGCAGGAATTGCCTGTCCAATGGCGAATTCGCTGTCAGATTTTGCAAGAGTAATGGCAAGTCCGCCATGCTGGCAAGCGGCGACCGGCTCGTATCCTTCTCTCCACCGGATGCGCTCCGCGCGTCCCGGTCGAAACGGAGGAAGAAAAATATGAGCGTATCAACGCAGACCGCGGCTGGCGCCGTCGCCGCCGACAAGCCGATCGTCGATCTGAGAGGCATGTGGATCGGCCTTGGCCTTCTCAACAGCTTCTACCTGCTCGTGCGCATCTACGAGCAGATCTATGGCTGGCGCGCGGGGCTCGATTCATTCGCGCCCGAGTTCCAGACCTATTGGATGTCGATCCTGTGGTCGGAGATTCCGCTGGAGCTCGTCTCCGGCCTCGCGCTCGCCGGCTATCTCTGGAAGACGCGCGTGCGCGACATGTCGACCGTTACGCCGCGCCAGGAGATGCGCGCCATCGTCGACAATGTGAAATGGCTCGTCGTCTATGCGGCGGCGATCTATTGGGGCGCGTCCTTCTTCACCGAGCAGGACGGCACCTGGCATATGACGGTGATCCGCGACACGGACTTCACGCCGTCGCACATCATCGAGTTCTATATGAGCTACCCGATCTATTCGGTGCTGGCGATCGGCTGCTTCTTCCATGCGAAGACGCGGATTCCCTATTTCTCGAAGGGCTATTCGCTCGCCTATCTCATCGTGTCGATCGGCCCCTTCATGATCATCCCGAATGTCGGCCTCAACGAATGGGGCCATACCTTCTGGTTCATGGAGGAGCTCTTCGTCGCGCCGCTGCATTGGGGCTTCGTGTTCTTCGGCTGGATGGCGCTCGGCGTCTTCGGCGTGGTGCTGCAGCTTCTGCTGAACATCCATCGCCTGATCGGCAAGGAGGGCGTCGCGCTGCTCACCGAGTGACGTGAACAACGCGCGCGCCGCGCCAGAGGCCGCGCGCATCCCGTCGCTTCGAGTTGTCGAGCTCGGGCCGCCTTTCGACTTGCGAGAGTCGAGGGGCGGCCGCTCGCTGTGGTCAGGCGTTCTCGATGAACGCCAGAGCGACGCCGCCGACCTTGGGCGCGTCGCCTTTTTCCCTGGCGTCGGCGAGACGGTCGAGACGGATGAGGGCGAGGCCTTCTTCGCCGATGGCGGAGCCCGTGACGCCAATCTCGATCTCGCCCGCGCGAATCGACTGGCCCGGCGCCGGCGCGGCGCCCGCCGCGCGATAGGGCGTCACGCGCTTCCTCACGAGATTGCGGTGCTTCATGCGCGAGACGACTTCCTGGCCGACATAGCAGCCCTTCTTGAAGTCGATGCCTGAAAAGAGGTCCATGTCCGCCTCATGCGGGAAGGCGTCGCTATAGGCGAAATCGACGCCGCCCATCGGCACGCCGGCGCGAATGCGGCGCGCCTCATAGTCCTCGAGCGGACCGGGCGCGGCGATCCTGCCTTTTTCGGCGAGGGCGCGCCAGCCGAGAGCTTCCGAACGCGGATCGGGCGCGAGCGCGACCGCCTCGATCTCGGGCCGCGCCGTCGCGTCGGGGAAGACGACCGTCTCCAGCGCGCCGCTCAGATTCGCGACCGCGATCTTCGAGCGCAGCTTGTATGTGTTGAGGCGCTTCTCGAGCTCGGGGGCGAGCGAAAGCGGACAATCGAGTAGGAAACGTCCCTCTCCGAGCGCGAATACGACAAAATCGAACAGGATCTTCCCCTGCGGCGTGAGCAGGGCGGCGAAGCGCGCCTCACCCGCCTTGAGCGACGCGACGTCGTTCGTCACGAGATTATGCAGGAACCTGGCCGCGTCTTCGCCGGAAACCTCGATAACGCCGCGGTCCTTGAGCAGGATCGCCATGGTCATTGGCTCTTTTCCCAGTTGTTCTTTCCCGTGCGTTAACGCGCACAGCTTGGCGCATCAGCGACTTGTGCTTATCTAGGGCGTTGTCACTGCAAGCGAGGCGCCATCCATGCCGCGGACATTCGACGTCATCCTCTCCGGGGGCGCGCTCGTCAACCATGACGGCGAGGGGCTGCGCGACGTCGGCGTCCGCGACGGCAGGATCGCCGAGATCGGCGACCTTTCCCGCGCCTCGGCCGGCGAGATAGTCGACTGCCGGGGATTGCACATCCTTCCCGGCGTCATCGATTCGCAGGTGCATTTTCGCGAGCCGGGCCTCTCGCACAAGGAGGATCTCGAATCGGGCTCGCGCAGCGCGGTGATGGGCGGCGTCACGGCGGTTTTCGAGATGCCCAACACCAGCCCGCTCACCACGAGCGAGGCCGCGCTCGCCGACAAGGTGGCGCGCGGGACCGGGCGCATGCATTGCGATTTCGCCTTCTGGGTCGGCGGCACGCATGAGAACGCCAGGGACGTCGCCGAACTGGAGCGCCTGCCGGGCGCGGCGGGGATCAAGGTCTTCATGGGCTCCTCCACCGGCTCGCTGCTCGTGGCCGACGACGAAGGAATCGCGGAAATATTGGCGCATACGCGCCGCCGCGCCGCTTTTCACAGCGAGGACGAAGATCGCCTGAACGAGCGAAAAGATCTGCGCGTCGAGGGCGATCCGGGCTCGCATCCCGTCTGGCGCGACGTCGAGACGGCTTTGCGTTCGACGCGGCGGCTTCTGAAAATCGCGCGGGAAAAGCGCGCGCTCATCCATGTGCTGCATGTCACGACGGCCGAGGAGATCGAGCTTCTCGCGCAGCATAAGGACCTCGCGAGCGTCGAGGTCACGCCGAACCATCTCACGCTCGATTCGGAGGCCTATCGACGCCTCGGCGCGCTGGCGCAGATGAACCCGCCGGTGCGCGAGGCGCGCCATCGCGATGCGCTTTGGGAAGGTCTGCGACAGGGCGTCGTCGACGTCATCGGCTCCGACCATGCGCCGCATACGCTCGAAGAGAAAGCGCAGCCCTATCCGAAAAGCCCCTCCGGCATGACCGGCGTGCAAACGCTCGTCCCGCTGCTGCTCGACGCCGTGAACAAGGGCAAGCTCACGCTCGCGCGCTTCGTCGATCTCACCAGCGCCGGGCCCAACCGGATTTTCGGCGTCGCCGGCAAGGGCCGCATCGCCAAGGGCTACGACGCCGATTTCACCATGGTCGATCTCAAGCGCCGCGAGACCATCCGCAATGAATGGGTCGCCTCGCGCGTCGGCTGGACGCCCTTCCACGGAATGGAGGTCACGGGCTGGCCGGTGGGGACGTTCGTGCGCGGGACGCGGGTGATGTGGGAGGGCGAGCTCGTTGCGCCCGCGACGGGGCGGCCGATGCGCTTTCAGGGGGCCTTGTAGGCCGCCTACTCCGAGCAAGCCGCCGTCTTCCCCGTGCGCTGTTCCGTCAGCAGCCCGGTGATGCGCAGGCCGTCATGCGCCTTGAAGCTGACGATCTGGTTGTGAAAGCCGAAACGGTAGTCGCGCTTCATCGGATAGGAATTGCCTTCTCTGTCCACGTAGAAGCAGAAGGAGCTGTATTCCGGCGTCGCGAGGCGGGAGATGGAGCAATGGATCTCGTAAGGCAGCGGCGCGCAATGCAGCGCGACGTCCTTGTTGGGGACCATCCAGTTGGAGGAGGCGACCGAGCCGGCGAAAGCGGAGGCGGGCGCGAGGAGCGCGAGCGGAAGAAGCGCATAACGAAGGTGGATATGTATCGTCATCGGCGGTCCCCATGGATTCCGCACAAGCTCGCCGCCATCATAGGGCGGATCGGACGGCGCCGCCAGCAGGCAAGGTCCGCTTGGCCGAGCGGCGTCAATCCTCGCTCCAGAAATAATGCCACACGCCATCCGAGGCGATTCCGATGCGCGTCGGGCGGGGTTTCCTTTCCGCGTTCGAGCGGGCGAGATCGGCGAAGCGCACGCAGGCCCATCGCGCCCGCGCCTCGTCTTCGCTGGCGGGCGCCGCCGGATGGCGCGCGAAGGCCGGCCATTCATAGAGCGTCACCGGACCGCGCCTGATCGTCACATAGGGCTGCGCCAGCACGGCGCGGGCGATGGCGAGCGTCTCGCGTCCCCTGCCGTCGAAGGACAGGGCTTTCAATATGTCGATCGGGTCCGTCCCCGCCTTGAAATCCCCGCTTTTCGCGAAGAGCGGGCGAACCTCGTTCCAGTCGATCGGAACGCGCAGCGCCTCGACGTCGTTCTTTTCCAGCGCCGCGAGGATCTTGTCGCGGATCGCCCGCACCGGCGCCGGCAGCGCGGCGAGGTCGGTCGAGGGCGGGGATATGATGTCGGGCTGAGCTTTCCTGGCGCGCGTCATGGCGAATGTTATCACGGCGCATGTTAGCGGCGCCGCCCCGCAAAAGGCGAATTTCCGATCCTTGCTGGCGCTCGGGCCGCGAGATTATATAGTCGGGATCGAGACGCCGTCTGCGCTTCGGCGCATGATCGGCGCGGTCTCGCCGGAGGGCGAATGGACGATCTTCCCGAAATGCAGGAGCCGCGCCCCGAGGGCGAGACCGCGCTGGAACAGGCGCTGCGCCGTTCGGCGCTGGCCATCCTCGCCGAGCGCCTGCTGCGGCTTGGCGCGGCGCTCGCCACGCTCGCGCTCTTCTTCCTGGCGCTGTCTTGGCTCGGCCTGTGGCGCGCGCTGCCGCTCGAGGGGCGCATGGGGGGCGTCGGGCTCTTCGGTTTCGCGGCGCTCTATCTGACCGCCCGCACGGTCGCGCGCGGCCTGCCGCGCCGCCGCGCCGCCGCCGCGCGTCTCGACGCCGCCGCCGACGGTCCGCTGAAGCCCGCCGCCTCGCTCGACGACACGCTCGCGGCGCAGGAGGCCGCCGATCCCGCCACCGCCGCGCTCTGGGCGCTGCATCGCAAGCGGCTGGAGGCCGCGCTCGCCGACACCCCCGTCGCGCCGCCGCGCCCGCGCCTGCCGGAGCGCGACCCTTACGCGCTGCGCGCCTTCGCCCTCGTCGCCGCCATCGCCGCCGCCTTCGTCGCGGGCGACGAGAAGCGCGCGCGGCTCGCCGCCGCCTTCGACTGGCGCGCGGCGGGTTTCCTGACGCCCGCGCAGCGCGTCGACGCCTGGTTCGACCCCCCGGCCTATACGGGCCGCCCGCCCATCGTGCTCGCTCGGGAGAGCGGCGCCGTCGAGGCGCCGGTGAATTCGACCCTCCGCCTACGGCCGGCCGACGCTTCCATTTCCATCGACGGCGCGCTGGCGCCGGTCGAGAACGCCGACAAGAAGGAGCGCGGCTACGCGCTCGCCGGCGCGGCGCGGCTCTCTTTGCCGGACGGGCGCGATTTCGAGGTGACGGCCATTCCCGACCGCGCGCCGGCGATCGCGCTCTCCGGGAGGCCGCGCAACAATGCGCGCGGCTCCATGACGCTCTCCTATCGCGCCGAGGACGATTACGGCGTCACGAGCGCGGAAGCCGTGTTCAGCAGGAATGGCGGCGGTCGCGCGCTCTATGATCCGCCGCGCCTGCCGCTCGATCTTCCGGCCGGCGCCGGCGGGCTCGGCGAGGGGCGCGCGACGCTCGATCTCGCCGACAGCCCTTACGCAGGCGCGAAGGTCACGATGCGCCTCGTCGCCAGGGACGCCGCCGGCAACGAAGGGTCGTCGGAGCCGGTGGAGACGACGCTGCCGCAGCGCCGCTTCGTCAAGCCGCTCGCCAGGGCGCTCGCCGAGCAACGGCGCATCCTCGCGCTCGATCCGGACGCCCGCGCCAATGTCCGCGCGGCGCTGGAGGCGCTCTCCCTTGCGCCGGAAGCTTTTGAAACGCCCTCCGCCATCCATCTCGGCCTGCGCTCGGCGCGGCGCGGACTCGAAGGGCCGCGCAGCGACGACGAATTGCGCGGCGTCGCCGATATGCTCTGGGCCATGGCGCTGAGCGTCGAGGACGGCAATACATCTGAAGCCGAGCGCGATCTGCGCGCGGCCGAGCAGGCGTTGCGCGAGGCCATGCAGCGCGGCGCCTCCGAGGAGGAGATCGCGAGGCGCACGCAGGAGCTGCGCGCCGCGCTCGACAAATTCCTGGAGCAGCTCGGCGCCCGCCCGCGTCCGCCCGGCGCGCCGCCGCGCGAAGCCTCGGGCGATCCTGACAGCGTCACGCCCGAGGATTTGCAGGCGATGCTCGACGATATCGAGAAGGCGATGAAATCGGGCGACATGGCGCAGGCGCAGGCGCTCCTCGACGAATTGCAGGACATTATGGAGAACGCCCAGACGGGCGAGGAGGACGGGGCGCAGAGCGCCGCCGGGCGGCAGCGCCGGCGCGAGATGCAGCGGGCGCTCGGCGACCTCGACCAGCTCTCCCGCGAGGAGCAGCAGCTTCGCGACGAGACGTTCCAGGGGATGAAGAATCCCGGTGACGACGAGGGCCGCCGGCCGCAGCGCGGCGGCAAGAAGGGACAGACGCAGGCGGGCGACGACGCCAGCGCTGAAAGGCAGCGCCAGCAGGCGTTGCGCGAAAAGCTCGAACGCCAGCAGGACGCGCTGAAGGGCGACGCGGGCGAGGCCGGCGAGGAGCTCGACGACGCCCGCAGGGCGATGAAGGAGGCCGAGGAGGCGCTGAAGCCCGGCGGCGAGGGACGCGGCAAGGCGGTGGACGCGCAGGGCCGCGCGGTCGAGGCGCTGCGCAAGGGCGTCGACAGGCTCGCCGAGCAGATGCGCGGACAAGAGGGACAGGAAGCCGAAGGGGATGAGGACGGAGAAGATGGCCGGGGCAAGCGTGGCCGGGCGCGCGGGCGCCATGGCCAGGGACGCGATCCGCTCGGCCGAAGCTCGGGCGGCCAGCGCGCCGGGCAGGAGAAATACGATCCCCTCGGCCTGCCGCCGGCCCAACGCGCCCATCGCGTGCAGGAGGAGCTGCGCCGGCGCCTCGGTCAGCCCGAGCGTCCGGCCGAGGAGCTCGACTATCTGCAGCGGCTGCTGCGGCGATAAACGGCTTGCTCCCGCGCGGGCCTTTCTCTACTTGCTCGAAACCAACCGGCGGGGAGCTTGACCGTCTTGTCCAATCTTGTGGTCTTTATCGCCGCCGCGGCGGTGTTTCTCGTGCTGCTCGCCGGTTTCTTCAACATGTTTCGCGGCGGCCCCGGCGCGCCGCAACGCTCGCAAACGCTGATGCGCTGGCGCGTCGGCCTGCAATTCCTCGCGCTGGCCATCGCGCTGACGATGCTCTATTTCCGGGGACGTTGATCCGTGGTCAAGCTGGACAGAATTTACACGCGCGGCGGCGATAAGGGCGCAACCTCGCTCGCGACCGGCGCGCGCCGCCGCAAGGACGACATTCGCGTCGAAGCCTATGGCGCGATCGACGAGACCAACGCCGCGATCGGCGTGGCGCGCCTTGCAATCGAGACGCGGGACGCCGCGCTCGACGCCATGCTGGGGCGCATCCAGAACGATCTCTTCGATCTCGGCGCCGAGCTCGCGACGCCGCATGATCCGAAGAAGCCGCTCGATCCGGCGTTGCGCCTGGAGATCGTCCCGTCGCAGGTGGAGCGGCTGGAAAAGGAGATCGACGACCTCAACGCCGGTCTCGCGCCTCTGCGCTCTTTCGTGCTGCCGGGCGGCGCGGCGGCGGCGGCGCATCTCCATATGGCGCGCACGATCTGCCGCCGCGCCGAGCGCGTGATGGTGACGCTGATGGAGACGGAGGGCGAGGAACTGTCGTCCACCGCGCTCGCTTATGTGAACCGCCTCTCCGACTTCCTCTTCGTCGCCTCGCGCCACATGAACCGCGAGAAAGGCGACGTGCTGTGGAAGCCGGGCGCGACGCGATAGGCTTGATTGATTCTCGTTCAAGCGCCCCGTCATTGCTTCGCTTCGCTCGCAATGATGGCGGCGGCCGACTGATCGAGCGGAGTCGGTATGACAAGACGGCGAGGCGGTTGAACGCAACCATCGTTATTGCGCCGCCGACGCCTTACTTCCCGCCGCGCTTCTCCAGCCATTTCGTCACGAGCGGATCGTCGATCGCGCCCGTCACCGACGTCACGCCGCCGTCGGGCGCCACGAGCGCGGTGAAGGGCAACTCGCCGCGCCAGCTCTTGTCCGCCTCGAAATAGAGCTTCTCGACGAAATCGTCCGAAAAGCTGTAATGCGTCGCCTTGCCGAGCCCGGCCTTCTCCGCCCGCGCTTCGGCCCGCGCGCGGTCCTCGTCGCTATCCGTATTGACGAAGACGATGTCGACGTCCTTTCGTTCGCCGGTCATTTTCGACCATTGCGGCAGCTCGGCGAGGCAGGGCGGGCAGGTCACCGACCAGAAATGGATCATCAGCGGCTTGCCCGCATGCGCCTTCGCGATCTGCGCGAAGGCGCCGCGGCCATAGGGCTTGAAGTCGAGCGCTTGCGCGCCGCTTGAAGCGAGCGCGAAAGCGAATGCGCAGGCGATGAAACGCGATATCGGCATCACCGCGCCGCCGCGCTCTTTTCGTCGCGCGGGAGCGGGATGAGACGATAGCCTTCCTTATGCGTCGCCCAGGAGAGATAGGCGGCGTTCTTGTTGGCGAGGAGCTCGGGATGATCCGAGGCGTCCTCCGTCTGCGCGATCACGCGCGGCGCGCTCCAGCTCTTGCCGCCGTCGCGCGAGATCTGCATCGGGATCGTCGTCGTCGTTCCGTCGAATTCCTTCCAGACGCGATAGAGGCGGCCCTTCGCCGCGAGCGCGACCGGATGGCCCGGCGCCTTGGCGTCGTCGCCGAATTTCTCCGGCGCCGAGAAGCTTTTGCCGCCGTCAGCGCTATGCGCGTAGAAAAGGCCCTGCCGGTTCTTGCCCCTGGTGAACCAGACGACATGCCAGCCGCCATTGGCGTCGATGGCGAGGCTCGGCCCGTGATGCGGGCAGGAATTGATCGCCCAATTGTCGTCGGAGACGCGTCCGCCCGTGAGCGTCGCCCCGTCGGCGGAGAGCTTCGCCGCGTAATGGTCGCGTATATTGCCGTCGAAGACCTGCCGCCAGAGAAAGACCGGCTGGCCGTCGCGATCGAGCGCCGAGGACATGCGGCAGCATTCGCAGGCGTGATCCATGAGGATCTTCCTGCCGGCGAAGGTCTGGCCCTTGTCGTCCGACCAGCCGAAGGCGACGCCGCTGCCTTCGAACTCCTTGCCTTCAGCCTTCGCCTTCAGCGCATTCGTCTTGTCCAGCCAGCCGGCGTAGAGGCGGCCCTTGGGCGTCACGACGAAAGTCTCGAAGCGCTGGCCGCCCTCTGTGAGCAAGGGCTGCGGCGCCGAGAAGGTCTTGCCGCCATCCGTCGATCGCGCCGTGAAGATCGTGCCGATCATCTGCTTGTCGGGGCGCGTCGTGTAGCTCGCGAGCAGCGCGCCGTCATTGAGCGCGACGATCTTCGGCCGCGCGTCGCCATGAGCGTCTATCACCCCGTCGGCCGTCGTGGCGATCGCAACCGGCGCGGAGAAGCTCCTGCCGTTGTCGCCGGAGGACGCGACATAAACGGTCTTGCCCACCGAAAAGGCGACCCACAATTTTCCCTTGGCGTCGAAGGCCGGATTGACCGTCGCCGCGCAATCGGGCCTGGGGTCGGCGCAGGCCGCGGCCGCGTGCTGATGCTCGGCCGCGGCGGCGGGCTTGGCGTCCGGGGACGCGGGTTGTTCGGCGTCGGCGGCGCTGGTCAGAATGGCGACGGCGGCGGAGGCGAGGAGCAGGCGGGAAACGGACATTCGAACATCCTCCCTGATCGGTCTTGTCTTTGACGTCACCTGAATTTGAAGGTCTGGCCGACATCCATCGAGCCGCCGGGCGGCGGCGGCGTCACCACCGCCGCGAGGATCTTCTTGACGATGTCGGCGTGCGCCGGGCTCGTCGTCCTGTCGATCGTGACCTTCTCGACCTTGCCCGAGGCGCCGACGATGAAGCTCGCCGTCACCTCGCCGGGGCCGGCCGAATTGTCCGGCGGCGTGTGTTTGGCGATCTCGGCGTAGAGAACGCTGAGATATTTGCTTTCGGACATGCCCGAGACGGCCGCCGGCGCGGCCGGCGTCGCGGTTTTGGCGGCGGGGGCCGCCGACGGCGTAGCGGGCTTGGGAGCCTCCGCGCGCGCGGCGCCGGAAATCGCCAGAGCGCAGACGAGCGCGACTCGTCCGCAAGGAAGTATTTTCATGACGTTTCTTCCAGAAAAAGCGCGGCGGACTCGCGAAGGAGTCCGCCGGCTGACGTCAATGGAAGGCGAAGGACTGGCTCACAAAAGCCGAGCCGCAACTGCCGGGGCCATGCGACGACGCGACGATGCGTCTCGCCAGCGCCGCATGCGCCGGGGTCGAGCCGGACGCCGAGACGCCCGAAATGCCGCCGCCCGGATTCACATGGAAGGTCACATGCGCGGAACCGGCGCCGAGGCTCGTCGCGCCCGGCGTATGCGAGCGCAGCGACGCGGCCACATGAGCGAGGCAGGTCGCCGAGGCGGCGCCGCCCTGCTGTCCTCGGCCCTCGGGCGAGCCGGCGTGACGCCGCGCCTGCGCCTCGCGGCGCTGCTCGGCGCGCTCGACCTGCTTGCGCTCCTCCTTCTTCTGGACCTTGTCGACCTCGTCCTTCTTCACGGCGAGGGGAATGGCGTCCGGCGCCATGACCAGTGGCGGCGGCAGCGCGATCTCCGGCTGCTCGACCTCGACCGGCGGCGGCGAGTCCTCGGCCGCGCTCACTTCCTCCTGCTCGACGAAATCGCCGCTCTCGAGGTCGACATAGTTCTCGGAAAGGGCCAGCGGCTCCGGCTTGGGACCGAGAATGAAGGCCGCGAAGATCGCGATATGCGCCGCGACGATGGCGACGAGCGCGACGGGGCGCAGCCAGGGCGGATTGACCGGCGGCGGACCGGATGGCGGCTCGTCCCGCCGGCCCGCATATTCGGGGCTGAGGGCGAAGTCGGTCATTTCGCGGCTCCTCCCGCGGCCGGCGCCGCCGGGGCGGCCGCGGCCTTGCCGGTCTTGCTGCGCGAATTGGTCATGATCGCGATATGGGTGATCCCGTTGGTCGCGAGCTTGTCCATCACGGCGACGACCTCGCCATAGACCGCCTCCGTGTCGCCGCGCACATGCACGACGCGCGTATGGTCGTCGCCCATCATCGCGCGAATGCCGTCGATGAGCGCGTCGGGAGAGACCTCGTCGGCGCCGAGCGAGACCTTGCCCTCCTTGCCGACGGTGACCACGATCGGGTCCTTCTGGTTGATCGGCTGGGCGGAGCTCGCCTGCGGGAGATTGACCTTCACGCCCTTGGCGAGCAGCGGCGCCGTCACCATGAAGATGATGAGCAGCACGAGCATCACGTCGACGAGCGGCGTGACGTTGATGTCCGCGAGCGGCTGATAGAGGTCGTTATTGCCTTTGAAGCGGGTCGGGAGGGCCATGTTACGCGGCCTCCTTCTGATGACGCCGGGCGCCTTGCTGGCTCGTCATCCGCAGCGCCTCGTCCTCGATATAATGGGCGACCTGCTGGCCGAGACGGGAGAAGGCGGCGCCGATGCGGTTATAGCCCACCGACGCCGGGATGGCGGCGGCGAGGCCGTAGGCCGTGGCGGCGAGCGCTTCCGCGATGCCCGGCGCGACGACCGCGAGGCTCGTGTCCTGCGACTGCGCGATGCCGGCGAAGCTCGTCATGATGCCCCAGACCGTCCCGAACAGGCCGACGAAGGGCGCCACGGAAGAGATCACGGCGAGGTTGGGCAGGCCGCCCTCCGCCCTGGTGAGGAACTCGCGCGCGGCGCGGCTCATATTCTCGGCGATGCGCTCGCGCTTCTCGCCGACCGTCTCGTCGGGAAGGTCGAGGGCGAAGGACTCGCGGCCGGCGGCGACGATGGGCTCGAGCAGGCCGACCGGTCCGCCGGCGCGGGCCTCGCGGGTCGCCCTGCCGATGCGGATGACCGCGGAGGCGCCCTCGACGATCAGAACCCAGGTCCAGATCGAGGCGAGCAGCAGCATCGCCATGACGACCTTGCCCACCGGACCGGCGTTCAAAAACATGGCGAGCGGGGAAAGCGACGTATGATCCATTGAACTCACTCATCTTCGATGACGCGCGCGCGCCTTGCGCGGCAGCGGCGTCTGACTTGATTTTTGTTGTGATCCAGACGCAAAAGGCGTCCCTGACCGGCCTCTCCCTCCCACGCGCCCGATGGGCCGGCGCGGGATCGCCGATCGGAAACTTCTAGGCCGGCGTCGGCGGCGCCCGGGCGCCATGCGCGTATCGAGATGAATTGTTCTTCGGCGCGGCGGCGCCCACGACAAAATAATGGACGGGCTTCGGAACAGGAATCCGCCCCACGCCCGCCGCCACGCGCTCCGGAAGCACGGCCGCCGCCGCGCTCGCAGCGAGGCAGCAGGGGCAGCGATGCTTGCCCGCATGATTGCTTCCCGGCGCCTTGCCGCCCGCGGCGTCGGCGCGCTGCGTCACGTGCCGCTTGAAACAGGCGAAGAGTCCGGCGCTCGCCTGCGCGTTGTTCTTGAAGACGAGGTCCGCGGGGCCAGCCGCCGCATTGGACGCGG
>Ga0123398_1112914_pt1 | contig 12775 bp, 6 predicted proteins | sample T5LHNO3metaT_FD_89926 | JGI IMG/M metagenome (GOLD analysis project Ga0123398, IMG submission 89926) | Methane-oxidizing artificial microbial communities from Washington, USA to study methane cycling - T5-LHNO3 metaT (Metagenome... | ecosystem: Engineered > Modeled > Simulated communities...
ATAACGCCAATTTTCAACCACCATTTATTAGAGGACATTAAATGAAAAAACTAAGCCTGTTACTCACATCATTAGCACTACTGAATGCGAGCTATGCTTATGCAGGACCCATAGAAGACCAGATTAAATACCGCCAATCGGCTTATTCATTTATTGGCTGGAATACCAATAAAATCAAATCACAATTAGATAAGCCAGAAACTTTTTCTAAAGAAGATGTGATTGCTGCTGCTAATGCGATTGCTGCTGCCGCAAACTCTGGCTTAGGCGCGTTGTACGGCCCAGGCACAGACCAGGGCGAAGGCTGGCATAAGACACGTTTAAAACCTGAGTTCTTTCAAAAACCAGAAGAAGCCAAAAAAGTAGCCATTGCTTTTAACTTAGAGGCGAATGAATTTGCCAAAGTCGCGGAAACTGGTGACCCTGTACAGATTAAAGCGAAATTTGGAAAACTCACGCAGTCATGCAAAGCCTGCCATGACAGCTTCAGAGAAAAAGACCCCAAATAAAGATATTAAATAAAGACTTTAAGTGAATTATCTTAAGGAACGCTTGACCAAGCATTGCTTAACCAAATAACGTTTAACCACCACGTCAGCAAGTTTACGATTGAGAAGTTTGTATGCAGAAACAAAATATATTGCCTAAAGTCATCATTACAATAGCCATTGTGAGCGCTATTGGCTGGTGGTATTGGCACAAGCAAGAGGCTGCGGCACAAGCAAACAATGGTAGTGACACCTCGCAGGATAGGCGCGGTGACAAAGGTGCCGAACGTGGTGGTAAACATGGAGGCAACCGTGGTGATAAACCTACTCCGGTGGTGGTTGCAGCAGTGGTAAAAGGTGACATTCGTGTGATCCAAACCGCGCTGGGTACTGCAACACCTTCCGCAGTAGTCACTGTCTCTAGCAGAGTGAACGGTCAATTAACGCGCGTATTATTTAAAGAAGGCCAACTAGTACAAAAAGGCGAGTTACTCGCTGAGATTGACCCTAGGCCTTTTCTAACAGCGCTGACACAAGTGCAAGGTCAAGCCACACGCAATCAAGCACTTTTGAAAAATAGCCAAATCGATTTAGAGCGTTTTAAAACCCTGCAATCACAAGACTCTATCGCTTCCCAGCAAGTCGATGCACAGGCATCCCTTGTGCAGCAATACCAAGGCACCGTGCAGGCGGACCAAGGTTTGGTGGAAAATGCAAAACTACAATTAAGCTTTACGCGCATCACCTCCCCCATCAGCGGCCGCATTGGTTTAAGACAAGTAGATGGCGGCAACAATATCACCACAACCAACCCAATCGCGGTCATCAACGCCGTGCATCCTATTCATGTGGTGTTTACTTTGCCGGAAGACAGAGTGGCTGATTTGATTGCGCAAATACAAACGGCCAAACAAGCAGGTAAAACTTTACCCGTAGAAGTGTGGGATAAAGCCAACAGCAAACTATTGACGACAGGCCATCTGGAAAGTTTGGATAACCAAATTGATACCACATCAGGCACTGTGAAAATAAAGGCGCAATTTACAAACACAGATAATGCCTTGTTTCCCAACCAGTTTGTGAATGTCAAACTGCTAAGCAATACCTTGCACAATGTAAACGTGCTACCTAGCGCCGCCATCCAGCAAGGGAGCGCTGGTGCTTATGTTTACCGCATTCGCCAGTTGGGCAAAGGCGATAAAAACGGTGTGGAAACCGTTGCGGTACAAGCGGTTAAATTAGGTCAAGTGGATGGCGACCAAGTAGCGATTCTGGATGGCTTGAATATTGGCGACCAAGTGGTTGTCAGTGGTATCGACAAGCTAAAAGACAATGCCAAAGTGGTGATTTCTTCAGTCAGCGGAGAACGTAACGCAGCAGAGCGTGATCATTCCGGCAATAAACATAAGAAGCGGCAGCATTCACAGGCGACGCAATCCCCAAAGGCCAACACCTTCAACCGAAAGGTGCCATTGATCACCTCGTTCGGTCATGTAAACCAATCAAATTAACCAATCATCATCTCTTTAGAGCAAACCTGCTGCAATGAATCCTTCTAGAATTTTTATCCTGCGGCCTGTCGCAACGGCATTACTGATGATTGCCATTTTTCTATCTGGCGTATTGGCTTACAACTTGCTGCCAAAAGCAGCTTTACCGCAAGTGGATTATCCCGTTATACAGGTAGTGACTTTATACCCAGGTGCCAGCGCAGATGTGATGGCGATGACAGTAACAGCGCCTCTGGAACGGCAATTCGGTTCCATGTCTGGGCTTGTACATATGTCGTCCACCAGTTCTGGTGGCGCATCCGTAATTACCCTACAATTCACGCTTAAAAACACCTTGGATGTCGCGGTGCAATCGGTACAAGCAGCGATTAATGCCGCCACCAGTTTTTTACCTACCGATTTACCGACGCCGCCTATTTACAACAAAGTGAACCCATCGGATGCGCCGATTTTAACGCTGGCTGTTAGCTCAGAAACGCTAAGCCTGCCCAAATTGCGTGATTTAATTGATACGCGCATGGCGCAAAAAATCGCACAGGTTTCAGGCGTGGGGCAAGTGAGTATTGATGGCGGGCAACGCCCTGCTATTCGTATTCAAGTGAACCCAACCGCCTTAGCCGCTTATGGTCTTGGCTTTGATGATATTCGAACCGTGATTGGCGGAGCCAACTCGAACCAAGCCAAAGGCAATATTGATGGCCCAAAATTAGCCTATGAATTAGAAGCCAACAGCCAACTCAAAACAGCAGACGAATATCGCAAATTAATTGTTGCGAATGTCGCTGACCGCCCTGTTCGTTTGAGCGATGTCGCAGAAATCAAAGAAGCGCAAGAAGATGCCTATATCGCAGCTTGGGCCAATCAATCACAAGCCATACTTATTAACATCAAGCGCCAGCCAGGTGCCAATGTGATTGAAGTTGTAGATCGTATTCGCAGCCTGCTGCCATCACTCAAAGCGGGCTTGCCAGCCGATGTTGATGTGATACAACTGACGGACCGCACCAATACTATTCGCAGCTCTGTGGCAGACGTTCAGTTTGAGTTGTTTTTGGCCATCGCGCTGGTAGTCATGGTGATTTTTCTATTTTTACGCACAGCCTCTGGCACATTGATTCCCAGCCTTGCCGTACCACTATCACTAGTCGGCACGTTTGGTGTGATGTATCTGGCTGGCTTTAGCATCAACAACCTCACACTGATGGCGCTGACCATTGCCACTGGCTTTGTGGTGGATGACGCCATTGTGATGATTGAAAATATCGCGCGGCATATTGAAGAAGGTGAAACACCCTTTGATGCTGCGTTAAAAGGCTCTAAGCAAATTGGCTTTACCATTATTTCGCTTACCTTCTCATTGATTGCTGTGCTGATTCCCTTACTGTTTATGGGCGATGTAGTAGGTCGCCTATTCCGCGAATTCGCAATCACACTCGCCGTTGCTATTTTGATTTCTGCTGTGGTGTCGTTGACGCTCACGCCCATGTTGTGCGCCAGACTACTTAAATCAGCACCAAAAAATACACAGCATAAACAAGAAAACGGCTTGCTTGCACGCGTCATCACGCATTACGGCAAATGGCTACAATGGGGATTAAGACATCAAAGCCTAGTCTTATTGCTGGCGACTGCAACCTTTGTACTAACGGTCATATTAACGCTGCTTATTCCCAAGGGGTTTTTCCCTGTGCAAGATACGGGTGTCATTCAAGCAATGACAGAAGTGCCAGCTTCGGCATCGTTTACGGTTGTGAGCAAACGCCAAGAAGTATTGGTAGATACCTTACTGAAAGATCCAGCGGTAGAGAGCATTTCTTCTGTGGTGGGAATCGACGGCGTGAATACCACCTTGAATAGCGGCAGGCTGCTGATTAACTTAAAGCCTTATCCAGAGCGCACAGAAACGGCAACTGAAATCATTCAAAGGCTGAATGCAGTCGCCAGCGATATTTCAGATATCAGTTTGCATATGCAACCTGTGCAGGATCTCACTTTGAGCGACCGCATCAGCCGAACGCAGTATCAGTATCTGGTGACAAGCACAGACCCAGCTGCATTGGCAGATACCGTGCCAAAACTAGTCGAAACGCTAAGTCAGCTGCCACAGCTAGTCGATGTTGCTAGCAATCAACAAAATGATGGCTTACGTGCAGCGATTGAAGTGGACAGAGATAGCGCTGGTCGCCTTGGCATTAGCATGGCGGATGTAGACAATGCGCTGTACAGCGCTTTTGGCCAGCGTATTGTGTCCACGATATTTACCCATGCCAGCCAGTATCGGGTGATTTTAGAAGCGCAGCAAACCGAGCAGACAGGCTTAGAAGCATTGCAGCATGTGTATGTCAGCTCTAGCAATGGCAACCAAGTGCCGTTAAGCAGCTTTGCCACTATCACGCAAAAACCCGCCACATTAGTTGAATATCGTGAAGACCAATTGCCTTCTGCCGAAATCGCTTTCAATTTGGCGGATGGATACTCTTTAGGCGACGCCGTGCAAGCGATTGAAAACGCAACAAAGATCATCAGCATTCCACCCACCGTAATCACACGCTTTCAAGGTGCAGCATCTGCTTTTAAAGCAGCACTCTCCAATGAGCTATTTTTAATCATTGCCGCAATTATCACCATGTATATCGTGCTGGGCATATTGTACGAAAGCTATATCCATCCGCTGACCATCCTATCCACACTGCCATCTGCAGGCGTGGGCGCGCTGTTGGGATTGATGGTGATGGACAAAGAGCTCAGTGTGATTGCCATCATCGGCATTGTGTTATTGATTGGCATCGTACAAAAAAACGCCATCATGATCATTGATTTTGCATTAGAGGCGGAACGTGAGCAAAAACTATCGCCACAAGATGCTATCTATCAAGCTTGCTTACTGCGCTTTAGGCCTATTTTAATGACGACTCTGGCGGCGCTTTTAAGTGCTGTGCCATTGGTGATGGGCGATGGCCCGGGCTCTGAGTTACGCCAACCACTGGGTATCGCCATGATTGGCGGTTTATTGCTCAGCCAGCTACTGACATTATTTACTACACCAGTCATCTACCTGACGTTTGACCGTATTGCTAAACGTTTTAGCAATCAACATGACAATACCGATTTAACAAAGGCGGCTTTAAACAAGGTGGCAACATGAGCTGGTCCGCCGTCTTTATTCGCCGCCCAGTCGCCACATCGTTGCTGGCTGCTGCCTTGGCATTACCCGGTATAGCCGCTTTTTTTGCTTTACCTATCGCATCCCTGCCGCAAGTAGAAATGCTGAGCATCGATGTCAATGCACGTTTGCCCGGTGCAAGCGCTGAGACGGTTGCCTCATCTGTCGCTGCGCCATTAGAACGCGCGCTTGGCAATATTGCTGGTGTGAATGAGATGACATCCAGCAGCAACAAAGGCCAAACGCGTATTAGCCTACAGTTTGATTTAGAGCGTGATGCAGATGGTGCGGCGCGTGATGTGCAGGCCGCCATTAATGCCTCTAGGACATTGTTACCGTCGGGTTTGCAGAGCAACCCCACCTATCGTAAAAGCGGCCCAATGTCGATTATGTATATTGCGCTCACTTCTGATATTTACAGCCAGCCGCAATTGTATGACATTGCCTTTACCCTGCTTGGCCAGCGCATTTCGCAAGTGGATGGCGTTGGCATGGTGAATGTAAATGGCAGCGCATTGCGCTCTGTGCGCGTAGAAGTTAATCCTACCGTGCTGAATCAATACAACGTCACGCTAGAACAAGTGCGGACTGCAATTGCAGCCGCCAATGCCAATTTACCCAAGGGATTTGTCGAAAACGCACAGCGCCGCTGGCAAATTGATGTGAATGACCAAGCAAAACGCGCCTCAGATTATTCTGACCTCATCATCGCTTGGCGAAACGCAGCGCCCATCAGGCTAAAGGATGTAGCTGAAATAAAAGATTCCGTGCAAGAACTGAGAAGCTCAGGCAGCGTGAATGGTAGACCGGGTGTGGTATTGATGATCAATGGCATACCTGGTGCCAATTTAGTAGAAACAACCGATGCAATCAAAGCGTTGATTCCAAGATTAAAACCGTTGCTGCCAGCGGGGGTAGAGATGGAAGTCATCATTGACCGCAGCCAGATCGTGCGCAGCTCATTGCATGAAGTAGAAATCACCTTAATGATTTCTATTGGGTTGGTGATATTAATCACCTTTATTTTTCTGCGCAATGCACGCGCCGCGCTTATCCCCAGCATTGCCATTCCCATTTCCCTATTGGGCACATTGGCCGTGATCTATCTTTGCGGTTTTAGCTTAAACAATCTATCCCTAATGGCCTTAATTATCTCTACTGGTTTTGTGGTGGATGATGCCATTGTGGTGGTAGAAAATACTATTCGGCATATTGAAAATGGCATGCAGCCTTTACAAGCTGCATTTAAAGGCGTGAAGGAGGTATCGTTTACCGTCATCGCCATGAGTGCGTCACTGGTGGCTGTATTTATACCTCTGCTATTTATGGGTGGCGTTGTGGGGCGTATGTTCAGGGAGTTCTCAATCACCTTAGCCAGCGCTGTGGTGATTTCACTGATTGTTTCACTCACCTTAACGCCCATGCTTTGCTCCCAATTGCTCAAACTGCAACCACAAGAAAATTCGCAAAAAAACCCGCTGGCGACTTGGCTAAAACAACTATTCGATATCCCGCTTCAAGCCTATCAGCGCGCTTTGGTTTGGGTGATCCGTTACCGTTTATTGACTGTGTGCCTGCTGAGCTTAGTCGTATTCATCAATGTCTATCTATACACGATTGTGCCTAAAGGGTTTTTCCCTATGCAAGACACCGGGCGCATTCAAGGGTATTTTCAAGGCGATCAAAATATTTCATTCTGGGCCATGCGCGACAAGGTCAATCAATTCATGCGCATCATTGCAGAAGACCCTGATGTGGATGCCTATTTCGAAAATACTGGCGGGTTTGGTGGCGGCCAATCCAATACCGGCGGCATGAATATTCGCTTAAAACCACGCGCTGAGCGCGATGCTTCAGCGCAAGAAATTGTAGCCAGGTTGAGGCCAAAACTAGAAAAAATCCCTGGTGCCACACTACGCCTTAACCCGCAGCAGGAATTCAGCATTGGCGTCAGGCCAGGCTCTGCGGAATATCAATACACCTTGCTCTCTAATAATGTGGAAGATTTAAGTACTTATATTCCGCGCTTAGCGGATGTGCTATCTAAGTTACCTCAACTGGTGGATGTCACTAGCGATGCGCAAGACAAAGGCCTGCAAACGAATCTCATTGTGGATAGAGATGCCGCCTCACGTTTTGGTATCACTCAGGTGCAAATTGATACGGCACTCAATAATGCCTTTGGACAGCGGTTAGCCTCTACCATTTATGAGCCGCTAAACCAATATTATGTGGTGCTGACTTTGGCTTCTGAGTTTGCACAAGGGCCAAAATCACTAGACCAGATTTACCTGACAACCAGCAGTAATGCGCGCATTCCGTTGTCTACTATTAGCCGATGGGAGCTTCAAAACACGCCGCTTTCTATCAACCATGAAGGGCAATTTGCCGCAGCCACCATCTCATTCAATATCGCGCCGGGCTACGCACTAGATGCGGCAACGCAAGCCATTGAAGAAGCGTTCAGCAAGCTCAATCCACCCGATAGCATTCATGGCGCTTTTTCTGGAAAAGCAAAAGCATTCAAGGCCTCTTTGGATAGCCAGCCTTGGTTAATCCTCACCGCGCTGATTACCATTTATATTGTGTTGGGCATATTGTATGAAAGTACGATTCATCCCATCACCATTATCTCTACCCTACCTTCTGCAGGGATCGGCGCATTACTGGCATTGCTACTATTCAAAAGCGAGCTGACTATTATCGCCATGATTGGCATCATTTTGCTGATTGGCATTGTGATGAAAAACGCCATCATGATGATTGATGCCGCACAATTAATCGAAAAAGAACACGGCCTAACACCAGAGCAAGCTATCCAGCTGGCTTGCAGCCAACGATTCAGGCCAATATTGATGACTACTTTTGCCGCAGTGCTAGGCGCACTGCCATTACTGCTTGGCGTGGGCGATGGTGCCGAGATTCGGCAACCATTAGGTATCTCCATCGTTGGTGGGCTTATTCTTGGCCAGATTCTCACCCTTTTTACCACCCCTGTTGTATACATTTATTTAGAGCGCTTACGTTTAAGGCTGCAACGCGTTCAATCAAAACCAACTTCAACATCCACTCTTTTATCAAGCAGTTAATGACTATGCATCATCGAAAAATCAGTTTCATTATGGCCACACTTTTTTTAAGCGGTTGCAGTGTCTGGCAGGACTACACACGCCCTACCATTGCAGTGCCCAGCACTTATAAAGAAGCAACCGAATATGAAGGTTGGAAAACGGCTGAGCCTAGTCAACCAAACATCAGTCAGGATTGGTGGCAGCTGTATGGCGATAGCACACTGAACAATTTAATTGCAGAAGCCAATCAGGCAAACAATTCCATTCAAATAGCAGAGGCTAATTACCGCCAAGCGCAGGCATTTGCAAAAGGTTCACGTGTGCCACTTTTGCCAGCGGTGGACGGTGGCGCTGCCATCACGCGCAGCCAAAATGGTCGTGCAAGTACGCGTACGGATAATAGTGTTGGCATCAGTGCCAACTGGGAAATAGATTTGTGGGGGCGTATTAAAAGAAACATTGAAGCAGGTGAGGCCAATGCCAATGCCAGCGCAGCAGATTTAGAAGCGGTGCGTTTGCTGGTACAAGCTAACCTTGCTCAAAACTATTTCCAATTACGCATATTAGATTCGCAAAAAAAACTATTAGATAACACCGCGGAAAGCTTCGACAGATCGCTAAAACTCACCATTAATCGTTACAACGTGGGCTTGGCATCACGCACAGAAATCGCACAGGCAGAGGCACAACTAAGGACAACGCGTGCGCAATCCATTGATATATCTGCAGCCAGAAGCCAGTTAGAGCATGCCATCGCTGTGTTCCTTGGCCGCCCACCTGCCGATTTCGCATTGCCCTCTAGTCCATTCGACAATTTCACGAGCATCAAACTTCCCGCTATCCCAGCTAGCTTACCTTCTAGCCTATTGGAAAGACGCCCGGATATTGCAGCATCAGAACGTCGTATCGCTGAAGCCAATGCGCAGATTGGCGTTGCGAGAGCTGCCCTATTCCCTACATTGAGTTTAGGTGCAAGCCTAGGTTTTGAGAGCTCAAGTATTGCTCATTTATTATCTTTGCCCAATAGAATCTGGTCGCTTGGTCCTGCATTGGCTGGCCCCATTTTTGATAATCAGCTACGCAAATCGCGGACAGAAGCCGCCATTGCCAATTACGATGCAACCGTTTCAAACTACAAACAAACAGTCTTAAGCGGCTTTCAAGAAGTTGAAGATAACCTAGCCTTATTAAGAATATTAGAAACAGAATCAAAAGAGCAAGAAACCGCCGTGCAATTTGCGCGTGAGGCCGTTGAGCAAACAGAAAATCGCTACCGTGCCGGCATCAGCGAATATCAAAGTGTGGTGATTGTGCAATCGACTGCGCTGAATGCAGAACGTAATGCGTTATCGATTATTGGCCGAAGATTGAATGCCAGCGTAGGATTAATGACAGCCTTGGGTGGTAAGTTCTAGCCGATAGATGGATTGAAGATTTAACATGGGTGTGGATGTTTTATACTAAAAATATACCCAGTATTGAATGTGACTAATTGCCACACTAATACGTAAAAAAGCCAGTGCTGCTACACTGGCTTTTTTATTATGATTACTAGGACAATCTTAAAGTTTGCTACTAAATACAATACCTACCCAACGCGGTAATGTAGGTGTGTAGCTTGCAAAGCCCTCAGGGTTATATTTTTTATCAAATGCATTCTTCACCAGTAAGTTTGCATCAAATAATCCATCTTTACGACCTAAGCCAATCGCAAAATCCACAAGACCATAACCATCCACCTTGTCGTACTCAGATGTGCTTGTATAGTAACTGCTGGTGTAGTTGTAATTGACATTGGTGTGGAAAATCTTATCGCCCAGTACTGGCAATGTATACCCAACAAATAAGTTAGTTGTAAACTTAGGTGCTCTTAATAAAGTATCGCCATTTGCATTGTAGAACCTTCTGTTAGCTGGCAAGGTTCCAGGATTCGTCTCACTTCTGAAAGCAATATACGTATCATCTGCATACCGTGCATCGTTGTAAGCCCCTGCAAGCCTAAATGAAAAGTGCTCGATGCCGTTATAGGTAGCATCTAACTCCACACCTTTTACACGTATTTTAGGTACGTTACCCACTTGGCTAATATAGGCCTGGCAATCAGCACCTGTACAACTTGTAGTAGCCGCATTCACCGCAGTTTGCACAGGGTCAACATTGACCACCGTTGTTTGAAAGTCTTTGACTTGGCTAATGAATGCACTTGCATTGAGCAACAAATCATTATTGAGCAAACTGGTGCGCACACCAAACTCAAGTGCAGTCGTGCGCTCTTTATCTATTAGATCAGAAGCACCTCCCGCATTCACTTGCGCAATGCCGCCTTTTTCACCGTACTGCAGAGAACCAAATACAGTGACATCCTCATTGAGCTTATCGGTTAAAGTAATATTGGCTGTATGTACATCGCCTTTCCAAGGCTTAGCTTTGGTGATTGGGTACAACGAACCTGGCTGTAACGTACCATTTCTCACCCTAGCAGCGTCACGTAATAGCGTTTGATTAGGTGCACCAATACCTGCATAAGTGGAGCCTGCGCCAAAGTAGCGAGCTGCCAACCTATCAGCTGCTGCAATGGCCGCAGCTGAACCACCAATACCTGTGGTGGTCGCACTATTACCAAATGCAGTGGTGAGGTCACCACCAACACCTGGGTCGATTAATAACAGCCCTTGTTTTGTATTGCGCTCTTCATACGAAACAGCATAGCCCGTGGTTAGGGTGAGTGGCTCAGATAAGTGCCAGTCGGCCGATGCATTTACGCCAATACTTTTATTTTCAACAATCGTACTTGTGGTTCTATAAGCTAAATTCAGTGAGTCCCTGAGCAATGCTTGACCCGCTGCTGTACCACCTAAGCTAGTGTATAGCGCATCACTGGCTTGGAATGCGCCAGCATCGCTACCATAACGCGTGCGGCTACCAAATGAATCATTATCCGTTTTTAAGAAAATCAAGCCGCCTTGATAATCAACTAGGCTTTTATCATCTTTTATCGAGTTGATTCTGAACTCTTGGCTCAGTTGTTTATAGTCTGTAATGTAGCCACCACTTTTGGTAATGTCGAACGGTGTGCCTTCATCATTGGCAGCGCTAAACCAGTGGTTACGCCAACCGGTAATCGACTGCAACTCATGACCTAACACATTCCAATACAGATTCCCGGTAAGCCCCTCGGAACTCGTCACAATCGCACCATTGTTGTCTGTGTTGGTGATGTACTTATAGAAATCCGTCGATGGATTCCAGACGGCCGGCGCCTGATTAAACCAAGAACGGTTCACATATTTTTTATAGTTAACATCCACTAAACTTGCAAGTCTTGGCGTGCCGTCACTGTAAGCGCGTGGTTCAGGGTGCTTCACCGTATTACCGTTTTGATACTCAGACCCTTTGGGTTGAAGTTCATAGCTGATTTTGGCAGAAAAATTCTCTGTAGGGGTCAACAAAAATTGTATGCGGCCAAAAGTACGGTCAGTATTCTGATAGCTGGTACGCCCTTCTATATCTCTAAACTGTTCTTTAAATGGTCCATCTTGTTGCTCGCGTACAAAGCTACCACGCCATGCCAGTAAATCATCCACAATGGGGCCGCCTACTACGGCCTGCGTTTTTAATGTATGCCACTCACCATAGGTTTGGCTTGCTTTAGCCACAGGTTGAAAGGTAGGCGCATTTGTTTTAAACGTGATTCGACCAATATTACTCGACAGACCTCCGGTAGTCCCTTGTGGGCCACGTGTTACATCGACAGTGTCAATGTCTGTATAAATATAGCCGTTGGCCAATGGCGTATAGGCAATCCCCACGCCGTCAATCACTGGCACCACGGTAGGACCAATCTGATCGCTAGAACCAGTGGTCACTCCCCTTAAGGTTAAAGAACCTGTTCTGGGGTTGCCATAGTTAAAATTCACGTTACCAATACGCTTTAGCACTTCTGTCGCGTTTGTCGCTTGGAAAATATTTAACTCCTCCCCACTCACAATCGAAACAGAAGCCGGTTTATCAGCCACTTTTTCTAATACACTTTTCCGACGGCTTGTCACAATCAATGCATCTAACTGGTTGGCATCCTCGGCATTTACGGTTTTATCTTTGGCAGTGCCGTTACTATTTGCGTTAGTCTCTGCACTATCCGCCCCTGCATTGCTTGAGTTTGTCTGCGTAGGTTGTTGTTTAGCAGTGGTGAGTTCTTGTTTTAATCGCGCAATTTCTTCACGGAGCTCGTTCACCAGTTGATCATCTGCCGCATAAACAGAAGTTGACGCAACAAATGTCAAACTTGCCACTAATGCACTGATTGTTTTAAGCCTGTAGCTGGGTACGGCTGTCGGTATTTTTTGTTCTGATTGTTTCTTTAGTTTTTTCACTTCATTTTCCCTTTGATTGATGACTAATCAGAAGGGAAATAGCAACTAGCATTCCAGAATTACCTGACCGCATTCATTATCAACACAACTATATGATTTATAACAATATATATTAATAATATGGAGTATTTTTTTGGCGTTGGATAAATGATTTTAAGCATTAATCTGC
>Ga0123398_1029354_pt1 | contig 12695 bp, 12 predicted proteins | sample T5LHNO3metaT_FD_89926 | JGI IMG/M metagenome (GOLD analysis project Ga0123398, IMG submission 89926) | Methane-oxidizing artificial microbial communities from Washington, USA to study methane cycling - T5-LHNO3 metaT (Metagenome... | ecosystem: Engineered > Modeled > Simulated communities...
CCCCGCCGATACGTTGCGGGCGCAGAATCCGCTCGGCAAGGCGCCGACGCTCATTCTCGATGACGGCTCGGCGCTCTATGACAGCCGGGTCATCGCCGATTATCTCGACCATCTCGGCGGCGGAAAGCTGATCCCCTCCGCGCCGCGCCGTTTCGAGGTTTTGCGCCAGCAGGCGCTGGGAGACGGGATCAACGACGCCGCGCTGCTCATACGCTACGAGACCGCGACGCGCCGTCCCGAGCTGCGCGACCGGGACGCGATCGACCTGCAGCAGGGCAAGATCGACCGCGCGCTCGCTGCGCTGGAGGCCGCGCCGCCAGAGGGGCCCGTCGACATCGGTCAGATCGCCGTCGCCTGCGCGCTCGGCTATCTCGATTTGCGCTTCGAGGGCGCATGGCGCGCCGGGCATCCAAAGCTTGTCGCCTGGCTCGATGATTTCGCGGCGATGGTTCCGGCCTTCGCGGCGACGAAGGCGTGACCGGAACGAAAGGCTTCGCATTCCCAGCCGCGCTTCGCGCGCCGGGCGGGGAATGACGCAGGCCCTCGGCCTCACGCCTTCTTGGCGATCTCCGCCGGCGGCGCCCACACGTCCGCGCTGGCGACGGCGGGGCCGGTTCCGCCCGGAATGCGCAGGCGCTGGCCGGGATAGATCTTGTCGGGATGCTTCAGCATCGGCTTGTTGGCTTCGAAGATTTCCTCGTAGCGCTTGCCGTCGCCATAGCTCGCCTCGGCGATCTTCCAGAGCGTGTCGCCTTCCTTGACGATATAGACGCCCGACGGCGCTTCCGGATCGGCGTCGGGCGCGATGAGATTGTTCTCGACCTTCGCGACGCCCTTGGTGTTGCCGACGGCGAGCACGATCTTCTCCAGCTCGGCGCGCGAGTTGACCGCGCCGTTCAGCGTCACCTTGTCGCCATTGACCTCGATGTCGACGCCTGACACGTCGAAGCCTTGGGCCTGCAGCTCCTTCAGCAGCGCGTCGGCGGGGGCCGCCGCAGTGTCCGTCGCGCCCGCCGGAGCGGGGGCCGCTTTGCTCTTGCCGGTGAGAAAGTCGAAAATGCCCATGAAAAGCCTCCTGACCAAGACGCTCTCGCGTCGTCGTCACTATATGAGGCGCGGGGCGCTTTCGTGACAGGGCCTTTCGTCACCCCTCAGAAGTGGAAATTCACGCCGCCCTTCACCGCGGACATATTCACGCCTGAATCCAGGGCGTAGGGCGAGAAGTCGAAATAGCGGCCCGATCCGGTCGAGGTGAACATATATTCGCCTTTGGCCGAGATGCTTTGGGTGATCATATATTCGACGCCCGCCCCGAGCGCCCAGCCGGGCTGGAAGCTGGCCTGAATGCCGTAGAACGGCCCTTGGGCGAACTGGATCGTGTTCTTGCTCGCCGCGAAGCCGCCCGTGACGTAAAGCAGCGCCCGCTCCGTCGCCAGATAGCCGGCGCGGCCGCGCACGGTGAGAAGATCGTCGACTCCACCCTTGGCGAAGGCGCCCCAGAGCGGGGCCGTGGCGGCGCGAACGCCGGTGAAGGAAAAATCCGCTTCGGCGCCGATGAGGAATTGCGGCGCGACCATATAGTTGAAGCCGCCCGTCAGGCCGATGAGCCCGCCCGTCGGATCGCCGACGAGCCGCCCGCCATCGTCCGTGAAGGACGCGAAGCCGACGCCGCCCTGGACGCCGGCGTAGAAGCCGCCCCAGGTGAAGGCGGGCGGGGGCGCGTAGTAGTCCGCCGGCGGCGGGCCGGAGCGACGCGGCAGATCGGCGCTCATGGCGGCGGTCGCTGTGAGAAGGAGAGGCGCGCAAAGGAGGGCGCGGCTGAACGACATTTGCTTGCTCCCATGGCCGCGATCTTGGCGCGGCGCGTCTCGATGCGGCGATTTTTCCGCTTTTCGATGGGATGAAATGAAATCGTTCGGCTTAATGATTCCTTGCCCGAACGCGCCGCGAAGCGTGGCCGAAAGCAGGCGCGCGACTATTGTTTTTGTCGAAACTTCGGCAGTTGTAGAAAAGGCGCCGCTCTGCTCGCCGCAGGGGTTAAGGAACGGCGTAAAATTCGCCGGAAAGGCAAAGCATCTTGGCTAATGTTTCGTTGACGCGCCGCCATGCGCGAAGCGTTGACCCCGCGGCCGCGTCGTGGGAATCCCCGTGCGAGGGAGCATGGCGGCGATGACCCAGGCGAGCGGGAAAGAGAGTGGACCGGCGCTGGTGACGGGCGCGGCGCGGCGCATCGGCCTCGCCATCGCCGGGCGTCTGGCGCGGGAGGGACGGCCCGTCGTGCTGCATGCGTCGCAACGCTCGGCGGATGAGGCGGAGCTTGCGGCGGGGGCGATCCGCCAGCAGGGCGGCCGCGCCAGCGTCGCCGTCGCCGATCTGGCCAACGCGGACGAGACGCAGAGGCTCGTCGATTTCGCCGCCCGCGCTTTCGGGCCGCCGACGCTCCTCGTCAACAACGCCTCCATCTTCGAGGTCGACGAGGCGCGGGATTTTTCGCTCGAGCGCTATGAGCGGCAGATGGCAATCAATCTGCGCGCGCCGCTCATCCTCGCCCGCGATTTCGCCGCCGCTCTGCCGGAAGGGGCGGACGGCGCCATCGTCAACATGATCGACCAGCGCGTCTGGCGCCTTACGCCGCGCTATTTCAGCTATACGCTCTCCAAATCCGCGCTCTGGACGGCGACGCGCACAATGGCGCAGGCCTACGCCCCGCGTATCCGCGTCAACGCCGTGGGACCGGGGCCGGTCTTCCCCAACGAGGCGCTGGGCGACCGCGAATTCGAGATCGAGGCGCGCGGCGTGCCGCTCGGCCACGCCGCCGAGGTTTCGGGCGTGGTGGACGCGGTGATCTATCTGAGCAAGGCGAAAAGCGTCACCGGGCAGATGATCGCCGTGGACGCGGGGCAGCATCTGGCGTGGCGAACGCCGGACGTGGCGGGGGAGTAAGTCGGGTTACTCAGCGGCGTCGGGCAGCCGCAGTTTGCGGCCGGCTTGCGAATGGTTGGCGTAGGTTGGCCAGTTCGGCTCATAGGCGTCGTCCGCCTGATCCCCCCACGTCGCCCAGCCATTTCGGGCGCCACGGGCGAAAAGCTCAAGATACGGCCCCCGAGAGCAAGATTCGATTATCGGGTATTGCTCGTCCGGCTTGCGCGAATGCTCTCTTTTGCGCGTGGCGAGATAATTGACCTGCGTCCGGCCGGCGTCGAGAGTCCGGGCGTTTTTTCCTTTCACGCCAAACAGGATGAGTTCGGTGACGTTGCGGAAGTAAAAGCCCACCCCCCGCCCGTCCGAGCCGCCATCCTTTCGAACTTTATGCCAGACAATATTCGATTTGTAATTGAAGCCCCAGGCGCGCAGAACCTCTATCCCTTCGGGGAGCAGCGCGTTGGGAACCCACAAATAAAGATGCGCCGTCGCCTCGGTGATTTCATTAACGGGAAGCGCCTGGATTTCCGCGAGAGACATGGTGCCATAACGGCTGAGCCGCCTGTGCTCGGGCGCGACCTTGCCCGTCTTGTTCTGGAACTGCCAAGGCGGGTCCGCGAGGACAGTCCGGAACTTACGTCCGCCCGTGAATTTCAGGAGATTTTCACTCGCCGTCATCGGATTCACCATTGCCCGGACTCCCGAGGGGTTCGGGCGACTCAACGTATAGTTTAGTCGAAATGCCGAAAACCAATATCGGGCAGCCGCCGCCGCCTCCACCCTCGATGCGGGGAATCAGCTTGCTCATATGCGTCGTCGAATTCCCATAACTCGAACCTTTGCCGAGCTTGTTGAAAATCGTCTGCAAATCCGAGCAACGGGTGACGACGATTCCGACGTCTATGACCCGCAAGTCGAAGAGCAGCCTGAAATTATTGAGATCTCGGTCGAAGAAGGGATCCTTGTTGTTCCATTCGACTTCGAGGGCGACCCGGTTCTTGTAGCAATCGACTTTATGCGTGGGACTTTCCCATTCGTCGGCGTCGACGCGTATCGCCGTCCGGAACTGCGTCTCGCGCCAGCCAAACCCGAACAGGGTGGCGTCAAAGCTCTTCGCGAGTTCCGATTTGTTTTTCCCCGGCGCCAGGACATCAGCAGTCGAGAAACGGAATTTCCTCAGCGCCTCCATCACTTCGTTCCATTCGTCTATGTGGGCGGTAAAAAGAACGCCGGCGGCGTTGCGCCATTCGTGCACCTCATAGAGGTCGGAGACGTCGGAGGGGATGAGATGCGTCGTGGTCATGATCTGTGTCGATTAGGAAGACCAATTCAGCATCTAAAGCTCCGCAAGGGAAGAAGGGCGTGTGGAAAACCTGTCCCTCCCCGTAAACCCTTCGCAAACCATAATCCGCTAAACATCTAACAGTTGCGGTCAGTTATCCGGGGCGGCGCATCCCGCCTTCCGGGCGTTGAAAAGGCGCGTCTCGCGCCTTGAGGAGCGTATATGCGCGTGCTTGGCATCGAAACCACCTGCGACGAGACGGCCGTGGCCGTCGTGTCGGATCGCCTCGGCGTGGATGGAGGCGACATTCTCTCCAACGAGGTCCTGAGCCAGATCGCGCAGCATGCGGCCTATGGCGGCGTGGTGCCGGAGATCGCCGCGCGCGCCCATATCGACGTGCTCGACCGGCTCATCGCCCGCGCGCTCGCCAACGCCAAGATCGAACTCGCCGACGTCGACGCCATAGCCGCCGCCGCGGGGCCGGGGCTCATCGGCGGCGTGCTGGTGGGGCTCACGGCGGCCAAGGGCCTGGCGCTCGCTTCCGGGAAGCCCTTCATCGCGGTCAATCATCTCGAAGCCCACGCGCTGACCGCGCGGCTAACGGATCATCTTGATTTTCCCTATCTCGCTTTGCTCGTCTCCGGCGGGCATACGCAACTCGTGGCCGTGCGCGGCGTCGGCGATTATCGCCGCCTCGGCTCGACGGTCGACGACGCGGCGGGTGAAGCCTTCGACAAGGTCGCGAAGATGCTCGGCCTGCCTTATCCCGGCGGCCCGCAGATCGAGAAGCTCGCCCAGGAGGGCGATCCGCATCGCTTCGACTTCCCGCGGCCCATGCTGGGGCGCGGCGGCGCCGACTTCTCGCTTTCGGGGCTCAAGACGGCCGTGCGGCTCGAAATCCTCAAGCTCGGAACCCAGAGCGAGCAGGACGCGAAGGACATAGCGGCGTCCTTCCAGGCGGCGATCGTGGACATCATCGTCGATCGCGTGCGCGCCGGGATCAAGCTCTTCACGGAAGGCGAGGGGCGCCCGCACGGGCTTGTCATTGGCGGAGGCGTCGGCGCCAATGGCGCGATCCGCCGCGCGCTCACGCGGCTTTGCGCCGAAAGCGGCCTGCGCTTCGTCTCGCCGCCGGCCAATCTCTGCTCGGACAATGGCGCGATCATCGCCTGGGCCGGGCTGGAGCGCCTGAAGCGCGGCTTCACCGACGATCTGGGCTTCGCGCCCCGGCCGCGCTGGCCGCTCGACGCTTCAGCGAGCGGCGACCATCACGGCAAGGCGTAGGCCTTGCGGCGAACCTTTCTCGTGGCGCTCGCGGCGATGCTGCTGGCGCCGGAGCCGCAGGCGGCCGGACCCCTCTCGCAAGAGCCGCTCGTCACGGGCGTTCAAATCTTCTATGGCCCCGGCGACGGCTTCGAGACGGTCGACGCGCGGCTTATTGACGGCGCGCGTCATTCCATCGACTTGGCGGCCTATGTCCTCACCGACCGCGCCCTCGTCGCGGCGCTGGGCCGCGCCGCCATGCGCGGCGTGAAGGTGCGCGTTTATCTCGACGGGGAGGAGACGGGGCGCGGCTCGCCCATTCTCGACATCGCCGAGGCGCCCAATCTCGACGTGCGCCGCAAGGCCCGCGCGCGCGACTTGATGCATCTCAAAAGCTATCAGGTCGACGGGCGCACGCTACGCACTGGCTCGGCGAATTTTTCGGTCTCCGGCGAAGCCTATCAGGATAACGATCTGGTCGTTATAGAGAGCCCGCGGGCGGCGGCGCGCTTTCGCGAGACTTTCGAGCGGCTCTGGGCGCGCCCGGACAATCAGCGGATCGGAATGAGATGACGCGCGACAAAATTGCGGTTCTCGGCGCCGGCGCCTGGGGCGTCGCGCTCGCCAATGTCGCGGCGCAGGGACGCGAGCAGGTTCCGCTTTGGGCGCACGATCCGGCCCATGCGGCGGCCCTGGCGCGGGATCGGGAGAACAAGCGGCGCCTTCCGGGCCTCCCCCTCGCCTCCGCCGTCGCGCCGACGAGCGATCTTTCCTGCGTGAAAGACGCGCGGATCGTGCTCGCCGCCGCGCCGGCCCAGGCCATGCGCGCCGTCGCGCGCGCGGCGCGGCCCCATCTTGCCGAGGGCGCGGCCTTCGTCATCTGCGCCAAGGGCATCGAGCGCGACCGGCGTCATTTCATGAGCGAGGTCGTCGCCGAGGAGGCGCCGCAGGCTTGCGCCGCTATTCTCTCGGGGCCGAGTTTCGCGGCCGACGTCTGCAAGGGCCTGCCGACGGCCGTGACGCTTGCGGCGGAAGACGAGGGGCTGGCGCAACGGCTGTGCGAAGCTCTGTCGACCAAGACGTTTCGTCTCTATCGCTCCACCGATCTGCGCGGCGTGGAGATCGGCGGCGCGGCGAAGAATGTCTTCGCGATCGCCGCCGGCATGGCGGCGGGCCGTAATCTCGGCGCGAGCGCGCAAGCGGCGCTCATCGCGCGCAGCTTCGCGGAGCTGACGCGGCTCGGCCGCGCTTTGGGCGCGAGAAGCGAGACGCTGATGGGGCTTTCCGGCCTCGGCGATCTCGTGCTGACCTGCGGCTCGGCGCAATCGCGCAATTTCGCCTTCGGCCAGGCGCTGGGGCAGGGCGCCGCGCCGAAGGACGCGTCGGGCGGCAAGCTCACCGAGGGCGCCTTCACGGCGCGCGTGCTCGTCGAAATGGCGCGGGCCGCGGGCGTCGAAATGCCGATCGCCGAAGCGGTCGACGCCATTCTCGCCTCGCGCCTCAGCGTGGACGCCGCGATCGACATGCTTCTGATGCGGCCGCTCAAGGCGGAGGGGTGAGCGCGGAAGGCGCAATTGGCGGCAACGACGGCGGAAAACATCAGCAAAAAAGCTGGCGGCTCCAGTGACGGGAGCCGCTACCAGCTCTTGAGAAACTCAATAAAGCCGCGCGTCTCCGTGGCGTCGCGCAGGCGGGCGATCGCCTTCTTGCCGGCGACGCGCACCTCCTCGCCATGCGTTTTCAAATCATCAATGTCGCGGTCGAGCGCCTCGAATTTCTGTCGGCGCGCCTCGGCGCTCTCCGGGGGCGGCGGCGCTGTCCTGTCGGAGGAGGCCTTGATCAGCGGCGGCGCCGGTTGCGGTTTCTGGCGCAGCGCCAGCGCGCGGGGCTTCACCCGCGCGACGATGAAACAATGATGCATGGCGGCGAGACGCCAGGTCGGGCTCGTCCAGTCGGCCTCCTTCGGGCCGTTGGAATGATCGAGCGCGCGACGGCAATCCAGCTTTTCCTCGAAATCATTGGTGTTGATCTCGCGGTATTTGCGCACGCGTCCGTCCTCGTCGATCTCCAGAGCGAATTGGAAGTCCTGCACGAGGTCCGGATAGGCGACGTTCCAGTCCTCGACGACCTTGTCGTATTTGTCGAGCTTCGCCGCGAAAGTCGCGTCGTCGTCGCCATCCGCGCCAGTGGCGATCCGATAGGAATGGAACATGCGCGCGGACATGAGCTGAGAGGCGCGGTCGAAGCTCTTCGTCGCTTCGTCGAGCCGCCGCTTGGCCAGGTCGAGGCGCGTCTGCTCGCGCCAGCTTTTATAGGTGAAGCTGGTCGTGACGAACCCGGCCAGCACGCTGGTGAAGAGGAAGGTCACGAACTTCTCTTTGAAAAAACCGCCTTCCGCCATGCGCCCTCTGGAAATCCGCTGCGTGGAAATGCGAAAGCGAGCGTCGCGCCGGACGGCTGGAAATGCAAGCGGCGCCTGAGTCAGCTTTTCAAAGCATGGAGCGCGCTTCCCGCGAAAAACCGGCTCCCGCTTTTTCGGCGCGCGCTCTGAAGCCAGCCTATCTCCCCCCGCCGGGGAGGTTCGCCTTGCCGTCCAGGGCGTCCCGGATTTTTCCGGCGAGCTGGGCGAGGGAGAAGGGCTTGGCGAGGAGATTGACGTCGGGATCGAAGATGCCGTCGCGCGGGACGGCGTGCCGCGAATAGCCGGTGACGAACAGCACATGCAGAGCGTGGCGGCGGAAGACGGCCTCGCGCGCGAGCCGCGCGCCGTCCATGTCCGGCAAGTTGACGTCGGTGACCAGCAAGGAGATATCGGCGTGGGAGCGAATGATCTGAATCGCTTCCTTGCCGCTCGCGGCCTCAAATACGGTGTAGCCGAGTTCGCGAACGCCTTGCGAGGCGAGACGCCGCGCATTGTCGTCATCCTCGACGAGGAGAACGACCTCCTCCGGCCGCCCGCGCGGAAAATCCTCTTCCGCCTCCGTTTCCGGCGCCGGAGCAGGTTCGGCCGCCTCGCTCTCTTCGAGATAGCGGGGAAGATAGAGCTTGACGCAGGCGCCGCGGCCGATCTCCGAATAGATTTTGACGTGCCCGCCCGATTGCCGCACGAAACCGTGCGCCTGCGACAGGCCGAGCCCGGTGCCCTTGCCGACGGGCTTGGTCGTGAAGAAAGGATCGAACGCCTTCGCGACGACGTCCGGCGGCATGCCCGCGCCGGTGTCGGAGACGGAGATGAGAACATATTGACCGGGCTTCGCCTCGGGATTCTCCGCGACATAATCGTCGTCGAGCGTCACATTCGCCGTCTCGATCGTCAATTGGCCGCCATTCGGCATGGCGTCGCGGGCGTTGACCGCGAGATTGAGGATCGCGCTCTCGAGCTCGTTGGCGTCGACTTTTATCGGCCAGAGATCCTTCTCCAGCACGCTCGCCAGCCGCACATGCGCGCCGAGCGTTCGCTGCAGGATCGACGACATTCCCGTGACGAGCTGGTTCGCGTCGAGCGGCCTCGGGTTGAGCGGCTGGATGCGCGAAAACGCCAATAGCCGATGGACGAGCTTGGCGGCGCGATCGGCCCCGTCCTGGGCCGAGTCGATGATCTGCTCGAGCCCGCTCTCCTTCTTCTGCAGCTTGCGGCGCAGAATGTTGAGGCTCGCGACGATGACGCCGAGCATATTGTTGAAGTCGTGCGCGATGCCGCCGGCGAGCTGGCCGAGCGCCTCGAGCTTCTGCGATTGGCGCAACTGCGCCTCCAAGGCGCCGCGCTTCGTCGACTCCGCAATCAGCTCGTTATAGGCGAGCCTGAGGGAGTCGCTTGATTTTTGCAGGGCGTTGATCTGCCTCTGGACGAGAAACACGGCAAAGAGGCCGACGCCGGCGAGAAGCACGATCATGGCGCCGATGGCGGTTTGCAGGGAGTCCGTCGCCTGCGAAAGCCGTTCCTCGCGTCTTTGATACAGCTCTTCTTCTGCGCCGACCATCTCGTTGATGAGCGCGTCGATCTGATCCATGACCGCCTTGCCGCGCCCCGAGCGCACGATTTCCACGACGTCGTCGAAACGGCCGGCTTTCATCATGTGGAGCTTGATCTCCAACAGGCCGAGGCGTTCCCGCAGGAGCGGCCGCAGCCTGGCGAGCCGTTGCGATTGTTCGGGATTGTCTGCGACGAGCGTGCCGATTTCGGTCAATTCCCCCTCGATCCGGTTCGAGAGGTCTTCGTTCGGCGTGAAGTAATTGCTTTCCCGCGTGATGATATAGCCGCGCTCCTCGCTTTCCGCGCGGCGGATCGTGCTGTTGAGCCGGTGCAGGGCGGTTTCGGTTTGCAGCGTGTGGCGCACCAGAGCGCTGCTCTCGCGGCGATGCGCCTCCGTGCGGATGGTGACGAGGCCCGCGGCCACGAGAATCGCGAAGGCGACGATCAGGCTGACCGTCTCGAAGGACAGAAACTTGCGCGTCGCGGCCATGCGCGGTCCGTAGCAAACCGATCAGGCGAATTTGTGCATCGACGCGGCGGGTCTCGCTTCCGCAAGGCCCGCGCCCTCCCTCGCCCAGGGTGGACTACGCCTCAGGAATTTCGCGAACCGCGCCGCGCGCCGCGCTGGTCGTCATGGCGGCGTAAGCGCGCAGGGCCGTGGAGATTTTGCGCCGCCGCGGGCTCTCGGGCCGGAACCCTTTGCTAGCCTGAACCGCGCGCCGCGCCAAAAGCTCCGTCTCGCTGACGGCGAGCGTGATTTTCCGGTTCGGAATGTCGATCTCGATTCTGTCGCCGTCCTGCGCCAGCGCGATCGTTCCGCCTTCGGCCGCTTCAGGCGAGACATGGCCGATCGAGAGGCCGGAGGTGCCGCCGGAGAAGCGTCCGTCGGTGATGAGCGCGCAGGCCTTTCCGAGCCCCTTCGACTTCAGATAGCTCGTCGGATAGAGCATTTCCTGCATGCCGGGGCCGCCGCGCGGTCCCTCATAGCGGATGACGACCACGTCGCCCTCCTTCACCGCGCCGGTGAGGATGCCGGAGACCGCGGCGTCCTGACTCTCGAACACGCGGGCGGGGCCGGAGAATGTCAGGATCGACTCGTCGACGCCCGCCGTCTTCACGATGCAGCCGTCTTCGGCGAGATTTCCGAAGAGGACCGCAAGGCCGCCATCCCTGGAGAAGGCGTGGGCGGCGTCGCGGATCGCGCCCTTTTCGCGGTCATCGTCCAGCGCGTCGTAGCGGCTGTTCTGGCTGAAGGCTTCCTGCGTCGGCACGCCGCCAGGCGCGGCGCGGAAGAAGCTCTTGGCCGTCTCGCTCGTCGTCACGCCGATGTCCCAGCGCGAGATGGCGTCCGCCAGCGTGGCGCTGTGGACGGTCGGCCGGTCGCCATGCAGAAGCCCGGCGCGGTGCAGTTCCCCGAGAATGGCGACGACGCCGCCGGCGCGATGGACGTCCTCCATATGGACGTCCGGCACGGAGGGCGCGACCTTGCAGAGCACCGGCGCGCGGCGCGACATGCGGTCGATGTCGGCCATGGTGAAATTCACTTCCGCCTCATGGGCGGCGGCGAGGAGATGCAGCACGGTGTTGGTTGAGCCGCCCATGGCGATGTCGAGCGCGATGGCGTTCTCGAAGGCCTCGAAGGTCGCGATGGCGCGCGGCAGCACGCTGGCGTCGTCCTGCTCGTAATAGCGGCGCGCGAGATCGACGATGAGATGGCCCGCCTCGACGAAGAGGCGCTTGCGGTCGGCATGTGTGGCGACGATCGTGCCGTTGCCGGGCAGCGAGAAGCCCAGCGCCTCGGTGAGGCAGTTCATGCTGTTCGCCGTGAACATGCCCGAGCAGGAGCCGCAGGTCGGGCAGGCGGAGCGCTCGATGGCCCTCACGTCGCTTTCGGCGACCCTGTCGTCCGCGCCCGCGATGATCGCGTCGACGAGGTCGAGCGCATGTTCCTTGCCCGCGAGCACGACCTTGCCGGCCTCCATCGGGCCGCCGGAGACGAAGACCGCCGGAATATTGAGGCGCAGCGCCGCCATCAGCATGCCGGGGGTGATCTTGTCGCAATTGGAGATGCAGACCATCGCGTCGGCGCAATGGGCGTTGACCATGTATTCCACGCTGTCGGCGATGATCTCGCGCGAGGGCAGGGAGTAGAGCATGCCGTCATGGCCCATGGCGATGCCGTCGTCCACCGCGATGGTGTTGAACTCCTTCGCGACGCCGCCAGCCTTCTCGATCTCGCGGGCGACGAGCTGGCCCAGATCCTTGAGATGGACGTGGCCGGGCACGAACTGGGTGAAGCTGTTGACGACGGCGACGATCGGCTTGCCGAAATCCTCGTCCTTCATTCCCGTCGCGCGCCAGAGGCCGCGCGCGCCCGCCATGTTGCGGCCATGGGTGGTGGTGCGTGAACGATAGGGAGGCATGGACGGCGTCTTTCCTGTGGCCCGAGATGCTCGATAGAGGCGATAGCCCACGCGGCGCGCCCCCGCAACCTCGGTCCGGGCCAAACTTTAATTATGGTCTTTCCAGAGAAAGACGATATTCTTCCGCGCATGTCCGCGCGCGCCAAAGACCGTATGACCGCCGAGGAATTTCTCGCCTGGAGCGAAGGCGAGGAAGGCCGCTACGAGCTCGTCGACGGGGTGGTCTACGCCCAGGCCGCCGAGCGGGCGGCGCATGCGGAGATGAAGCTGGCGGTTGCAATTGCTTTGAAGGGGGCTATAGGCGCGCGCGGCGCGCCTTGCCATGTCTTGCCGGACGGCATGGCTGTGCGTGTAGGCGCAACGACCGTTTTCGAGCCTGACGCTATGGTCTATTGCGGTCCGAAATTGCCGTCAGACGCATTAGCGGTTGAAAATCCGCTGATCGTGGTCGAGATCATCTCGCCGACGACGGGGCGAAACGACCATACTCGGAAGCTCGCGGGCTATTTCAACGTCCCGAGCGTCCGCCATTACCTCATCGTCGATCCCGACGACCGCCTTCTGGTGCATCACGAACGGCGGGAGGACGGGGTCGTCGTGAGCCACATCCTCACCGAGGGCGCGGCGCGGCTCGATCCGCCGGGGATCGACCTGGCGCTGGCGGAGCTTTATCCGGAGCTCTGAGCTTCAGTGGGAGAACCGGGCGATCTTCGACTTCATCCGGAAAAATTCGGGCGCGCCCGAAAATGCGCAAGCCCGAAAGCTCAGGGCGGCAGGAACCGGCCGCTTGCTTTCGGGCTTTGAGAAAAGCGGCTTTGCGCTTGGATGGATC
>Ga0123398_1051924_pt1 | contig 12693 bp, 11 predicted proteins | sample T5LHNO3metaT_FD_89926 | JGI IMG/M metagenome (GOLD analysis project Ga0123398, IMG submission 89926) | Methane-oxidizing artificial microbial communities from Washington, USA to study methane cycling - T5-LHNO3 metaT (Metagenome... | ecosystem: Engineered > Modeled > Simulated communities...
GCAACGAGGCCAAGCACCCCTTCGCCCCGAACTGAGTTCGGGCATAAGGCAGCTTTTGGAGGGGGGCCTTGCGGCTCCCCTTTTCTTTTGGCGCGATTGGCGCGCGACTCGAACGCCGCAGGCGTCAGGGCAATGGAGGCGCGCCTCATCCGTCATTATGAGGAGCGTAAGCGACGAAGCAATCCAGAGCCGTGATGTGGTTCTGGATTGCTTCGCTCCGCTCGCAATGATGGTCGAGACCGTTATGATTTCATTGGAGGGCGGAGCGAGGCATTCACATGACCGCGATCATCGGTTGGGACATTGGCGGCGCGCATGTGAAGGCCGCGCGCGCGGAGAATGGGCGGCTCGTCGCCGTGACGCAGCGCGCCTGCGCGCCGCATCTGGGACTCGCGCATCTCGAAGCGCCGATCCGCGAGACGCTCGCCGAGCTCGGCCCCGCCGCGCGCCATCGCGTCACCATGACGGCCGAACTGTCGGACGCTTTCGAGGATCGCACGAGGGGCGTCGTTTCGGTCGCCGCCATCGCCGCGCGGGAGATCGGCGCGGACGATATTCTTTTCTATGCGGGCGCGCGCGGCTTCGTCGCGCGAACGGATGTCGCCGGCGCGGCCGAAGCGATCGCCTCGGCCAATTGGCGCGCCAGCGCCGAGCTTGTCGCGCAGCATCGCCGCGACGCGCTTTTCATCGACCTCGGCTCGACGACGACCGATCTCGTTCCGATTCGTGAAGGCCGAGTATCGGCGCGAGGAGCGACCGACGCCGAACGTCTCGCCTGCGGCGAACTCGCTTATGCCGGCTTCTCGCGCGGCGCTCCGCAAGCCTATGCGCGCCTTGCGCCGGTCGGCGGACAATGGACGCCGCTCGTGAACGAAGCCTTCGCCTCCATGGCCGATGTGCGCCGCGCGCTCGGCGATTTATGCGAGGGCGAGAGCGCCGCCGATCTGTCGCCGACGGCGGACGGCAGACCCAAGACCATCGCGGCCTCGCGCGCGCGACTCGCAAGGCTCGTGGGCCGCGACGGTCCGCAGTTATCAAATCACGAGGCTCATGCGCTCGCAGCTTATTTCGCCCGCGCGCAAATGCGCCTCATCGAGGATCAGATCGCGCTGCTCGCTTCTCGCGGCGCTGTCCCGCCCGACGCGCCTTTCATCGGCGCCGGCGTCGGCCGCATCCTCGTGCGGCGGCTTGCGACTTCCCAGGGACGCGCTTATCGGGACTTCGCTGAATTCGTCGCGGCGCCGGAAGAGCTGCGCGCCGCAGCGGCGAATTGCGCGCCGGCGACGGCGCTAGCGCTTTTGGAGCTTTAAGCTCGCGTCGCTCGCGCCCCCATCCGGCGCGTCGCGCCACCTTCCCCCGCTTTGCGGGAGAAGGATACGGCGCCGTTCGGGCCTCTATCGAAACGTTCGTCATTGCGAGCGAAGCGAAGCAATCCAGAGCTGCATCACGGCCCCCGGATTGCGTCGTCGGCTGCGCCTCCTCGCAATGCGGCCTATTTTCGCACGTCCGGCGGCGTGGCTTCATCAGACAATAGCTTCAGCGCTTCGTCGATCGCGAACTGCGTCTGCTGCTGGGAGCCGAGCCGGCGCATGGAGATCGTGCGCTCGGTCGCCTCCTTCCTGCCCGCGACGAGAAGCACGGGAACCTTGGCGAGCGAATGTTCGCGCACCTTGTAGGTGATCTTCTCGTTGCGCGAATCGACGTCGACATTGAGCCCGAGCTTTCGCGCGGCCGCCGCGACCTCATAGGCGTAGTCGTCGGCCTCCTGCGTGATCGTGCAGATGACGATCTGCAAGGGCGAGAGCCACAACGGCAGATGGCCGGCGTAATGCTCGATCAATATGCCGGTGAAGCGCTCGAGCGAGCCGAACATGGCGCGGTGAATCATCACCGGCGTCTTCTTCTCGCTGTCGGGGCCGATATAGAAGGCGCCGAAACGCACCGGCAGATTGAAGTCGACCTGCGTCGTGCCGCATTGCCATTCGCGGCCGATGGCGTCGCGCAGCGTATATTCGAGCTTCGGTCCGTAGAAGGCGCCTTCGCCCTCCTGAACGCTCGTCTTCAGCCCGCGCTTGCCGAGTTCGTCGAGCACGCGGCCAAGCGCGGCTTCCGCCTTGTCCCAGGCTTCGTCGGAGCCCACGCGCTTTTCGGGACGCGTCGAGAGCTTCACCACGACGTCGTCGAAGCCGAAGTCGCGATAGATCGTCAGGATGAGGTCGTTGATCTTCAGCGCCTCCTCCATGATCTGGTCCTCGGAGCAGAAGATATGCGCGTCGTCCTGCGTGAAGGCGCGCACGCGCATCATGCCGTGCAACGCGCCGGACGGCTCGTAGCGATGCACGACGCCGAACTCGGCGATCTTCACGGGGAGATCGCGATAGGACTTCAGGCCGTTCTTGAAGATCTGCACATGGCCGGGGCAGTTCATCGGCTTGATCGCGAAGACGCGGTCGTCCTCCGTCTTGGTGACGAACATGTTCTCGCGATAGGTCTGCCAATGACCGGACGTCTCCCACAGCGCGCGGTCGAGCACTTGCGGCGTGTTGACCTCGACATAGCCGGCCGCCTTCTGCCTGCGGCGCATATAGGAAACGAGCGTCTGGAACAGCGTCCAGCCTTTCGGATGCCAAAAGATCGCGCCCGGCCCCTCCTCCTGGAAATGGAAGAGGTCCATCTCGCGGCCGAGACGGCGATGATCGCGGCGCTCGGCCTCCTCCAGCCGGTGCAGATAGGCGTCGAGTTCCTCCTGCGTCGCCCAGGCGGTGCCGTAGATGCGCGAGAGCATGGGCCTCGTGGAGTCGCCGCGCCAATAGGCGCCCGCGACTTTCATGAGCTTGAAGGCCGTGCCGATCTTGCCGACCGACGGCAGATGCGGGCCGCGGCAGAGATCGAGCCAATGGCCCTGCTTGTAGACCGACAGCGGCTCGTCCGACTTGATGCTGTCGATCAGTTCGCCCTTGAAGGTCTCGCCCTTGGCGATGAACCAGGTCTTGGCGTGGTCGCGGTCCCATTCCTCGCGCACGATCGGCGCGTCGCGCGCGACGATCTCCTTCATCTTCTTCTCGATGACCGGCAGGTCCTCAAGCGTGAAGGGCTCGGCGCGGTGGAAATCGTAATAGAAGCCGTTCTCGATCACCGGGCCGATCGTGACCTGCGTGCCCGGATAAAGTTCCTGCACGGCCTCGGCCAGCACATGGGCGGCGTCGTGGCGGATGAGATCCAAAGCGCGCGGATCGTCGCGCGAGACGAACTCGATCCTGGCGTCCTTCCGGACGGGCGTCATCAGATCGACGAGCTCGCCGTCGAGCGTCATGGCGACGCTGCGCTTGGCGAGAGAGGGGGAGATGCTCTTGGCGATGTCGAATCCCGTCACGCCGGGCTCGAAGCGACGGGACGCCCCGTCGGGGAATGTAACGGCAAGCATGTATCGCTCCTGTCGCGCTCAATCGCCGACACGGATCGGCGTAAGTCGCTTGGGCTTGGTGAAGGCGCGCTTTGTAACGCCGCAGGCTGGCGGGCGCAATCGCGGCAGAGAGGCGGTCTCTACTCGCCGTCCGCGCCTTCGGCGCCCTCAATGTCGAAAAGATTGAGGAAGACGCCCTTGTTTTCTCTCAACGCCTGAAGATGGACGACCGCGAGCTGGTCGAGCCGCCGGCTCCCCAAAGGGGTCATCACGATCAGCGAGCGGCGGCGGTCGTCCGGATCGGTCCGGCGACGGACGAGCTTCGCCTGAACGAGCCGCGAAACCAGCTCGGCGGCGCTGTGATCGCGGATCATGAGCTGCTCGGCCAGTTCGCCGACGCTGATATGGTCGCCGCCACGATAGGTCTTCACGACGAGCAGCGCCTGATACCATTGCATGGTCAGGCCGACCTCCGCGGCCGCCGCCTCGCTGAAAGCCAGGAATTTCCGCAAGGCGTAACGGAAACTGGCGAGGGCCTCGAGTTGCCGCCCGCTCGGCGGCCCTTCCAAAGCGTCGGGCTGCAAGATGCGAGCGCGCGTCGACGTCGTCACTCATCCTCCCGGCGTCCCGCCGCCCGCAAGCCGGGCGAGCGTCCGCTCCCAACCATCATGCGGCGCCCGTCGGCGCCGGTCAATCGACCGCTCGCGGCGAACGGATCAAACGGAATTGGCGTCGCGGAGAGTCGACGGACCGGCAAGACGCCGCCACAGCGCAGAAGCTGTTGCGGCGCTAGACTTCCTAATAATCTATAGATATAGTTGACTAATCAGCTTTCCCGCGCGACGCCGCGAGCGTCGCTTATCGAGAATTGTCGCGTGCGAACGAAAAAGGAATGTAGCCATTGGCTCTCGCTGTCGGCGCCCAAATACCCATGACGCAAGCCCGTTCCCGTCGCGCGCCCGCCGCGGCCAAGCTCGCGGGCGCATTGCAGGATTTGATACCAAAGACGGAGCAGGCCGAGCAATTCCTCAAGGCGCTGGCCAATGCGCACAGGCTGATGATCCTGTGTGAATTGCTCAAAGGCGAAGCCTGCGTCACGGAACTGCAGAACGCCGTCGGCCTGAGTCAGTCTTCGCTCTCCCAGCATCTCGCGCGGCTGCGCCAGGACGCCCTCGTCCGGACGCGGCGCGAGTCCCGGACGATCCATTATTCGCTGGCGGATGACCGGGTGAAACGCATGATCGCGCTGCTGCACGATATTTACTGCGCTTCCTGAGGCCCGACTCGAATTCAACGGATCTGAAGTGACGGCCTCGCCAGCCTGCCGTCGTTTTTGAAAAAAAGCCGCAGCGTGTTCGACAGGCCCGATCATTTCGGCGCGCGTCAATCGCGCGGGGCGTCGGCGATGACGATCCGACGTTGATCGCCGGCATATGAACGCTTCCAGAACATCATGCGGGACTTTTGCAAGACTTCCCGCGCCAAAAGCTCCTCTTGTTTCCCTTTCCTGCCGGTCCGCGCGAAAGGCGCCTTGCTCCGCTATCAGAAAAACCCTATACAAACCGGGCGGTTTCCGCGATGCGCGGGCGTAGTTCAGTGGTAGAACGACAGCTTCCCAAGCTGTATGTCGTGGGTTCGATTCCCATCGCCCGCTCCAGTTTCCAGCTACATCCGGCTGTCATTCCCCGCCATGCGGAGGGCGATTTCCGCTTTCACGGGAATGACATTATGCGGCCTCCCGGATAGAAGACGGCGGAACAGCTTGCCGCGCTTCGTGAAGGATCACGCATTTTGGACGCCGCCGCCCATTCTCCCGCCGCGCCGCTGAGCGCCGCCGCGTCTGGCCCGCTTTCGGGCCGCGTGCGGCCGCCGGGCGACAAATCCGTCTCGCACCGCGCCATGATTTTTGGCCTGCTGGCGGTCGGCGAGACGAGGATCGACGGGCTCCTGGAGGGCGACGACGTGCTGCGCACGGCGCAGGCGGCGCGCCAGCTCGGCGCCAGGGTCGTGCGCCACGCCCCGGGCTCCTGGAGCGTCTGGGGCGCGGGGCTGGGCTCGCTCTTGCAGCCGGTCGAGACGCTCGATTTCGGCAATGCCGGCACCGGCTCCCGCCTGATGATGGGCGTCGTCGCCGGCCATCCGATCGTCGCGCGTTTCGACGGCGACGCCTCGCTGCGCAAGCGCCCGATGAAGCGCATCCTCGATCCGCTGGCTTTGCAGGGCGCGCAGGTGCTGGAGCAGGCCGAAGGCGGCCGGCTGCCGCTCGTGCTTCAGGGCTCGGCCGAGCCGCTGCCGGTCGAATACAGGACGCCCGTCGCATCGGCGCAGATCAAATCGGCGGTGCTGCTTTGCGGGCTGAACTCGCCCGGCCGCACGGTCGTCATCGAGGCCGAGGCCTCGCGCGACCACACGGAAAAGATGCTGGCGCATTTTGGGGCGAGGGTCGCGAGCGAGCCTCACGGCTCGCATGGCCGCAAGATCACGCTGGAAGGGCGCCCCGAACTCGTGGCGCGGCCCGTGCGCGTGCCGGCCGATCCGTCCTCCGCCGCCTTTCCGCTGGTCGCGGCGTTGATCACGCCGGGCTCGGACATCGTCGTCGAAGGCGTAATGACCAATCCGCTGCGCAGCGGCCTGCTCACGACGCTGCGAGAGATGGGCGCCGACATCGCGCTCGACAACAGGCGCGAGGAGGGCGGCGAGGAAGTCGCCGACATGCGCGCGCGCTTCTCGTCCCTGACCGGGGTCGACGTTCCGGCGGAGCGCGCGCCTTCCATGATCGACGAATATCCGATCCTCGCCGTGGCGGCTTCCTTTGCGAAAGGCGAAACGCGCATGCGGGGGCTTTCCGAATTGCGGGTGAAGGAGTCGGATCGACTCGCCGCCATCGCCGCCGGCCTCAAGGCCAATGGCGTCGATTGCGAAATCGTCGGCGACGATCTCATTGTGCGCGGCGGCGTCGTGAAGGGAGGCGGCGTGGTCGAGACGCATCTCGATCACCGCATCGCCATGAGCTTCCTCGTCATGGGGCTCGCTTCGCAAGACAAGGTGACGGTCGACGACGAGACCATGATCGTGACGAGCTTTCCGTCTTTCCGTCCGCTGATGGAGAGCCTGGGAGCGCGCTTCTCGTGAGCCTCGTCATCGCCATTGACGGGCCGGCGGCGTCCGGCAAGGGAACGCTCGCGCGCAGGCTCGCCGCGCATTACGGCCTGCCGCATCTCGATACGGGTCTGCTCTATCGCGCCACCGCCTGCGCGCTGCTCGACGAGGGCCTGCCGCTCGACGACGTCGAGGCCGCGGTGGAGGCTGCGCGCGGCCTGTCGCTTACGGATTTCGACGAGGAGCGGCTGCGCGCGCGCGACATGGGCGAAGCGGCCTCCGTCGTCGCCGCCATGCCAGCGGTGCGCGCCGCCCTTATCGACATGCAGCGCGCCTTCGCCGCGCGCCCTGAGGGCGCCGTGCTCGACGGGCGCGATATCGGCACGGTGATCTGTCCCGAAGCCACGGTGAAGATTTTCGTCACCGCTTCTCCGGAGACGCGGGCGCAGCGCCGCGCGCTGGAGCTCGCCTCGCGCGGCGAGGAGGTCGATTATGCAGCGATCCTCGAAGACGTCAGAAAACGCGACGCGCGCGACAGCAGCCGCAGCGCCGCGCCGCTGAAGGCGGCGGACGACGCCGTGACGCTCGACACAAGCGAGCTCGACCGCGACGAGGCTTTCGCCGCCGCATTGCGGATTGCGAAGGAGAAGTCGGCGGCGCGCAGGTGAGCCCCATTATCGCTCGCAATGATCTCGTGCGAACGATAACGCGCTATCCGGCGACCGGCTGCAGCGGGAATTTCGGTTGCGCGGCGAGGAGCGCCGCGAGCTGCGACTGCCGGCTCGAGCCGGTTTTCGCGAAGACCGATTTCACCTGCGTGCGGACGGTGTTGATCCGTACCTTGTGCCGTTCGGCGATCTGATCGAGCGTCAGCCCCTCGACGAGACCGCCCGCCACCCGGGCCTCGGCGGCCGTCAGGTCGAACAGGCTCTGGACCAGCGCGACGTCGGGCGCGCCCGGCTTTGTGAGCGGCGTGATCGCGAGCACTCCCAGGCCGCCGCCGAAAAGATCGCGCGCGTCTCCGGTGACCGGGATGAGATGCACCACGACCGGACGATCCTTATGTCCTTTCGACGGAAAGGACCGGACCGTCGCCGCGACGGGATTTCCGAGATCGGCGATGGCGCGGCGGAGCAGCTTGTCGGCCGCGGGCTCGACGAGCGCGATGCGGTCCTTGGGCATCCAGACATGATGGGAGGTCAATTCCTCGATCAGCCCATTGGCCGCGAGCACTCTGCCCTCGATGTCGAGAATGGCGGCCGGGACTCCCAGAACGGCGAGCGCCTCGGTCGCGGAGCGGAGCCGCTCCAGCCGCCAGCGCGCGGCGAGCATTCCGGCCCGCGCGAGATGCGGGCGAAGGGCGTCGAGCTGGGCCAGTTCCGTTCGTCCGAAAGGCGGGTCGCCCTTGCGGCGCTTCACCTGAAACACGATGAGGTCGCCATTCGGCATGGGGATGGCGGTCGCCGTGCAATGATGGATGCCGATCGGCCCGCACCACTCCTTGATGACGGGATCCTCGCAGAATTCCTGCTCCGTGAAACCCTCCTGATCCGCGACGAAGCCGGCGCGGTTGAAGGCGAGAAGGCGGGCGGGAACCTGACTGCGGGCGAGGCCGCCGGCGGCGAAAAAAGCGTCCGCGCCACGCTCGAGCGCCCCTGAGCAGCGCCAGCCGAGCCAGGAATCAGCCCGGCGGGCGATAATGGCGCCGCCGGCGGCGTCCGCGATCCTGCCCATGTCGTGCATGATTTTCGGCCAGCAATCCGGATCGGCCGCGGCTTCGTAGATGTCGTCGACGAGAGATTCGAAATCTGGCATGGCTCAAAATCCGAATGCGGCCAATCGGCGATCCGATTGTGACATATTGATGCATGCGCGGCCCGGCGTCCACGGGCGCCGGGATTTAAATTGATTGGCCTTGTGCTTGGCTGTCAGAAGGAGCGCGCGAGGAAACGACAGGGAACATGGCTGCACCGGAACAAAGGGTCTTCCGCTTCGCGCCGTCGCCCAACGGCCTTCTGCATCTCGGCCACGCTTATTCCGCCCAGCTGAATTTCTCTCTCTCGCGCGCTTGCGGCGGGCGTTTTCTGCTGCGCGTCGAGGATATCGACACAAGCCGCGCGCGGCCGGAATTCGAAGCCGGGATTTACGAAGATCTCGCCTGGCTCGGGCTCCAATGGGAGACGCCCGTGCGCCGCCAGTCCGAGCATTTCGACGATTACGCCCGCGCGCTGGAGCGGCTCGACGCGCTGGGCCTCCTTTACGCCTGCGACTGCAAGCGCTCCGACATCGCCCGCGTCGCCGCCGCTCGCCCCGGCTGGCCGCGCGACCCGGACGGCGCGCCGCTCTATCCCGGAACCTGTCGTGAGAAGCCCCGCCGCTCCGCGCGCGAGGCGCTGACGCGGGGCGGCGTCGCGCTGCGGCTCGATATGGCGAAGGCGGCGGCGCTCGTGGGGCAGGGGCTGAGCTGGCGGGAGTTCGCTGCTGCGAGCGAGACGATTCCTCCCCTCCTCGTCGCGGGGAGGGAGGGCGCGCTTCCCGCCGAGAGCGTTGACTTTGTCAATGTTCCCGCCGATCCCGGGCAATGGGGGGATGTCGTCCTCGCGCGCAAGGACACGCCCGCGAGCTATCACATCGCCGTCGTCGTCGACGACGCGCTGCAAGGCGTGACCGACATTGTGCGCGGGCGCGATCTGTTCTTTGCGACGAGCCTGCACCGCCTGTTGCAGCGCCTCCTGGATTTGCACGAGCCGCGCTACCGGCATCACGGGCTCGTACTGGACGAGGGCGGAGAGAAGCTTGCCAAGAGTCGGGGCTCTGCGACGCTGCGGGCGTTGAGGGAAGCGGGCGCGAGCGCCGGCGATGTCTGGCGGCGCGTCGGACTTGATTTGGTCCAGCCGCGCCAATAGACGTCGATCCGGTAGCCGCGCGCAGCAGCATGTCAGGTATTGATAGACGCCCCGGCGCTCGCGCTCGCGCTCATCAGAACTTGTAGACGACAGCCGCGCGGGTTTTCCCGGCCGTCGGTCTCGCGTCTACGGAAGACCCCAGAATGGCGGCGTATTTGTCGTAATAAGTTTGCAGATATTCGAGCCGCGCGCCGATATGCGGCGTCACCATCGTCTCGAGACCTCCGCCGAACTGAACGCCGCTAAAAGCGTGAGAGGTCTGCAAGCCGCCAAGTCCGGCTGTCGTCAACTCGCCGCCGGTCTGCGACCAGCCGACCGACGCAAAGGCGAGCGTGTTCCCGAAGAGCCGACCGAAACGCGCGCGGATCGAATAGTCCCAATTGTAATTTACCTTGGCGTTCAGATTGAGGACCGACAGCGATGACTTGATTCCAGCCCCGCTCCCATCCGCTTCCAAGGCGGCGACGGCGCTGCCGAACTGATATTCGTATCCAACGAGCAAACCGCCGATTGGCCCGCTTCCGCCGACGCCATTTGCTGTCCAATTGGGCCCGGAAAGGCCGGTGCTCTCCCATCCCCAACCAACGTGTGCGCCAGCATAGGGACCGGTCCAGTTTTCGCGCATCGGCGGCACATTGGAAACGCCCGTCGCCGCAAATTCCGCCGGTTTGAAAATCAGGCCCACGCGGGCGAGGCTCGCTTCTGGCGTCGCGCTGAATAATCCGCCCGCAAACCAGCGGCGATCATAGAGTCCGTGAAGATATTCGACGCGGGCGTAAAGGCCGCCGTCCAAGCGTGTTTCAATGCCGGCGCCGAAGATCGCGCCCATATATCGCACGTCGCCTCCCTGAACGCCGGGCGTATTTGGAAAGCTCAAGTGAGTGAAGACCTCCGAGACGCCAGCCGTCACATAGACCATCGTCTCGTCGGAGGTCAGCGTTCCCAATCGACCGCGCAACGCCCATGACGCGTCCTCGCGGAAGTTCGCTTCTCCCAGGCCGGCGATCGATCCCGACGCGCTCGTGCTGTTGACGTTGCCTTCGGCAATGACGCCAGCCACGATTTGCGGGAAAAATTGGTAATCGAAACCCGCCGTGACGCCGCCGGCGGCGCCATGCATTCCGACGCCGCTGAAGCTCGCCAAGCCGGGAACGTCCAGGCGCGCGTTCGCCCACCCCGCGCCGATATTCACGCCCAGATTGACGCCCGTCCATGTTGGAAGGGGCGGCGGAGGCGGAGGAACGATTCCGGATTTGGTTATGAGCGGCGGCGCGCGACGCATCGACGTGATTGGAGGGAGTGAGCCGCTTATGTCGCCGGTCGGCCCAGGCAATGTTCCGTAATGGTAATTCGCCGGCGGCGAATTGTATCGCGGGATCGAGCCTGCTTCCGCGGCGCCTGCGCTCAGTATGAGGAATAATCCTGAAATCAGTGACTTTCTCATTATTGTCGCCTCCCGATAGAATAATCTTTTATTGCGAAGCTTGGTTAATTTTTCATTTCTGCGCCGGGATCGCGCTCTCTCGGCTTTTCGCCCGAAAGCGCCGCATGTGCGCTCTCGCACGAACTTCTCCGCGCGACGCCGCTACCTTCCGATCATCGGAATTCAAAAGCGGCGCGGAGAAAGACAATGCTCGCCATGATCCAGACCATCATCGACCAGGAAGCCAGGCTCGCCATTCCGGCGGCCAATCTGACGCCCCGCGCCAATCTCTATGCGCTGGGTCTTTCCTCCTTCGACGCGATCCGCCTGCTGGTCGCGATCGAGCGGGCCCTCAAGGTCGAGTTCCCCCGCGACGCGCTGAAGCGCGAGACGCTCGCTTCGATCGAGACGATCGCCATGGCGGCGCGGGCCGCGCGGCCGGCGCCGATTCCGGCGGAAGACATGCGTCTGGCCGCGTAGGAGACGTCAAAAGAAAAAGGGCAGGGGGAAGAAATGTTCGCCACGATCCTTCGCGTCATCAATCAGGAAGCGCGACTCGCCGTTCCGGCGGCGGATCTCACGCCGGGCGCCGATCTCTACAAACTGGGCCTGACGCCCTATTCCGCCGTTCGCGCGCTGCTGGCGCTGGAGCGCGAGTTTGGGGTCGAGTTGCCGCGCAATCTTTTGAGGCGCGAGACGATGCAGTCCGTCGACGCGATCGCGCAGGCTCTGCAAGGCGCGGTGGCGCTCGCCGCCAAACGCGAGGCCGCCTGACCCCAGATCACGCCGCGATTAGTCGGAATCGCCCAATCGCAGAAAGCATGATCGATTCCAAAACGCAGAGCGTGCATCTCGCGAAAAACCGGTTCCACTTTTTCGCGAGCCGCGCTCTAACGGCTCGCCGTCGGACCCGCCGGCCCGCGCGCGACCTTGCTGCTGTTCGGCGCCTTGGCCATCAGCGAATCGATGCGGTCGCGCTCCCTCTTGAACTCGATCAGCATGCGGCCTTCGATCTCGCGCGTGCGCGCGAGCTTCACGCGCATGGGATCGACGAAATGGCCGTTGACCATGACTTCGTAATGCAGATGCGGGCCCGTCGAGAGGCCGGTCGAGCCGAGGAAGCCGACGACCTGACCCTGCTTGACGCGCACGCCTTCCGCAATGCCGCGCGCGAAACCGGACATGTGGTTGTAGGTCGTGATGTAGCCGTTGGCGTGCTGGATCTCGACGCGGCGGCCATAGCCCGAATCCCACTGCGCCTTGATGACCGTGCCATTGCCCGCTGCGAGAATCGGCGTGCCGATCGGCGCCGCCCAGTCGACGCCGGTGTGCATCTTGTAATAGCCGAGGATGGGGTGGCGACGCATGCCGAAGCCCGAGCGCGTCTCGCCCAGGGAGATTGGTTTGCGGACGAGGAATTTGCGGCTCGAGCGGCCGTTGTCGTCGTAATAATCGACGAGCCCGTCGTCGGGCGTCTGGAAGCGGTAGTAGCGATAGGTTTCGTTGCGCGTCGTCAGCGAGGCGTAAAGCAGGCTGTCGCGCGTCGGCCCGGAGCCGTCTTCCGGCTCGTCATAGAAGACGTCGAGAGAGTCGCCGCCGGAGACGCCGCGCTGCAGATCGACGTCGTTTGCGAAGATGCGCACGAGCTCGTTCACGACGGGCTTGGGAATCTGCTGCTTCAGCGCCGTTTCATAGAGCGAGTCATAGAGCCGCATGGCTCCGGAATCGTCTTCCTCGCCATCGGCGCCGAATTCTTCGACAGGGGGCGCATAGCGTTTCGCGGCGCGGCGCGCGACGGCGGTCGGCGCCGTCGGCGTTTGCACGAATGTCCCCTTGTCGGTCGCGGCGACGATCGTCTCCGC
>Ga0123398_1068037_pt1 | contig 12659 bp, 9 predicted proteins | sample T5LHNO3metaT_FD_89926 | JGI IMG/M metagenome (GOLD analysis project Ga0123398, IMG submission 89926) | Methane-oxidizing artificial microbial communities from Washington, USA to study methane cycling - T5-LHNO3 metaT (Metagenome... | ecosystem: Engineered > Modeled > Simulated communities...
CTCGGCGGAGGGGGCGCGGCGGCCGGGAATTGCGGCGCGGGCGCCGTCGCCTGGACGGGCGCCACCGGCGCGCGGTCGATGCGCGAGACCTCTTGCGGCGCGGTGAGGAAGATCGCCTGAGCGAGCGCCTGCGAGGCGAGGAGCGACACCGCTCCCGCCGCCGCGAGAACGCAAAAACGGCGCGACAGGCGCGCATTCGAGGAGAGGAAGGCCGTCATGCCGATTTTCGCGCCGCCGGCTGCAGCGCGTCTCCCTCGGCAGGCTTTTTCTCGCTGTTTCCGGCCTGCGCCACGAGGCGCTTGAGCCAGGCGGTCGAAGGCTGCTGCGGCGGGGCGGGCGCCGCCGCGGGCTCCGGCTCGGCCGGCGGCCTGGACTTGAAGAGATAAGCGAGCGCGCGGATCGGCTCGACAAGGCCCCACCAGATGAACTGGCCCGTGCCCGCCCAGACGCTCTTATGCTTGCGGCGGCTCGCCAGGAAGCGCGGCAGGGCGTCGGAGTCGCCATACATGAGGTCGGCGAGCACGAAATATTCCTCGGCCTGCATCGTGTCGAACTCGCAGCCGAAGAGATCGTCATGGCCCACGACCGGCGCGCGGCGGAAAATCAGCGGCAGGCTGCGCTTGCCGACGAAATCGCCGACCGGCTCGATCGTGAGGCGCGCGCGCGTGTCCTCCGCTTCGAGCAGCATGGGCGGCATCTCCTCGAGGAGGCGCACCGCGCAACCGCCGGCGGAGACGTTGACGATGTCGACCGCGACGCGCTGGTCGCTGAAGTCGAGCCAGCCCTTGCGCTTGATCGTGAGGCGCGGATGGCGGTCCGGCTGCTTGCGCTCGGAGACCGCGCCCAGCGCGACGCCCGCCATGATGAGGTTGAAGGTGTTCCAGAGCCCGACGATGAACATCAGATTGCTGACGCCGGGCTCGACGACGTAGCGAAAGGCCGCCACCAGCGTGCCGGTGAGCAGCATCAGATAGACGGCGAAAAAGGGCCAGGCGAGCTCGGAGAGATGGTCGTTGTCGAGCGTGAGGCCCTTGGCGGTGACGTTGAAAGTCGGCTTCCTCGGATTCAGGATCACCGAAACGATCGCCTTGCTGAGGAAGACGCCCTGGCAATATTCGTAAAGCTCGGAGACCCAGGGCCAGCGCACGGCGCCGAACAGATAATTCTGCAGCATGACGTTGGAGATCATATAGGTGGCGGTGAAGGCCACCGCCTCGTCGACGTTGGAGACGAAGATCTTCACGTCGAAGAGGATGTAGGCGAGCGGCGCCAGCATGAAGATGAGGCGCGGAAAGGGAAAGAACCAGAAGGTCATGCTCGAGAGATAGCCGAGCTTCTGGATCGGCTTCAGGCCCTTCTTGAACACCGGGTTCTTCAGAATCATGATCTGAAGCATGCCCTGGCACCAGCGCACGCGCTGTCCGATGAAGGAGGCGAAGGTCTCGGGCTGCAGGCCGGCGATGAGCGGCTTGTCGACGAAGATGCTGCTATAGCCCTTGGCGTGGAGCTCGAAGGCCGTCTCGCAGTCTTCCGTGATGGTGACGCCGGAAAAGCCGCCCGCCTCCATCAGCGCCGAGCGGCGCAGAAGCGCCGCCGAGCCGCAGAAGAAGGAGGCGTCCCATTTATCGAGTCCGCGCTGCGTCATCGAGTAGAACATCTCGTTCTCGGACGGCATGCGCTCGAAGGTCCTGAGGTTCTTCTCGATCGGATCGGGATTGAGGAAGACGTGCGGCGTCTGCACGAGGAAGAGCTTCGGATATTCGATGAAATAGGCGACCGTCTCCTGCAGGAAGGAGCGGAAGGGCGCGTGGTCGGCGTCGAAAACGAGCACGATGTCGCCCTTCACATGGGCGAGCGCGCTGTTCATGTTGCCGGCCTTGGCGTGCTCGTTCTTGGCGCGCGTCAGATAATGGGCGCCGAGGCGCTTGCACAATTCCTGCAACGACGCGCGCCGGAGCTTCGCGGCTTCGGCCTTGGCGGGATTCCTGTCGTTGCATTTCTGGTCCGTGCCGCCGTCGTCGAGCAGCCAGACATTGAGCTTTTCCTTCGGATAATCCATCGACAGCGCGGCGGCCGCCGTCGTGGCCAGGATGTATTCGTCCTCATTATAGGTCGGGATGAAGACGTCGACGACGGGCAAGTCCTCGTCGGGCCTGCGCGACAAGGGCTTGCGCTTCACCGGATCGACATTGACGACGAGGCTGATGATGAGGATGCAGACGCAGTAGAGTTCGGCCGAGAGCAGGATGAGGCCGAAGCAGAGGCCGACAGGGTCGGAGGCCGGCGGCAGCGTGCAGGTCAGACGCCAATAGACGTAGCGGATGACAATGAAGCTCGAGAGCGAGAGATAGGCCTGGCGGGCCAGCGGGCCGCGGCCGAATTTCCACAGGACGAGCAGGACGGCGATGATGGTGACGCTCAGCGACAGTTGCGCCTGCACGCTCACCGGCTGCGTCAGCAGGGCCAGCGCGAGCACGCCTGTCGCAATCCACGCGAACGCACGCAACCCTGACATCCACGACCCCGCAGTCTTTTCAAGTCGAATTGTAGACGGGAGGAGCTAAAAGCCGCGTTAACGGTGGCCGTGGCGTCGTTTTTCCAGGGGAAACTAGAACGTTACCCGCGTGTCCACCGTGCCGTAGAGACCGCCGCCGCGCACGCGGTCGTTAAGGAATCCGAGCGCGGCGCCAAATTGCAGCATGCCGAGCCGGACGCCCGTCACATGGCCGCCGATGCGCCATTGCTGGAAGAAGTTGTCGCCGAGGGCCCCGACCTCGGGGCCGATATAGATGCGGTCGGCGAAGGCCATGCCGAATTTCAGGCGGCCGTAATAGGAGCTGAAGTTCGACGAATAGGAGAAGACGCCGGCGATCATGGTGTCGTTGGTCGGCGTGACGTAGAAGTCCGTCGCGAGCTTGACGCCCACGCTGGAGCCCTTGGCCTGGTTATTGGGGTCGTCGGGCGAGATCCTCGTATTGACGATCTCGCCGCCGAGATAGACGGAGATCGTCGCGCGCTTGAAGACCCACTCATAGCCCATGAGCATGGCGCCGCCGAGGAGATTGCCGTTGACCTTGCCGACATCCGTGGAGTCGTAGGTGTAGGCGCCGACGATGCCGCTGCCGCGCATGCGGAAGCCGCTGCGGTCGAGCGGCGTGAAGGGCGCGATGGTGCCGATGATCGCCGCCGAAAAGGCGGACTGGCTCGTGCCGTCGAGAGCGATGTCGAGCGTCGCGCGCGGGGCCTTGGGGATTGGCGGCCCGTCGGTCGGAACGCCCGTGTACCAATCGGCGGCGCGCGCGATTGCCCCGAAAGTCATTGAGATCGCGCATGCGACGACGAGAGCCAAGATACGAGACGCGCGCATGGTCGAGACAACTCATTTGTCTGCGGGCGATGCTTCGCCCCTTCGCCGCATTCCACGCCTGTCATGGCGCCGCATGCGCCGTCAGAATCGCTTTTGGGGACTTAATAAATTGATGCGGTTTTGAAGGAAGGATTTCTTATGCCTAAGATTGATTAAATCTCGAGAAGTCGGAGACGGCGGCCGCCGTCGGGTCACGCGAAGAGATCGCGCGGCGGCTCTTTGGCGCGCGGGGCGCTCATCAGCGCCACGGCGGCGCCGAGCTGGGCGAGGTCTTGCGGACGCGAGAGGCGGTGGTCGCCATCGGCGATGAAGGTCAGAGTCACCGGATCGGCGGAGAGACGCTCGACAAGGGCGAGCGCATGGCGCCACGGCGCGTCCGGGTCCGCCATGCCCTGCAAAATGTGCACGGGCGCATGGGCGCGGATGACTCCGCCGAGGAGAAGATGCCGGCGTCCGTCCTCGACCAGGCGGCGCGTGATGGGCGTCGGGTTAACGGAATATTGCGAGGCGCGCATCCAGGCGCCTTTCTCCATGATCTCGCGGCGCGCCGCCTCGTCGAGATTCTTCCACATCAGCTCCTCGGTGAAGTCGACAGCCGGCGCGAGCAGCACGAGGCCGGCGAGACGCGCCGTCTCGTTCCTTTCCGCGAGGCGGCGCGCGAGCAGCAGAGCGAGCCAGGCGCCCATGGAGCTGCCGACGACGATCTGCGGCCCTTGCGTCGAGCGGCCGAAAACCGCGTCCGCCTGCGCCAGCCAGTCGCCGATGCAGCCGTCTTCGAAGCGTCCGCCGGAGGCGCCGTGTCCCGAGTAATCGAAGCGCAGGAAGGCGCGGCCGCGCTCTTGCGCCCAGACGTCGAGAAAGCCCGCCTTGGTCGATTCCATGTCGGAGGCGAATCCGCCGAGCCAGACGATTCCCGGGCCGTCGGCGCCCGTCGACTTGCGTAGCCGCCTTGCAATGCGCCAAGGCTGGCCGCCGGCCGGATTTTCGACGTCGATGAAGTCGAGGTCGGATTCGCTCACATTGCCCCTCTTGACCTTGCCTGGCCGCCGCGCCTCAAGCCGGCCGCTTGATTTCCCGCCTTTCGCTCATAGTTGGTAAATAATCTCGTAAGAGAATGCGAGCGTTCGCAACATAGCCAATGGCCCGCTCGCTCGTCGTTCGAATGTCGCAGACCCTCGCCCCTCTCGCCGACGCCGACCATTCCCTGTTCGGGCGGACGGTGCTGCAGATCGTTCCCGACCTTCAGTCGGGCGGGGCGGAGCGCGCGACGATCGACATGGCGGAGGCGCTGTCGCAGGCGGGCGGCCGCAGCCTCGTCGCCTCGCGCGGCGGACGCATGGTCAGCGAGCTGCAGTCCAAGGGCGGCGTGTGGCTGCCCTTCCCGGCGGCGACCAAGAACCCCATCGCCATGGCGCTCAATTCCGTGCAGCTCGCGCGCATCATTCGCGACGAGGGCGTCGACATCGTGCATGCGCGCTCGCGCGCGCCGGCCTGGGTCGCCTATTACGCCACGCGGCAGACCGGCGTGAAATTCGTCACCACCTATCACAGCGCCTATTACGGAACGTCGCCGATCAAATTGCGCTACAACGCCATCATGGCGTCGGGCGACGTCGTCATCGCCATCTCGGAGTTCGCGGCGCAGCGCATTCGCGAGCTGCATCCGGAGGCCGCCGGGCGCGTCGTCGTCATTCCGCGCGGGGCGGATCTCCGACTCTTCTCGCCCGCCGCCGTGTCGCCCGCGCGCGTCGAGCGGTTGCGCGCGGCGTGGGGCGCCGCGCCGCATGAGCGCGTGGTTCTGCTCCCCGCCCGACTCGCCGCGCGCAAGGGCCACGCCGTGATGATCGAGGCGGCGAAGCGCCTCGCGGCGGACGGGCTGAACGACATTCGCATCTTCTTCGTCGGCGATCCGCACAGCGACAGCTTCCGGCGCAATATCGAGACGCAGATCGCCCGCGCCGGGCTTCAGGGTTTCGTGCGCAATGTCGGCCATTGCGACGATATGCCGGCGGCCTATCTCGCCGCCGCCGTCATTGTGGCGCCCTCGACCGAGCCGGAGGCCTTCGGCCGCGTCGCCATCGAGGCGCAGGCCATGGGCGCGCCGGTGATCGTCTCCGACATCGGCGCCTCGCCCGAAATCGTGCGCGCGCCGCCGCAATGTCCCCTTCATCAGGCGACGGGCTGGCGCGCGCCGCCCGGCGATCCGGCGGCGCTCGCGCGCGCCGTCGCCGAGGCCCTGGCGATGAAGGCTTCCGCGCGCGACGACATGATGCTGCGCGCGCGGGCCAATGTGCAGTCGCGCTTCTCCGTCGAGCAGATGCAGCGCGCGACGCTCGACGTCTACAAGCGCTTGCTCCAGACCTAGCCTTCGTGGCTCCAAATTGCGGTCGAAGAATCGCCCTTATGGCGTCGGATGCTGGCTCGCCTCCAATCAAAGGAGCGGTCGAAATGAAGCGTATCTCCGTATTCGATCCCTTCGCGCATCTCACGGCGGGCGCGGTCGCCCTCGCCCTCCTCGCCGCGCCCGCCGCCCTCGGCGCGCCCGATCCCAACGATCCGCACGGCGTCTGGCTGCGGCCCGAGGGCGGGGAGCAGTTCAGCTTCTACGACTGCGGCGCCCTTCTTTGCGCCAAGCTCATATCGGTGAAGAAGCCCGAGGATGAGAAGGCCGTCGGCACGGTGATCCTGCGCGGCGCCTCGAAGAGCGGGCCCAACGAATGGAAGGGCAAGCTCTACAACGCCCGGGACGGCAAGACCTATGACGGCTTCATCACCATCAAGTCGGCCAATGAGCTGAGGCTGAAGGGCTGCCTGTGGGGCCTGCTGTGCAGCGGCGAGACATGGACGCGGGTCGCGCCCGCGCATGTCAAGGAGTCCGCGCGCGTCGAGTAGCGGGCTGGTTTTTCGGGAAATCCTCCCGCCTTCGCCGGCGCCGCCCCTCGGGCGGCGCTTTTTTGTGCGCCCGATCGGCAAGGTTTTCCCTGGCTTGCGCTCGCCAAATGCGCGACCGTCTTTAAATTCGTGTAAGTCGAATCATCACGGCCGTTTTGGGGGCTTCTTGGGCGAGAATCCGTTGCATCTGGAATCCTATCGGGAGGCGCTCGTCTTCCTCGCGACGGCCGGGGTCGTCGTCCCCCTCTTCCATCGGCTGCGGGTCAGCCCGGTGCTGGGCTTCCTGCTGGCCGGCGCGGCGCTCGGCCCGCACGGGCTCGGCAATTTCTCTGCGCCCGGCAATCTCTTCTCCTATTTCACCATCGCCGACGTGCAGGGCGTTTCGGAGCTCGCGGAATTCGGACTGGTCTTCCTGCTGTTCATGATCGGACTGGAGCTTTCCTGGGAGCGCCTCGTGCGCCTGCGGCGGCTCGTCTTCGGGCTCGGCCTCGCCCAGGTCGCCGTCTGCGCGACCGTGCTCGCCCTTGTCGGCCGTTACTGGTTCGGCGCCGACGCGGCGCCCTCCATCCTCATGGGCGTGGCGCTCGCCATGTCGTCGACCGCCGTCGTCATGCCGGTGCTGTCAGAAGCGCGGCGCGTCAACAAATCGCCGGGCCGCGTGGCCTTCTCGGTGCTGCTGCTGCAAGACCTGATGGTGGCGCCGGCGCTGTTCTTCGTCTCCTTCATGGCGCAGGCCAAGGATGGCTTCAGCGCGCTTCAGGCCGTCTCCGCCTTTCTCCCGGCCTTCGCCGCGCTCGGCGGCCTCATCGTCTTCGGCCGGCTGCTGCTGCGCCCGCTTTTCCATCTCGTGGCCTCGGCGCAGCTCACCGAGCTGTTCATGGCGACCTGCCTGCTGGTCGTCGTCGGCGAAGCGCTGGTCACGGCGGCGGCCGGACTCTCCATGGGGCTCGGCGCCTTCGTCGCCGGCCTTCTGCTCGCGGAGACGGAATACCGCCGCGAGATCGAGGTCACGATCGAGCCGTTCAAGGGCCTGCTGCTTGGCCTGTTCTTCGTCTCGGTCGGCGCCGGGCTCGACATCGGCGCCGTCGTCGCCGACCCCGCGCCCGTCATCCTCAACGCCGTGGGGCTCACGGCGGTGAAGGCCGCGATCATCTTCCCGCTCGCGCTCATGTTCGGCATTGACTGGCGGACCTCGGCGGAGGCGGCGCTGCTGCTGGCGCCGGGCGGCGAGTTCGCCTTCGCGCTGCTCACCTCCGCCATGCTGGCGGGCGTGCTGCCGGGCCATCTGGGCGCCGACGCCATGGTGGTGGTGACGCTGTCGATCTTCTTCATTCCTTTCCTGGGGCGCCTGGGCGCGAGCCTCGCGCGGCCCGCCGAACGGGAAGAAGACGAGGCGCAATACGCCCATCTCGCGCCGGAAAGCGCCATCGCGGAAGGCCGCGTGATGATCGTGGGCTTCGGCCGCATCGGCAGCCTCGTGGGCGAGATGCTCTCCCGCCACGACGTGCCCTTCGTCGCGGTCGAGAATGTCGTGTCGCTGGTCGCCGAGGGACGCGAGAAGGGCGTCGAAATCTATTGGGGCAACGCCGCGCGGCGGGAGTTTCTGCTGCGCTGCGGCCTGGAGCAGGCGCGGGCGCTCGTCGTCACCGTCGAGAACGCCCCCGCCGTCGAGGAGATCGTGCGGATCGCGCATGAAATCCGCAGCGACCTCATCATCGTCGCCCGCGCCCGCGACGCCCGCCATGCGACGACCCTCTACGGGCTCGGGGCCAGCGACGCGATCCCCGAGACGATCGAGGCGAGCCTGCAGCTCGCCGAGACCGTGCTCGTCGATGTCGGCGTGCCCATGGGCTATGTCATCGCGTCGATCCACGAGAAGCGCGACGAATTCCGCAAGATCCTCCAGCCCTCGGGCGAGGAGGCGCGCGCCCGCCAGACCGAGCGGCGCGACAATATCAACAGGATCAAGCGCGAGCAGGCGCGCCGCCGCATCTCCGGCCCCGCGGCCAGGGAGGCCGAGGAGGAGGCGTAGAAACCCTCCGCCGCCCTTGGCGAAAGCCGTGCAGCTCCCTCAAGCCGCGCTCGGCTAAGGCAAAATCATCTTGCTTCGGCGGTTGCAAGGATATATTCCTATTTAGGAATTCTTCCCGACAAACAGCCGTCCGATGACCGACATTCTCTCTCACGCGCAAATCTGGGCGGCGATCGACGCGCTCGGCGAGCGCTACGGCCTCACGCCTTCCGGTCTCGCGCGCAAGGCGGGGCTCGATCCCACGACCTTCAACCGCTCCAAGCGCGAGACGCCGGAAGGGCGCCAGCGCTGGCCGTCGACGGAGTCCATTGCGAAGGTGCTCCAGGCGACGGGGGCGAGCCTCGACGAATTCATGGCGCTCGTCTCGGCGAGCAGCGCGGCGACGCGACGCCATACGCGGCCGCTGATCGGCCTCGCCCAGGCGGGGGAGGGCGGCTTTTTCGACGACGCCGGCTTCGCGGTGGGCGCGGGCTGGGACGAGATCGACGTGCTCGCCGACGCCGACGAACATTCCTATGCGCTCGAAATTTCCGGCGACTCCATGGCGCCGCTCTATCGTGACGGCGACATTGTCATCGTCTCGCCGGCCGCGCCCATACGCCGCGGCGACCGCGTCGTGGTGAAGACCGCCTCGGGCGAGATCATGGCCAAGGAACTGAAGCGCCAGACCGCCCGCTCGATCGAATTGCGTTCGGTCAACCCGGCCTATCCCGACCGCGTCATTCCGCGCGAGGAGGTGAGCTGGATGGCGCGGATTTTATGGGCGAGCCAGTAAGGCGCGGGCGCGCGCTTATGTCGTCGCCGACTTGTCCGGCCGTGTTGCGGCGTATTGCGCCATTGCGTCCGGCGCGCTTGGCGCGGCGTTCCGCGAAGAGCTGTGATATAGAACGATTCCGATTTCCGGAGATGGGTCCGAACATGCGTCATTCCCTGGTCGCCTCACTTTTCGCTCTTCTGTCGCTTGGCGCCGGCCTCGCCCGCGCGGAGGACGCATTGCGCGATCGGGCGAAGGGCCTGTTCGAGCCGATCCCCAGGACCGCGCCGGCGCTGCCCGGCAATCCGGCGACGCCCGAGAAGCTCGCGCTCGGCAAGATGCTCTATTTCGAGCCGCGCCTCTCCGACCATCGCGACCTCGCTTGCGCCACCTGCCACAATCTCTCCATGGGCGGCGTCGACGGCGGCGCTCTGTCCGGCGGCCACAACGCCCAGCTCGCCGGCCGCGAGGTGCAGACGGTGCTGAACGCCGTCTTCAACAAGTCGCAATATTGGGACGGCCGCGCCGCCGACTTGCAGGATCAGGTCGTGAACTCCGTCATGGCCAATCCCAAGGCCATGCTGAAGACGCGCGGCGGCCCGATGGCGATCAATCCGGTCGAGCTCGCCGCCACCAAGCAGCGCGAGATCGAGCAGCTCAAGGCGGTTCCGGCCTATGTCGAGGCCTTCAGGAAGGCCTTTCCGGGCGACCCCGATCCGCTCGTCTATGACAATATCGGCCGCGCCATCGCCGTCTTCGAGGCGACCCTGATCACGCCCGATTCCGCCTTCGACCGCTGGCTGACCGGCGACGATTCGGCGCTCGACGACGCCCAGAAGGCGGGCCTCGGGCTCTTCATCGACAAGGGCTGCGCCGGTTGCCACAACGGCCTGAACATTGGCGGGACGAGCTACGCGAAATTCGGCGTCGCGGCCAATCCCGGCCCCGAGCATCTGCCGGCCGAGGACGCCGGCCGCTACGCGGTGACAAAGGACAATGCGGATCGCTACGTCTTCAAGGTCCCGTCTCTGCGCAATGTCGAGTTGACCGCGCCCTATTTCCACGCCGGCTCCACTTTCGACATCAAGAAGGCGGTGACGGTGATGGCCGAGTCTCAGCTCGGCGTGAAGCTCTTTGACGACGAGGCCGTGAAGATCGTCGCCTTCCTCAAATCGCTCACCGGCAAGCAGCCCGACGTTGTGCTGCCGATTCTGCCGCCACGCGACCGGTAAACGCCGGGACGAGACGGAACGAAGGGCGGGCGCCGCGGCGACCCGCCCTTTTTGCGGCCGCTATCCTCCGAACAAGCGCCGCAAAAATCCCTTCGGCTTTTCGGGCGGCGAAGGAACGGAAGCCGATGGCGGGGCGGCGGCCGCGGCGGTCATGCCGGCGGCGACGCGCGTCTGCTCCTCCTCGCGCTCCATGTCGGCGCGCGCCAGGAGCGCGGCGAGCGCGGGAGCCGAGGCGGCCGAGACCCAGCGGCCGGCGCGGCGCGCGCCGAGATAGTCGGCAAGCGCCAGAGCGCTCTTGGCGTCGCGGCTTTTGTCGAAATGATCAATGGCGCGCTCGACGCCCGCGACATCGACAAGCCGTCGCGCGGCGCGCGCGGCGGCGTGGCGGATATGAGGGTCGGGAGAGAGGCCGATGCGCGCCTCGCGCAGAACGATGGTCTCCTCTTCCTGAGCGAGGGCGCGCAGCGCGGCGGCTTGCGCGGCGACGTCGAGGCCCGGCGGGACCACGCCTTCCACGCCGCAGGCCGCCGCATAGCGCGCCGCGAGCGAGACCGCCCCGCGCGCTTCGCCGCTGACGCGCAATCCTCCGGCGTCCAGCGCCAGCGGCCCTCCCCGCGCGAGCATGGCGGCAAGCGCCGGATCGGCCCCATAGGCGCCGTAGCCGCCGGCTTCCTGCAAGGCTGCGCGCGCGCGCGGCTGCGCGTCCGCGACGAGCGCCGTGAAAGTCGCCTGCTGCAAGGGCTCGAACACGTCCCACAGGCCGGTCGCGGAGAACCGCGTCGAGACGCCGACGCGCGCCAGCGCGTCGTTATATCCCGCGACGAACTTCTCGCGCCGCCCCTTCAATCCTGCCGCGCGCTCGGCGAAGGCGCGGGCGGCGGCGCTCGCGCCCGTGCGGGCCCCGGCGTTGGCGGCGCGACGCGTCAATTCGTCGAGCAGCGGATCGTCGTCCCCGAGCCGCCGCGCCATGAGACCGTCCGCCTCGACGCGAAAGAGTCGCGCAAAAGGCGGTCCGCCGGGATCGACCGGCGCGACGCCGAGATCGCCCGACCGCGCCGCCGGCGCGACGAGGCCCACATCATCGCCGAGCGCCGCCCCATAGAAATCAATCTCGATCGTCTCGCCGAGCCCGCCATTTTTTTCGGCGCCGCGCCGCACGGCGACGCCGTCGGCCTCCGGCGAATCCGGGTCGAGCAGCAGACTGAGGAGGTTCGCGACGACGACCGCGTCATTGGACTCGACGGCGTCGGGATGTTCGCCGGGCTCGCCCGTCGCCTGACGGATGTCGTCGAAGGTCAGCGGGTCGATGATCGGCTCGCCCGCCTGCTTCTGCTCCTGCATCCAGCCGCGCAGCCGGCGCCGCTGATTGAGCGCGAGCGCGACGAAAGCGCGGCCGAGAAGCGCCGCGCTTTCCTCGAGCGAATCGGGAATGCGCAACCGCAGCGCGGCGCGCGGCGCGCCGTTCTCGCGGAGCCAATGCTGCATAATGGCGAAGGGCGCCTCGCGCGTATCGGCGGCGGTCTCCGTATCCAGCGCGCGCGGTTCGAGCAGGAGGCGGCTCTGATAGGCCGGGAAGATGCGCCTCGCGGGCGCGATATGCGCGATCAGCTCGCCGCGCGGGCTCTGTTCGAAGGCGCGGCGCTGGCCGAAGGCCCAGACGAGACGCGCGCCGGCGACGGCCGTCTGCTCGCGGGCAAGGCGCTCGACGTCGCCGCGCGCGGAGAGGGAGACGAGGCGGAAGGTCGCCCCCTCGGACCCGTTCGGCTCCGGCAGCAGCGTCATCAGCAGGCGATAATCGCCGCCCGGCGGCTGGTCGCGCTCGGCGCCGAGACGCAGCGTCAGCTCGCCGCCGTCCGACGCTGCGAGGCGCAGGCAATGATGGTCGGCGGGGATGTCGAAGACGGCCGCGCCCGCCCGCCAGCGCGGGGCGTCGATGACGTCGACCAGGGTGGGCTCGACGCCGCAGTCAGCGTCGCGCGCGGAGAAGACGGTCAGCGTGGGACGCGCCCCCGGCGCGCGCTCGGCGCCGTCGAAGCTGCCGATGACGAGCCGTCGCCGGCCGTCCCAAAAGTAGTCGAACTGCTCCTGCCACATTCGCCGCAGCGCCCGGATGAAAGCCAAGATGAAGCATGGCGCCGCCAGCCATGCGGGGGAAAGGCGCCCAAAGAATAGCCGGGCGGCGGCCCAAGGCGCAAATGTCGCGCGGTCGCGCCTTGACGCATCGCGCAATGAGGCACATCTTCTTTACATGACTTCTTCGCGGGAGAGACCGGCGCTCGCGCCGGCGCCGAAGGCGAAACCGCCCCGGAAACGCTCAGGCCAAAGGACCGCGAAGAGGAAAGACTCTGGAAAGCGGCGCGGCGCCCGAAAGCGCTTCGCTCA
>Ga0123398_1054655_pt1 | contig 12624 bp, 8 predicted proteins | sample T5LHNO3metaT_FD_89926 | JGI IMG/M metagenome (GOLD analysis project Ga0123398, IMG submission 89926) | Methane-oxidizing artificial microbial communities from Washington, USA to study methane cycling - T5-LHNO3 metaT (Metagenome... | ecosystem: Engineered > Modeled > Simulated communities...
CCGGCCTACGAAGACGTCTTGCAGAAGCGCGTCGCGGCGCTGGCGCAGGCGTCCGGCGTCGACGCATCGGGTCTCGCTCTCTCCGGACGCGACGTGACGGCGCCGCCGACGATCGCCGAAAACAGGGAGCTGATGGCGCGGATCGCGGCGGCGCCGGGCGTGCGCCGCATCGTCGCCGCCGAGGCCGCGCCGTCTCTTCCCGCGCCGGGCGACGCCAAATCCGACGAGACGGCGACGATCCCGCCGCCCCCGCCGGCGACCGCCGCGCCGCCGAGCGATCCGAAGGACGTTCTGGCGGCCTTGCCGCCCGGCGATCTCGACGCCACGGCTTGCCAGCGCGCGCTCGACGCCGTCGCCGCCTCGGAGCCGGTGTCCTTCCGGGCGGCCCGGGCGACGATCAATCGGCGCGTCGCGCTTGCGCTCGACAAGGCGGCGGAGATCATCCGCCGCTGCCCCGCCACGACGATCGAAGTGCGCGGCCATGGCGATGAAGGCGTTGAGGAAGATACGCTCTCGCATCGCCGCGCGGTCGCGGCGGAGCGCTATCTGCGCAGGGAGGGCGTCGCGGGACGGCGTCTCGTCGCCGTGGGCTGCTGCGGACGCGAGGAGCGTCGCGCCGGCGCGATCGACTATATCGTGCGCTAATGGGCGGGGCGACGGAGTCGCGCTCGGGATTCGCAAGCCGGCGCGTTCTCTTTTGCGCGACCATATCGGAACGCTAGTTAATATATCGGCGCCCTTGCAGGGCTTCACAGAATTCCGCAATCTCTTTGTTCAAGCTTTGTTATGCGGCCCGCCGCATAACATAGGCTGCTGAAACGGAACGGCCCGTCACTGGCGATACGCGCGGCGACCGCCCGGCCTGCCTGCCTGCGAGAGAGAGACTTGAACGCGATCGACCTGACCAATCACGCCGCCACCGTCGCCGCGCTGAAGGACGAGATCATGCGCCGTCTCACCTATACGGTGGGCAAGGACAGCGCGGCGGCGAGTCCGCGCGACTGGTTCGTGGCGACGGCGCTCGCGACGCGCGACCGCGTCGTCGAATCCTGGCTCGCCGCGACGAAGCGCAATTATCGCGAGGATCGCCGCCGCGTCTATTATCTCTCGCTCGAATTTCTCATCGGCCGTCTGCTGATCGACACGTTGACCAATCTCGGCCTCACCGGCGCCATGCGCGAGGCGCTCGCCGAGCTCGGCGTCGATCTCGACCGGCTGCGCGAGGTGGAGCCCGACGCGGCGCTCGGCAATGGCGGCCTGGGACGCCTCGCCGCCTGCTTCATGGACAGCATGGCGACGCTCGAAATCGCGGCGGCGGGCTATGGCATCCGCTATGATCACGGCCTCTTCCGCCAGACGATCAAGGAGGGCTGGCAGCACGAATATCCTGAAGACTGGCTGTCCTTCGGCAATAGCTGGCAGTTTCCGCGCCCCGAGATCACTTATGACGTCGGCTTTGGCGGCCATGTCGAGAGCGCGCGCCTCGCCGACGGTATGCTCGCCCATGTGTGGCGTCCGGCCGAGACCATCGTCGCCGTCGCTTACGACACGCCCGTCGTCGGCTGGCGCGGCAAGCATGTGAACACGCTGCGCCTGTGGTCGGCGCGCGCGCTCGATCCACTGCGTCTCGACGCCTTCAACCAGGGCGACCATGTCGGCGCGCTGAGCGAGCAGGTGCGCGCCGAGGCGATCTCGAAAGTCCTCTATCCGAGCGATTCGACGCCCGCCGGTCAGGAGCTGCGGCTGCGGCAGGAATATTTTTTCGTCTCCGCCTCGCTGCAGGACCTTATCCGCCGCCACATGAAGCAGACTGGCGATATCGCCAAGCTCGCCGACAAGGTGGCGATCCAGCTCAACGACACGCATCCGGCGATCGGCGTCGCCGAGCTGATGCGGCTTCTCGTCGACGTGCATGGCGTCGAATGGAAGGAGGCGTGGAGGATCACGCAGGCGACCTTCTCCTATACGAACCACACGCTCCTGCCCGAGGCGCTGGAAACCTGGCCCGTGTGGCTCATGGAGAAGCTGCTGCCGCGCCACATGCAGATCATCTATCTCATCAACGCCGTGCATCTCGACGGGCTGCGCGAGCGGGGCGTGAAAGATGCGGGCGTCCTTTCCGCCGTCTCGCTCATCGACGAGCATAATGGCCGTCATGTGCGCATGGGCCATCTCGCTTTTCTCGGCTCGCACAAGGTCAATGGCGTCTCGGCGCTGCACACCGCGCTCGTGAAGGAGACGGTGTTCAGGGATTTCCACCGTCTCTATCCCGACCGCATCGTCAACAAGACGAATGGCGTGACCTTCCGGCGCTGGCTCCTCGAGGCCAATCCCGCTCTGTCGCGGCTATTGGCGGAGACGATCGGGACGGGCGTCTTCGACGATCCCGAGAAGCTGATCGCTCTCGAAGCCTTCGCCGACGATCCGGGCTTCCAGCAGCGTTTCGCGGCGGCCAAGCGCGAGAACAAGGAGCGCCTCGCCGCCAGGATATTCGACAGCGTCGGCGTCCGCGTCGACGCGGACGCGCTTTTCGACGTTCAGATCAAGCGCATTCACGAATATAAGCGCCAATTGCTGAACGTGCTGGAGGCCGTCGCGCTCTATCTCGACATCAGGTCGCAACCCTCCCGCGACTTCGTGCCGCGCGTGAAGATTTTCGCCGGCAAGGCGGCGGCGAGCTATATCCAGGCGAAGCTCATCATCAAGCTCGCCAATGACGTCGCGCAAGTCGTGAACGCCGATCCGGCGACGCGCGGCCTGCTGAAGATCGTCTTCCTGCCGAACTACAATGTGAGCCTCGCCGAGATGATCATTCCGGCCGCCGATCTCTCCGAGCAGATTTCGACCGCCGGCATGGAGGCGTCGGGCACGGGCAATATGAAATTCGCGCTGAACGGCGCGCTCACCATCGGCACGCTCGACGGCGCCAATGTCGAGATCAGGGAACGCGTGGGCGACGACAATATCTTCATCTTCGGCCTCACGGCGCGGGAGGTGGAGGAGAGCCGCGCGAGGGGCATTGACGCGCGCGAGACGATCGCCGCGAGCCCGCGCCTGTCGGAAGCGCTCGCGGCGATCGCGGGCGGCATGTTCTCGCCCGACGACAGGCATCGCTATGCGCAGCTCGCGGACGCGCTGACCTATTACGATCACTTCCTGGTCACGAGGGATTTCAACAGCTATTGCGAGGCCCAGCGCAAGGTCGACGCGCGCTGGCGCGACCAGAAGGCGTGGCGGCGGTCCTGCATCCTCAATACGGCGCGCGTCGCGTGGTTCTCGTCCGACCGCGCGATCCGCGAATATGCGGAAGAGATCTGGAATGTGTGATCGTTCGCGTCGGCGCGGTTCAACCGACGCGAACGTTGCGTGACAGCGTCAAGGCGCCCCGCCGAAGCGCGGCCGCCTGATGAGATGAATAAGTCAGCCCACCGAGCGGCGCGGCGAGCGCAGATTGAGCTTGGTCAAGCGAGGCGGCTCGCGCAATGGCGCGACGACGGCCGGCGCCGGCGCGACATGTTCCTCTTCCTCGACAATTTCCGGTTCGAAGGCGGCGGAGAGCGTCGCCGCGCGTGACTCCCGGCGCATGTCGCCCGCCGTTTCCGCCACATGGGCGGAGCCATTGAGAACCGCGCCGCGGGCGACCTCTATCGCCGCGCAGTCCCACTTGCCCTCGACGCGGCCGGTGGCGCGCACGGTCATGAGTTGCGCGGCGGCGATTTCCGCGTTGACGTTGCCGGCGATGTCCGCGGTCGCGACATTGACCTTTCCCTTGACCGTCCCGCCCTGCCCGACGACCAGATGATTGCAGACGATCTCGCCGTCGAACGAACCGTCGACGACAACGCTCTCGCGCGCCCGGACGGCGCCGGTCAGTTCCGCGCCCTCGCCAATATAGACGGAATTTGCCTCTTCATGCCTGAACGTCGCCATTTCGCTTCCCCTTCTCGCGAATCGCGTCTGACGGCGAAGTTAAACTCTTTCCTCCGTCCGCGCGGCAAATTCATGTCGTCTCACGAAAAAACGGCCCCCGCTTTTCGCCGCGCGCAGGCGGGCGTCCTTCTGTTTCCGCCGACATGACGAGCGGCGTCAGCGCTGGCGCACATAGCGCCCCGGCGCCGGCTCCAGCGGCACGAATCCCTTTTCGGGCGCCCCCAATTGCGGCGGCGCGACGCGTTCCGCCGCGCTCAGGCGCTCGAGCCAGGAAGCCCAGGCGGGCCACCACGATCCTTCGAAGAGCTTCGCGCGCTCGCGCCAATGGTCGGCGCCGACATAACGGTCGTTGCGCGCCCGCGTGGCGAGGTGATAGCGCCGGCCCGGATGCCCCGGCTCGGAAACGATGCCGGCGTTGTGGCCGCCATTCGTCAGCACGAAGGTCATTTCATTGTCGGTGAAGAGATGCGCCTTGTAGACGGAGCGCCAGGGCGAAATGTGATCGGATTCCGTGCCCACGACGAACATGGGAACGCTGATGTCCTTGAGCGCGATCACCTCGTCCTCGACCGCGTAACGGCCGGCCGTCAGCCTGTTCTCCAGGAACAGGCCGCGCAGATATTGGGCGTGCATGCGATAGGGCATGCGCGTCTGATCCGCGCTCCAGGCCATGAGATCGGTGGGGCGCTCCCTCTCGCCCAGAAGATATTCGTTGATGGCGCGCGCCCAGAAGAGCTCGTTCGAGCGCAGGGCCATGAAGACGCCGGACATCTGATAAGCGTCGAGATAGCCCTGATCCCACATCATGTCTTCGAGAAAGGCGACCTGCGCGGCGTCGACGAAGAGCATGAGGTCGCCCGGCTCGCTGAAATCGGTCTGGGAGGCGAGCAGCGTCGCCGAGGCCAGACGATTGTCGCCGTCGCGCGCCATTGTGGCCGCGGCGACGGAAAGCAGCGTGCCGCCGAGGCAATAGCCCGTGGCGTGAATCCGACGGCCGGGCACGATGGCGTTGATGGCGTCGATCGCGTCCATCACGCCGAGCTTGCGATAATCGTCGAAGCCGATGTCGCGGTCCTTGGCGGTGGGATTGCGCCAGGAGATCATGAAGACCGTGAAGCCGCGCTCGACGAGATAGCGCACCAGCGAATGGTATGGGGCGAGGTCGAGCACGTAATATTTCATGATCCACGCCGGGACGATCAGGATCGGCTCCGCGAAGACCGTCTCCGTCGCCGGGCGATACTGGATCAACTCCATGAGATGGTTGCGATAGATCACTTCCCCCGGCGTCGCCGCCACGTCCTTGCCCAGCTCATAGCCGTTGCCGTCATTTGGCGTTTGCGTCGCGGCGTCGAGAAAATCCTCGAGGAAATGCTCGAAGCCGCGCAGCAGATTGGCCCCGCACTCCCGCTGCGTGCGCTCGATGACGATGGGGTTGAGCCAGGGCAGGTTCGAGGGCGAGAAGACGTCGAGATATTTCGACGCGAGGAAGGAGACGCGCGCGGCGTTGTTGGGCCGCATGCCGCGCACCTCGCGCGTCGCCTTCCGCCACCATTGCTGCTGAGCCAGGAAAGCCTGCTCGAAGAAGAGATAGGGAAACTTGCCCCAGGCGGGATCGACGAAGCGCCTGTCGGAGGGCTCCGGCGCGAAGGGACGCTCGGCTTTGTCGCTCACGAGATTATGCATGCCGAAACGCGCGAGGCGCCCGGCGGAGGCGAAAATGTCGATCGAGAGCTCCAACTGCCTGCCGGGCGATTCGACGAGATGCGTCGCCCAGTCGATCCAGGCGGACATTTGCGCATGTGGCGAAACGCCCTGGGTGAAGCGGGCCGCGGTCGCCTGCGCGGCGCGGTCCAGAGTCTCGAAGGACGCCGTATGCAGGAGAGACATGAGCGGCGGCGCGCGGCGCTCCAGCGCGCGGGGCGCGTCCGGATTTTTCGTGAGGGAGGAATTCATGATGCGCCTATTTTGTCGTTGGAATGTAGCAAAAGCGTGAAGACGCTCAGGGCCCCTCCGCGATCAGCTCCGTGATCGAGCCGCCCGCATGCAGGCGGCGGATCGCCTCCGAAAAGAGCGCCGCGAGCGGAAGGACGGTCAGTCGCTCCGCGAGGGCGGCGGCGGTTGCGTCATTCGGCCGCAACGGAACGGAATCGGTGACGACGAGGCGGTCGATCGGCGCGGCGCGCAAGATCTCGGCCGCTGTTTTCGCGAAAACCGCATGCGTCGCGGCGACGAGAACCGTCGCCGCGCCATGCGCGCGGCAGGCCGTCGCCGTCCGCGCGACCGTGCCGCCGCCCGCGATGAGATCGTCGATGACGATGGCGACGCGCCCGTCGACGTCGCCGGCGAAGATGTCGCCGCTCACGCGCCCTTCGCTGCGCGTCTTGTCCATGAAGGCCTTGGCGACCGGGCGTCCGAGCATGCGCTCCAGTCGTTGCCGGAACAGTTCGGCGCGCTTCTCGCCGCCGAGATCGGGCGAGACGACCGCGACGGGCGCGGCGCCGACGAGCGGGAGAAAATGGGACGCGAACAGCGCATGGGCGTCGAGCGGAATCGTCTCGCAGCGGAAGGCGTTCTCGAAAGCGGCGATATTATGCGCGTCGATCGTGACGAGCGCGTCCGCCCGCATCGCCTCGAAGAGCTGCGCGACATAGCGCGTCGCGATCGGATCGCGCGGCTTGGTGCGCCGGTCCTTTCGCGAGAAGCAGAGATAGGGCGTCACCGCCGTCACGCGTGCGGCGCCGGAATCCTTCAACGCGCCGATGAAGATCAGAAGCCGCAGCAGCTTGTCCGCGCTGCTCGCGCCCATTTCGCCATGGAGGCTCGAAATCGCGTAGACGTCGCGGCCGCGAACGCCCGTCAGCGGCCGCAATTTGAATTCGCCGTCCTCGAAGGCGCGCTCCTCCAGCGGCGAGAGCGCGGCGCCGAGCGCCTCGGCGACTTGCGCCCCGAAAACGCGGCTGGCGCCAAGGGCGAACAGCGCAAGGTCAGATTCCATTCGGCGCCTCCCGGATCACGCCGCAATCGGGCGGAATCGCGCGACTGCAAGTTTAGAGCGCGCGTCTCGCGAAAAAGCCGGTTCCGGCTTTTTCTAACGTGAAAGCCATTTCGCGATGCGCGGCCATTCGTTTTCGATCGTGCGCCGCCCCATGAATAGCCCGAGATGCGTGGAAGGCGCCGTCGCCGTCTCGACTTCGCCGCGAACGAGTTCCTTGATCGCGAAAAGCTGCGCGGGCGGCGCGACGTCGTCCTGCGCGCCAGCCAGCAGAAAGACCGGATGGTCGAGCGCGCGCAGATTGATCCGCTTGCCGAGCGCCGGGAAGGCTCCCGCCGCGAGGAGGTTGTCGCGATAAATATACTGGACGACCTCTCGAAAATAAGGGCCCGGCAGATCGAGGCGGCGGCGGTCCCAATCCTCGAACGCCTCGACAGCCGCGCGCGAGGAAGGCGAGGCGGGCGGAAGCTCGATCTGCAGCGCGCCCGCCTGGCGTTCTTCGCCGCTTTCCTTGCGGGGCCAGAGCGGCGCCAGATCGTCGCCTCTGACGACGCCGCCGCCAGCGTCGATCAGGCGGTCGATCATGAAATCAGACGTCCGCTCGACCGGCTCGGCCAGCGCGGAGCGTTCCGCTTCGATGTCGATGGGCGCGCCGATGAGGACGAGGCGTCGTATCTTTTGCGGAAAGCGTGCGGCGTAGACGAGCGAAAGCCATCCGCCTTGGCAGAGTCCGACGAGGTCGAGCGGCGCGCCGATTTCGTCCACGGCGACATTGAGCTCGGAAAGAAGATCGTCGATCCCGTAAAGCCGGGTCGCCGCCGTCGCCGAGGTCCATTCGGCGACATAGAGCCGCGCGCAGCCGCCGCGCAGCAATGCGTCGACGAGACTGTGGTCGGGCGCGAAATCCGCGATCTGCGCGTCGTGCAACGCATAGGGCGCGACGACCATGACGGGCGCCGACGCGCCGCCCGTCGAGAAATCCCATAGCCGCAGGAGGCCGAGCTGGAGAATCGGGCGCGCGGGCGACGACCATTGCGGGCCGTCCTCGCGCGGCGGCGGCGGCGGAAGCTCGAGCGCGCGGCGCCAGACATCCATCGTCGCCAGGGGCCAGGTCCGAAGATGTCGCGTCCAAATGTCCCAACTCATCGGCTTTTCCGTCGCAGTCGCGGGCAGGCTATCATATGTGTGACGCGGGCCGAATGGCGACGGGCTTTGGTTAGAGGCGAGGCGGCGACGATGAAGGCGGCCGGTTGCGAGGGCGAATCTTCGAGCGTCGCGCTCGCCGACAAGCTTCGGTTCCTGTGCGAGCCGGACGCCTATGGGCTCGCCAATGTAAAGGTCACGCTCGTCGAGACGCATATGTCCTATGTCTTTCTCGCCGGCGACCGCGCCTACAAGCTCAAGAAACCCGTGCGCTATCCCTTTCTCGATTTCTCGACGCTCGCCGCGCGGGAGCATAATTGCCGGGAGGAGCTGCGTCTCAACCGCCGACTGGCCCGCGACGTCTATCTCGGCGTCGTCCCCCTGACCCGCGGCGTCGCGGGCTTCGCGATCGGCGGCGCCGGCGCCGTCGTCGATTGGCTCGTCGAGATGCGGCGCCTGCCTCACGACCTGATGCTCGACGCCTTGATCAGGACCGATGCGGTCGGCGACGCGCATGTCAACGCCATTTGCGACGCGCTGTCCCGCTTCTACCATTGCGCCGAAGCGACGCGGCTGACCCCGGAAGCTTATGTCGCGCGCTTCCTGCGGGAGCAGGCGATCAATCGCGACATTCTCACGCGCGCCGCCTTCGGCCTCGATGCGGCGCAGCTCCGCGCGCTCGATCTTCTCGATGCGCGTCTCGCCGCGTCTCGCGCGAGCCTGGAGGCGTCGGTGCGCGAAGGCCGCGTGGTGGACGGCCATGGCGATCTGCGGCCGGAGCATATCTGCCTCACCGAACCCGTGGCGATCTTCGATTGCCTCGAATTCAACGCCGAGCTGCGGCAGGTCGATCCGTTCGACGAGATTGCGCTGCTCGGCGTCGAATGCGCGCGGCTCGGCTCGCCCCATCTCCTGCGTCGCTTCGCGGAGGCGCTCGCGCTCCGGCTCGGCCGCGCGCCGCCACGGGAATTGCTCGCGCTTTACGCCGCCTGGCGCGCCGCCTTGCGCGCGCGTCTCTCCGCCGCTCATCTCCTGGAGCCGTCGCCGCGCACGCCCGGGAAATGGGCGCCGCTTGCAAGCCAATATCTCGACATCGCCGCCCGCGCGCTTGCCGGGAACATTTGAACGGGGGAAGACGTGCCGTTTCATAATCGTGACGAAGCAGGACAGCGACTCGCCGAAGCGCTGAAGCGCTTCAAGGGGCGGGACTGCGTCGTCTTCGCCCTGCCGCGCGGCGGGCTTCCCGTCGCGGCGCCCATCGCCAATGCGCTGGGCGCGCCGCTCGATCTGGTCCTTGTGCGCAAGATCGGCGTTCCCCGCCAGCCCGAGCTCGCAATGGGCGCCGTCGCCGATGGCGGAACGCCCGTGATCGTGCGCAACGAAGACGTCATCATGCTTGCCGGCGTCAGCGAAGCGCGTTTCGAAGAGGTCTGCGCGGCGCAATGCGCGGAGATCGAAAGGCGCCGGCGTCTTTATCTCGGCGCAAGGCCGCGCGCCGAGGCGAAAGGGCGCGTTGCGATCGTCGTCGACGACGGCGTGGCGACGGGCGCGACGACGCGCGCGGCGCTGAAGGCCGTGCGCGCGCACGGGCCCGAAAAGCTCATCCTCGCCGTGCCCGTGGCGCCAAGCGACTCGCTCGACATGCTGCGAAGCGAGGCCGACGACGTCGTCTGCCTGGAGACGTATGACGATTTTCTCGGCGTCGGCTGCTACTATGACGATTTTCGTCAGATCGAGGATGAGGAGGTGATCGCCTATCTCGATCGTCACCACGCAGACAGCGCGCGCGGCTAAATGCCTCAACGCCGCGCAAACGGCGAGCCTCCTGCTAAGCTCGAACGCGGTTTGTCAAAAAAACGACGCGTAACGCGACTGTCATAAAGTCCGACGCGTCACATCCGATGGTTTCGCAATGACCGACAAGACACAGCCGACCCAGGACTCAACGAGCGGCGGGGGCCGTTATGTCCGCTTCTTCTCGCAGATCGGCATTGGCGACGTGCCGCTCGTCGGCGGCAAGAACGCCTCGCTCGGCGAAATGTATCGCGAGCTGACGGCGAAAGGGATTTTGGTGCCGAACGGCTTTGCGGTCACGGCCGAGGCCTATCGCCATGTCCTCGATCAGGCGGAGGCCTGGCCGGCGCTGAGGGAGGCGCTCGACGGGCTGAACCCGGAGGATGTCGACGACCTCGCGCGGCGCGCGGCGCGCGCGCGCGACATCATCTACGCCGCCGGCCTGCCGGCCAATGTCGAAGCGGATATTCGCGCGGCGCTCGCGCGCCTCACCGACGAATATGGCGCGGAGCTGACGGTCGCCGTACGCTCCTCGGCGACGGCCGAGGATCTGCCGAGCGCGAGTTTCGCGGGGCAGCACGACACCTATCTCAATATCGGCGGCGCGGCCAATGTGCTCGACGCCGTGCGTCATTGCTTCGCGAGCCTCTTCACGGATCGCGCCATCCGCTATCGCATCGACAACGGCTTCGATCACTTCAAAGTGTTCAACTCCGTGGCGGTCATGAAGATGGTGCGCTCGGACCTCGCCGCTTCGGGCGTCATCTTCACCATCGACACGGAGACGGGCTTCAGGGACGTCGTGTTCATCACCGGCGCCTATGGCCTTGGCGAGAATGTGGTGCAGGGCGCTGTCGATCCGGACGAGTTCTACGTCTTCAAGCCGACTTATCGCCAGGGCAGGCGCGGCGTGCTGAAGCGCGCGCTCGGCCCCAAGAAGATCAAGATGATCTTCTCCAGTCGCGGCCGCGCGACGACGCGCAACATCCCGACCGACCGCAAGGAACGCGAGAAATTCTGCATCACCGACGAGGAAGCGCTGACGCTGGCGGGACAGGCGATCGCGATCGAGGAGCATTACAGCGCCAGGGCCGGCGCGCATCGCCCGATGGACATTGAATGGGCAAAGGATGGCGTCGACGGAAAGCTCTATATCGTGCAGGCGCGGCCCGAGACGGTGGCGTCGCGGCGCGATCGCAACGTCGTCGAGGAATATAAGGTCAAAAAGCACGGGCCCGTGAAGGTCGAAGGGCGCGCCGTGGGCGCCAAGATCGCCTTCGGCAAGGCGCGCATTATCGAACATACGAAAGAGCTGTCGAGCTTCCTGCCCGGCGAGATTCTCGTCGCCGACACGACCTCGCCCGACTGGGGCACGGTGATGAAGTCCGCCGCCGCCATCGTCACCAATCGCGGCGGGCGCACCTGCCACGCGGCGATCGTGGCGCGCGAGCTCGGCATTCCGGCGATCGTCGGCACGGATCGGGCGACGCATGTCATCCGCACCGGCGATCTCGTCGCCGTATGCTGCGCCGAAGGCGACGTCGGCAAAGTCTATGAGGGCCAGATCGACTTCGAGGTCGTCAAGACGGACATCGCCAACCTGCCGAAGCCCGCGACGCATATCATGATGAATGTCGGCAATCCCGACATCGCTTTCGGCGTCTCCGCGCTGCCTAATGACGGCGTCGGTCTCGCGCGCATGGAGTTCATCATCGCGGAATCCATCAAGGCGCATCCAATGGCGCTCGCGCATCCGGAGCGCCTCGATCCCCGAGAGCGCGCCGAGATCGAGAAGCTCACGGCGCAATATGAAAGCCCGAGCGCTTTCTTCGTCGAGCGGCTCTCCGAGGGCGTCGCGACCATCGCCGCGGCCTTTTATCCCAAGCCCGTCATCGTTCGCATGTCGGACTTCAAGAGCAATGAATACGCCTCGCTTCTGGGCGGCCGCGTCTTCGAGGCCGCCGAGGAAAATCCGATGATCGGCTTCCGCGGCGCCTCGCGCTATGCGCATCCCAATTATCGCGAGGGCTTCGCGCTGGAATGCGCGGCGATGAAGCGCGTGCGCGAGGATCTGGGCCTGACGAACGTCAGGCTGATGATCCCCTTCTGCCGCCGCGTCGACGAGGCGGAGAAAGTGGTCGCGCTCATGCGCGAGCTGGGGCTCGAACGCGGCAAGAACGGGCTCGAAATTTACGTGATGTGCGAGATCCCGAACAATGTCATGCTGATCGACGCGTTCGCGAAGCATTTTGACGGGTTCTCGATCGGCTCCAACGATCTTACGCAACTGACGCTCGGCGTCGATCGCGATTCAGAGATCGTGGCCTTCGATTTCGACGAGCGCGACGAAGGCGTGAAGAAGATGATCGCGCTTGCAGTGGAGGGCGCGCAACGCAACGGCCGCCATTGCGGCATTTGCGGGCAGGCGCCGTCGGATTACCCGGAAATAGCCGAGTTTCTCGTGCGTCTCGGCATCGATTCGATCAGCCTCAATCCCGATACGATCCTGCGCACGACGACGCGCATCATCGCGTTGGAGAAATCGCTCGGGCGGAGCCGCAAGTGATCGAGCGCGCGTCCCAGGCTTGAAACGGAGACGAGCGGCGACAGTTTTCCTCCATCGCGTTTCTCGGGACGCAGGCGCGCCCGAAAGCGGAGCGCGTTCCTTGCATTTGCTGGCGCCGATGCGTTCGGAGTTTGCGCGGCAGCCTTGCAGAGAGGATGATTGGCATGAACACCCCTGTCCGAATCGCCATCTCGGC
>Ga0123398_1042306_pt1 | contig 12468 bp, 7 predicted proteins | sample T5LHNO3metaT_FD_89926 | JGI IMG/M metagenome (GOLD analysis project Ga0123398, IMG submission 89926) | Methane-oxidizing artificial microbial communities from Washington, USA to study methane cycling - T5-LHNO3 metaT (Metagenome... | ecosystem: Engineered > Modeled > Simulated communities...
AACCGCTTTGAACTTGCTGCCGTCTATGGCCACCAGGGCTTCTGAAAATAAACCCAGCTGCTGACAGAGCATGACAAATTGGCGGCAGACATTACGGATGGCTTTACCGTTCTCTTTGCGGAAAGTGGCGATGGTTTTGAAATCCGGCATCAAGCGTCCGGTTAACCACATCAACTCGATATTACGCTGTGTTTCTTTCTCCAAACGACGGCTGGATTGGATGCGATTGAGGTAGCCGTAGATGTAAATCTTCAATAAAACGGCTGGATGATACGCGGGTCTGCCGGTAATGGCGGGTTGAACACCTTCGAAACCGAGTTGCTTAAGATCCAATTCATCCACAAAGACATCAACGACACGAACGGGATTGGTCTCGACCACATAGTCATCCAGACTTTCCGGTAGCAAGGTAATTTGAGTGCGGCATTCACCTTTAATGAATCGATTCATCGGCTGGCTCCCATCAATAAATCCTGAGCCAAATTATACCAAAGCTGGCGTTTTGACACAGTCTGGGCCAATAGCTGTCTATCGAGATGAGTTTTTGAATGGCCGGTTTTTATCAGATATTGCTCGTTTCACTTAGAGGTCAGGGGCCAGCCTCTAACGAACGTGAAACGAGGCCGTCTAACCTCGTTAAAAACCGAACTTCAAAACCGCCAACGGGCGGCGAATCACTTTGACCGACTTGTTAGTCGCCGGCAGCGCCATTTCTCAAACTGCTTTCTTTCAGCGCACGTTTATTTTTGGTTAGTGCGTATTCCCGATTTGCGAGTGAATTCCCTATAAAGTCTCGCAAAATAGGCCCATTTTTCATAATCCTCGTATTGAAGATGAACTCAGCCACTTCATGAAACCATACGCGTCGCCCAACTTGAGTGTACCAACGCATGGCGTGACGGTATTCAGGGTCAGGATGAAACAGTAAACGAATCAACACCTTGGGACGCATCTGCAATAGGACTTCAATAACTTTGAACCATAAAAATACGCGCCAAACAGAGTGTCGCGTAGCTAAAACTTGATGTTTGTAATCCCAGCGCCGCATGTCCGCTTGGACAACTTGCCGTTCTTGCACTTCGGAGTAAAAGGGTGTCCAGCGATGTGGAGTCGCGTAGAGTAACTGAACCTGATCTGGGTCGTAGCGCAGCAAATGCTTGAACGAAGACCAATAATCCTGATCTTTTTCTTCTTTAAAACCGAGCACATAAGTAGCCATTGAAATAATGTCGTGCGCTCTTAAAAGTTGAATCGCTTGTTGATCTTTCGTTGCGCTGCCAGCTTTTTTAATGAACACCAGTGTTTTTTCATCATAACTTTCAATACCCAACAAAAATCGGATGAAACCGGCTTTTTTATACAAACTGAGAATATCCTTGTCGCGCACGATGTCACCCGCCCTAGTTGAGCCAACTAATAATAACGGCACATCCTCAGCAATTAATGTTTCAAGAAAAGTTCTCCATGCTTTACGCGAACCCGTTGGCAATTCATCGGCAAAGTTAATGAGTTCGACGCCTTGCTCGCGGTGCAACCGCGCCAGTTCCTTGGCAAATTTTATGGGATCGCGATGGCGCCATTGAGTCCAGTAACCACGCTGACCACAATAGGTACAAGGATGAGGACAACCTCGCGAAAACTGCACCACTACGGCTCGTTTACCACCCCAATAGGAATAACGTTTATGATCGATTAACTCCCAGCCTACGCGATAATCATCAAGGTTGAGGATCATTTGAGCGGGCGGCGTGTGCAAAATTTGCCCGTTGCTCCGATAGGCAAGGCCGTCAACCGTTCCCAAGGAATGGCCGCGAGCCAATGCCTGCATCAGAAGCAACGTGGTCCTTTCACCTTCTCCACGGACGATAATGTCGATTTCGGGACATTCGCGTAGTACTTCATCCCAATGGTAAGTAGGATGAACACCACCGTACGCAATAACGATGTTAACTAGGGATTGCTTAATGGCTTGGCACAGTTCAACCACTGTGGAATGGGCAGAACTTGAGCCAGAATGACCAATCATTACCACATCCGGTAATACATCGCGGACACCTTGCACACTTTCGTACAGAGTCATTGGCCCGAACTCTGCATCAATCAGACTGACAGAAAAACCATTATCGAGCAAAGGCCCTCCCACACTTAACAAGCCTAATGGCGGCAGGTGTTCGCGGGGAATTCTGCTCCCAATCGCGGTATGTGGGGGATTAAGCAACGTGATTTTCACTTAAGCCTCGGATTGATTGAAAAAGGCTAACAAATAAGCTAACCGGGTGTGGTACGGAAAGCTGAAAAACAAAATCTAAGTATAACCGCGCTCCGGTTGAGCGTTTGGTTAGAGTCCATTAATGCACAACTTTATCTGCAAGTACAGCCCGCGTAGATCCGATTAGCGATAGCATAATTGGAGGAATGTTGGTTTCGAAATGTGTGATTACGCAAGCTAATCGCACCTACATTTCGAAGGACAGCTTATTAACCCTTTCTTGTCATTGCAAATTAATTCATATTGGTCGCGGTAGGAATACCGGTTACCCGGCACCCCCCGCACAGATCCCAGCGTGCGCTGCTAACGCACTGGGCTCCTCCCTCGAGTACGAACGTCGAAGCGGTAACAAGGATGGGGATGTAATAATCTAACCCTGGGGAAGAAGCGCGAGGTAATGCGCATGAACCGATCTCAAGTCATAAAATCCTTCTGGCTGCGTCTTCTAATACGGCGCAGCCAAAGGCGGCGCACTTCGTTGAAGAATAGCCAGATACTGGAATCATTGCCTGAAACGGAAAAATAGTTCAAATGTCCTTGCAGAACTTTTTGAATCCACTCGCCAGTTTTCGGCACCGGATCATGCCAGCGTTTTCGCAGCTCACTTTTGATCGCGTGCAACGTTGCCCGCATGCGCTTCTTGATGGTTTGACGTCCGATCACAAACGCGCCGTTTTTCCGGGACTGCGTGCAGAAATGCGTGAAGCCCAGAAAGTCGAAAGTCTCCGGCTTTCCCTCGCCCAGTCGCTTCCTGTCGCTTATCGCATGCCGTCCAAAGCGGATCAGCTGTGTTTTGTCCGGGTGTAACGTCAAACCAAACGCTTGCAAACGTTCTTGCATGTCTTGCAAAAAGCGTTTTGCCTCCTGCTCGTATTCAAAACCGAGCACAGTATCATCCGCATAACGGATAATCATCATGTCACCCTGGGCCTTTTGGCGTCGCCATTGATGGCTCCATAGATCGAACACATAGTGCAGGTAGATATTTGCCAAGATCGGCGAAACTACTGCCCCTTGCGGAGCCCCCTGAACACTAACCTCCCTATGGGAGCCATTCATGACGCCGATGGTTAACCATTTGGCGATGAGACGCAGCAAACGTTTATCCCCGATTCGGTGTTGAAGAAATCGCATCAGCCAGTCATGGTTCATGGCATCAAAGAACTTCTGGATATCCGCGTCCAACACCCAGTTCACCTTCTTTCTATAAATCCCGGCACTGAGCGCATCCAACGCATCATGTTGGCCGCGCCCCGGTCGAAATCCATACGAAAACCCCATGAAACTCTCTTCATAGATGGCTTCCAGCACATAAACCACGGCCTGTTGGACAATTTTGTCTTCCAGACACAAGATACTCAACGGTCGTTCCGTACCGTCCGCTTTCGGGATCATCGTCCGTCGTGCTGGGCGGGCTCGATAGCTGCCTTGGTGTATCCGGGCATGTAATGCCGTCAGCTTCTCAATGAGATTGTCGCCATAGGTGCGCCACGTCACGCCATCGAGACCGGGCGCAGAGTTTCGCTTTAACGCAAAATAACTCTGCTCCAGAAGCTCAATGGTAATGTGATGCAGTAAGGCGGTGAACTGTACATCCTGCTTTTGTCGCGCCGCTTGGCGCACACCTGCCAATCCATTCGACGCAGTGCCCCGGCTCTGAGTCCGGACTGCGGTTGCCTGACCGGTGTTCCTCTTGGGCAAAGCCCTTCCCTCCACAACCTCCGCCAAGGGCAAGCCCTCGTTGTTCGGTTGCTTCACAGGTACTACGGCTTTGTCCGACTTCTCATCTGCGTGCATATTTATTGTTCAGTTTCTACCTTAATAAACCGGCTCGACATGCCTATCGAGCACAGATGAGACCTCCCAGGTTCCGTACAAAGGACTTCTCCACATGCTTGGGGTCTACGACTGCGCGAGGTTTGGATACATGCTGGCCAATACGCATGAACCAATATTGCCTTCTCCTCAGCAGCACGGAATCAGCACCTCGAAGTTCGACCCATTTCGCAGCTCAATACCCAGCCTGTAGTCTCCCCTGTGAACGCTTCACGTTTACCCTCACGAGTACCCGCGCATCACTCGGGGCCGAGACGGTTGGCTAGACCTTATCTCGTGGAGGACTTTCACCTCCTATCCTTTGCCAGCTTATCCTGGCGCACGCAGCTAAGGGTCGAGACCGATATTACACACGCACTCCTCTACCAGCAAGACATCGCCAACTTGGGCCGCCGGAATAAACCTCAGGTCTTTGACCGGGCCTTGCCATTGGATATATTCGATGTAGGCAAACCACGGCTGCGTATAGTCGTCTTCGACCAGCCGTTTAGCAATCGGTCTAAATCTCGTCTCTTCCACCGCAGTGAAGACAACAATTCGCGGAAACCAGTCTTTTACCCTGCGTTAAAAAATGTCTGAGTCCGGGCTGGGGAATTTGGCTGTAAGCGGTCGAGATCAGCGTGCCTTCCAGGTCTAGGGCTAAAATGGTCGGTCGTACGATAGGCATGGGCATCCACAGTTGCGGCGAATCAGCGCTAAAAGCCGGTGCGGCCCATTTATCGAGCTCCAGGGTTGACGGTTGCGCTTATTTTCCCAGCAACCAGGCTTTTTTCCGGCTCGTTTTCCAAAATAACCAGAAGATTTTAGCGCCTGACTGAAAGGTTGCTGTTCCGAGCGATATCGTTCGCGCAAAAAGCGGCAACGATTTGATCGTTGAACCGAATTATTGAAGAAATTTTGTCGAGCGGCGGCGTAAAAGGCCGTTTCGATAAATTGCTCGGTAGTTGCGGCTCGGCGCTAAAACGCCGGCGAAAATAAGGCCGGCGATTCAGTTCCGAGCAGCAATGATGCGGAAATTTTCTTGGGATTGCTTGCAAATCGCCGGGTTTCCCGACTATTTCAAGCCGTATACCTTCAACTGACTGCAAACCGGTAATTGATTGTCCGGCGCGGTGCAGTCTGAGGTACCGACCCGATAAATCATCACATACACCCGGCCATTCGCCACCACCGGCGGAATCATCCGCGACATCTTACCCAAGCCGCCGTTATTGTCGTCACCGGTGCGAAATAAGCGTTTCAACTTGTTACCCGGCTCTATCGTGGTCGCGTCGTACGCTATCAGCTGACCTTCGGCAAATTCCTTATTGGCGTCGCCGAATTTCGAAAATACCGCCCAGACGATAGCCGAATCAAAATCGATGGCGGGTGCAAAATTAGTGCTTGCGGAGGGCTTGCCGGAGACCATCAACAGACCGCCGGGCATGCCGCCGGGCGATTCGACGCCCACCGAGGCCAGGTCCTCAGCTTCGGCGCGGAAGCTTGGTAAATTACCGTCCACGGTGGAAAAATTATAGGTTTTCAAACGCGAGTTTTCACCCCAGACATAGACGATGCCTCCGCTCTGATCGCGCTGCGCCAAGGCCAGCGAGTGGATGTGATGCATTTTGTTGTTTTCCGGGTCGCCGCATGGCACGAACCAGCCGTGATCACTATGCCCGGATGCCGGGCACGGTAGGCTACGATTCAGATGCTGGGCCCGGTCCCAGTTTTCCTGAACGCCGCCCGCAAAGTAGGTTGCCACTAATGGCGGTTTGGACATCAATTGATTAAAGCGGTCGTTCCGGCCCAAATTAAGTTTATCCAAGGAGTAAATGATGCCGTCCTTGGTGCCCTGCAATAGCAGCCTTGAACCCGGTACTAGCATCGGCCCGGCCGCGCCGAAATCCCAGTCGGCGCCAGCAGCATGGGCTTCTGCCCTGCCGCAAGAAACTTCAGAGTTATTGTCGCCCCAGAGACACTTATCAGCGGGAACGCGCTCATCCAAAAACGCTTTGTAAAAATCCACCTTTTCCAACTCAGGCCGAGAGCCGCCGACACTAGGTTTAAAACGGAGTTTGATCATGCTCTCGGCTAGATCGACATCGCCGTTATTTGAAGTGCCGTTGGATGTTGCGACATAAATCATGTCGTCTTCAGTGACGGGCGCACCGCCGGCATGCCAGATGCCGGCGCCCCAGGAGTTGAATGAGGTGGCGCAAAATATCGCCGCTTGTTTGGAAAATCCGGCTTGGCCGAGCAAGGCCCTGGTGTCGTAAGCCACCACGAAACCATGCGGGTTTTTCCGGCCGCCCATCAGCGATTCGCCGTTGGCGGCAAATGCCATGACCAAGCCATTGTTAGCCGTCAACGCCAGTCCGGCGCGCAGTTTGGGATAAACGTATTGCTTGGTTTGATTGTTTTGCCGATACGTAGCGCCGGCGTCGTTAAACCAGCAGCCGTTGCCTTCCTGCGACTTACCGAAGATACGCACCGGTTTACTTTTTTGACTGCCGTTTAGCGGATTTAAGGCATACACCCAGTAATCGCGGAACCGGTTGTCGTTGTTCTTCTTTTGCCAGGAAGCGACAAACAGTGTGTTGCTGGCAGGATCGACAATCGGCGTGGCGGAAATACCCCAGGTGGGCGTGTGCTTCCACATGTCCATGTCTTGCGAGCTGATCTCGGGGCCGAGTTTAACTTTATAGACTGTGTCGTTGGTGCGGGCGTTGATGCCGATCACTTCGTTTTTCATGGTGGTGACAATCACCAAATCGTCGGCACCGGCACCATTTTCGATTACCAAGGGCTGGGTTTCGACTTTGGCATTGAAATCGTAAGTACGCAGCAGGCCGAATTGCTCGGAATTCACGTTAGCTTTATTAAGTGTGAATTCTTGATTGTTGGCCGCGGTACGAAAATTATTGCCTGCGCGTTGCGTCACGCTAACCGCCAGCGCGGTATTAATCCAAAAAACCGTACAGATAAAACCCAATTGCAGCAATTTCATGGCTCGCTCTCCCCAGTTGAATGTCAACTGAGCCTAGAGCCAGCACAAGGATATTGTCAAGCCCTTTATAAATAAGGTATTTAACGGTTTTGGCTTGATGATTTACTGTTCCTCAAGCAATTAACTCACCGCCCGCTTGGGGGATGAATGACTAACGTAGGGTTTTGCTAAGTGACTAACCGGCGCTCTCAGCCAAAACCTGCCCAGTAGCTGTTACGCGCCTAGGCAAGTTTTTGTAGTAATCTAGTTTCAACGCGTAAATCCCGATTATGGCGAGGTGAGAATGTCATGGATATAAAGCTGCCTTTAGATGCCAAACTGGTCATGGCTTTGAGCAAATCGAGCGCTTCGATTTCAGAGCTAAAACTGAATCAAGTGCTGGACGCCAAAATCATCACCAATCAAGTCATGCTGAATACCTTGACGGTCAGCGTTGCCGATAAAACCATGACTTTGCAGAGCCAACAGGCATTGGCTTTGCAACCCGGCCAGACCTTGCAGTTGCAAGTGGTGAAACTTTTACCGACCCCTGAGCTAAAAATTATCGCTCCGCCACTATCGCAAGCGCCGAATACGTCTAGCTTAGCGGCGCCCGAAGCACAACTATTTAAATTACTGCCCTCCCCGACCACTCCAGCGACTGCAACACCACCTCTACTCAGCAATCCGCTGGCGACATTAAACCCCGGTGACCATGTACAGGCGCAGATTTTGAATATCGGCAAACATACGCTAACGGTGCAACTGACGCCAACGCAGAGTGATGCCAAGCAAACCCAAAGCACAGCGTTGCCTGGCGGCGAAAACCGAGTAGTGCTGGATAACAAACAGTTGCAATGGACCGATCCGCTGGCCAAATCCGCGCTAACCGTCGGCAGTCGCGTTGATTTGCAAATGCTGAAGAGTGGCGAGACCCCAGTACTTAGCGCGTCTTTGCCTACGCCTTCTATTGACGAACACATCGCGACGGTGTTTAAACAGTTACTGCCCATTCAAGTGCCGTCACAGCAATTGCTGGAGCATCTGGCGCCTTTGATACAGCCTGCCGAAAGCGATAAAACCGTAGGCGAATTACTCAAGCAACTGGCCCGCGAAATATTGCAGCATGTTCCGGACAAAACAAAGTTGTTCGAACCGGCCACCCTCAAGCAAGCCATCGCCCAGTCCGGTTTGTTTATGGAGCGCAATTTAGTCGACGCGGAGGCAAATCCGCAATCGCAAATGTTGCAAGACGACTTTAAATTAAAACTGAGCAAGCTGATTGCACAGCTAGGCTTGGAACTGGCGGTGCCTAAGGACGACAGTTCGGCTCAACAAACTGCAAGCGAATTACTGAAAGAAACCTTGCAAAAAGCCCAGGGCAATCTGGCCAAATTGACCTTGGATCAACTCAATTCGTTGCCCAGGGACGATTCGCCCAAACAGGTCTGGATATTGGAGTTACCGTTCTTTAATAAAGCCGAACCGGAAACGCTGCAACTGATGGTGGAACAAGACAAACAAGCCAACAGCGAGAACGGCCAAAAGAACTGGGTAGTGAGCATTACCATTACCCCTCCCGAACTTGCTACAATACATTGCAAGGTCTCCTGTTACGACGGCACTATTAATACCCGTTTCTGGAGCGAGTCCACCAGCACCGTGGATAAAATTAATGCACGTCTGGACTATTTAAGACAACAGTTCGAACAAAAAGGATTAAAACCCGGATTTATGGATGTTCAACAAGGGAAACCCTCGCAAACCAATCCGCAAACGCTCCCGCCGCAAAGTCTATTGAGCGAAAAAGTCTGATACCGGGACGGAATACAGCAATTGGATACACAAATCTGCCGCGAACAGGCTAACAATTTAACCACAACAATTTATTCGCCCAACCAGGGATTACGCTGCCGTGGTTGCCGAAACAACTTCTTACGCTAGCCGACGCTATGGAGAATTAACGCATGTCCCACCAAGTTACCCTGACCCAGTTCATCATCGAGCAGCAACGCGGGTTACCGGACGCTTCCGGTACGTTCACGCTGCTGCTGAATAACATCGTGACTGCGTGCAAACAGATCTCTCACCGGGTCAATTGCGGCGCCCTGATTGGGGTGTTGGGCAGTGCGGAATCGGAAAACGTGCAGGGCGAAGTACAAAAAAAGTTGGATATTATTACCAACGACATCATGGTCAAAGCTTTGGACTGGAGTGGTTCGCTGGGCGGTATGGCATCGGAGGAAATCAACGACCCGATCAAAATCCCAAAACAATATCCAAAGGGCAAATATCTGGTGTTGTTTGATCCACTGGATGGCTCGTCTAATATCGATATTAATCTGACTGTGGGTACGATTTTTTCGATTCTGCGCTGCCGGGAAGGCGTCGAACCGGAAACCGAGGATTTTTTGCGCAAAGGCACCGAGCAAGTCTGCGCCGGTTTTGTGTTGTATGGCCCATCCACCATGTTGGTGCTAACCACAGGCAACGGGGTGAATGCTTTTACGCTGGATCAGGATATCGGCGAGTTCATTCTGACCCATTGCAATATGAAAATTCCCGAGGAAAGCAGCGAGTTTGCCATCAACATGTCCAACCAACGTTTCTGGGAGCCGCCGGTGAAGCGTTATATTGACGAATGCGTCGCGGGTGTGGACGGGCCGCGCGGCAAAGATTTCAATATGCGTTGGGTGGCTTCGCTGGTGGCTGAAGTCTATCGCATCCTCACGCGCGGCGGCGTATTCCTGTATCCGCACGATTTACGCGATCCGTCCAAGCCTGGCAAACTACGGCTGATGTATGAAGCCAACCCGATGGCATTCATTATCGAACAAGCCGGTGGACTATGTTCGACCGGCCGTGAACGGATTTTGGACTTGAAACCCAGCAGTATTCATCAACGGGTTCCATTGATTTTGGGTTCCAAATCCGAAGTAGAACGCATAGTTGCTTATCACCAGCAGGATTAACCAACAAACCGTCGCAAACTCGCCGTTTCCTGACGAAGCGGCAAACTATCAAGCCCAAAACTATGCTTTCATCGAAACCCCAAGCCACTGAGCCGCTTAAAAATCAAGTCAGTTGCGTTAATTGCAGTCTGGATAATATTTGTTTACCGCGCGGCCTGTCGCAAGCCGAAATCAATAACATCAGCCAAGTCGTCAAGGCCCGCAAAACTTTGCAGCGCGGCGATTTTATCTACCGCGAAGGCGATAATTTCCGCGGCATTCTGGCGATAAAGTCCGGTAGCGCTAAGCTGGTGGCTAACGATAGCCATGGCAACGAGCACATATTGAATATTCTGTTGCCCGGCGAATTACTGGGCTTCGACGGTCTTTCCGCCGAAAAGCACGGCTGCGCGGCTATTGCTTTGGAAACCATGAGTTTCTGCATCCTGCCGGCTGACAATATGGAAGACTTGTTCAAGAATATGCCCAGCCTGACGCGCGAATTGTTTCGGCATACCGGCGAGAAAATGCTGGAGGATAAAAACCAGCTGGTATTGAGCAAACGGCCGGCCGAAGAGCGCTTGGCTTACTTTTTGATCAGCTTATCCGAAAGGTTGAAACGGCGCGGATTTTCGTCGTCGGAATTCAAGCTGTCGCTAACCCGCCAGGAAATCGGCAATCATTTGGGTCTGGCTTTGGAAACGGTGAGCAGGCTGCTGAAAAAATTTCAGGACGACAATTTAATTGTGGTGCAAAACCGCTTTATTGCGATCAAAGATCTTGCCGCCTTGCGCAATATGTTAGTACCGTTGGAATAAGCTACTAATTTTTAATACCGATACCTTTATGCAACAGCAACAAGCTTAGTGCGGTTAAAAACACGATAAAGCCGCCCGTCATCGCGAAAGCCAGTTCAATCTCTACATCACTGACCCCGATCATGCCGTAACGAAAGGCGTTGATCATATATAAAATCGGATTGGCTTGGGCGATTTTTTGCCAGATTCCCGGCAACATCGCTACCGAATAGAACACGCCGCCCAGATAACTCAAGGGCGTCAAGACAAAGTTCGGAATGATGGAAATATCATCAAAGCTATCGGCAAACACCGCGTTGATGAAACCGGCCAGTGCGAACAAGGTCGCCGTCAGTACAAACACTGCGGCGGCAATGTCCCAATGCAGAATTGTGGTGTGGGTAAACATCATCGAAATACCCGCGACCACCACGCCGACCAACACCCCGCGCGCGATGCCACCGCAGACGTAACCGGCCAAAATCACATAATTCGGCACCGGCGCCACCAAAAGCTCTTCGATATGGCGCTGGAATTTGGTGGAATAAAACGAGGACACCACATTGGAGTACGAATGGCTGATCACCGACATCAGAATAATGCCGGGCACAATGTAGTCCATATAGCTGACGCCATGTACCAAGCCTATGCGGTCACCGATCAACTTGCCGAAGATAAGGAAATACAGCGCCGTGGTAATGGCCGGTGGCAATAGCGTTTGCGGCCAAATCCGGGTGAAACGGCGGATTTCTTTGAATAAAATCGTAAAAAAAGCGACCGAGTAGTTCATTGCACCAAATCCAAAAATAATTGTTCCAGACGATTAGACTTGTTGCGCAGGCTCAGGACCTCGATATGTTGCTCAGATAGGGCCTGAAATAAACGGTTTAGACCGTGGCTTTTCGGCACCGCCACATCCAATACGGTATCGGCGCTCAACACAATTTCACAGCCATCGATTGCCGGTGCTTGAGTTAATGGGCGAGATATATCCAATACAAAATGATCGGTATGCAAGCGGCTCAACAAACTGCTCATCGCCGATTTCTCGATGATTTGTCCGTTATTGATGATGGCGATATTCCGGCATAGGCTTTCGGCTTCTTCCAGATAATGGGTGGTCAAAATGATGGTGGTGCCTTGTTTGTTGACGTCCTGCATCATCTCCCACATCGAGCGGCGGATTTCGATGTCTACGCCGGCGGTGGGTTCGTCCAATATTAACAAGCGCGGCGAATGCACCATTGCTCTGGCTATCATCAACCGCCGCTTCATGCCGCCGGACAAGCGTCGAGAAACCACATCGCGCTTATCCCACAGCTCCATTTGCCGCAAGCATTGTTCGGTGCGCTGCAAGGCTTGCTTGCGCGGAATGCCGTAATAACCGGCCTGGTTCATCACCACGCTCATGCTGGTTTCGAATTGATTGAAGTTCACTTCCTGCGGTACCACGCCAATGCAGGTTTTGGCGGCGACATTGTCTTTATCCAAGTCGTGACCGAAGATGCTGACCGATCCGCTGGATTTGTTGACCAGCGAACTGATGATGCCGATCAAGGTCGATTTGCCGGCGCCATTGGGACCCAACAACGCGAAAAAGTCGCCGCGCTGGACATCGAGATCCACGCCTTTCAAGGCTACAAAGCC
>Ga0123398_1097444_pt1 | contig 12408 bp, 11 predicted proteins | sample T5LHNO3metaT_FD_89926 | JGI IMG/M metagenome (GOLD analysis project Ga0123398, IMG submission 89926) | Methane-oxidizing artificial microbial communities from Washington, USA to study methane cycling - T5-LHNO3 metaT (Metagenome... | ecosystem: Engineered > Modeled > Simulated communities...
CCCTTTTTTTGTCCGCGCTTCTAGCCGATGAGGTGGAAGAAGGACCCGGAGACGCCGCCTTGCCGCAGCCCTGCGGGCGCATCGCCGTCGCTATAGGCGTCCCGGGCGAGGACGAAAGGCTCGCCGGATTCCTTCAGGATCGAGGCGTAATGAAATTCATGACCGCGAAACGCATGGCCCCTGGCGCCCAACGGATGGTCGGCGGCGAGCGTCGCGCGGCGATAGCCGAGATGCAGCTTGCGATCTAAGAAACTCGTCTCGAGATTGAGCAAGCCCGCCATTTCTTGCGCCTCGCCTTTCGCGTCGATGAGGACGCGGCCAAGCGCCATATAGCCCCCGCATTCGCCGTGAACAGGCCGCTTCCGCGCGAACCGGCGAAGGCCGTTCATGAATGGGCGCGATTGCGCCAGACGTCCGGCATGAAGCTCCGGATAGCCGCCGGGCAGCCAGCACAGGTCGCAATTCTCGGGCGGGGCTTCCGCCGCGAGAGGGGAGAAGAAGATGATCTCGGCGCCGGCCGCACGCCAGGCGCGCGCGAGATGCGGGTAGAAAAACGAGAACGCCTCGTCCCGGGCGACGGCGATCCGTTGCGCCGGGGGCCGGAGCTTGGCGCCCTCCTCTCCTGTCACCGAGGGCGGCGCCGCGCCGGCCGCGGCGACGATCGCCGTAACGTCGACATGCGCCTCGATGAAATCGGCGAGGGCCTCCAGGCGGGCGTCGAGGTCCGAGGTCTCTCCCGCCTGCACGAGACCGAGATGGCGCTCCGGCAGCTTGACGCTTTCGTCGCGCGGCAGCGCGCCGAAAAGCCGAAGGCCGAGAAGGTCGAGCTCGGACGCCACGAGGCGAAGATGCCGCTCGCTGCCGACCCGGTTCAGGGCCACGCCCGCGATTGTCAGACGCGGGTCATGGGTCGCGAGCCCGCGAAGCACGGCCGCGCCGGTCTGCGCCTGGCCGGAGACGTCATGCGCCAGCAGGACTGGCCAGCCGAGGAGCGCGGCGATATCGGCGCTGGCGCCGGAACCCGCGCCGCCGCCCGGCGCGCCGTCGAAAAGGCCCATGGCTCCTTCCGCGATGATGATGTCGGCCCCTTCGCTGGCGCTGGCGGCGAGATGGGCGATCAGCGCGGGCGACATTGCCCAGGAGTCGAGATTGAGGCTCTCACGTCCGGTTGCGGCGGCGTGGAAGGCGGGGTCGATATAATCCGGGCCGCATTTCACGGCGCTCACTCGTAGGCCGCGCCGCGTCATCGCCCGCATCAAGCCCAGCGCGAGAGTCGTCTTGCCAGAGCCCGAGCGCGCGGCGCCAATCAGCAGCCCCGGCGTCGTCATGAGCCGCCTCGCGGACGGAAGCGCCGGTCGTAGCCTGCGTCGTAAAGCGCGCTTTCGCGGAAGTCCTCGGCCGCGAGCGAGGGGCCGACGAGGATCAGCGCGGTGCGCTCCATGGGCGTCTCGGCGGCGCGCGCCTCGATGTCCGAGAGGGAGCCGCGCACCACGCGCTCGTCCGGCCAGGAGGCGCGATAGACGAGCGCGACGGGGCAATCGGCGCCGTAGAAGGGCGTCAGCTCCGCGACGATCTGCGCCAGAACGTGAATGGAGAGATGAATGGCGAGCGTCGCGCCGGATCGCGCGAAGGTCGCGAGCTTCTCGCCCTCGGGCATGGCCGAGGCGCGGCCCGAGGTGCGGGTCAGAACGAGCGATTGCGCGACCTCGGGCAAGGTGAGCTCGCGTCCGAGCGCGCTCGCGGCGGCCGCGAAAGCCGGCACGCCTGGCGTCATCGTATAGGGAACGCCGAGCGCGCGCAGGCGGCGCGTCTGCTCGCCGACGGCGCTCCAGATCGAGAGGTCGCCGGAATGCAGCCGAGCGACGTCGCGGCCCGCTTCATGTGCGGCCTTCATTTCGGCAATGATGTCGTCGAGCGACAATGGCGCCGTGTCGACGATGCGCGCGCCCTCGGGACAATGCGCCAGAACGCCGGCGGGCACGAGCGAGCCCGCATAAAGACACACAGGACAGCGCGCGATGAGATCGCGGCCGCGAATGGTCAGGAGATCGGCGGCGCCCGGTCCGGCGCCGATGAAATGAATGGTCATTCTGCTTCCTCGGCGCTGACGGCCAGCGCGCAGGCGGCGTAAGGCGTCGCAATGCGCGGCGCCAATAATCGGCTTCCCGGTCCCGCGCCGACAAGCGCGGCCGCCTCCGCTACGCTGCCGACGCCGAACATGGCCTGCACGCGGGGCGAATGGGTGGGCGCCGCGCCCTTGCGGGCCTTCAGCGCCTCGAGCGGCAGAAAGACGAGGCCGACGCCCAGAATCTTCGCCGCCTCGAGCAGGCCCGGTTCGTCCGCCTTGCTCTCCAGCGTGCAGAGCGTCACGCGCGACAGCGGCGCGCCGTGCCGCGCGGCGACCGCGCGCACGAGATCGACGATCGCCTCCGCCGCGACGCCGCGCCGCGCGCCAATTCCCGCCGCATATCTCACGGCTTCGTCGCGCGCCATTGCAGCACCCCCATGCCGGGATCGAGCGCATGAAAACGCCCCACGGGCCGCGCGCGCGCGACCTGTAAATGCGTGAGATCGCCGCCTTTGTCGTCGAAGGCTTGCGCGAGCAGCATTTGTGTTTCGAGCGTCACCGCGTTGACGACGATCCTCCCCTGCGCGGGAAGCGCATTCCAGGCGGCTTCGAGCGTTTCCGAATACGCGCCGCCGCCGATGAAGATCGCATCGGGCCGATGCAGATCGTTAAGCGCAGGCGGCGCGGCGCCGACGACGATTTCGACGTCGGGAACGCCGAGCGCGAGCGCGTTGCGCGCGATGCGGGCCGCGCGCGCGGCGTCGCGCTCGATGGCGATCGCGCGATTGGCGGGATGGCTCAACATCCATTCGATCGAGATGGAGCCCGCGCCCGCGCCGATGTCCCACAGCGTCTCGCCCTTGCGCGGCGCCAGCGCGGAAAGCGTCATGGCGCGGATTTCCCGCTTGGTGAGTTGGCCGTCATTCTCGAACCAGTCGTCCGGAAGGCCCGGCGTCAGAGGGATGATGCGGGCGCCGGGCGCCGCGTCCACCTCGATCGCGACGGCGTTGAGCGCGGCGACCTCTTCGAGATCGAATGCGTCAGCGCGCGTCTCGCGCACATATTCGCGCGGTCCGCCGAGACGTTCGAGCACGACGAGGCGAGAGGCGCCCATGCCCTGCGCCGCGAGACGCCGGGCGATGCGCGCCGGCGTCGTTTCATCCCACGACAGAGCGATGATGCGCGCGCGCGGTTGCAGATGGGGCGTGATCCGCTCGAAGGCGCGGCCATGCAGCGAGATCAGCGCGCAATCCTGCTGGCTCCAGCCGAGACGCGCGGCCGCGAGCGAGAAGGCGGAAGGCGCCGGGAAGCAGAATATCTCCTCGCGCGCGACATGCCGCGAGATGAGATCGCCGACGCCATAGAAAAACGGATCGCCGGACGCGAGCACGACCGTCGGCCGTCCGCGTTGCGCGAGGATGCGCGGCAGCGCGTCCGTGATCGGCGATGGCCATTGCAGGCGCTCGGCTTCGCCTGTTTCGACGAGCGCGAGATGGCGCGCGCCGCCGACGATCAGCGTCGCTTGCGCGATGAGCGCGCGCGCGGCCGGCGAAAGCGACTCCGCGCCGTCTTCGCCAATGCCGATGATGGAAAGCCATTTTTCCATCACACGGCCTTTCGCGACGTATAGACCCAGTCGCGCGCGCCTTCCCGCGCGATGCGCCGCGTGCCGCTCGCGCCGACAATGACGAGCGTCGACATGTCGATCGCGCCCGGATCGACGGCGTCGAGCTGCGTGAGGATGATCTCCTCCTTCTCGCGGCCCACCGATTTCGCGAGGCCGACGAAAGTCTCGCCCGGCAGGAAGCGCCGCAACAACGCGAAGGCGTCGGCGATGCGCGTCGGCCGCGCGCGCGAGGCGGGATTGTAAAGCGCGATGACGAAATCGCCTTTCGCCGCATGTTCGAGACGCTTCTCGATCGCCTCCCACGGCTTGAGATTGTCGGAGAGCGAAATGGCGCAGAAATCATGGCCGAGCGGCGCGCCGAGGCGCGCGGCGGCGGCCTGCATGGCGGAGACGCCGGGGATCACGCGAATGTCGAGGTCGCGCCATTCGCGCGGCCCCTGGTCGACGGCCTCCAGCACGGCGGCCGCCATGGCGAAGACGCCCGGATCGCCGCCCGAAACGACGGCGACGATACGGCCCCGCGTCGCGCGCGTCAGCGCCTCGCGCGCGCGGTCGATCTCGACGCGATTGTCGCTCGCGAGTCTGGTCTGGCCCTCGCGCAGAGGCGCGCGCGCGACATAGGGCGCGTAGCCGATAATGTCCTGCGCCTGCGCGAGCGCGTCCCGCGCCTCGAAAGTGAGCCAGCGCTCGTCCGCCGGGCCGAGACCGACAATGTAAAGAATCCCGCTCACGGACGGCGCCCCTGTCCCGGCACCAGCGCCATCGAGAAATAGGGCGCGTCGTCGTCGCGCTTCAGCGCGAGCGGCATGATTTTCTCGCCCGCCATCGTGCCGCGCTCGACGTAAATCGCGCGCGAGATCACGCCCGCCCGTTCCATGGCGCGGCGGAGTTTCGGGAAATTGCCGCCGAGCTTCATCACGACGGCGGCGTCGGTCGCCTTCAGGCGCGCGGTCAGCGCGTCTTCGTCGAGCGTCGCGGGCAGCACGGTCAGCACGTCGTCGCCCCAGGTCATCGGCTGGCGCGCCGCCGCGAAGCAGCCGGACATGCCGGAGACGCCCGCGCAGATGTCGACGCGGAAGCGTCCGTCGAGCCGCGCGAACATATGCATGAAGGAGCCGTAGAGCAGCGGATCGCCCTCGCAGAGCAGCGCGACGTCGCGCCCCTGTTCGAGCGTCGCGCCGAGACGCCGCGCGCTCTCTTCGTAGAAGCGCGCGAGCGCCGCGACATAGTCGGGCTCGTCGAAGGGAATTTCGGTCGTCACCGGATAGAGGAGCGCCATTTCCTCGCAATCGGGCGCGAAATAGCGCTCGGCGATGGTGCGCGCATTGCTGGGCCGTCCGGGCTTGCCGAAATAGGCGACGATCCTCGCCTCGCCAATGAGGCGCGCGGCCTTCACCGTGACGAGTTCCGGATCGCCGGGGCCGAGCCCGACGCCGATCAGCGTCCCGAGCGTCGCGGCGCCGTCTCGCGTTTTTTCGGCGCGCGCGTTCATTCCCTTTCGCTCGCAAGCGCGTTGATCGCCGCGGCGGCCATGGCGCTGCCGCCCTTGCGGCCTTTCACGATCGCGTAAGGAACGCGGTCGTCGGCGGCGAGCGCCGCTTTCGATTCCGCCGCGCCGACGAAGCCGACCGGCATGCCGATGACGGCCGCCGGGCGCGCGGCTCCCTCCTCTAGCATTTCCAGCAGACGGAAAAGCGCCGTCGGCGCATTGCCGATCGCGACGACGGCGCCGTCGAGGCGATTGCGCCACAGCTCCATGGCGGCGGCGCTGCGCGTATTGCCGAGCTCCGCCGCGAGCGCCGCCACATTGGGCTCGGCGAGCGTGCAGACGACCGCGTTGTTCGCCGGCAGGCGCGCGCGCGTCACGCCATGCGCGACCATATTGGCGTCGCAGAGAATGGGCGCGCCCCCGCGCAGCGCGGCCTTCGCCTCCGCGACGAAGGTGGGCGAGAATTCGATGTCGTCCGCAAGCTCCACCATGCCGCAGGCGTGGATCATGCGCACCGCGACTTTCTCTTCCTCGGGCGTGAAGCGCGAAAGATTGGCCTCGGCGCGAATGATCGCGAAAGAACGCGCATAGATCGCCGCGCCGTCGCGGATGTAATTCAGGGCGTCGGACATTCATGTTCCTCTATGCGCGCCGCCAGCGCGCGCTCGACGGCGTCGATATCGAGACGGCGCAGGACCGGCGCGTCGCCCGCGCTTCCCGTCTCGATAAGATCGAAGCGGCCGTCATTCGCGACGAGCGTCATGGGCGCTTCGCCCGGCCTCGCGCAGCCTTTCGCGCAGCCGGAGACGTGGAGGCCGACGCCGTCAGTCCCTGCAAGCTTTTGCGCCAGCGGCGCGAGCCGCGCAAGGGCCGCGCGCGTTTCGCCTCGGGCCTGCGAACATTCGGGCGCGCCGGGACAGGCGACGACCGCGAGGCGGGGATCGTCGGCCGAGACGATGAGACCGAGCGGGCGAGCGGCGTCGAGCATGCGACGCGCCGCATCGACACTATGCGCGTGGATGAGAAAGAGGCGCCAATGGGTCGGCGCCAGAACGCCGTCGCCATTCTCTTCCGCGAGATCGGCGAGCGCCGCAAGCTCATGCGCGCGCCAGCGGCCGAGCGGCGCGGCGACGCCGACGAGGAAGAAGCCTTCTTTCGCCGTCGCCCCGTAAACGGACCGCGCCGAGGTCGGCGCGCGCCATTTATAGGGCTGCATTTCCAGGCCCGCTTCGCGCAGGAGCGCGTCGAGTCCGAGCGTCGCAACGACATGCCGCATGCGCCGCAGATCGAACGGCCGCTCGGCGCGCAGCGCGACGAAAGCGCGCGCGAGCTTGCGGGCGGTCGCCGCGATTTCCTCCGCCGTCACGATGACGCCGCGATCGGGCGCGCCCGCCACGCAGACCGCGGCGCGCGTCGCGTCAATCGCTTCGATGCGAATGTCGGCTTGCGCGTCGGCGAGCGTGCCGTCGCCGCCCACGTCGATCGAGATCAGGAATTTCGGCGGCAGGTCGCGCAGGGCCGGATCGCTTTCCCGCATATGCGACAGCGCGTCCGCGAGCGCGTCTGCGTCAAAAGCCGCGCGCGCGCCGATTATGCTTCCCGAAAGGACGTCAACGAGCGAGTCATGCATCGGCGAATAGAGTTCGCGCGCCTGTAGGCGGCGGCGCGCCGCGTCGAGCGTCGCCGCGCTCAGGCCGCGAAGCTGCAATTGCGCGCGCTGGGTGAGGTCGACGAGACCATTGCCGCAATCGGCCGCAATGTCGGCGACGGCGCGCAATTGCGCCGCGGTCAGCGCGGGCCGCCGCGATTTGGCGCGGATGAGCAGGCCGTCGCCGCTCTCCATCGGCCGGTGCGCGCTGGGGCACCAGCCCTTGATTTCAAACGCCGGCGGCATGACGTCCTCCGACGCTTGTCAGAATGTCGAACACGCTGTTGCGTTGCGTGCGCCAGAGCTCGCGTCTGAGCGCCTCGTTGAAGACATGCGTGATCGCTTCGAGCGCGCGCGGATTTTCGCGCGCGAGAAAGTCGCGCACTCTGTCGTCGCCGAGCGTCGCGGAGAAAGCGAGGTCGAATTGCGCGTCGCTGACGAGGCCGCTCATCGCCGCGAAAGCGTAGAGATTGTCGATCCCCTCCGCGATCTCCGCGCCGCCGCGATGGCCGTGGCGCATCTGGCCGTCGAGCCAGCGCGGATTGGCGAGCCGCATGCGCAATACGCGCGCTATCTCGTCCTGTAAGGGACGCGCGCGCGGGCGCTCCGGCCGCGTCGCGTCGAGATGCACGAGATCGGCGTCGCCGCCGAGCACCTTGTTGGCCGCGGCGAAGCCGCCCTCGAAATCCGCGAAGGCGGGGCCAGCGAGCGCGTCGACCTCCGCCATGTCCTGCACATGCACATGCGCGTCGGCGCGCGCGACCTGTTCGCTGAAGGCTTCCAAGGCCGGCGCGCTCTCGCCTGCGCGGTCGAGCGCATGGCCGCCGGCTTCGAGAAAAGCGCGGGCGAGATCGTCCCGGCTCGACCATTCGCCGCGCGCGATCCTGTCGGCGACGCCCAGGCCATAGGCGCCCTGCGCCGCGCCGAAGATGCGCGCGAGGTCGCGCGCTTCCTTCAGAGGATTGAATTCCGCATCTTCATCGAACGCCGCCACCGCGCGCACCGCGTCGTCGAAGAGCGCGATGAGGCCGGGGAACATGTCGCGGAACAGGCCCGAGACATGCAGCGTCACGTCGACGCGCGGGAAGTCGAGCTTCGCCTGTGGCAGGATTTCAAAGCCGATGACGCGCGCGCTCGCCGCATCCCAGCGTGGAGCCACGCCGAGCAAGGCGAGCGCCTGCGCAAAATCCTCGCCGCCGGTGCGGATCGTCGCGCTGCCCCAGAGATCGAGCATGACATGGCGCGGATATTCGCCATGCTTCTGCGCATGGCGCGTCATGATCTCATGCGCGGCGCGGCGGCCGATGTCGTAAGCCGTCCGCGTCGGCGCGTGGCGCGGGTCGATGCAGAAAAGATTGCGGCCCGTGGGGATGACGTCGGCGCGGCCGCGCGAGGGCGCGCCAGCGGGGCCGGGCTCGACGAAACGGCCGGCGAGCGCGGCGATCAGCGCGCGGCGCTCGCTTCGCGCGCAGGCGTCGCGCACAGGGTCTTCGTCGGCGCGACCAAAAACATGCAGCCCGTCGCCGATGCGCATTTCCTTCAAATCGCACATCCAGGCGTCGAGGCGCGTCAGCGTCTCGGCGATGTCGGTCTCGCGCGTCACGCTGCATTCGGCGGCGAGTCCGCTGCGTTCGGCTTCGTCGAGAATGGCGCCGGCGATGAGCTTCGCGCGGCGCGGATCGAGCGTGGCGGCGGTCGCATATTCGTCGAGCAGCGTCTCGATCGTCGCGGCGGCGTCGAAAAGCTCGGCGTTGACGAGCGGCGGCGTGAGATGGCCGATCGTTACGGCGCCCGTGCGGCGCTTCGCCTGCGCGGCTTCGCCGGGATCGTTGACGATAAAGGGATAGACGAGCGGCGTCGGGCCGAGCGCGGCTTCGGGCGCGCAAGCCTCCGAGAGCATCACAGACTTGCCCGGCAGCCATTCCAGCGTGCCATGCGCGCCGAGGTGAATCAGCGCGTCGATCTTCCGCGCATGGCGCAGCCAGAGATAGAAGGCGACATAGGCGTGGCGCGGCGGGCGCTGCATGTCGTGATAGGTCTCGTAGCGTTCCGCCCGCGCGCCACGATCGGGCTGCAAAGCGATGACGAGATTGCCGGCGACGATGCAGGAGAAGCGGAAGGCGTCGCCGATGACGGAAGGGTCGTCGCGAGGCGCGCCCCATGTTTCGCTGATGGTTGCGACGAAATCGGCGGGAAGCGCGGCGAGAAGGCGCGCGTATGCGTTGACCGCGAAGTCGACGGCGTAGGCTTGATCCTCCAGCGACCGCAATAAGGAAGATGCGCCGTCATTGCGAGCGCAGCGAAGCAATCCAGGATTACGGGAGGAATTCTGGTTTGCTTCGCCTTCGGCTCGCAATGACGATTGGGAGTCGAGCGAATAGCCTGCTTCGCGCAGCGTCGCGACGATCTCCGCGACGCTCGCTTCCGCGTCGAGGCCAATGGCGTAGCCGCCGCGTCCGCGCCGTGCGGGATAGTCGGAGAGGATCAGCGCAAGGCTTTTCTCCGCGTTCGGCTTGCGGCGCAGCCGCGCCCAATTGGCCGCGAGATCGGCGACGAAGGCGATGCGCGACGCATCCGGCGCATGGCGGGGCTCGTCGAGCTCCGCGGCGCCGCGTTCGGCGGTTTCCTTGAAGGAAATGGCGCGCGTGAAAATGCGGCCGTCGACTTCCGGCAGCACGACATTCATCGCGAGATCGGCGCCATTGGCGCCGCGCGCGGAGTTTTCCCAGGCCTCGCGCGCGCAGGTGGCGAGCGCGACTTGCAGCACGGGCGCGTCGGCGCGGTCGAGCACGGCGCCGGAATCGCGGCGCGCCGAGAAGGCCGTGGCGTTGAGAATGACGTCCGGCGCGAAGGCGTCGAGCGCCCGCGCGACAAAGGATTCGCTCTCCGGCTCCTTCAGGCTCGCGACATAGAGCGCCTCGACCGCGAAGCCGCATTCGCCCAGCGCGTCCGCGAGCGCGTCGATCGGCGCGACGTCGTCGGCGAGATAGAGCGAGCGGTAGAAGATGATCGTTGCGTGCGGCGCATCGGCGGCGCCGGCGCGGCAGGCTTGCGCGTAGCGGCCGGCGTTGGGCGCCGGAACGCTCTCGCGCCATTGCGCGGGGCGTCCGGCGAGCGTCGACGCATAGGCGAGAAACAAGCGTAGATTCTCCGGCCCGCCGTCCTGAAAGAAACGCCAGATGCGATTCAGCGCGTCGGCGCCGAGCGTCGAAGCCTGATCGAGCCGCATATCCGCGACCGTGTCGCCGGACACGATGGCGAGCGCGACATTGCGGGCGCGGGCCAGCGCTTCGAGCTGTTCGACGCCATAAGCCCAGTAGTCCTTGCCGCCGAGCAGGCGCACCACGATGAGCTTTGCGTGGCGCGCCACCGCGTCGAGATAGAGATCGACGGAATAGGGGTGCTTCAGTTGCGCGAGCGGCGCGCAGCGCAGGCTCGGCAAGGTCTCCGCGTTCCTTGCATGCAGGCGCGCGAGCAGACGCAGCTCGGAATCCGAGAAGGACAGAAAGACGATGTCGGCCGGAGTCTGGCCGAGATCCGTCGCCGCGGCGCCGTCGTCGAGACTATGAAGGTCGCGCGGGAGGAGATGCATGGCGCCTCACGGCTGCGCCAGCATGGCGGCGATGGCGTTGCGGTCAAGGCCTTTCTCGCCGATGACGACGAGGCGGCTCGCGCGTTCTTCGCCGGGTTTCCAGGCGCGATCGAAATGATGCTGGATGCGCGCGCCGACGCCCTGCACGAGCAGCCGCATCGGCTTGCCCGAGACCTCCACAAAGCCTTTTACGCGCAACACGTCATGCGCGCGCGCGATTTCGGAGAGCTTCTCAACGAGCGCGGCCGGATCCGTCGCCGCCGGGATGCGCAGGACGAAACTGTCGAAGTCGTCGTGATCGTGATCCGGCTCGGCGTCGTGATGCGACGGGCGATTGTCGAGATCGTCTTCCGCCGCGGCGGCGAGGCCGAGCAGCACGCGCGGATCGACGCGGCCGTCGCGCGCGCGCACCACTTTCACGCTGTCGCGCGCGCCCTCCGAAAGCTGCGCGGCGACTTGCGCTTCCTCCGCCGCGTCGAGCAGGTCCGTCTTGTTGAGAATGACGAGATCGGCGCAGGCGAGCTGATCCTCGAAGACTTCTTCGAGCGGGTTGTCGTGGTCGATCATCTGCGTTCCGGCGCGCTCTTGCGCAATGGCGTCGAGGTCGTCGGCGAAACGGCCCTCGGCCACGGCCTTGCCGTCGATCACCGCGATGACGCCGTCGACCGTCAGCCGCGAGCGGATCGCCGGCCAGTCGAAGGCCTTCACCAGGGGCTTGGGAAGGGCGAGGCCCGAGGTCTCGATGATGATGTGGTCGGGACGCTTTTCATGCGCGAGGAGCGCCTCGATCGCAGGAATGAAATCATCGGCGACGGTGCAGCAGAGGCAGCCATTCGCAAGCTCGACGATATTCTCTTCCGGGCAATTCTCGACGCCGCAGGCGCGCAATATTTCGCCGTCGACGCCGACATCGCCGAATTCGTTGATGACCAGCGCGAGCCGCCTGTCGCGCGCATTCTCCAACACGTGGCGGATGAGCGTCGTCTTGCCGGCGCCGAGAAAGCCGGTGACGATGGTGGCCGGAATTTTCGCCGCGCTCATGCCGCCTCCGTTTCATCGCCGGTTATGAGGCGCCATGCGACGCCCGCAAAGACGCCGGCAAGCGCCCAGCACAAGGCCTGCACGGTGAGCGAGGCGGCCGCGAAACGCGCGGCGAGCTCCGCCGGGACCGTGCTCTCGGGCGTGGCCGGCGTCGGCCAGAAGAAATGCGGGGCGATGATCAGCGCAAGGCCGACGGCCTTGGCCCCGATAGGCTCGAACCGCAGCAATGCGAAGAGTCCGGCGCCGGTCGAGGCGGCCGTGGCGAGCCACCAGATCTGCCGGCCCGCGAGATCGGTTTCGGCGGCGCCGGGAAGCTGCGGCGCGAGGCCGAGGCTCGTGGCGAGGCCGGTCGCGGCGAAGGCGCAGGCGCCCCAGAGCGCCGCGCGGCGCGGGCCGATGGCGTCGCCCGAGAAAAGCATGCCGGCGAGCAGGATCAGCGCATAGCCGGTTGAGACGGCGACGGTCGCGAGCGTCGTCGCGGCCGTGCGGCGCAGGCCCTCAAAGGCCGGCTCCGCATGTTCGGCGGCGGCCTCATGGGCGTGCTGCGCCGCCTCATAGACCTCGGCGGCGAGAATGAGGGGAGTCGTGGCGACGTGCTGCAGGGCCGCGACGGCGAGGCCCGCAACAATGCCGGCGATGAGGCCGGCCGCCAAAAGGCGCGCGATCACGGGTCGCGTGAAAGGCGGTCAGTGGCAGGGGAAGGAGAGCGCGTGGCGCGAATCATGCGCCGCGTCGTGCACGCCTTCGGAATTGGCGAAGCCCGCGCCATAGACGAGGCCGAAGCCGATGACGAGCGCCACGAAGGCGGCCTTCAGCGTCTCGATCCTCGAGGTCGCGGACGTACGGATGGCGGCGGCATTGTTCATCTGCGTCTCCCTGCCGCCCCACCGGCGGCGAAATATTGCGACAGGCGGCCGGATGGTCGCCGGGACGGCAGGTCTCC
>Ga0123398_1083184_pt1 | contig 12352 bp, 7 predicted proteins | sample T5LHNO3metaT_FD_89926 | JGI IMG/M metagenome (GOLD analysis project Ga0123398, IMG submission 89926) | Methane-oxidizing artificial microbial communities from Washington, USA to study methane cycling - T5-LHNO3 metaT (Metagenome... | ecosystem: Engineered > Modeled > Simulated communities...
GCATCTTTAATCAACGCTTCGGCCTCGGCATCTTTTTGCGTGAGCTTTACTTCGTTCAGTTGATTCAGAAACTGGCTGAGCTGGTTGCGTTCCTGTGAATTCATTCAATAACTCCTATCGTGAAGATATAACCCGGCTAACTGCCGGCATGGGCAAAGACTTTAAAATGGCTGCAAAGTTTCGTTAACAGTTGGGTGAAGCTACAGAAGTTTCAATAGCCGGATCGAAATAATTACCCGTGATTCAGCTTCGAGTTGTCTATGCGGTGTGGATTTCGGCATTCCTCATGTGCCGAAGAAGGTATGCCGACCTGACGATTTTGAGGATATACGAGGTACTCAGTAGAAGCAGCTTGCTAATCAGGTAATTTATTGGGTTTACTGCTCTTTCGGTATTCTTGGGGTTACTCGCAATTGTTAGTCAAAATTACCCGAGGGTTTCCCGCTGTAATGGTCGCCGATTGGCTTGGCTTAGGGGGAAAATAACCAAGCCAACAGGCTACCGTATGGCCGGATCGATTATTTTACCAGGGTGCCGGTGCTCGCCGGTCCGGGAATAGACATCTCGCCCGGGTTTTGCGGGTCGTAATAAATGTCAACGTAAGGTCCGGTAATTGCCGGCTTTACAATAGCTCTCAGCCCAGCGTTTTCACAATCCGGGTTATCTGTAAATGTCGCGGCGACTTCCGCCGCGCAAGCGTCGGGTTGCATCGGAATCGCAGGAAGATTCAGATTAACCGCACAGCCTTGGTCCGGGCCTGCTACTACTTGATTGTTATCCCAACGCAATACATCCCAGCTAACCGCTAAGGATACGTCCGGTTCAGGGGTGCCTTTGCAAGCCGTCGTCAGTGGGCAGCGCACTGAGACGGGATGCTCTCCAGATGAAAAGTGTATGCCGCACGCAATCACTTGCGAGCGTGGCGGCACTTTGGAACCCAGCCCCAACGGGCCAGCCTGACTGAGCGGGCTAACGAGACAAGCTAAAAAGCCCAATTTCGCACAGTGTTGCAAAATCTTAGAGCTAGTTGTTGTGGTCATGATCGACTCCCGATTAATGTTTAAGGGATTTATTTCACCCGTTCCTAACTGGATATAACGATTTTCAAGGCCCGGGCGACTAAGCCATGTTTCAAGCACTGTCACGTTCCTACTGTAGGAGGGTCGGTTAGCAGAATCAGTGAGCTAGTAAACTCCGAGGATGTTAAAAGTTTCATTGATTTGGCGCTTTCTAGCCTTGGCTATTGGCTAAAAGATCGGCATCGTATATCCCGGCGCGCGGCGGTCGAAATAAAAAAATTCTTATATCTGGCCGGATTAGGGTAAGAAGCAATCCGCTTACGTTCTCGGAAAAACGTATGCGAAAAACAGCATTGCCTGTTAATCCGGTTAGCGTACAATCCAGAGTGCTTATCGATAGTCGTTTCAAACCCACTTCAATCGTTAGTCAGCAGCCGGCCGCTAAATCATACGTGAGCAGTAACCCGAACAAACAAGCAGCAATTCAAGCGGCACAGCTGCGGCAACTGTTTGCGGCAAGCAATGTGTCATTGATTAGCAGTACGCTATTGGCGGCGATTCTGGCCTATATGCAGCGCGACATGATTGCGGCCCCCGTGGTGCTCAGTTGGTTGACGCTAATTGTGTTGGTGGCGGTTTCCCGCACTTTGCTGGTCAAGGCTTATCGATCCGCCGCGCCGGAAGTCGGGGAAAGCACTCGGTTCTGGATGAAAAGATTTCGGATTGGGGTGCTGGCCGTGGGCTTGGTGTGGGGAGCGGCCGGTTTTCTGATGTTTCCGGCCAACAACTCGCAACATCAACTATTCCTGGTTTTTATGCTGGCGGGTTTGTCGGCCGGCGGCGTGGTGGCATTTTCCGCCGATCTGCTCAGCGCGGTGCTATTTTCTTTGAGCTCGCTGCTGCCCATCATTGTTCGCTTGTTCATGTCAGGCAATGGATTGTTTGTGGCGATGAGCGTGGCAGGGTCTTTATACCTGTGCTTCATGGTGATCAGCTTGCGTCGTATCAATCGAAGTATCACCGAGAATATTGTGCTGCATCTGGATGCCGCGGAAAGAGAGGAGGCCATGCGTATCAGTGAGCAGCGCTATCGCTTGTTGCTGAAACACTCGCCCATCGGTATTTTTCATTACGACACCGATCTGATCGTTACTTACTGTAACGAACCTTTCGCCGCTATTTTGCAGAATACCGTCGATAACATTGTCGGATTGGATATTAAGGGGTTTAAAGACGGTTCAATACTCGCCGCCTTGCATCAGGCATTGAACGGTGAAAAGGTGAGTTATGAAGGCGAATTCCGGCCGGCGCTGGATGCCGCCGGCATAGTGATAGACATGATCTGCGCGCCGTCGCGAGACGGTGCCGGCAAAATTGTTGGCGGCATTGCGATTATTCGGGACATCAGCGAGCGTAAGCAGGCGGAAGAAATGCTGCGTATCAGCGCCATCGCCTTCGAATCGCAGGCGGCGATGATCGTCACCTCCCCGGACGGAGTGATCCTGCGGGTGAATAGGGCCTTTATCGCGTTGACCGGCTACAGCTCGGAAGAAGTGCTGGGCCAAACGCCGCAAATGCTCAACTCCGGGCGCCACGACAAGGGCTTCTTTGCGGCTATGTGGACTGTATTGCAGGAGACCGGCCATTGGCAAGGCGAAATCTGGAATCGCCGCAAAAACGGCTTGATCGTCGCCGAATGGCTGACGATAGCAGCCGTAGTCGCACCTGATGGCCGCATTACCCATTATGTCGGTACATTTTCGGATATTACCGAGAACAAGGAGGCGGTGGCGGAAATCCACCGTTTGGCTTATTACGATCCTTTAACCCATTTGCCTAACCGGCGTTTACTGCAAGATCGTTTGGGCCAGGAGTTGGTTGCCGGCGCCCGCAACGGCTTATATGGTGCGATTCTGTTCTTGGATCTGGATAATTTCAAGACGCTTAACGACACGCGCGGGCATGATGCCGGTGACCAGTTATTGGTCGAAGTGGCGCGGCGTTTACGTACTAGCGTGCGCGAATGCGACATCGTCGGACGCCTGGGTGGCGATGAGTTTTTGGTGTTGCTGGCGGATTTGAGCGCCGATGTCGAGCTTGCCGCGATGCAAACCAAGCAAGTCGGCGAAAAATTGTTGGACGCGTTGGCTCATCCTTACGATTTAAACGGCTATGAGTTCCATTGTTCGGCCAGTATCGGCATTCGCTTGTACCGCGATCATGAGGGTGCGGAAGAATTACTCCGGCACGCCGATCTTGCCATGTATCAAGCCAAAATTGCCGGGCGCAATACCGTGCGCTTCTTCGATCCGAGCATGCAGGCGTTGGCCACGGCTCGCGCCGATTTGGAAAAAGATTTGCGCCTTGCTCTGGCTCATAATCAGTTCAAGCTGTATTTTCAACCGCAGATGTATCGAAACCATCAAGTGGTGGGCGCCGAGGCGCTGTTGCGTTGGCAGCATCCGCAACGCGGATTGGTATCGCCGTTGGAGTTTATTTCCCTGGCGGAAAAAACCAGTTTGATTCTGCCGATTGGCCAGTGCGTGCTGGAAGCCGCCTGCACGCAACTGAAGCAGTGGGAGGAACATGCCTATTCGCAGCAGTTTCGGTTAGCCGTCAATGTCAGTGCGCGCCAGTTTAGATCGGCGGATTTTGTCGAGCAGGTGCGGCGGGCGCTGGATAACAATGGCGTTAACCCGGACTTGCTGGAACTAGAACTGACTGAAAGTCTGGTACTGGAGAATATCAACGACACTATCCTGAAGATGCACGCACTCAGAGAGATAGGGGTGCGCTTTTCGTTGGACGACTTCGGTACCGGATACTCGTCGTTTTCCTATCTGACGCAGTTGCCGTTCGACCAGTTAAAAATTGACCGCTCCTTTGTGCATAACATCGGTGTCAAGACCAGCGATGCGGTGATCGTGCAAACCATCATCGGCATGGCCCATAACTTGGGGATAGAGGTGATTGCCGAAGGGGTCGAAACCGATGCGCAACGTTTGTTTCTGGAACAGCACGGCTGCCACGCCTGTCAGGGATTTTTGTTCAGCAAGCCGGTGCCGATAGACGAGTTTATGGCCTGGAGCCGGCGTTTGCCCAAGTGTTAACCCAGCCTGTCAATGTAGCCGCTCCGGCTATCAGGCATGCACCTGGCCTTCAGCGGAATTGTTGGTATATTTCTATTTCTTGCCGTTTTTTACTAAATTGGATTTGCCGGGGCTCCGAATGAAATCGTCTGATACAGATCCGTACAGTTTCCGGCAGGCAGTCCGCGAGGCGTTGAAGGGCGCAAGCAATGACTATCATAACCGCTTAAATCAACACAGTTTGCTGGTTGGAATAACCCGGACAGGCTATTCGCTGGATAAATACCGAAAACTGTTATCCGCTTACTACCATCTCTATCAGGCTTTGGAAGATCGGTTAATTGCCTTTCAGTCTTCTCAACACTGTCAATTCGACTATTCTCAACGTGTCAAGCTGCCCTGGATTTGCCGCGACCTGGATTTTTTGGGAGTAGACCCGCTTGCAGCGGGATATGGCATAGCGCAAAACGCACTGGCGCCGCAGGTAGCCAGCATGGGTGAATATACCGGGGTTTTATACGTGATCGAGGGGTCGATGTTGGGCGGACAGCTTATTTCGCGTAGCCTAGAGGCATACCATGGGTTGAGCGGCGAAGCCGGTGCTTGCTTTTACCGCGGCTATGGTCAGGACACCGGGCTTATGTGGCAAGATTTTCTGCGGTTTGCGGAAAACCTTGCCGGTGACGATCACCAGCGTTTGGCAGCCGAGCACGCGGCCTGCCAAACGTTTCAATTTTTTATTCAGGTGTTGGATGACTATGCCTATTCGTAAGTCACATGTTCTGCGCCTTGTCTAATGGGTGATATTGATCAGCAGGCGTTGCAACAGGCCCTGGAAAAGTGCGCGGCAGAGCCCATTCACCAGATCGGGCAGATTCAGCCGCACGGCGTCTTACTGGTTCTGAGTGCGGATCATCCTTACCTGGTATTACAGGCCAGCGCCAACTTTAGCGAATTTTTCAGCGAATTGACCGGCGATGTTTGCGGCAAACCGCTTCAGGAACTGGTCGGCGAAAAAACTGCCGGGCAAATCGAGCAAATGTTTCAATCGGCGCAGTGTAAGAATACTGCCGCCGGGAAACTCAGCATACCCCAACACCGCGGCCCTCTTGATCTACAAGCCCATGCTTATGTCAGTGACGGGCTATATGTGCTGGAACTCGTGCCTGATCTCGATGCCGACCAAGAAGGCAGACTGTCCGAATTGCTGATGCAGATGCAGGAATCATTGCTGCGATACGACGCGAATAGCGATTTCTCACGCTATTTCGATGATGTCGCGCTGTTGGTGCGGCGGATGAGCGGCTACGATAGCGTGATGATCTATCGGTTTGACTCCCATTGGAACGGTCAAGTGATCAGCCAAAATAGCGTGGACCATGCACCGTCCTATCTGGGGTTGCACTTTCCGGCCAGCGATATTCCGGCCCAAGCACGGCGGCTTTATACGTGTAATCTGGTGCGCTTGGTTGCCGATATTGATGCCGAGCCTGTGCCCATTTTACCTGGCGTCAATCCCGTTACCGAAAGGCCCTTGGATATGAGTTACTCGGCGTTGCGCTGTCTGTCGCCGATACATATCCAGTATTTGCGCAATATCGGTGTGCAGGGTTCGATGGTGATTTCCTTGCTGCAAAACGGCCGATTGTGGGGGTTGATAGCTTGTCATCACTTCACGGTAAAACGCGTGTCGATTGCCCAACGTGAGGCCGTGACGTTTATAAGCCGGATGGTGTCGTCGAAATTGTCGTCGATTGAGGCACTAGAGCAGTACAACTGCGTTGCCAGCGCCAATCATGTGATCGGTGAGTTGCTGAATTATATTTTTACCGATCAAGAGCAGATGGTCCTCAAAAGATTACTACCGCAATTGATGTCGTTGCTGGATGCTAACGGCATAGTAGCTGTGGTGGAAGGTAAGCGGCATGTTTACGGGGAGATGCTGAAGCCTGGGGACCTAAGGGCGTTATTACTCTGGCTGGGCAAACAAGCCAGCGGCCAGATATTTAGTTCTGATCATCTTGCCAATGATTTTGTCCCTGCCGAAAAATACCAGCATATCGCCTCGGGGATATTAACCACTCCGCTGCCCGGCGATATGCGCAATGTCATCGTGTGGTTCAGGCAGGAAAAGCCGCGCACTGTCAATTGGGCGGGCAAGGCTGAGAAAGGCTTGGTGATGGATCAGAACGGAAACTATCAACTTACCCCGCGCCAGTCATTCGAAATGTGGACGGAATTGTGGCGCGGTCGCAGCGAACCTTGGTCGCATGTACAAATCGACATTGCCCGGATGTTGGCGATGACCTTGCCCGAGGGCTTGGCGCAAAAAAGTCGGTTGGAGCAGGCGCTGAGGAAACAACAGTTATTGGACGCGGAGCTGCGGATTGCCGCTACCGCTTTTGAGTCGCAGGAAGGCATCGTAGTCTTGGATGAGAATCGCTTGATATTACGGGTAAACCAGGCGTTTACCCGCATTACCGGTTACCTCAGCGAGGAAGTAGTAGGCAAGAATCCGCGGGTACTGGAATTGGATTTGCAGGGCGTAGGCTATTACGCGGAAATGTGGGAAAGGGTCGATAATTCAGGGGTCTGGGAAGGCGAGATTTGTAGTAAACGCAAGGACGGTAAGGTGTTTCCCATTCATTTGGCCATCAGCACGGTGAAGGATCAGGAGGGTTGTGTCAAAAATTATGTGGCCACGTTTGTTGATATTACCTCCATTAAAGCGGCTGCCGAGGAAATCGAGCGCTTGGCGTTTTACGATCCGCTGACCGGTTTGCCCAATCGCCGCCTACTGCAAGATCGCTTGAAACGAGCCCTGATTGCCAGTGCACGTAGTGGACGGGAGGGCGCCATACTGTTTATCGATCTGGATAATTTCAAAACTCTGAATGACACCCTTGGGCATGACATGGGAGATTTGTTGTTGCAATTGGTGGCGCAACGTTTGGTGGCTTGCGTACGCGAAGGCGATACTGTGTCTCGATTGGGTGGGGACGAGTTTGTCGTGATGTTGACCGATCTGAGTGACGAAGTGCTTGATGCCGGTGCACAGACCGAAATTATAGCCAATAAAATCCTCAGTGCCTTGACGCAAACCTACCGGCTTGCCGACCACGAATATCGCAATTCACCCAGTATCGGCGCGGTGTTATTCAACGACCACGAATCGGACATGGAAAGTTTGCTGAAACAAGCCGATATTGCCATGTACCAGGCAAAAAAAGCCGGGCGGAATACCATACGTTTCTTCGACCCGGCAATGCAGGCCAGTATCAATGCGCGGGTCAAACTGGAGGCGGACTTACACTGCGCTTTAGCGAATAAGCAATTCCAACTGTATTATCAGCCGCAAGTCTCACAGGGTTTGGATATTATCGGTGCTGAAGTCTTAATCCGTTTTCAACACCCCGAACGCGGCTTGGTTTCACCGGCGGAGTTTATACCCTTGGCCGAGGATATCGGTTTGATAGTGCCGATAGGGCGTTGGGTACTGGAAACCGTTTGCCGCCAGCTTAAGAGTTGGGAAAGCCGCGCGCATACCCAGCATTTGCAACTGGCTGCGAATGTCAGTGCCCGGCAGTTTAGGCAATCTGATTTCGTCGACGTGGTGCGGCAAATCATTCGAGAGAGCGATATCAATCCCAATCGGTTGAAGTTGGAGTTAACTGAAAGTCTGGTGCTGGACGACATTGATGAGACCATCCGCAAAATGCATGCGCTACGGGAAATTGGCGTAGGTTTTTCAATGGACGATTTCGGTACCGGGAATTCCTCGCTATCCAATCTCAGAAAACTGCCTATCGATCAATTGAAGATTGATCAAAGCTTTGTGCGGGATATTTCTGTCGATCCGGACGATACGGTGATTGTGCAAACGATTATCGCCATGGCGAATAATCTGGGTCTGGACGTCATAGCCGAAGGGGTGGAAACCGAAGAACAACGTCGGTTTCTGGAAAACCATGGCTGCCATACATTTCAAGGCTATCTCTACAGTAAACCTTTGCCGTTAGATGGTTTTGAGCGCTTATTAGCCTTAAGGGAACATTGAACGAGCTGATTCCGCTCACAGCGCTACAAACTCGCCGAACGGAATTACCGACTACCGGCCCCATATGTTCGCCGAAGGGTCTGATTCGAGCCTCCTAACGCGGGCTGCACTTGTTTTATTCTGAGGTGAGTCCAATCATCATGGGCGGCATCTGACCTGGTATATACCGGTCAAAAAATTCCCACGGCAAATACTTATCTGTAGAATCGCGGTTTTTTGCCAAGCGATCCGGGGAGCAAAAGTCGAATGGGTAGAGCGTATCAAAACCGTAAAGTGTCCATGGCCAAAACGGCTGATGCCAAGGCCAAGGTTTACAGCAAATATGGCCGGGAAATCTATATGGCCGCCAAATCCGGCGGTATCGATCCATCCGGCAATTTGACCTTGCGGGGGTTGATCGATAGAGCCAAAAAAGACCAGGTGCCTACCCATGTTATTGAAAAAGCCATCGATAAAGCGAAGGGCGGCGGCGGGGAAGATTTCGCGCCCGCCCGCTACGAAGGCTTTGGACCTGGCGGTTGCATGGTGATAGTCGATTGCTTGACCGACAATCCTAATCGCACCTTTGGCGATGTGCGCCTGTGTTTTACCAAAACCAAATGCAAGATCGGCACCCAGGGTGCGGTCAGTCATATGTTCGATCATGCGGCCATCTTGGCTTTTAAATATGGCGACGAAGATGCGGTACTGGAAGCGCTACTGAGCGCGGATGTGGATGTGTCCGACATCGAAAACGAAGACGGCAAGTTGACCGTGTTTACACCCCACGCCGACTACGCCAAAGCGAAGCAAGCCTTGACGGATTTGTTGGGCGAGATCGATTTTGAAGTGGATGAAATTCAATTTATGCCCAGAAGCGTTACCCCTATCGGTGGCGACGATGTGGCGATGTTCGAAAAGTTTTTGGATATGTTGAACGATCTGGACGACGTGCAAAACGTTTTTCATGATGCCGAGTATTAAGAGCAAAACCGCTCAGTAACTTGGGATATTAAATTCAGGAACCTTAGCGTTCCTGAGCTATTAAAACGCGTTGCCATTGCTTGTTTTAGCGTAATAACGCGGCTATTGTTTCCTTTTGTAAAACAAATAATGCTTATTCAATGGTATTGTTAATAAATTAGATCTATCTTATAGTGTAAGCGTGTTTATTACGGAGTAGAAAAAATGAATGACTTACAAAAAGATATCTTGAACGGTTTGGCCTTTATCACCGGCGTGATCGGTTTTATGTCAGGCGAATTTATTCTTTCATCGGCATTATTTGCTTCAACGACTGTCGCCAGCAATATCAGCGTAAATCGGAAGAAAAACCGCGATTAAGCGAGCTTGCAATAGGGTTTTACAGGGAAACAACGCATCGGCTGAGGCCGGGTGTTTTCCCGAACCTGCTGTACCTTATTTGGCTTTGTCCTATCTGAGCGATCAATAACTTTGCATGTGATCGACGGGTTTAAAAATCTATCCGCTCCGGTGCCACCCGTAAAACTTCCTCGATGGTGGTAATGCCGGCGGCAACTTTTTCCGCACCACTTAGCCTTAAAGGGCGCATGCCTTCTCTGATTGCTTGGCGTTGCAGCAAAAGTGTGTCGCAGCCTTCCACGATCAGTTTTTGCAGAGTCGGGTGGTTTTCGAAAATTTCGTAGATACCGATACGGCCGGCAAAGCCGGTATTACGGCAGCTCTTGCAACCAACAGCCTTATAAATGTGCTTAGGGGTAGCGACTTTAAAAGGCGCGACCAATGCCTGCCACTGCGCTTGGTCTAAGGTTGTCGCGGTTTTGCATTGCCCGCACAACACCCTTATCAAGCGTTGCGCCATTACCCCCAAAATGGTTTGTTGAATCAGATAGCCCGGCAGGCCAAGATTTAACAAACGCGTCACCGCAGCCGGCGCGCTATTGGTGTGGAGGGTGGAAATCACTAAATGTCCGGTCAGCGAGGCTTGCACCGCCATTTCCGCCGTCTCCAGGTCGCGAATCTCGCCCACCATAATAATGTCCGGATCTTGCCGCAGTAGGGTGCGAATACCGCTGGCGAAGTCCAAACCGATATTGGCCTGAGTCTGCATTTGATTGAAAGCCGGTTCGATTTGCTCGATCGGGTCTTCCACGGTGCACAGATTGATTTCCGATGTGGCCAGGCGCTTTAGCGTGGAATACAAGGTGGTGGTTTTACCGGAACCGGTCGGGCCGGTCACGAGAATAATGCCGTGGGTCTGTTCGGTCATCCGGTTCCAAATCGCCAGCTCCTGTTTATTGAAGCCCAACTGCTCGTAATCGCGCAGCAACACTTCCGGGTCGAAAATCCGCATTACCAATTTTTCGCCAAAGGCCGTTGGCATGGTCGAGAGTCGCAACTCGATTTCCTTGCCGTTGCTATTCTGAGTTTTGATCCGGCCGTCCTGCGGTAGGCGCTTTTCGGCAATATTCATCCTGCCCAGTATCTTCAAGCGACTAAGTACTGCATTCATAATCGGCATCGGGAGTTGATAAACCTTGTGCAGAATACCGTCTATCCTGAACCGCACATTGCCTTGTTGACGGCGTGGCTCGATATGAATATCGCTGGCACGCTGGTCGAAGGCATATTGCAGCAACCAGTTGACCAGATTGACCACATGCTGATTGTTCGCATCCAGATCGGCGCTTTTACTCAGTTCGACCAATTGTTCGAAGTTTTGGCCTTCTGCGGCGCGGCCATCGTTATGGGTTTGCGCGCCTTTCAGCGATTTGGAAAAGTTATAAAACTCATCCAGATAGCGCTTGATTTCGTCCGGATTGGCAAACACGCAGCGAATTTTGCCGTGGTGCATCTTCGCCAAGTCGAGTTGCCAGGCACGGATGAAGGGTTCGGCGGTGGCTACCACGATTTCATCGGCGTCGATCTTGATCGGCAGAATATTGTAATTGCCGGCGTAAGCTTTACTGAACAAGGCAGTGACCGTAGGTACGTCGATTTTTAGCGGGTCGAAATAGTAGTAAGGCATAGCCAGTTTTTTCGCCAGCCATTGGGTCAAGTCTTCCTGAGTCAACGGGGTGCCGAGCTGGCTTTGGTCGGCGAGTTCGCACTCCGCCAACACTTTTAACGGATGCTTGTTGAGATTGATTTTGGCGACCGCGTACTGCCGGCATTTTTCGACATCCTTGGTGGACAACATGCCGTCCTCTTCCAGCCACTTCACGATCTGGTTGATGTCCAGCTTTCTGTCTTCGGATTTGTGTTCTTCCCGCATGCGCCTGGTTTGCTATGATATATAGGTTTAGTCTAGCCAAATATGCCGGACGCTGTGTAGATTTGAAGCTTGGTGGTGGAATTTTTATGCAGAGCATGGAACACTGCGAAAAAAGCATTGTGAGACGATGACAAAGGCTATAATAGCGAATCGATTCTTTAATTCCGGGGTAGCTTAAGCCTTAACCCTATAATTAAAGCTTCCAGAAACAATATACTTTCAGGATTTTTAAGCGATGTTTACCCAATTGCATCCAGGCAAGAACCGTGCACTTTTGATCGAAGTGTGTTTATTGACCAGTGCACTGCTGCTGCCCGGATGCGCGAGTACCGAAAAGCGTGACGAGCTTTCGGTTTATGAGGCAGGCCACGCCGATCCGTACGAGGGATTTAACCGGTCTATGTACGGGTTTAACATGACACTGGACAAATATTTTTTTAAGCCTGTTTCCGATGGTTATAAATTTATTACGCCCGATTTCATGGAAACCGGTGTTAATAATTTCTTCACCAACTTGAAGGGTATTAACGTAGTGTTGAACGATGTCCTTCAGGGTAAATTCCAACAGAGCGCTTCGGACGCGGGACGCTTTTTAACCAATACCACCATTGGCGTGGGTGGCTTAATAGACGTCGCCAGCGAAGTCGGTTTAAAAAACAACGTTGAAGATTTTGGGCAAACTTTGGCTGTCTGGGGAGTCGGGCAGGGAGCGTATTTGGTGTTGCCGGTTTTTGGGCCCACCACTATTCGCGATGGCGGCGCGGGCATCCTCGATAGAGCTGCCAACCCAGGTACCTACGTGCCGGGCACCGGTATTCTCGAGGGGATAAATGATCGTGCAAATGCCGAAGGGGCATTGAACTTTATCAACGAGGCCGCGTTAGATCCCTATGTGTTCACCCGGGAATCCTTCCTGCAATACCGGCGTAATTTGGTGAATGACGGTAAAAAC
>Ga0123398_1036565_pt1 | contig 12268 bp, 10 predicted proteins | sample T5LHNO3metaT_FD_89926 | JGI IMG/M metagenome (GOLD analysis project Ga0123398, IMG submission 89926) | Methane-oxidizing artificial microbial communities from Washington, USA to study methane cycling - T5-LHNO3 metaT (Metagenome... | ecosystem: Engineered > Modeled > Simulated communities...
GAACTAAGGCCCCTTCCCTCCACCGGCATTACCCGGCTTCCCCGGTACTACAAGCCTCTCCGCCACCCTACAGCGCCCGGCCTGTCCCTCGCGGGCGTCCGGTTGGTCATCGCTGACCACGCCACAGGGCTTCCCGTGTTGCGCGCGCTTACCTTGTGTACATGCTGTCGCCACTACCCCGGCGCAGCGACTGGAGACACTCTTCGCTCAATTCCCCAGCCGTATCAGCCTTCCCCGAAAGGGTCGTCGGGTCGGCCTGCGCGATGTCCTTTTCGAGGCTTACTCAGCGTTCACTCATATTACGGCCTGCACACTCGCTGAATCGCCTATAGCGATCCTTTACATCGAAGGCTTCAGCCACTTCGTTACCTCCATGACTGCTCCGATTGCTTCCGGCCGGAGCGATTTAGCCGGGTGGGTCTCTCACCCACTGGTCAAGCGCCGCCTTTGCACGGCGCACACCCTTAAGAGACGTTCGACTTCAGCATGACCATCCGTCTGGTCTGTGGCCTTACTCAGCCATTCAGAACGAATTCGTGTCAAGTTCGTCATTGGCCCAAGCGGCCTCTCGATGCTCTCCCCAAAATTCACCATAGACCGCTTAATTTGGCCGGCTCGCATTAACCTTATAAGCAAAAGCTGACGATGAAATTCCGAAGCCCTCATGAACTTATGATGATATTCCAGCGCCCAAGCAACACTCGGTGCTTGTCAGTCAGCACTCCGTTGTTAAAAGACGAATAACTCGTCTCACTCCGATTTAAAAAATCCTATTAAATCATTTGGTTAAAAGATTTTGTTCGTTACGCTGGCTTCTGGCATCTTGATTGCTTTTATAAATCATAACCCGTAATGACAAGTTATGATTTGAATGTCTGTTGCTAAAACCCACATCACGCCGCCCGGCTCCTTATACGCCCGCATACGCGATGAATTGAGGACGCGCATCGTTGCTGGCGCCTATAAACCGCATGAGCGCCTGCCTTCGGAAAGCGACCTGATGAGCAGCTATGGCGTCAGCCGCATCACCGTGCGCCAGGCCTTGGGCGAGCTGGAAAAAGAGGGGATGTTGTTCAAGGTGGCTGGCAAAGGCATGTTTGTTTCCCTGCCTAAACCTTTTCAATCGCTGGCCCGCCTCCAGGGTTTTGCCGAGGCACTTTCGGAACAAGGACATGAAATCTACAACCTATTGGTCAGTATCAAAGATCTGCCAGCGGGCCCCGATGTTGCACAACGACTGGGTCTGGCGGAAGGCGCGCCGATTACTGAACTAAGGCGGGTACGCCATCTAAACCGCCAGCCGGTATCGTTGGATGTGACTTATGTGGCCGCACATCTCGGTAAGCGGCTAGCCCAGGAAAATCTCGCCACTCGCGACATCTTTCAGATTTTGGAAAACGACTATGCCATTCCCTTGGGGTATGCCGATCTCACCATCGATGCCGTGTTGGCCGATGCCGAATTGGCGGAATTGCTTCGGATACTCGACGGCGCTCCAGTGTTACGTATCGAACGTCTGACGCACACCAAGGACGGGGCGCCGCTGGATTTCGAATATCTGTATTGCCGAGCGGATAACTTTCAACTACGCGCACGAATCGAGCGATAAACCATGAATACGATAGAACACTCAGTGGATGTACTAGTCATCGGAGGCGGCACGGCCGGGCCGATGGCGGCCGTCAAAGCCAAGCAGGCCAATCCGAATCTGAAGGTGCTGCTCCTGGAAAAAGCCAACGTCAAACGTAGCGGCGCCATCTCCATGGGCATGGACGGCCTGAACAATGCCGTGGTGCCCGGTCATGCCACGCCGGAACAATACGTGCGGGAAATCACCGTCGCCAACGACGGCATCGTCAATCAGAAAACCGTGCTGGCTTACGCGCAAAACAGTTTTGCGATGATCGAGGAGCTGGACCGCTGGGGCGTGAAGTTCGAAAAGGACGAAACCGGCGATTACGCAGTGAAAAAGGTGCACCACATGGGTACTTACGTGCTGCCGATGCCGGAAGGCCATGACATTAAAAAGATTTTGTACCGGCAATTGAAGCGCAACCGCGTCGAGATCACCAATCGCCTGGTCGCCACCCGCTTGATCGTCGGTCAGGACGGTCGCATTGCCGGCGCGTTTGCGTTCGATTGCCGCACCGCAGATTTTCATGTGATCAAGGCCAAGTCCGTGGTATTGGCTACGGGCGCCGCCGGTCGTTTGGGCCTGCCGGCATCGGGTTACCTGTTCGGCACCTACGAAAACCCGACCAACGCCGGCGACGGTTACAGCATGGCCTATCACGCCGGCGCGGAACTGTCTGGCATCGAATGCTTCCAGATCAATCCGCTGATCAAGGACTACAACGGCCCGGCCTGTGCCTATGTTACCGGCCCGTTCGGCGGCTATACCGCCAACAGCAAGGGCCAGCGCTTTATCGAGTGCGATTACTGGTCCGGGCAGATGATGCAGGAGTTTTACAACGAATTGCAAAGCGGCAACGGCCCGGTGTTCCTGAAATTGGATCATCTGGCCGAGGAAACCATAGGCACCATCGAAACCATCTTGCACGGCAACGAGCGTCCCAGTCGCGGCCGTTTTCATGCCGGGCGCGGCACCAATTACCGGGAACGCATGGTGGAAATGCACATTTCCGAGATAGGCCTATGCAGCGGCCATTCGGCGTCCGGGGTCTGGGTAGACGAACACGCGGCCACCACCGTGCCGGGACTGTATGCGGCCGGCGATCTGGCCTGCGTGCCGCACAACTACATGCTCGGCGCTTTTGTTTATGGCGGCTTTGCCGGCGAATCGGCGGCGCGCCATGCCAACGATCATAGCCAGGCTGAGGTCGATGCCGCGCAACTGGACGCCGAACGGCAACGGGTGTGGGCACCCCTGCAGCGCGAATCAGGACTGCCGCCGGCCCAAGTCGAATACAAACTGCGGCGCATGGTCAATGATTATCTGCAGCCGCCGAAAGTCACCCGCAAGATGGAAATCGGTCTGGAACGCTTCAATAGCATCCGCGATGACCTGGCCGTATTGCACGCCAACAATCCCCACGAACTGATGCGAGCGATGGAAGTACACGCAATCCGCGATTGCGCGGAAATGGCAGCGCGCGCCTCGCTGTACCGCACCGAAAGCCGCTGGGGGCTTTACCACGCGCGGGTGGATTACCCGGAGCGCAACGACGCCGACTGGCTGGTGCATGTGCAATTGCACAAAAATGCCGGCGGCGAAATGGCCTGCTTCAAACGATCATTGGAACCCTATGTCATCCCGGTCGACGACCAGGAAAAAACCGCCTACCAACGTTTACGCATCAATCCCACCAACGCACCGGAGGCCGTTGCATCATGAGCAAATCCTCATTCCCCACCGCGATTCAGCGTAGCAATGTGCCGGTCACTATCGACGAGAACAAATGCATCGCCGACAAGGGCTGCACGGTCTGCGTGGAAGCCTGCCCGCTCGACGTGTTGGCGATCAATCCGCTCACCGGCAAGGCCCAGATGACCTTTGACGAATGCTGGTACTGCCTGCCGTGCGAGAAGGATTGTCCAACCGGAGCTGTGAGCGTGGAGATTCCCTATTTGCTCCGTTAGCACAAAGCAAACCCATTTAATCCTGCCGTTTCTTGCGGCGTAGGGATAAAAAATCGAGAAAATTTTATGGCAATTACATTGAAGCAACGACCACTATTCATCATCGGCTCGGAGCGTTCCGGTACTACGTTGTTAATGGCTATGCTGAGCAATCACCCCTGTATCGCCGTGCCGGAGGTGGCCTGGTATTACCCGCGTTTTCGGCCGTATCTGTTCAGCTACGGCGATTTATCGCAAACCCAGAATTTACGCACTCTGGCCGATGAAATGGTGTTCGGGCTGAAGACGCCGTTCTGGGATATGCCGGTAAATCCGGCGAATATCGTCGACGAGATTTTGGCTAGCGCGCCGGAACCAAGTTTCGCCGGGATTTATACCGCGATGTTCGAACGCTATGCACGCCTGCAAAACAAGCCGCGCTGGGGTGAAAAAACTCCGCACAACCTGTTTTATGTCGGGCAGATTCTGGAAGACTTTCCTAATGCGCAGTTTGTATTTCTTACCCGCGACGGTCGCGACGCCAGCGCAGAATATCTGCGTTCCGCATTCGGCCCCACCAATATTTACGCGGCGGCACGTATCTGGAAACTATGCCAGAACGCGGTAAAACCCTGGCGGGAAAAGCTCGACGCCGGGCAATGGCTGGACGTCAGCTACGAACAACTGGCCCGCGACCCGCAGACGGTATTGCGGGCCGTATGCGAGTTTCTCCGCGAAGAATTTTCCCCGGCCTTGCTGGACTTTCATCACGGCACCATCGCCCAACGCCGCGGCCAAACCCGCGATCACGCCCCGCTGGGTCAACCGGTCAGCACCCAATGGATAAACCGTTATCGTCGCGAATTGAGTCTGGAAGAACAAGCCATCTTCGCCGCCATCGCCGGCCAGGAGTTAACTGAAGCCGGCTACGCGCTGGACGTCGAGCCGGTTACGATCGACGAAAAGGAATTAAACCTGTACCTGGAGCGCGACCAACGCACCCGCGCGGCGCTGCTCGGCGCGCCGGACGGCCATCTGGTGCACGAAAGCTACAACGACTGGCTGATCGACCAGCGCCTGGAACGCAAGCGGCGCGGACTGTGGTCGGACCGCGACGTGCCCGCCGAATTTCCGCATGGCCACCCACAGGAAGAGGAAATCGCCGGCTACCGGGCCCAACGACGGTGGAAAGAGCATTTCGGCGTGAAGCGCGTCTATACCGGCAGCGAAGTCGTACTGTAAGGCCGGACGATGTTGAACTCCACCGCAAGCCAAGCCAATCCGGCGATAAATACCGCGTTTGCAGGCAGCGTACCGTCGCTGCGTAGCGGCCGGGGGCGGATTTTCTTGCGCGATGTGTCCATGGTGTTTGAAGGTTTGGAACGCGAGCATACCGCTCTCGACCGCGTTAATCTGGAACTGGAGCCAGGCGCCTTTACCGCCTTGCTCGGCCCGTCCGGCTGCGGCAAATCGACCTTGCTGAATATCGTCTCCGGCATGCTCAAGCCCACCACCGGCACGGTGAGCATCGATGGCGTGGCGGTCAAGGAACCAACGCCATTATGCAACGTGGTGTTTCAACAACATTCGCTGTTTCCCTGGCTGACCGCCTTGCAAAACGTGTCGTTCGGGCCGCGCAGACTAGGATTGCCGGAGCCGGAAAGCATCGCTTTGGACCTGCTGCGGCTGGTCGGGCTGGAACGCTTTGCCAAGGCCTATCCGAACGCGCTATCCGGCGGCATGCAACAACGGGTGGCGATTGCCCGCGCCTTGGCGACAAAGCCGACTCTGCTGTTGATGGATGAACCCTTCGGCGCGCTGGATGCGCAAACCCGCAGCGTGATGCAGGAAGAACTGTTGAAAATCTGGGACCGCTTCGGCACCAGCGTGGTGTTCATCACGCACGACGTCGACGAAGCTATCTACCTCGCCGACCGGGTAATCGTGATGCGCACCGAACCCGGCGGCATCAAGGCCGACATCGCCATCGACCTGCCGCGCCCGCGCACTCCGGAAACCCTAAACACACCCGGATTCGAAAACTTGCGCAAGACCATCCACCGCGCGGTCAGGGAAGAAAGTCTGAAAGTGTTTAACCGTTGAGCTAATGATGCCGGCAATCGATTCCAACTCCGTGCTGCAACAAGGCCGTCGTCAAGCCAAACGACTGTGCGCCGCCTTGGGCTGGCCGCTGGTCAGCTATGGCTGGTTTCTGCTGGTGTGGCTGCTCGCCGCCAAAATAGTCGACAATCCGGTGTTGCTGCCGGATCTGATCACGGTAGTGGCCAGCCTCCGGCAGCTAATCGACGACAATAGTCTGTCGAAAGACATAATGGCCAGTTTGGAGAGGGTGTTGATCGGCTTCTTTTTAGCCGTGATATTGGCGGTGCCGCTGGCGCTGAGCATGGCCTATTTCGCCACCCTGCGGCGTTTGCTGCTGCCCATCGTTACGCTGTTGCGGCCGATTCCACCCATCGCCTGGATTCCTCTAGCGATTTTATGGTTTGGCATCAACAACGGTTCCAGCTTTTTTATCACCGCGCTTGCCGCCTTTTTTCCGATTTTTCTGAATGCTTTCGCTGGCGGCCTCGGCGTCGAGCCTCAATACATCCATGCTGCTCGTTTCATGGGCGCTGGCAAGGCCGATTTATTGCTGCGGGTTTTCCTGCCGGCCGCCTTCCCGCAGATCTGGACCGGCTTGAAGATCGGCCTGGGCCAGTCCTGGATGGCCGTGGTGACCGCCGAACTAGTCGCTGCCCAGTCCGGCTTGGGCTACATGATTCAAATTCATCGCATCAATCTCGATACCGGCGCAGTGCTGGTGGGCATGGTTACCATCGGCGTTTTGGGATCGGTGATGAATTTCGCGCTGGTCCGCATCGAGCGGATCGTCTTGCCCTGGCAGGCTAATCACCCAAATAAAACTTGAATCATGTCTTTTTATACGCTGCGTATGCTTTCCGCTTTTCTGCTGTTCACGTCGTCCTTGGGCGCAACGGCCCAGGAAAGTGTCAAGATCAGAATCGGCTATCCATCCGGCCTGAACGGCATTTACCCGGTGGTGATGGAAATGGCCGGTATCGCCAACAAACATGGTCTGGATGCCGAGTTCCAGGTATTCCAAAACGGTCCGCCGATGATGGAAGCGCTGGCGGCCGGCCAGCTCGACGCGGTAGTGAGCAGTCCGTTACCGATTGCCACCTTCCTGGATAAGCAGCCCAACAAGGCGGTGGTTGTCGGCCAGCTTGGGTTTTCCAGCCATTCTTTGCTAGTGCCGGCAGGCAGCAGCGCCAACGCGCTCCAAGAGTTAAAAGGCAAGAAAATTGCCGCGTCCGTTGGCTCGGATTCCTATGCGGACCTGCTGCTCGCGCTGCGGCAAAACGGTCTGAAGCTGGACGAGGTGGAACTGATTAACACCCCGCCCGCCGAACTGCCGGCACTGATCGCCCAGGGACAGGTCGATGCGGCAGTGATCCGCGAACCGCAGGCGACTCGGGTTAAGGAACAATTCGGCGCACGCTCGATTCAAAGCTGGCCGTTTCATTTCCTGACTGTTTTGCGTAGCGAATATTTGCAAAAGTTGCCGAATGCCCGCGAGCTTTATCTGGCGGCGCTACGGGAATCGGTGGTTTATACCGCTCAAAACCACGAGCAAGCCAGCCTTTGGTTTGCCGAGAAATTGCGTATCGACGCCAAATTCGTCCGGCAAACGTCTAACGAAGATCCGGCCTTTATCAAAGCCGAACAGGCCAATGCCGAACTGCTGGCTTTGACACCGGAACTACGCCAGTTCTATCAGGCGCGCTGGGGACAATTTCACGAGTTGGGTTTGATAAAGCAGGCCCAAGACTTTCCCGGTCAATAGAGTTTCAACCCACTTTAACCACGGATACCCGACTAACCATGACCGATATTTCTTCCGACAATCCCAGCCTTGCCCCGGTAATGCCGCGCCTTACCAGTACGGATGCCACGGTACGCAGGCTTGCGTTGATCGAATTGGCAGATGCGGAGGACGAAAGCCATTTACCTTGGCTGATACAGGCCGCCAACGATCAGGAGGCGGAAGTGCGCGCCGAAGTAGCGGCGCTGCTGGCCGGCTGGGAAGACGCCCCGGTGATCACCGCGTTGGCCGATTTGCTGCTCGACGCCGACGAAGCGGTGCGCGCGGCAGCCGCGCAAAGCCTGTCGAGCATAAAAACTAGTGCGGCGGGATTACAGTTGCTGCCTCGGCTGGAACATGGCGGTACCTTTGTTCGCGCCGCCGCATTGCGGGCATTGCGAGAGCTGCGTTTGCCTGAGGCAGCGCCACCGGCATTGGCGGCGCTTGCCGACAGCGATGCCTCGGTGCGGCGCGAGGCGGTGGGCGTGCTAGGCTGGTTAAAATACGCGCAGGCCTTGCCCAATTTGGCGGACTTGGCCGAACACGATCCCGACAGCGAAGTCAGGCGCGCCGCGACCGGCGCGCTGGGCATGGCCAGCGATCAAACCGTACTGCCGGCCCTGCTTGTGGTTTTAACAGACTCTTCCTGGGTAGTGCGGGAGGAGGCGGCCTCGACCCTGAGCAAACTGAGATTCGCTGAATCGCTGCCCGCGCTGATTGCCGCACTAAACGACGACTACTGGCAGGTACGCCTGCGCGCGGCCCGCGCACTCGGCAGAATCGGCCATGCTGATGCAGTGCCGGCATTGTTGGAAACGTTGGCGCATTCGGTCAGCAACCTGCGCAAGGAAGCCGCGATCGCGCTTGGCGAAATTGGCGCCGAGGCCGCGATACCGGCGTTGACCGCCGCCGAAGCCGACCCAGACCCGGAAGTCCGTAAACTAGCTCGCATCGCCCTGACGCGCATCGATACCGTCATTTGCGGCAACCGATGACAAGTGCGCCATTGAATTTGAACGCCGGCTTCGCGAGCATCAAACTGCAAGCTTCACCTGTTGATATCCGAACCCCATTGCTGAATGGGTGTTGATTTACCATCATATTTAACGCCTTTCACAGGCACCGATAAGGGAGTTTGCTGCCCGCTTATAAAATCAAAAGTCCTAAAAAACGCATGTAATCAGCTGGTTGCAAGCTGCCTTTGTTGGCCGCAAACCGATTTCGCCACTCGATCCATACGCTGGTATGGAAGTTGCGCTGCCTTCGTCACTATCGTATCGGCGATTGCAAAATCATTGGCCGATGACGGAATCCCTTACGTTTTTTCGATTTTAATTTACAGGAACTGGCTTGATGCTTAACAAACATCCCAAACTAGCTGCGTTAGCTCTGGCTATTGCCACGGTATCGGCGAATCACGCATTCGCGGCGCCCAGCATTTATCCCACCGGCGTCACTCGCTACGATCCCGGCAAAGCCTATAACAGTTATGTGCTGTTTTCCGGTGCCGACCGGAAGACCCATCTGATCGACTTGAACGGTAACGAGGTACATCAATGGGCCAACTCCGGTCAACCGCCGTTGTTCCTCGATCCGCAATTGGTCAACGGCCAGCAGGGCCATGTGTTGTTGCAGTTTTCCGGCGCAACCGGCGGCGGAGCCAATAATAAGGAAGCGCAATCCATAGGCGAAGTGGATTGGGACGGCAAGGTGGTCTGGCAGTGGGGCGGAGCCAAAGCTCAAGATACTTACGGGGCCTCCGGCAACAGCAACGACAGCAACGGTTACGGTACGGCCATCAGGCAACATCACGATTGGCGCAGACTGCCCAACGGCAATACCGTGATTTTGATCAACTACGAAAAGCAGGTCAAAGGCTTCAAGGCCGAAAAATTGTTGGATGACGGCATTTATGAAGTCGATCCGAAAGGCCAGGTGGTCTGGAAATGGCATGCCTACGATCACTTAAACGAGTTTGGCTTTAGCAAGGCCTCGCTAAAATATCTGCATCAAACCCTGGGCCGCGGCAACGATAAGACCAAGCCGTTCGACTACCTGCACTTCAACAATATGTCCGTCGTCGGTCCCAACAAATGGTTCGATGCCGGCGACCAGCGTTTTCATCCCGATAATTTATTGATCGATTCGCGCGAAGCCAATTTCATCGCGATTATCGACAAAAAAACCGGCAAGGTGGTCTGGCGCATAGGTCCGGATTTTACGCCGGCCAGTTTCGAGAACAAGGTGCCGCGACCGGTGGACCAGATCAGCGGCCAACATGATGCCCATATTATCCCCAAAGGCCTACCCGGCGAAGGCAATTTATTGGTGTTCGACAACCAGGGCGAAGCCGGCTACCCGCCCGTTAAATTGGGCGTAGGTGGTCAACTCGGTTCGCGGGTGCTGGAGATCGACCCGATCAAAAAAGAAATCGTCTGGCAATATACCGGCGCCGATTCCGGCCGCCCCAATTATGCCTTTTATAGCTCCTATATCAGCAGCGCCCGTCGTTTGCCAAACGGCAATACCCTGATCGACGAAGGTATGAATGGCCGTTTTTTGCAGGTAACCGCCAAGGGTGAAATCGTCTGGGAATATATCAGTCCCTATTTCAACCAACCGCGCGCCGACGATCCGCAGCAAATATCCAGCAACACCGTATATCGCGCGCAGCCGGTGCCGTATGAATGGACGCCAGCCGGCACGCCGCACGCCGAGAAACCGGTAAAAGCGCAGGACATCACCCAGTATCGCGTTCCGGCCAATCCTTGACTTTAGCGCCGTACAGTTTCATGCCGACTATTTAAATTTCACATTGGAAGAAGCCTTGAGTTCATTCAACAACAATCGCCGCCGAGTGCTGAAAGGGCTCTCGGCGCTCTCGCTGGCATCAGTAGCGTCTAGCTGGAATTTTCCGTTTGCCGCCGATAAAAAAAGCCAGCCCAATATCATTTTCATTTTGGCCGACGACTTGGGTTACGGCGATTTGAGCGTCTACGGTCAAACCGATTTTCAAACCCCGCAGCTTGACACACTTGCCCAGCAAGGACTGCGCTTTACCCAGGCTTATTCCAACTCGGCGGTCTGCTCGGCAACGAGGTTTGGCTTGATAACCGGCCGCTATCAATACCGGTTGCGCGGTGGTTTGGAAGAGCCCATCGCCGGCGCCTCGGAGACCATCGGCTTGCCACCGGAACATCCGACCTTGCCCTCGTTGTTGAAGAAAAGCGGCTACACCACAGCCTTATTCGGCAAATGGCATCTGGGTTCCCTGCCGAAATTCGGCCCATTAAAAAGCGGTTACGACGTGTTTTTCGGCAACTACGGCGGTGCCATCGATTATTTCACCCATAAATCGGGCAGTGGCGAGAATGCCAGGGATGATTTGTTCGAGGGCGAAGTGCCGGTGCATCAGGTGGGTTATTACACCGATCTGCTTGCCGACCGCGCCGTTGATTACATCGGCAAACAGGACGCCGGCAAACCGTTTTTCCTGTCCCTGCATTTCACCGCGCCGCACTGGCCATGGGAAGGGCCACAAGACGAAGCGGCTTCAAGGGAAATCAAAAGCTTGTTTCATTACGACGGCGGCAATCTGGCGACCTACGCCAAGATGGTCACTACGTTGGATGCCGCTATTGGCCGGGTTTTGCAAACTCTGGAGCAACGCGGGCTGGGTCAAAACACCATTGTGGTGTTCACCAGCGATAACGGCGGCGAGCGCTTCTCCAAAACTTGGCCTTTTACCGGTCAGAAATCCGAGCTGCTCGAAGGCGGCATCCGCGTGCCGGCGATCGTACGCTGGCCGGAAAAAATAAAACCAGCCCAAGTGACGGAGCAAGTGGCGATCAGCATGGATTGGCTGCCGACCTTGCTGGCCGCCGCTGCTGGCGCGCCGGATGCCGCGTATCAACCCGATGGGGAAAACCTGCTGCCGGTGATCCTTGGCAACGAGAATCCGCATCCGCGCACCCTGTTTTGGCGTTACAAGGCCAACAAACAACATGCCGTGCGCTCTGGCGACTGGAAATATCTGAAAATCGCCGACAACGAATTTCTGTTCGACGTCGCCGCCGATCAGCGCGAACGCGCCAATCTGGCGGAAAAAAATCCCGAGGTGTTTACCCGGCTCAAACAACAATGGGAGGCCTGGAATGCGACTATGCTGCCCATCACCAGCGACGTGCGCACCTATTCGGTGGAGGGTAAAGTTCAGGCGGATCATTATCGGGCCTTGGTTGAAGATTAGCGGATGTAACTCACTATCGCCGATGATATACATAAGAAAAGTTACATGAAAATCAAATATATATCGTATATAAGAGCATTCATGGGTGGACGCACTGTTAACAGATTAATAAGTTGTTAGCCCTATCATACTCGGCACTCACGATCTATTCCTCTTTGTTGTCTCCGGTCTGCTGCTGAATATCTCGCCTGGCGCAGACTCGCTATACATTGCTACCCGTAGCATTACTCAGGGCGTTCGGGCTGGTGTTGCGGCCGCCCTCGGCATCGGTCTTGGTTGTTACGTTCATATCTTTGCTGCCGCTTTAGGACTATCGGCAATTATCGCCACTTCCGCCGTCGCGTTCTCCGTCGTCAAGTTTGCTGGTGCCACCTATCTCTTGTATGTCGGGCTATCGCTTCTCCGCACTCGCTCGGCTCCGACGCAGTCCTTGGGCGCCTTTGCCGCCACACCCTTACGAGCCATTTTCGCCCAAGGGCTCATCACCAACATCCTTAACCCAAAGGTCGCTCTGTTCTTTTTGGCTTTCGTGCCGCAGTTTATCGATTCGTCTGCCC
>Ga0123398_1081069_pt1 | contig 12259 bp, 10 predicted proteins | sample T5LHNO3metaT_FD_89926 | JGI IMG/M metagenome (GOLD analysis project Ga0123398, IMG submission 89926) | Methane-oxidizing artificial microbial communities from Washington, USA to study methane cycling - T5-LHNO3 metaT (Metagenome... | ecosystem: Engineered > Modeled > Simulated communities...
AAAAAAGTAGTCCGGCGGAAATAGCGGATGCCAGAGTTTTGGATTTTCTTAGGATATGAGTATTCATATCGGTCACCTTTGGAGTTTAACTTCAGTAAGCACACCAACCGAGCCAACTTACTGAAGCGAGATCGCCTAGCGGCGTCTCGGGGTAAAAATAGTGGTACCGTTTTGGTACCGGTAATAAACGATTAAATTTTCTAATCGGGCGGCAATGTAACATCCAAAAATATGCTCGGTGAAATACAGTCCAATTTTTTAGTGTTCAGTCAAAAAACGTCTGCGAAAAGTCTGGGTTGGCGCACAAAAATGTCCCAGCCGATACTGGTAAAGCGCACGAATAGGTTTATTTTTTGGTGAGGGTATTGTACGGACGAGTGTTAACGAACGGTTTGCGCGCCGATTATTAGCTCTCTAGCGCAGTTGGCTGATTGCTTAATGGGGGGCTTTAGCGATATGAAATCAGTTAATCCTTTGCAGCTATGCCACAATAGGCGGTTGGAATCATCTGTGTTTGTAAGCGGGGCTTTATAGAGCAACTGTGTGCGTCGATCAGTTGATGAAGGTCGGTAAAAAAGATGCTCACTGGTTGTTAACAGGCCGTTTTTGCCTTGGCGGCTTTTCACGAATGAACGCCGGCGCACAAAAGATTTCCAGCGTGGTACCTACTCAATAATTATTATTAGCGACGGTTTGCTCAGGAGCAAATATGCGAACAGTTAAATCAAAATTAAAAAAAAATCTGGTCATTTTTCTGGTGATGGCTGCTTTTTCTGTATTTAATCCAGCGCTTGCCGAAACGGCTGGGGCTGATGATAAGGATGCTCATCACGAACACAAGAGTATGGATTGGCCAGGGATTTATACTGGCTTAACCCCTTGTGCCGACTGTATCGGCGTGAAAACCACACTGGCCTTGAACAAAAACGGCAGTTATCTGCTGATGACCCAGTTTTTGGGGAAATCGGAACGGGAGTTTACTGAAAAGGGTAAGTTTGCCCCGGGTGAGAAAGCCAATACTCTGGTTTTGACGCCAAAGAATGGCTCAACGTCGCAGCAATATCTGGTTGAAAAAGATGCGTTGATTCAGTTGGATAAAAGCGGCAACCGGTTCACCGGCAAACTTGCGGATCGCTATATTTTGCGTAGAACCAGCGTCACCGATAAGCAGCCTGAACATTCCGGGCATTGATTTAAACCTTAAGCCGGGTGGCCGCGTGCGCTGGCGGCCACCCGGAGATTAGAACTGTTATATCGATTTCTGCTGGTTTTTGCGCCGAAAATAGACAATGGCTAAAAGTACCGTCAAGGCCAACGCGCCAAGCATGAAACGCGGTTCCACGACCTTCACCGAATGATTTTCGTCTTTGAATTTGAACTTGGCGAGTACGCCCAAGGCGGGGTCGGTAATGTCGATGGTAATCGATTTGGCGGCAAGATTTAAAAATTGCACTTCGCTGCCATCGAATGGCTTGTTGTTACGGGTATCGTTGCTGACCATGCCAGGATAAAGCGGTGTTTCAGCAAGTTGCGAGATGCTCAACTGCTTGGCGATTTCTTGCTCAAGCTCGCGAGTGGTTTTGCCGTCGGTTTTGATATGAATCGGTTTTTGGTCGTCTATCTTAATCTCGATTTCGCCTTGCAAGGCGGTGAGGGCTTTTTTCGAGGAAAAGCCGTCCAAATATTCCACATCCGCGCTGAACACCAGATCAAAAGCCACTTGCACGCCATCGGCGTTGAAATTTTTATCGGCAAGATCGAAACGCAAGCCTTGGTTGCTGTAATCTCTCACTGTTATCGTTGTCAACGAATAGCCGGTTTTGTTGGCGATGATTAATTCTGCTTGTTCCGGCGGTTGGGTAATGGTGATGCCGCGCCAATTCGGATCCAGCTGAATCATGCCGTCCTTCATCGATGTGAGCAGTTTTTTTGTGACCGCGTGAGGCTGTGTCGCATCATCAAATTTGTGTGCATTGAGAAAGCTCAAGCCGGTAGAGCGATACAGCTCTCCATCGTCGATACGCCATTCCGCCGTGTATGAAAACAGCGAATCGCTGGTTCTGCGAGGCATGCTGGTATGAATGCGCAATTTATCCTGCTCTGCCGGCGTGGTGAGTGCAAAGGCTGATTGGACAAAAACACCCGACGAACAGAATGTCAGAATGATGGCGAGAGTCGTTCGTTTCATCGTGGTTCCAAGCAAAAAGAAAATTACGTTAGCATAATGCGGCGTAAATGACACAACCTTTGATTAGTCGGACCTTAACGCCACTAATTTGTAGTGTTTGCCAGTGCTGATAATTTGCGGAAAACTAGACTTTGCTTCCTGGTGTTTGATCCGAAAAGGAGGCGGTTTATGTGTTCGGGAACCAAAAAAATTCACCGCTTGAAATAAATTTTCAAGCAAAAAATAGGGATATTGAGGCCGGCAAACACCACGTAGCAAGCGCTCGAATATATGTTCTGTACTACAATCCCAGTGCGCTGGGCGGCTGGGTGCTGAATCAGGCTGTTTTAAGTCAATAAGTTGCCAGCAGGGTATCGGTAAAATCCGAAGAGGGTAGAAGTGGACGAATCGATAGGGAGTAGAAATAGTGGGAACTAGAATTTTTCCGCTAAATTGTTCAAAAAATTAATAGATTAATAAGGAAATGCCGTTATGACATTAGATTCTCATGCTGCTAAATTAAAAGAAATGGCGGAGAAAATTATAGATTTTACGCCTCAAGAAATCAGTAGTATTACGCCGGAAGAAATTCAACGTTTATTTTATGATTTACAAGTTTATCAAATTGAGTTGCAAATGCAGAATGAAGAGCTGCAAAAAGCGCAATTTGAATTGTCCCGCTTAAATAATAAATTAAATTTTACCTACCATTGTGTTCCGGTGGGTATTATAACCCTAGATTATCAAGGCTTCATAGAACAAGCGAATCATACCTTTGCAGATATGTTGGGCTATAAAGCCAGTAAATTGCAGAAAACGCATTTTTCCAAGCTGATTTTCGAAGAAGACAAGAATATATTTATTCACCGTTTTGACGCTTTTTTCAAAGCGCCAACCAATAAAAGTTTACAGTTGCGTTTGCAAGGGGATAAGAATTTTGCTTTCCCTGCTTTAATCAAAGGTAATGCGGATGACGGTAGCGATACGGCAGGGGAATCGTTTGATTTGAAAACGCGTAAATTAATCGTGACTATCACAAATATTAGCGACGTGATAACAGACACAAATAAGACTTGAGTGTACTGTCGCAGCGTGACGGGTAAAGTTGTCCAGAGGCTTTATTAATTTAAACGATTGATATTAAATAACATGGTTTTATGGATAATGAAAACACTGTAAAAGTGCCGCCGCAGTACATTGTCGGGATCGGCGCTTCCGCCGGAGGCTTGGAGGCGATTGAGGCATTTTTCAAGAATATGCCTGCCAATAGCGGCTTGTCGTTTGTAGTGATTCAGCACTTGTCACCGCAGTATAAAAGTTTGATGGCTGAACTATTGTCCAAACATACTGCTATGCCGGTAAAGCGCATCGAGGACGGTATGAAAATCGAGCGTAACACCGTCTACTTGATTCCACCCCGGAAAAACGTCACGGTGTTTCACAATCAGCTGTTGCTGGCCGAGCAAGACCCCAGCAAAGGGATTAATCTGCCGATCGATATATTTTTGCGCTCCTTGAGCGAGGACGCCAGAGAACTGGCTGTAGGCATTATTTTGTCCGGCACCGGCAGTGATGGCACGCGTGGTATTCGCGCCATCAAGGAATTTGGCGGCATGGTCATGGTGCAGGATGAAAACTCCGCCAAATTCGACGGTATGCCCAAGAATGCTTTTGCTACCGGTTTGGCGGATTTTAGTTTGCCGCCGGAGAAGATGCCCGATCAGTTGTTGGCTTTTGTTAAGCATCCCTATGCCACCTTGCAGGAAAAGCATATCGTTTCTTCCGACGATAGCGACATCACGCGGATTTTTTCGATTCTTAGGGAAAAGTGCAAAATCGATTTTACCTTTTATAAACCCAATACGGTGGTTAGACGCATTGAGCGGCGCATATCTATCAATCATTTAAAAGATATATCAGAATATTTAAACTTATTACAAACAAATCCTCACGAAGTTTTGGTTTTATTTCAGGAATTGTTGATAGGCGTTACCAGTTTTTTTCGCGACGAGCACGTATTTGATGATATTCGCGAGCATTGGTTGAAAAAAGTCGTCAAATTATTACAAGAAGATGAGTTGCGAGTTTGGGTGACCGCATGTTCCACCGGCGAGGAAGCTTATTCATTGGCGATGTTGTTGTCGGAATACCGGGAGTATTCCGGACATTATTTTCGCGTGAAGATTTTTGCGACGGATGTCGATCTTACGGCCATCGAGAAAGCCAGTAATGGCAAATATCCGGAAAGTATTATCGCGGATATTCCACCTAAGCTTTTGTCAAAATATTTTATTCGCCGGGAAGATTATTTTCAGGTCAGCCAGAAAATTCGGGAAATGGTGGTGTTTGCCCAGCATAACCTGATTAAAGATCCGCCGTTTACCAATATTCATATACTAAGCTGTCGAAATGTGTTGATTTATTTACAGCCGGTATTGCAGAAGAAAATATTGGAGTTATTCAATTTTTCTCTGGTAAAGGACGGCTTGTTGGTGTTGGGTACCAGTGAAACGATAGGCGATATGGGTGAGTATTTCGATGTGGCAAGTGCCAAATCAAAACTATATCGCTCTAAAGGAAAATATAAATCCTTGGGTTTTACTGCATCTCCCAGTGCTTTAATGACTTACTCGCCGTATCCGACTTCTGTGCGCTCATCGAATGCGCTTAGTGGCCAGGAAGAAAGAGTATTGGATAGGTTCATCAGGGCAATATCCAATGATGTATTGCCGTTTACGATGATAATCAACGAAAATATGGAAATATCCCATATTTTCGGCGACTCTAAGGATTATTTGAGTTATCCCAGCGGCAAACTGGTGAGTAATGTCAGTAAAATTGTTAAAAAAGATTTATCCATACCTATTTCCACAGGTATTCAAAAAGCCTTAAAAGCGAATAATGAAATTGTGTTGTCCAATATTCGGGTCAGAGAGCAGGACAGTTTGCGGACGTTTAGACTGCAATTTAAACCTCTGCCGGGTAAGAAGGGTCAAGAAATCTTAGTGGCGGCGATGATCACGGAAACGGTAGATCCTTCTTGCTTCAGCGAGACGGAAACCTTGGTCTACGATGTTAATTTAGATGCCAAACAACGCATCATCGATCTGGAGCAAGAATTACAATTTACCCGCGAAAACCTGCAAGCCACGGTGGAAGAGTTAGAAACCTCCAATGAGGAGCTCCAGGCCACCAACGAAGAATTGTTGGCGAGTAACGAGGAGTTACAGAGTACGAATGAGGAATTGCAGTCGGTTAACGAAGAGCTTTACACCGTCAATGCCGAACACCAGGGCAAGATAGTCGAACTGACCTTATTGAATAACGATTTGGATAATTTATTCAATAGTACCAATATCGCTACCTTGTTTTTAGACGAGAATCTGGATATCAGGCGTTTTACCCCGAAACTACAGTCGATATTCCATATTTTGGAAACCGATCTCGGGCGACCGTTTTACCATCTAACCCATACCATTAAAAATCTCGATGTGATTGCAGTGGTTAAAAGTGTCAATGATAGGCACAACTGTTTTGATCAGGAAATTCAGCTGGAAAATGGTACCTGGTATTTATTGCGGGTTATTCCCTATGTAGTTTCCGCTAAAGTCAATGCCGGTGTCATTCTGACATTTGTGGACATCAATCAGCTGAAAAGTGCGCAACTGGAATTGCATAAGCGTGAGGAGCAAGAAACGCTCAGGCTGGCCAAGTTTGTACAGTTTTCCAATGATGCGATCACCTTGCTCGATCCGGACGGTACCATCGTGACCTGGAATCACGCCGCAGAGAAACTCTATGGTTGGTCGGCGCACGATGCGTTGGGGATGAATTTCTATAATTTGATCCCGGAAGAAGAAAAATACTTTGCTAAACAAGGTTTGAATAACCTGAAGGTCGGTAACACCTTGCCGTCTTTTCAGGCCAGACGGCTAACCAAATCCGGAAAGGTGGTGCACGTTTCGGCGTCGGCTTGCATGTTTCAAGCGGAGAACTCCGCCAGAGAGTTAATCGCTTTGACTGAGCGCGACTACGTTCACCAACATCAAGTCGAAAAACAGGAATGTTTAAATTGTTTGCAAAAACTGGCAACGATAGTGATGGACACCGATGAGGCGATAATTCTATTTGAAGTGTCGGGTAAAATTACGGCTTGGAATAAGGGCGCCGAAACCTTATACGGCTGGGATAGCTTGGATGCCGCTAGTATGACGTTTACAGAGATCGTCTCGGAGGATGAACGAGCCATTACTCAACAGCTGATTCAGGAATTGATAGTCGGTGGCGGGGTGAAAAGTATTAAGACCAAGCGCATTACCAAAGACCAGAAAATCATCCCGGTGCGCATGCATGCCACCGTGCTGGGTAATCGTTCAGGAGAAGCGTTGTTAATCGTTAGCAGTGAAAAAGCGGTGCGCTGAGCAGCTAATATCAACTCGCTATTAAGGCAAGATTTCGGCTAACGATTGCTCCACCGCCAACAATTCCGCCGGCGTATTGATGTTGACGAAGATGTGCGGCGTGTCGCTGAAATCCACCTCGACCAGCGAATGCCGGTGAAACCAGGTTTGCAACTTACGCTCGCCGCTACGCAAGTAATTCTGTAAATCAGTTTGCAAGCTGGTTTTCATTGCGGCAAAAACCGGATGCAGGCGTTCGCCGTCAAACGCCACGGCGATGTCCGCATCCTGGCTAATTAATGCGTCGAGCAAGCGTTGCAAATGCATGCTTGCCACCAGCGGCGAATCGCACGGCGCTACCAGTAATATCCCATGTTGTGTGGCCTGCATCGCCGCCAAGATACCGGCTAGCGGGCCGTCGAAGCTTGGTTCGGCATCGCTGATAACCGGGTAAGCGAATTGCCGGTACTGGTCTTGATGGCGATTGGCGCTGATTAATAATTCATCCACCAACGGGGCCATGGCAGCAAGCGCATAGCTAACCAAGGGCCGGTTATTGCACAACATCAAGCCCTTGTCTTGCTCCTGCATGCGCCGGGCCATGCCGCCCGCCAACACTACGCCGCTCACTTTGTTTTGCCCGCTCATGATGGTAAGCTTTCCCGATGTTTAAAACAGCCGTCATTTTCGCAAGCCTGCCGTTGATTGCAAGTTGTGCCGCGCAGTCTCTGCATACCGAAGAAGTGACGTACTATCAGGTGGAAACCAACAAACCGTATGACGAAGTATTGGCGGAATTGGAAGTAGCGATTGCCGAACACAACTTTCGCATCACCGGCCATAGTCGGGTGGGGAAGGTAATCCGCGACAGAGGCGCCACGAATTTTCCGGAATACGATACGGTACAGTTTTGTAATCTGACGTTGGCAAAAGTGGTGCTGGAAATCACCCCGCACGCGATAGGCTATATGCCCTGCAATGTGGTGACCTACCAATTCGAAGGTAAAACCATCGTCAGGACGCATCTGTTGCCGGAAGATACCGGCAACCCGGCTTTGAATAAATTCGCCAAGGAAATGAACCCGCAATTGCGACAGATTGTCGACTTCGCCGCCGAACAATAAATATCCCTACAACGATAAAAACCGAGCATCATGAAAAAATCATTCTTCGCTACTCTCGCTGTTGTAACGCTGCTAAGCGGCTGTGCCACTACCCAGGAAAGCTCAAATCCCGACGCCGCCGCAGGCGAGCCGGCGGTATTGGTCAATGACTATCCCACCCGCGACCGCGTGGAATATGTGCTGGAATGCGTCGCCAAGCACGGCGGCCTGACTTATATCAGCCAATATGCCTGCGGTTGCAAAATCGATAAAATCGCTGAAAAACTCAGTTTTGAAGAATACGAGTCAGCCAAAACCTTTACCCAGATGCAAAAAACCCCTGGCGAAGCCGGTGCGGCGTTTCGCGATCCTAAACAATCCAAGGATTTGCGCACCAAGTTGAAAGATGCTGACGCCGAAGCCGAGAAAGCCTGCTTCGTTAAATAATCCCTGTCGACCATGATGGCCCCGGCCGGGTTGTCATCATGGTTCATGTCTTTTCCGTCAAACCATCGCTATACGAGCAGTTTGGCGTTTGCCGTCGGACTCACTTAATCTTACCGTTATGCCCAACGCCGAGTTTTTTCTTTCTTACCCCAAATTCAAACTGGCGATACTGGCCTTGTTGACGCTGAATATCGGTATTTACGCAGCGGTCGATACGCTGACCACTGCTGTTGATGCGCTGGTTTGGGTGATCTTATTGGTGATGTTCGAACTGGAAACCGTCAAGGCCGCGCCGTTTAATGAGACGACCTTGCACGCGGTGAGGAACGTGTTGATTGTGGTGATTGCCTTGGTATTCGGCAGCTACGTCCGCGATAACGAATGGCTGGATGTGCTCAACTCTCTGCTCTGGTTTGGGTTGATTGTGCTGCTCGAGTTGGAAGTGCGCTGGCCGACTTTGGTTGCTCGACACCGGCAGCTGTTTTGGTTGATCACTCTCGCTGTATTTGCGGGTTTAGTCGGTATGGTCGTGGCTTGGCTGATGCAGTCAGAGTGGCTGGATGCTTACGATGCGCTGCTGTGGATCGCCGCATTCGGCGTGATCGAAGTCGATATTTTTCATTTTCTGAAGTTGACGCGCGATTAATCCCAACGCCATTTTCAGCGGTTTCCCAAGCATGAGAAAGATTGTTTGGTTGCTTATTTTGGTGGCGCCGTTGCTGCTGAAAGGCTGGTATGTCGATAATTTCATTTATCACTATACCGGTACCCGTTTGCTGGGATTTACTCAGGTTTTATTTAACGATGCCGTGATTTATGGCGGTATTTTAATATTACTGTATTTATCGCTGCTGCCGACTATGATGCGTTGGCTGGCGGCATTATTACGCTTGGCGGCTGTGCTGTTGTTTGCGGTTTATATTATCGATTACGCCATTATCGTTAATTTCAATACCCATTTGGCTTTAGGTGATGCGGTAAAATACGCCGATTATTCAAGTAAATATATTCAGCAAATTTATGGGTTAAGCGATTTTGGTGTGCTTGCGCTTAGCGTATTAATCTTGGCTGTACCTTTATATTTTTCGTGGGTAAGGTTTAAATCCGTAAATCCTTATGTCAAAAAGTGGCCCATCTTCTTAATTCTTAGTTTGCCGTTGGCCGCCGCGTTTGCCGATAATGAAAAATACGCCCATGCCTGGGTTTATAAAAATGTCATTGATTATAATTTAACCATATTGTCTGAGGCTGCGCCGTATAGCGCGGCTTATGTCGATGCTTTTAGTTTTCAAGAGCATATAAACTGCCAAACTCAGCCGGCTCAACCTAAGAATATTATTATGTTGATGGTAGAGTCGCTATCCGCTTATCAAAGCCGGTATTTCTCCGGCATCCACGATTGGACGCCCAATCTGGACGAGATTGCTAGCCAACATCAAGCGTTCAAGAATTTTTACGCCAATGGTTTTATAACCGAAGACGGCGAAGTCGCCCTGCTGACTGGCTTGCAGCCGCTCTATCCGCCCTCCAGTTATACCGACGACGGCGGTACGTCGTTTTATAGTTTTTATAATATAAAAGATTCTCTGCCCAATATCCTTAAAAAGCACGGTTATAAAGCCGAGTTTTTAACCACCGCGGATTTGGAGTTTGGCAATACCGGAGTCTGGGCAAAAAGCGTAGGTTTTGATTATATCGAAGGCCACGATCAGCCGGAATACGATAAATGGGAACGGTTTCATTTTGAGGCCGCGCCGGATGAGGCGCTATATTTAAGAGCCTTGGACAGGATCGATAAAAATAAAAAAAATAATTTTTTGCTGTTTATCAAAACGGTTAGCAGTCATCATCCCTATATTAATCCGGAGACTATGGAAAAATCCGAATCGGCGGCCATTACCTATACGGACAAACAAATAGGCCGGTTTTATCGAGAACTACAAAATAACGGCTTTTTCAAGAATGGCCTCTTGATTATTGTCGGCGACCATCATTCGATGACGCCCTTAAAAAAAGCCGAGGTTGAGTTATATGGTCAGTATAAAGCTTCGGCAAAAGTGCCCTTAGTGATTGCCGATGGTTATCAGCCGGCAAGCGTGGAAAACAATCAATATCAACAAATTGATGTCTTTAATAGTTTGCAGGGTTTGATCGCCGGCAAGCAGTGTTATTCGGATTGGAACGGAGTATTGTTCGGCGCAGCGAAAGCCTCACCCAAATACATCATTCATCGTCGCGGCGACAATCGGGATATGGTTAGCGTGTTTGGCGAAAACGATGAATTTCTGGTGAAACTGGATGGCGATAATACCCGGGTAATCAGCAAGCTACCGGCGGCGCAGACTATCAGGCAGCTGTTGGTCGATAAGATTAACGCGCTGAGGATAGCGCGGGGGAAATGGGCGTTGACACAATCCGCCGAAAAGTCAGATTGATACGGGCTTGCTTGGCTTGGCGAGTTTTGGGCAATTCGTGGCGCCAGTGATGTTGCAACTCGCCGGCCATGATCAACAAATCGCCGTGACTTAACTCAATATCCAGCGGCGTGCGGCTGTGGGCATGGCGGAAGCGCAGCAAGCGCGTCTCGCCGAAGCTCAGCGAAGCGATCAGCGGATTGTGGCCTAACTCTTTTTCATTGTCGGCATGACAGCCCATCGAATCGCGGCCATCGCGATATAAATTGGCCAAAACACTGTTGAACGCTTGTCGGCAAACGGCTTCGATGTCGGTGCGTATGGTTTGTAGCTCGCTGGTCCAGGGATGCGGTTGGTGATTGACCCCGGAATAACGGTAGTCGGCGCCCGAGTCGCCATACCAGGCCATCAAGCGTGGTACCTGCACCCAACGCCCGAATATATGGATTTGCTCGGTTTGCCAAGCCAGGTTATGCAGTAGGCTTGTAAAATTATTGTCTGCGATGCTTGATGGGTAGAAACTTCGCAGCAGATACAACTCCCCATCGCAAGGGGCCAGATTTTGGTGAGCGTCGAGAGATGGGGGCCTGGATGACATCGGGATGTGAGATTGGGCTGGCTTGGGGGGTTTAATCACCGAGCCAGCCCGGACGAATGAATCGTTGCTAATTGACCAACAAAATTATCAGCTGGGCGGCAATGATCCGTAGAATCATGACCAAGGGATATACAGTTGCATAGGCCATCGACACTGCCGCCGCCGGACTGAGATTGTTGGCAAATGCCAAAGCTGGCGGATCGGTCATGCTGCCGGCCAGCAAGCCGCAAAGCGTCAGGAAATTGAGCTTATAGACTATCCGGCCTACGGCGGCGATGATCAGCAAGGGGAGAAGGGTGATCATCGCCGCGCAGGCCATCCAGTAAAAACCGTCGCCTTTTACCAGCGTCTCCACGAATTGATCGCCGGAGTGCAAACCGACGCAGGCCAGGAACAACACAATGCCGATGTCCTTTAAAATGATGTTGGAGCTTTTCGGTAAATGCCAGGTCATCGTGCCCCAATTACCCACTCTGCTCAGCATAATGGCTACCAGTAGCGGTCCGCCGGCCATGCCCAGTTTGACCGCAGAGGGGATGCCGGGCAAATACATGGGCACACTGCCCAATAATACCCCCAGCGAAATGCCGATAAAGATAGGCATGATTTGCGGGTGAGCGAGTTCCTCCAGTGAATTACCCAAGGCTTTTTCGATACTATTCAGCGCTTCCTGGTTGCCGACGACATTCAATTCATCGCCGAAATGCACATGCACGTTGCTGGTGGGGGAGAACTCAACATCGGGACGATGAATCCGGGAAATAGTGACGCCGTATGGCATGCATAGATTGCCGACGGTTTGGTTGATCGCTGATTTATTGGTGACTACCAGTCTTCGGCTTTGCAAATTAGTGGCAATTTGTTTTAAGTCAATATCCGATTCCGGACCGATCAGAATTTTCAGTTGTTCCAAGGGTTCGCGTTCGCCGACCAGCCGGATGGTGTCGCCCATTGCCAAGTGGCTTTCCTGACCGGCCACATCCACCGCGCCATTATGCAGAATTCGCGTCATCACCACGTTCATGCCTTCGAAAAACGGAATTTGGCTTAGCGTCAAACCGTTTAGATTGGGGTTTTCCACCCGTAAATCTTTCCAGATTGGGATGTGCGCATCTTGCTGCTGTCTGTCG
>Ga0123398_1062548_pt1 | contig 12129 bp, 12 predicted proteins | sample T5LHNO3metaT_FD_89926 | JGI IMG/M metagenome (GOLD analysis project Ga0123398, IMG submission 89926) | Methane-oxidizing artificial microbial communities from Washington, USA to study methane cycling - T5-LHNO3 metaT (Metagenome... | ecosystem: Engineered > Modeled > Simulated communities...
ATTGTTAATACTCCCCAGTACCCAGGCTACAAACACTAAGGTAGCCCAATAGTAATTACTTTCATGGGAAAGACGATTTGCCAATTGTTCAATACACTGAAAAACTAATTCTGCTAATGCTAGGGCAGTAAAAGTAACGAAACCAAATAGGGCAAATGTAGAAAGTGTTTCAGGCAGCATGCCTTTTGAACTGCCCATGAATGTTAATCCAAATAATCCAGCTGCCAAGCTAAAAAAATTAAAGTGCTTTTTAGTTAATGTGCGGGTGTGAAAACGCTGCAAAAACTTCTTCAATCCACTCGGAAACCGCGCAAACGTCACGCCACAGAAAGGGCAAACCGACTTGGTTGGTCTGCCATAGTAAACGACTACTCTAGGCACCATGGATCGGCTACATTCGTTGCAAATCACGGTAGCATGATGTCCGGCAAAGACTGAGGGTTTGGAAGTGTCTTTTCGGCTTAATTGGGATGAGAATGTCGCCATTGGTGGACTCCACTTCGAATATTCGGCAGATCCTGAATTCTAGTGGCTACTATCCCAATATTCTTGGAAAGAATCAATTAGCCAATGAGGTATTTGGATTTACGCATCTGGTTTAGCACGCACATTTGGCAGACCTGCTGGTATTTGCAGCCATGAATAACCAAATAGGGCAAATGGCAGCTTGTACAGTAAGGTAGTTCAGCGAGTCCGTCTTTCATTGCTTCGGTGATAATCCAGGCTTCATCGAAATTTGCAGGTCGTATGCGGCCAAACGGTCGGCGTTCTAGAATATGGTTGGGATAGATTGTGCAAAAAGTATCCCAGGCAAAAATCATAGCGTTCAGATCTATTTCCGATCTGATATCACCCGGACAAGCGCTTCGATAGATTGAAGCAAATAGGGCCATGTACAGAAACGACTCGCGCGCTTGCGGCATCGACGTAATGCTGGGAACTAGCCCAGATACTGGACTTTCTCGGTGCAGCGAAAAATAAAGGTTACACAAGTCTTTGGGGCGCAAGGTTTTGATGGCCCGGCAGGCCAATTTTGTACGCAACTTTCGTCTCAGTAATTGATAGGCCCAATACTGATCATTGAGCCGAGTAGCAAAGGCGCAATGACTGCTCATGACTCTGGAGGGTGGGCGGACAAAAGCATCAGTAAGTCGATCGCTCGTGCGTCGAGTACATCCGGGACTTCGGCTTTTGGGGTTTTTAGGAATTCGCTCCATTTATGGGAGTTGAAACGGGGAACAAAGGTCAGGCAATCGCTTCGTGCCAGGCTCTTCAGTTGTTCGAGCGGCATCTTTCTGAGCAATGAAACCGCGTCTGCCGTTAAGCCCAGGCAGAACATAGCTTTCTGTTCGCTTTCGGAAAAAATTAAGGATTGAGCGACGATGAGGTAGTCGAGATTCAGTTTGTAGAGATTCTCATCCATGGTGGAATCCTTTATTGGCTAAAGAATTTCGCGGATTTGATCGGCCAAGGCAATCACTTTTTGCCCGTACTGGATGGCTGCCGACTCATTTTTCCAGCTGTAATATCGCCCAATACCATGAGCGAGATTGTTTGGCACCGATTGGATGGCCTCTGAGAGTACGCTAGCGCCAATTTCGAGATTGGTGCTCGGGATCAAGAGTTGTTCGGGTTTCGCAACGCGGTGGCCATGCCATCGCAGATTCACTTGCATGATGCCGACGTCGATATTGCGTTTGCCTTGATCCAGCATTTGATTGAGCAAAGCTTTGGCCTCCTGCTGACTGCTAGGAATAAAGGAGTTGCCAGCGTTATTGATGGCCCAGGGCCAGGGCACGACACAATTCTGTTCACCGTTTTTTCGCGACTCCGTCAGCGCAACGGCATACAGAATATAGGGATCAATGCGATGTCTACGGGCAATTTGTCCCCACTGCGTGTTTTGTAATTTAGCTTTAGATGCTGGGGAGTGTAGGCTGTAGCCATTGGCTTGAATGGGATCGGCAGCCATTGATTCCATGGGTTGGCTGATGAGGTAAAGGCCACTGAACAATCCAATCCAAAGATGCTTAATAGGGTTTTGGATTGAAACGCCAGGGTGCTTAACCCCGTGTTTTTTTATGTGAATAATTAACATCGCGAGCTCACCGTTATGGTTTTGAAGCGAGTTTACGACGTTGCCAAAAATTCTATATGTTCGAAAAACCTCTCTTTAAGTTGTTTTTCGCCGATCCTCTGAGTTTGGCCTTGCTTTTTTACTTGATCTTATGATCGGAAGGAATGTGACTTGGGTGTGCTGATGGTGGCTGAGGATTATGTGTACCACCAAGAGCATTTTTATGGCGCGACTTTTAGTTTAGTGACAAATTAAATGGCGCTATATAGTCAATAGCGACACAAAGCTTTGAATGGCTTCTGGGTCTTGACCAAAATCGACAGTGAGGTGTTACTTTAATTTGATAAAACCGCTCGTTGGCTAGCTGAGCTGTATTGACTCGAAGGCTTGATTTTGGATGACTCAGGGCATTTGGGAATTACAATCCGGACTATTCCTCGCCGACCATCTGCCCCAACCTGACCAACGCTTGATTGACCCGCTCGTCCCAATCGACAGCACAGTTGAGACGGATGAAATTGCGGTATTTTTGCGTCGCCGAGAACATCGGGCCGGGCGCGATGCTGATGCCTTGCTGCAACGCGCGCCGGCTCAGCGCCGTCGCATCGACAGTTTCCGGCAGCTCCACCCAGATCACGAAGCCGCCCTCCGGCTGAGTAACGCGGGTGCCTGACGGAAAATAAACGCCGATGGCCGCCGTCATTCTCTCCACCGCTTGCCGGTATTGGTTGCGCGCCTGGCGCAGATGCCGTTCGTAGCCGCCCTTGGCCAGCATTTCCGCGACTGTCAATTGCGCGTGAGTCGGCGTTGCCAGATTGCCGACGTATTTCAGATATTCGGTTTGTTCCAGGTACGGCCCGGCCACCAGCCAACCCACCCGTAAACCGGGACACAGGGATTTGGAAAACGACGAGCAATACAACACACGTCCCTCGCTGTCCCAGTTTTTCGCCATCGACGGCCGTTGCGGGCCGAAACCCAGGTCGCCATAGATGTCGTCCTCGATCAGCGCGATCCGGTAGCGGTTGACCAACTCCAGCAGCGCGCGTTTGCGTTCGTCGCTCATGCAATAGCCGAGCGGATTACTGTAGTTGGGCACCGCGATGCATGCCTTGATCGGCCATTGCTCGCAGGCCAGTTGCAGCGCGTCCAGCGCGATGCCGTCGCGCGGATGGGTCGGAATTTCGATTGCGCGTAGCGACAACGATTCGATAACTTGCAGCAGCCCGTAAAAGGTCGGTGATTCGACGGCGACGACGTCGCCCGGCTTAGTAACCGCTCTCAAGGCCAGCGTCATCGCTTCCTGGCAGCCGTTGGTGATCAGGATGTCGTTGGGATCGACCGGGCAGCCCTGTTCCGACATGCGCCGGGCGATTTGCCGGCGCAATTCCGGCGCGCCCGGCGGAAACTCGTAATTGGCAATGCGTTGGCTGTAACGGCGGGCGACGCTGGCCGACAGCTGAGCCATTTTTTGCGTCGGCAAAAACGACGCCGCCGGCACCGCCGCGCCCAATTGCACGATGTTCGGGTTGTTGGCGGCTTTGACCAACCGCAATACCAATTCCTGACCCGTCACCAATGACGGTTCGCGGGGCGGCGCCGAAATCGCCGGTTCCTGCAGCGAACAGCGCGGACGCGGCCTGACGTAATAACCCGAGCGCTGGCGGGCTTCGAGATGGCCCTGGTCCTCCAAAAGCCGCAATGCGCTGACCGCCGTTGCGGTGCTGACCTGATGTTGCTGACTGAGCTGACGAACGCTGGGCAGGCGTGCCCCTGGTCGGTACAGATTCTGCGCGATGGCGTTGAGCAAATGTTCGGCGAGGTTTTCGTAACGAAGATTCATGGCAGTTGCAATACAGTTTCGGCGTTTAGGTATCGATACAATTTATCATCAGTCAAAATTGTATCGATGTAATTTACAGAATTTGCATCTGTATCGATAGTCTGATCATAGTCTAAAGTAGCCCCTCCAATCAAACAGGGCAAGACTATGAAATTCCGCTTGTTGAACCGCGCCAAGTTTTCCGTTGGCGGCCGTAACCCTACGACGCTTCCCCAACCTTCCGAGCTGACGCGCGGTTATTGGTTCGGCTGCGCCGGCATCCTCGGTTTTAGCCTGACCTTGCCGGCTACCCGGCTTGCGGTGGCGGAACTCGATCCGGTATTTGTCGGCTTGGGCCGAGCGGTCGCCGCTTCCCTGCTGGCGGCATTCGCGTTGTGGTGGCGAGGCGGCCGTTTGCCAAAAGGCAGTCAATGGCTGAGGTTGGCCGCAACCGCCGGCGGTGTGGTGATTGGCTTTCCGCTACTGTCGGCATTGGCCTTGCAACAAGTTTCGGCGGTGCATGGTGCCGTGGTGGTCGGCTTGACGCCGTTGTTGACCGCCGGTTTCGGCGTGCTGTTATCGGGCGAGCGGCCGGCATGGCGATTCTGGCTGGCAACGGCATTGGGTAGTATGGCCATCCTGGTCTTCGTCTATCTTTCCGGTTCGGCAGGGCTGCAGCAAGCGGATCTGTATTTACTGGCGGCCATTGCCTGCGTCGCCTACGGTTATGCCGAAGGCGCGAGGCTGGCGAAACAGCTAGGCGCTTGGCAAACCATCAGTTGGGCGCTGTTGATGACTGCGCCGCTGTTATTGCCGTGGGTGGTGGAAGCCGCGCCGTCGCGCATCGAGCTGGTCGGCTGGCCTAGTCTGTTGGGCTTCGCCTACGTCAGTGTGGTCAGCATGTATCTGGCATTTTTTGCCTGGTATCGCGGTTTAGCGCTGGGCGGCACCGCGCAGATCGGCCAACTGCAATTGCTGCAGCCGTTTCTCAGCATGGCAGCCGGTTCGGGGTTGATCGGTGAAAGTGTCGAGATTGAACAATTGGCAACCGCCTCTGTAGTCGTCGCCTGCGTCTTGGCCGGCAGAAAATCTTCATGCCAACGTTAACATCAGGAGCATTTTATGAGTACCCATTCGCTAACTTGGCTGAACGGCCAATTGCTGCCAACCAATCAAGCGTGTATCCCGGTCAACGACCACGGACTACTTTACGGCGACGGCGTGTTCGAAGGCATACGTTTTTACCGGCGCCGGGCTTTTCGTCTGCAACGGCATTTGCAACGCCTGGCGCTGTCGGCGCGGGCGATTGCGCTGGAAATATCATACTCCACCGAGGAATTGGAGGCTGTCATCGAACGGCTGATCGAAGCGTTTGCAGACGACGACGGCTATATCCGGCTGACGGTGACGCGCGGCGCCGGGCCATTGGGCTTGAATCCCAAAATCTATTCGCAGCCCAATGTCATCGCCATCGCCGACCAATTGACGATGATAGCCATCGGCCAACAACAGGCCGGGGCGCGGCTGATCGTATCGTCGGTGCGCCGCTTGCCGGCCGACGGCCTGGATCCGCGCATCAAAAGCCTGAATTATTTGAACCACATTCTCGCCAAAATCGAAGCCAACCATGCCGGTGCCGACGAGGCGATACTGCTCAACGGCCAAGGTCGGGTGGCCGAAGGCACCGCCGACAATGTGTTCATCGTCCGCAATGGCCGCTTGCTGACGCCGCCTTGCAGCGAAGGCGCACTGGAAGGTATCACCCGCGATTTAGTGCTGGAATTGGCGCAAGCCGAAGGCATCGACACTAGCGAACAGCCGTTGGGCGTGTATGATTTGTACGCCGCCGACGAATGTTTGTTGACCGGCACCGGCACCGGCGCCGAACTGATAGCGGTGGCCAGTATCGATTGCCGTGCATTGCCTAGTTGCCCAGGACCGGTGTTCCAACGCTTGCAACAGGCCTTTCGGCGGACCATAGACCAAGAGTGCGGAGGCGAGAGATGAATTTATTGGAAAATTTGCAGTTGCAGGCGCGTTACAGCCAGTGGGTCAACCAGCGTTTGTACGTCGCCTGCGCCAGTTTGACGGACGACGAACGCAAACGGGAGCGCGGCGTATTTTTCCATTCCATCCACGGCACCTGGAACCATTTGCTGCTGGGCGATCGCGTCTGGCTGGCGCGGCTGCAAGATCAAACGGCGCCATACCAACGCTTGGACTTGGAACTTTACGCCGATTTCGGCGAATTGCGGGCGGCGCAAGCCGATTGCGACCAAGCCTTGCTGGATTGGATCGAAGGCTTGCAAGCCGACGATTTGCAACGGCGCATCGCCTTCTGCAGCCTGTCCACCGGGCAGGATAGAAATCTGGCTGTAGCTACCATGCTGACCACCTTGTTGATCCACAAAACCCACCACCGCGGCCAAATCACCGCGTTGCTAAGCCAGTGCGGTTGCGACTACGGCGCCATCGATTATATCTGTGCGCCGTTTGTCGACTAAGCTTGCATTTTTTAACCCTTTTAGGATGGTTCCGAATGACTGAGTCAACGTTCCCAATTGCCATCGTAGCGGAGCAAGTGCCGCCACGGGCGAGAAAATCTTTGTATCCGCAAGCCATTTTGGACGTGCATGGCGCCCGGTTGGAAGGTCGGGAAAAGCGGGCGTTAGGCGATTTGTTCGGCCTGCAAAACTTCGGTGTCAATCTGACCAAGTTGGAACCCGGCGCGATTTCCGCGTTGCGCCATGCTCATGCCAAACAGGACGAGTTCATCTACATCTTGCAAGGCTGCCCAACCCTGTACACCGACGCCGGCCCCACGCCCTTGTCGCCCGGCATGTGCGCCGGTTTTAAAGCCGGCAGCGGCGACGCCCACCGGCTGGTCAACGAAACGGCGAGCGACGTCGTCTATCTGGAAATCGGCGACCGCAGCGCGGGTGACCAAGTCGTCTACCCGGACGACGACTTGCTGGCTGCGTTTGTCGATAATAGCTTCCGCTTCGCCCACAAGGACGGTACGCCATATTGAACGCTTTGAAATTTTTCGCCGCCAGTCAAATTGTCAGGGAACGCTATCGCGAACCCTGAGCTATTAGGCTGGATGAATTAAAAAGTGGTGTTAATCGGTTATAGCCAATTTAGAAACAACGAATGGAATGTCTCTTCTTGTTTTTTAACCTCATATGAGGTCTAATAACCGGAAGTCAATTGCGACGATTCCTTCAAGGATATTTATTGTGCTAGTACCTATTCGTACCGAGTTTTCCGATGTAACTAACCGCCTTTCGCAGCTCGATCTGACCGTGACCACTTTATCAGAAGCAGTTAGGCAGGGATATTTGGCTAGAACCCTGCTAACTGCAAATCATCCTCGAATATTCTTTGGTTATTCTATGTGGGCGCAGACAGTTGCAGCATTGCGCGATAATTTACGTCCTGATGGCTGGCTTAAGTCTGATCAGGGTAATTATGAATTAACGATCAATTCAATTGGTAATCTTGCGATTGCCGTTACAACTGGCGATGAATGCACAGGCCTTGCTCACCTTAGCCCTTCGAACAAATGTCCTAAAGGTATCAATACGATTGATGCTATTAGTGCTAACAATCAATTTGATTTATTTGCCGAGTTTTTGCCTCCAGTAATCGAAAAAGCGGGCTTAAGCACTTGGGTATTACTGATACATTTATCTGATGAAGAAGTCCGGGCTGAATTATCATTGCCCTCTCTGATTTCAAATGGAAAAATAAAGGCTTGGAAGGAACGCATAATCCTTCCTGTCATTCCGCGCGAAGGTGATTTTATTGATGTCAACATGCCTGATGTTCCGGAAATTGACGTTCCAATCCGACGTAAGGCTTCATGATGTTTAATTCCACTCGCTTTGCCTTGGCTAGAAAGCGCCGTGGCATTACAAAGCGCGCACTCGCAGAGCGAATTGAAGTTTCAGAACGTTCGGTATCCGCTTATGAATGTGGAGCTACCATTCCCGAACCTGAAACCGTAAATCGAATATCTCGCGTCTTGGGTTTTCCCGTGGCCTTTTTCTGTGCTTCGGATGTGGATGAACTAAAACCGGATATTGCGAGTTTTAGAGCTTTGACAAAAATGACATCATCTCAACGAGCTATGGCGCTTGGTGCTGGAAGCATTGCTCTCTTGTTGAGCGAATGGATTGAACAACGCTTTGACTTACCTCAAACCAAGATGCCTGATTTCGACAGAAATGGATTACGAGCGAGCTCAATTTCACAAGCGGCTCCCAGGTCGGATCAAGGCGATCTATATCCAGCAGCAGGTGAAGAGCATGATCCAGAAGCCTACTCCGATGCACTCAGGCATTATTGGGGGCTAGGAGAATTGCCAATTAGGAACATGATTTCATTGCTGGAGTCAAATGGTATACGCGTATTTTCGTTGGCTATTGATGCCAGGGAAGTTGATGCATTTTCGATGTGGTATGGCGGTAAGCCGTACGTGTTTCTTAACACCAACAAGACAGCGGAACGCTGCCGTTTCGATGCCGCGCATGAACTGGGACATTTGATTATGCATAGGCACGGCGCGCCACAGGGGCAAGAGGCGGAAAGGGATGCAAATGCGTTTGCCTCAGCGTTCCTTATGCCTAGAAAGAGCATTTTGGCAAACGCACCACGTTCGGCTACGCTACCCAGCCTAATAGCTCACAAGAAATATTGGACGGTTTCCGCTGCTGCCTTGAACTACCGATTGCACTCACTTGGTCTCACGACGGATTGGACCTATAGAACTCTTTGCGTGCAACTATCCCAATATGGGCGTAACAAAGAACCGGATGGATCGTCTTTTGAAACTTCGCAAGTCTTATCGAAGGTATTTGCAGCATTACGAGCGGAAGGGGTTTCTAAAAATGATGTCGCTAGTGAATTGATGGTTTTACCTCAAGAAATAGATGAACTGACATTCGGACTAATGCTTACAGCACTTGGTGGTCGAAAGGATCGTGATCTCATTGCGGATGGCAAGTCGGCGAGGCGACCAAATTTGACTATTGTCAAATAATTCTCCAGGTAAATAGACCGTGCGAATACCGAAGCATATTCGCACGAACAAAGTCCTCTCACACCTCCAAATATGCTTCGCTATTCAGGGAAACGTCGGCTTAAGTTTTGCCGATTTCTCCGCTTCGACCTCGAGCAAGACCATCGCCACATGGGCTTGGCCGTCCGCACACAACGGCACTTGATCTAGGTAACTCGAACAGACCGCTTCGATAAACGATTCTCTATGGTTTTCGGGAATCCTGTGCGTGTACGGCAGCCAGGTGGTTCGAATCCAGCTCGCCAGACCTTCCCGTCCGTCGTGGTTCATGTCCTTGGCGACGAGTTCGAGCCGTTTGACATTAAAGCCGGCGGCGTCCAGCATCACCGGGTATTCATCGACCGCTGAAAAGGTATACGGAAACTCGAAGCCGACAAAATACTGCGACCATGGCGCCGAATCCTTGACCCGGTCAATCGCCGCCCGCATGTTGGCCGCATCGCCTTTGCCGCCCATGTGCAGCAGGATTTTGCCGCCGGTTTTCAGGCTTCGGTATAAGCCGCCGATCACAGGTTGATGTTGCTTGACCCAATGCAGCGCCGCGTTGGAGAAAACCACGTCAAAACAGTCAGCAAAGCTTAAGTTCACCGCATCCATGACTTGGAACGACAGGTTGGGATATTGCTGCTTCGGGTATCGGCTTTGGGCCAGCGCTATCATCGCTTCCGAGTTGTCGATGCCGACCACTGCGCCGCGATTGACGATTCTGGCGATTTCAGCCGTGACTTTGCCATCGCCGCAACCCAAGTCCAGTACATTTTCGTGGCCGCTTAACTGCAATTGCGTGATCAGTTCCTTAGCCCATTGCTGTTGGGCTTGCGAGTTTTGGGCATAATCCTGGGCGTTCCAGCGGTAAGTGTTCAATTTTCCTCCTGTTTCACTTCGTAGGGTTTACGGCTGGCGCGCTAGCGCGGTAAAACCGCCTCTTTCTAACTCGTGATATCGCTGAAAGCCTGTATCTTTGGTCAAACGGTTGTAGCCTCCGAGTAGGGCTTTGATCGATGCGGTGACGATGTTAGCGTCCATGCCGACGCCAAAGACGGTTGGGCCGTTCGCAGCCGTTAGTTCGACAAAGGCGCAGGCTTGGGCATCGCCGCCACTGCCGACCGAGCGTTCCTCGTAGCTGCACACCGACACTGCGCCGCCGAGCGAGCCTAAAGCCTGGACGGCCGCGGCTATCGGTCCGTTACCCACGCCGGTTAAATCGCGCGGTTCACCGTCACACTCGATTTGCAGCTGTATGCCTTGCCCTTGCGCATGCTCGAACAATTGATGGTCGAGGTAACGCAAGGGCTTTGCCACATCGAGATAAGTCTGGGCAAATAGCTGCCACAACTGTTCCGCGCCGATTTCGCCGCCTTGGCAGTCGGTATGGCCTTGCACCACTTGCGAAAACTCCACCTGCAGACGGCGCGGCAGCACCACACCATAATGACTTTCTAGTAGGTGCGCGATGCCGCCCTTGCCGGACTGGCTGTTGATGCGGATCACCGCATCGTAACCGCGGCCGACGTCGGCCGGATCGAACGGCAGATACGGCACGTTCCAGATGCTACCGGGCTGCTGGGCGGCAAAGCCTTTCTTGATGGCGTCCTGGTGCGAGCCGGAAAACGCGGTGAACACCAACTCGCCGGCATAGGGTTGGCGCGGCGGCACGTTTAGGCCGGTACAGGCCTCGAACTCACGCACCACCGCATCGATGTCGGAAAAATCCAAGCCCGGCGTCACGCCTTGGGTATACAGATTCAACGCCAGCGTCACCAAATCCACGTTACCGCTGCGTTCGCCGTTGCCGAACAAGCAACCCTCGACGCGCTCGGCGCCGGCCATCAACGCCAGTTCGGCGGCGGCTACCGCGGTGCCGCGGTCGTTGTGCGGATGCACGCTGAGGATAACGCTGTCGCGGCGGCCGATATGACGATGCATCCATTCGATCTGGTCGGCGTAAACGTTCGGCGTCGCCGTTTCCACCGACGCCGGCAAATTCAAGATGATCTTGTTGTCCGGCGTCGCGCCCCAGGCGGCGCTGACCGCATCGCAAAACTCGACGGCGAAATCCGGCTCGGTGGCGCTGAAGGTTTCCAGGCTGTATTGCAAGCGCCACTGGGTTTGCGGCTGGTCGGCGGTCAATTGTTTGACCAGCCGCACCGCATTGACGGCCATCGCCAATACTTCGGCCCGGCTCATGCCCAATACCAATTCGCGAAACGGTAGGGATGTGGCGTTGACGATATGGACGATGGCCGAGCGCGCGCCGTGCAAAGCTTCGACGGTGCGGCGCAACAATGGCTCACGAGCGTGGCTTAGCACTTCGATGGTGACGTCGTCGGGGATCAACGCGTTGTCTATCAAGCGGCGCACGAAATCAAAATCAGTCTGCGAAGCCGACGGAAACGCCACTTCGATTTCCTTGAAACAGATGCCGCACAAGGTGCGGAACAGGCGCAATTTGCGTTCGGCGTTCATAGGTTCGAACAAGGCCTGGTTGCCGTCGCGCAAGTCGGTGCTCATCCAGATCGGCGCTTGAGTCATCGTGTGGTTGGGCCATCGGCGGTCGGCAAGCGCCACAGGTGGGAATGGATGGTGTTTGCAAGAAGGATTGGTCAACATGGCTGAATGCTCTCGGTAAATGGGATGCCGATAAGATAAGCCAAACCGTCCGCTAGGCGATTGCGTTTATGCTATCTAAAATGCCAATCATTGATAGAATGTTGCCAATGTTTATAGAAATACGATGGTTAGTTGTTTTGCTATGACAATAGGGGATATTTTATGGAACTGGATCGATACGACAGACAAATTTTGAACATCCTGCAAGCCGACGGCCGCATCAGCAATCAGGAGCTGGCCGATCGCATCGGCTTGTCGCCGTCGCCTTGCTTACGACGGGTGCGGGCATTGGAGGAGGGCGGCTTGATCGTCGGCTACCGGGCGCTGCTGGATGCCAAAGCCTTGGGTCTGACGCTGATGGCCTTGATCCACATCTCGATGGACCAACACACGCCGGAACGTTTCAGCGCCTTTGAAGCGGCGGTTGCCGGGATTCCGGAAGTGATGGAATGTCTGTTGATCACCGGCCAGACCGCCGATTACCAGCTCAAGGTTATGGTCAAGGACTTGGACGCCTACCAGGAATTGCTGCTGAAA
>Ga0123398_1092474_pt1 | contig 12100 bp, 17 predicted proteins | sample T5LHNO3metaT_FD_89926 | JGI IMG/M metagenome (GOLD analysis project Ga0123398, IMG submission 89926) | Methane-oxidizing artificial microbial communities from Washington, USA to study methane cycling - T5-LHNO3 metaT (Metagenome... | ecosystem: Engineered > Modeled > Simulated communities...
GATATTATTACGTACGCCATTTTTTGACTGGAAAATTCAACGCTGATTAGTGGCAAATATTGAAAGCCGCTTTCCAATACTGGCTTTGTGTGTGTTGCAGGCTCATGCCGGAAGCGGTTTCTATGCTGTACCGACGTAAGCATTGACTGACTATTAATATCAGTGGCAATCGTTTACTGTGGTCGCTCAATTAAGAAAGGATTAAGCATGAGAAAAATAATTATAATTATTGCATTAACTACAGAGTTGATGGGTTGTTCGGTGTATAAAGTGCTTACTCAGCCGGGGGAAGCGGATTTATCAGGAATAGGAAGCGGGACAAGGCGAGAGGAAATCATCACTCGGCTTGGGGCTCCAAAATTTGGGGATACTGACAAAAATGGCAACAAGCAGGACATTTTTGAATTCCAATCGGGAATGCATCAAGCATCAAAAATACGCGCATTACCCTACCTTGCAGCTGATGTGTTCACACTTTCACTGGCGGAGCTTATTTTATGGCCTTTAGAGTTGACGGCTATGGATAGCGCGACATGCATTGGGATTGCCACTTATGACTCAATGCTGAAGGTTGATAGATGGTCAGTCGCTCGCAAAAAAGATTCTAGCGCTCAGGATTGTTAGAACCTTCTTAACTCATTAACCAATGCCGGGTAACACCGGCTTTTTTGTGCTTGAAATTCTGGCAAGTGTTGCGGGTGGTTTTTGAAAGTTAAATATTAACTGTTTGCGCTATGCATTGAGTAAACGCGGTTACAAACTGGTTACATTTCAATTAAAATAAAAACAACTTGATGCTGTAAAATTATAACTTATTGATTATATGGAGCCAATGGCGAGAATCGAACTCGCGACCTACTGATTACGAATCGGTCATTATTATAGCGCCCTGCAACTTCATGCAACCAAATAAAACAATTAACTTATTGATATTAGATGAATTAGCATAAACCTATTGTTTCATTCTGGTTCATTAGGTTCTATACTGTCAACGTCATTTTGTTACCTATAAGTTACCTATAATTTTAGCATGAATCATTTGGTCGCCATCTCCAAGCTTTTCAACCTGGCTAGCTATCGGTGCCTTAAGACAGTTTATGTTTTCAGCTAGACAGACAACGAATGGATTATAATCCCTTGATGGGACTATAATCCAGCCATGAAAATTGTTTCCCTTAAAATCCTTCGTGAGTTCTGGATACTTCATCCTAACGCAGAGCAACACTTGAGAGCTTGGGCGGATGAAGTCAAACGGGCTACTTGGACACAACCAGCTGACATTAAGGCGAAGTATCGAAGCGCCAGCATCCTGAAGAACCGTCGAGTTGTGTTTAACATCAAAGGCAATGATTACCGGTTGGTAGTTGCAGTGGCTTATCAGTTTAGCGGTGTTTATATTAAGTTTATCGGCACACATGCGCAGTACGATGCCATTGATGCCGAAACCATAGAATTGGAGTAATAATCATGGAAATACGTCCTATCCATACAGAAGATGACTATAAAACCGTTATGCGTGAAGTTTCCGCCTATTTTGAAAATGAACCTGACCCAGGGACACCAGATGGTGATCGGTTTGAAATATTACTGACCTTGGTAGAGGCTTATGAAATCAAGCATTTTCCTATCGATTTGCCTGATCCGGTTGAAGCCATCAAATTTAGGATGGAGCAATCAGGACTTACTCCGAAAGATTTAGTGCCCATGATCGGCAGATTAAACAGGGTTTACGAAATACTGAACCGTAAACGCTCGCTAACCTTACCCATGATCTGGAAGCTGCATGACCAACTAGGCATTCCGGCAGAAAGCCTTATTCGTCCAATAATCATTTGAACTGATTTATCAGACTTTGCTGAATATCGTAAGTAGGGTACATTAATGCCTAAATGCTCATTTACAGTTCGCTGGATAGACTCGGTTATTCTCCCTAATAAAGGACAGCTTGATTACTTTGATTCACGCACATCAGGCTTAGGCTTGCGAATATCATCAGCCGGAAGAAAGAGTTGGTTTGTGATGTATCGACATGCTGGACGTTTACGCCGTTACACTATTGGGACTTATCCGGCCTTAGGCTTGACTCACGCCAGAGACAAAGCAAAAGAGTTAATGCATGAATCGGCAATGGGTAATGACCCAGCCACAGACAAGCAGGTTAATAGAAGCGCTCCTACTTTTGGCGAAATGGCAGTTCAGTATATTGAACTCTATGCCATGACAAATAAGCGCTCATGGAAAGAAGATCAACGAATTCTGGATCATGATTTATTGCCCAAATGGAAAAATGTTAAAGCCCATGAAATCAAACGGCGCGACATAATTTGTTTATTAGATGTCATCGTTCAACGAGCGCCCATCCAAGCCAATCGAACATTGGCTCTGTTAAGAAAAATGTTTAACTGGGCAATCAGCCGTGATCTTGCTGAAGCCAATCCCTGCACTGCCGTTAAAATGCCAGCCAAGGAAAATCGTAAAGACAGGATGTTAAGTGATGACGAGATTCTAATCTTCTGGAATGGCCTGGCAACGGCATCAATGAGTGAACTAACTCGTCTTTGTTTGAAATTCCAATTAGTTACCGCTCAACGCAAAGGTGAAATTATTGTCGCTGAATGGAGCGAGTTTGACCTTAACAACGGCTGGTGGACTATTCCAAGCGAAAAAGCCAAAAACAAGTTATCTCATCGTGTCCCTATGTCTCCTCTTGCGTTGCAGCTACTTGAACAAATCAAATCACTTTCCGGGGAATCACGATGGCTGTTTCCTTCTAGCAAAGGCGATAAACCAGTATTAGATACTAGTATTGATCATGCTCTCCATAAGAATGAGGCTAAGTTTGGTATTCCACCCTTTACGCCGCATGATCTACGGCGCACTGCGGCCAGTCATATGACTGGCATGGGTGTATCCAGACTCACTGTATCAAAAATTCTTAATCACGTTGAAAGCGGAATCACGGCTGTTTATGACCGCCATTCCTATGACCGGGAGAAACGGAAGGCACTGGATAAATGGGGAGACAAGTTAACTAAAATCCTATAATTGTTCTTCAGCATGTAATCTTTACCAGTCAATAGCATATTCTGGTGAACCAGAGTATTGCTCATGGCTATCGAAGCATTTACTGACAGAGCTGAATCAGACTTCGGACAGCGACTTGATCACCTGATCAACCTACTGGACAGCGACTTGTTCGCAAATCCCCCTACCCTTTTTATAACAAGTTCAAGTATTCTTTGATGAGATAACCCTTTCTCCAAACTGCAACTAATTTGCAACTTTTTTGCACAAATCGATAGTGTTATCAGTTTGCAAAACTATTGATGCAGTAACGTACAGAGAAGCAAATTTTATTGGTGTTATCAAAGCAAAAATATCGCATTTTTTGTATTTTTTTTAGATTATTTTTTGCAAAAAAAAACACAAGAAAATAACCGGAAACTTTAAGTGAAAAGTCGCAAAAAAAATACGTTAGTGAGTTAACATACACCCAACATTTTGCGTGTGTGTTGGAGGCTAACCCAACGCACTGAGAAGTTGTTTGGAAATGGGAATCCCTATGCAAAATTTACCAGGTAACTATACAAATCAACATTGAAAATTTTCCAGACAATAATAATTATTATGGAAAACGGCGTATAAATTTTGCCAATATTACAGCAAAAGAGCGTTTGAACTTTCCAGTATGGAAAACAGCGTCGAATTTTTTACACACCCAGCGTCAGCTTTCCCAATCAGTTAAAACGACTAATGTTATTAAAACAATAAGATGGCGATAATTAGTGAAAAATATCGACGCCTTTCGCCAATCGTGCCTCCGTTTATTAACCTAAGTTGTTGGCGCCGGTTGAAATTTGACCATTTAGAGCAAGTTGTACCAGAATCCGTCTGACCAGTGTCATTAAGGTTCATAACTCTAATAAATATTAAGTTTTTCAACCCTTTTCCTGGTCAAAATTCAACCGGTACGAGTGGTCAATTTCCAACCGGCGCCAACATGTCTACTGGTATCAGACAAAGTAGTTTATCAGTCTGTGCCATGCCAATCTGCTATAAAACAGGAAACTGTTGAAATTAAAAAATCCGATCCTAGAAAGGTAGCTGAGGCAGAAGCCAATCTAAAGGCATGGGAGGACGATTTTGCAAAACGTGAAGCGGTAAGAGAGAAGGTTGAAAAAGAACGTCAAGCTGAGCTGTACAGAAAACGTTTACAGAACATTATGCCAACTCCAAATCAACGGTATCAATTTCACCCTTATCATTATTCGACCTATCCGTTTTATATGTCCCCTCATCGGCCCAATATTAATGGGCATCACTTTCACAGGCACTGAACAATCAGTCAGGTCAGAATTAGTTTGTAGTACAACGTGTGGAATAATCGTGTTGAAATTATACCCAGGCACCCCATATCAAAATCGACATTAAGCTTTTACTAAAGTCGTTTTCGATCACTGACTGCTTTACCCTATTCAACTAAACACTGGGATTACTTATTACCATGAATTCACAAGAACGCGACCAACTTAATCAGCTCCTTAAACAATTAGGAGAAGTTAAATTGACAACAAAAGACGCGGAAGCAGAAGCTATGATCCGCGAGGCAGCCGCCCTTCAACCAGATGCGACGTATCTTTTAGTACAACGAGCGTTACTACTGGAACAGGCGGTGACTGGCGCAAAAGCACGCATTGACGAATTGCAGCACCAGCTCCAATGTAGTCAATCCGAACAAAAAAACGGTTTCTTGAGCAATGATCCCTGGGCGCAGCCTGCCGCAACTGCTGGCCAGGCTCCCGGCGCAGCAAGCTACCAGACACCCCGATATGCACCACAACCACAACAAGTAGCGGCAAGTGGCTTTGGTAGTGGCGGATCAAGCTTTCTTGGCAATGTTGCCACTACCGCCACGGGCGTAGTTGCCGGATCTTTTTTATTCCAGGGCATTGAAAACTTGATGGGGCACCATTCCTCTGGCTTTGGGCAGCAACCTTCCGGTGAACAATTTACCGAACAAACCATAATTAATAACAATTACGGCAATGATGCTGGACAACAGGCCGCCAATAACGATGATCGCAACGATTATCTGGCTAGCAATGATGATGACAACTTTCAAGATGACAGTTTTCAAGATGATTTCAGTGACTCTGACTGGAGCTGATCTTAAGCCAAGGCGAAGTAAGCAACGTTCAAAATATTCTAACTGAGCCACTTAATGCTTGGACGAGACTAATACAAGTCAGCACGACTCTACATATAAAGAAAAAACTGGTTATTCACCAATTCTGAGCGTGCTGGTCATGGAGAAGCTGACCTCCCCAAACACAGATCTGACATTGAACGACTGGTTTCTAGCATTGAAAATGTACGGCTGACTTGCTGTTAGTATGAGGTACAGGTACATTAAGCTCGGAAATTAAATTCGTCGTAACACAACTGGAAATATCCTATGAACTCATCATCAGATGAAATTGGCGTCATCACTGTTTTTGTAGAGCAGCTACAAGAACAGTCTATCCCGCAAGCATTAGCTATGAAAAAAAGAATTGAAGATGGTGAATCTCTAAACGAGATTGAAGAAATGCATCTCGAAGAGCAGCTTAACGACGCCATTAGTATGATACCTTTGCTAAAACATCATCCCGAATACCAAAAACTGACTACTGAACTAGCGAGTCTTTATAACGAAATTTCAGGACTTGCGTTAAAAAACGAGGTAGACAATCGGAAGTAGGATGGTGTTTTCGGGTTAGCTACTGCCATCTTCTTTAATACGCCACCAAGCTTCCAATCGTCGTATATATCGAGCGTTGGCTTTATCCGCTAGCAGGCGCAACCTTTTTGCCCTGCTGAAATAAAATCCGCATAGGCCTTCAACATCTATTATCCTGCGATACAGTGCAAAGGCCTGCTCTGTTAATTCTTTTGGTGTAATCATCGCGTGACTTCTTAAGCCTGCTAAAATAATCATATTGTATATCAATAGGGAGTTAGGCCGTGACCAAGATAGAACTCGTTCAAGCGTTGAGTGAAAAATCACCCGAACTTGAGAAACGAGATGTGGAGTTGGCGGTTAATAGTATACTGGGACAAATGACAGATGCGTTAGTTCAAGGCGAACGGATTGAGGTCAGAGGATTTGGCGGCTTTAGCCTGCATCATCGGAGACTCCCCGTGTCGGGCGGAATCCCAAGACGGGTGAATCAGTTAATTTACCGGCAAAAGTAGCAGTTCACTTCAAACCCGGTAAAGAGATGAGAGACCGAGTCAATGCTGGTTATAACAAATGCAAGATTACGGAATAACGGCCTAACTAACTTTGCCGTGAGGGTTGACGACTATCATCTTGCTTGGCAAATAGAGAGCTTGTTAGTAAAACAAAAAGCTGGAATAGAGCTGCGCCCGCTATTGCAAAAAGAGAGGCCAGTAAAACCATCATCGCTATAATTTTCATTGTCAGTTCCCCAATAGTTTGTTTAATTTGAGCGCAGATAATCCTCCCACTGAATGAGCAAAACAAGAGGTTTAATGATTTTTTAGATAAGGTGAAGTCAGTGTTTATAGCGCTTTTCGCTACTTGTTGTTTATTTGCAACAACTTGCTTAGAGTAGACCATAGCTGCAAAAAGAAGGTCTTAAAATTGGTAGCTAATGTAATTTAATAAACTGTGAATTTGGCAGTTTGGGTTGCTTTTGTATGGAAACAACAGGGTTATCAAACGATAAATTGATAGTTTTTAGTCTCAGACTGCTGACAATAGCCGCATTTGCTGCCGAGGGTTAATTTTAATCTAATCCAGCTCTTTAAATTCTCGGCCACAGTCTTCTTGCTCCTTACCTACTGCCTTCAGCAGGTGCAACAGATCATCCGAGGTTTGTATTGAGGTTTCCATTTACTTGCGTTAAGTCGTTTTAACTAAAGCAACTGAAATGGCAGCTTACGACCTGGTTAGTCAAGTTTGTATTTTTGAAGCAAAGTAAACAAACTTCAAGTTAGGTCATCTTTCCAAATGGTGGCTATTAAGCAGTATTTACCCCTTCTCGGCTGGGTTGTATAAAGGTAGCGAAATTTCCAGGCAGCTTCAAATGGTCGACCTACCGTTAAAGTTGATGCGCTCGCTTGACCGACTGAACGTCCGATAACAGCCAGGAATGACGATTAGTGATCGCCAATACACGACCCAGGCCGTGTCAAAACCGGTCAGTCATTGTCGTTGCCCCAGAGCTTTATCAATCAACTTGATGAGTTTATGATGAATATACGACAAATTAGATTTTTTATAAGACAGCCAATGCTGTCTATATCACATTAGGTTGCTACGAGGATTGTATGATGAGTGGTTGTTGTGACAATAGTTGTTCATTAGACCGACTACGGGAACGTCAGCGCGGAACGTTACAAATTGTGCTCGGCATTAACGCCGTGATGTTCTTTGTCATCGTTGCTGCAGCACTTTATGGGAAATCAACCGCGCTGCTTGCTGACAGTCTTGATAACCTTGGAGACGCATTGACATACGGTCTTAGCCTCTACGCGGTTTCGAGGAGCACTGCTGTTAAAGCCAAGGTCGCACTGTTTAAGGGTGGTCTTATTTTCCTTGCTGCTGTCGCCGTGGCTGCTCAAATTACTTACCAGTTTTTTGCCCCAAGCCTGCCCATATTCGAGGTTATGGGCGTATTCAGTCTTCTTGGCCTTGCCGCAAACTCCCTTTGTCTTTTTCTGCTGTGGCGACATCGCCACGAAGATGTGAATATGAGTTCAGTGTGGGAGTGCTCGAGAAACGACATCGTATCCAATCTTTCGGTTTTTGTGGCCGCTGGAGCAGTCTGGTTCACCGGTTCAGGTTGGCCTGATATTGTGGTTGCATTGGGGCTCGTGGGGTTCTTGATTCGTTCGGCTATCAGCGTTATTTCTTCGGCCATGGCAGAGCGTCGTGCTGCAACCTAACACTTCGGTCGAGAGGGAGGCTTGTAAGTGCCGCAGCGCCCCGCTCGCAACTGTTCTTCTACCTCCAACGTTATCCTGTCCATAAAACGACCGTTTTCTAGACACATTTAGAAAGTCTCATTGGCACCACCTATCCATGTCGTGTATGTTGGCGCTGATTGACAATTGACCACCCGTACCGGTTGAATTTTGACTAGTTATAAAGCTTGAAAGCTAAGTATATTAACACTCTGAACCGAAATGACACTGGTCAGACCGGTTCCGACAAAATCTACACTAAAATGGTCAAAACTCAACAAGCGCCAACACTCAAAACGGCCAAAACCGGTTAAATATTGTCTTGATGCCATGGACAATCTCTGTTTATTCAAAGCAAACTTGCGCCTACATTGACCGTCAGTGCTAATATTGTCGTGTTAAAGAAAAATACAATCACACTATGAAGCGCAACCAGTCTACGTAAAGTTTTCGAGGTGATATTGATATCTGCAGTCTGTGCAGCTGTCCCGATAACAAAAGAAAAATAGACAAAGTCCCAATAATCCGGCATCGGATTATTGCCAGGAAATTCTAGTCCCCCGTCATTATTCCTGGAACGGCTGTTATAAAATTCATGAGCATAATGAAGTGCAAACATCGTTTGCATAAACAACCAAGATAAAACAACTGTGATGCCGGTGAGCATCACATGCTGCAATGAAGTACCCCCGAGCCCTTTAGCAGCGACAAGTTCTGCCATAATGGCCGCTAAACTGGCGATAGCCGAAAAAACTGTGAGTCCAAGAATGATAAATCTGCCATCATCCTGTAGTTGAGCGCGACTTCTAATGGTTGAGCTATCTGAGTTATACATCATAATCGATGCAAGTAGCAGGTAGAGCAATGTACCTGAATCCCATGCAATTAAAAGCTTGGTAATTATGCGCCAATGCTCAGGCAATAATAGGAAGAAAACCAGGCATGTAAAAATTGCCGCTGCTGTCAATCTTGGATGCACCATAAAGTGACGTAAAACAACGATGCTTTCGGCTGAGAGTTTGGCCATCATAATTCCTTCGAGCGGCCACTTGCGTTAAGGAGTATTAACAAAAGTAGGGTTTTAATTGGCTATTGCCGGATTTGTTTCGTTTTTAAAAATAGAATTGAGCGTCAATTTATCTGAAAGTCTCCGTTTGCACGCATAGGTGCGAAGCCCATCAATCTCTAACGATGGGCTTCGTCTGTTGATCCCAATCTATGGCGGTTGCATCAACTCGCGAAGCTATCTACCGACGAAGATTTAGTGGAAAAAACAAGCTAATGCCGGGCGATTGCTGCGGTGGGTAGTACACTGGAGGCGGGACGTAAACAGGTTGCGCATAGCCATAGGGTTGCGGATATCCAGGTTGGTATCCACCATATCCACCGTACCCGTACCCATTTCTATATCCATCACGGTCACCACGCCATTCATCACGATCACCCCGCCATTCATGATGACCACCCCAGTTGCCCCGTCCGTGGTCGTCGTCATCAGCATACGCTGACGACAGTGACAAAATACTTATTGCCGAAGCAAAAATTAATCCAATCAGTGCCTTACCGCCAATTGATCTAAAGTATCTTGATTTCTGTATTAAAGTTTTCATATTGACCTTCCTTTTTTGGAATGCTTGATGAGATTACGAGCCTCGGGATGGCATTAGCTGATACAGCTATAACCGCACTCGCAATCATTTGCCACCAGATTTCTTGTGGCTCTGCTTATTTTTATGTTTGTGGACACCTTCGCGAAACAAGGTATCTGCTTCAATTTTCTGTGCATCCGACATGCTGGTATAGAGGTCAGCAAAAACAGGAATCAATTTCTTGATCCCGTTCGCGTGGGCTTCGGTAATTTCACCGTAGGATTTGAGATCATCAACAGCAGTCATGTTCTTGGCATGATCAGCTCTAGTTTGAGTCTGGGCGTCCATGGTTTTTGCATCTTCGAGCATAACCTGAGTGACCTTGGCCCACTGTTCTTCCTGCGCTGACGTGATCTTTAGCTTGGCATGCATGTCCTTAATGCGCAATTCGGTGCGATCTTCATGCGCATCTTTATCGGTGGCAAGAGCCATCCTCGGCGCAAGAACCAAGGTGGCGGCCAGAGCCGCTGATGTAATGAGGCGCGCGCTTACATAAATGAATTGAATACCGCTTAGTTTCATGTTTATTCTCCCGGGGTTAATTAAGATTTTGACATATATGAAAATTACACAGTGTGCCTCGAAGAGCCATTATCTCTGTTCTGAGAGTCAGCGTACATAATTCACTATTAAACAACGTAAAAATTGACCATGTCCGATCATTGGGTTGATATTTAGAAGTGAAAATATGAACTTCCGGTATTGACCCTTTATAGTTCTTCCGTCCTATTTTCAGTGACACTAAGCACAGCTTATGTTGGGCTTTTTTAAGCCTTCCGAGGCTGTAAGGGTTGCCTAGTTAATCCTTTGCTTCCCCTTGAATTCCCAATAGTAACTAAAAGCGATGATTGCTATAGCCAGCAATAAAATTTGCCACATATATTCTTCTTAGATTCAACTCATAAGTGCAATCGGCACTAATCGGAAAAGAAAAAGGTTAGCTGATATAGTTTCACGCTTTTTTCAATCCGACCAAAGACGAGAAAGCGCATGAGAAACTATAAACAGCTAAGCCAAGCACAACGATACCAGATTGGGATATTAAATAAAGCCGGAAAAAATCAGAAAGAGACAGCAGAGTTGTTGGGAGTGTCTGGATCAACCGTATGCCGTGAGCTGAAACGCAATCGAGGCAAAAAGGGCTACTTCCCGAAGCAGGCGCAGATAAAAACGGATAAGCGCAGGACACAAGCTGTAAAAGCGCTAAAAATGACCGCAGAAGTGGTCATTGAAATTGAACAAAAAATCCGTTTGGACTGGAGTCCAGAGCAAGTATCGGGGAAGCTGGAAATGACTATCAGTCATGAACGCATTTATCAACATATCTGGGCAGATAAGCGTAATGGGGGCACCTTGTATAAGCATCTTCGACAAAGCAACAAGAAACGCAAAAAGCAATACGGATCAAAAGATAAGCGCGGCCAGATCAGGAACCGTATCAGCATCGACGAACGTCCTGAGATCGTTGCGCAAAAGACCCGCATCGGCGATTGGGAAATCGATACCGTGATAGGCAAGAACCATCAAGGCGCCTTAGTCACGCTGTGGATCGGGCCTCCAAATTTACCCTGATAAAAAAAGTGGCTAGCAAACATGCGGAAGTGGTTACAGAGGCCACTATTTTATTGCTACAGCCCTATCTGGATAAGACCTTAACGATTACCGCCGATAACGGCAAGGAGTTTGCGGGGCATGAAAAAATGAAGGAGCAGCTGAACGCTGAGGGTGTATTTCGCTCATCCTTATCGCTCATGGGAGCGCGGCTTAAACGAAAATACCAATGGTTTGATTAGGCAATACTTTACCAAAGGGAGCAGCTTTGAGAACATAAACGATGACGAGGTTGAGGCTGTCATGCATAAGCTCAATCATCGCCCTCGAAAAACACTCCATTTTAAAACACCGCATGAGGTCTTTTTTGCTGAACCAGAGAAAGAAGCCGCATGATTACAGGGATTGCACTTCGGAGTTGAATCCGCCAAGTTATGTATTTCGCCCGCTCCTATCGTTTCCGGGAACATGGTTTAAGCGAAAATACCCAAGCCGTTTGAAGACCATGATCGATGATCAGATTGAGATACCGATACATAGCGCTCAATTATCACCTCGAAAAGCACTCAGCTTTAAAGTGTTTTTTGCTAAGCAGGACACGAAACCACATGAACACTGGCTCCTCTACCGCATTATCGAACTCTACTCAACATATCAAGAACAATACCGAGTAAACAACAAAATATTCTCAATGACATACAAGCACTAATTGAAAATACAAGACCCTTTACAATTGACTTACCCCTCCACCGGACGCTTCTTCTATTATTCTGTCAATCAACCTTGAGGACTCGAATTCATATTTTTCATTCAAAAAAAAACCCTCGCTACCTATTTGGTAACGAGGGTCTCAAATCCCTTAACTGACAACCAAAGTTATCAGTTAATTATTTCATTTAGATGAAAGATGGAATTAATGGAGCATCTAC
>Ga0123398_1104491_pt1 | contig 12075 bp, 9 predicted proteins | sample T5LHNO3metaT_FD_89926 | JGI IMG/M metagenome (GOLD analysis project Ga0123398, IMG submission 89926) | Methane-oxidizing artificial microbial communities from Washington, USA to study methane cycling - T5-LHNO3 metaT (Metagenome... | ecosystem: Engineered > Modeled > Simulated communities...
AGATACATTTCTTTCAAACGGCCGCGGGTATTGATCACCGTGCCGCGAATGCCGCCGTCGCGCACCAATAAGTTACTACCCAAGCCCATCCAATACAGCGGTTCGCCAGCGGGTAGGCTGGCGATAAATTCGATCAGGTCGGCTTTGTTTTCCGGGATGTACAGGTGTTGGGCTGGACCGCCGACGCGCCAGCTGGTGTATTTCGCCAGCGGCTCGTTGTTTAATAAAGTGCCTCTGGTCACCATTACCTTAGGGCCTCAGCCAATTGGTGCGGCAATTCAGCAGCGATCTGGCCGACATTGCCGGCGCCCATGGTCAATACCACGTCGTCTTTTTCGACGATGCCGGCCAGGATGGTGGCCAGATCTTCACGGTTTTGCACGAATACCGGATCAACCTGGCCGCGTACTCGAATCGAGCGGCTCAGCGCTTTGCCGTCGGCACCGGTAATCGGCGCTTCGCCGGCCGAATACACATCCAGTAATATCAGTACATCGACGCTGGACAGTACCTCGACGAAATCTTCGAACAGGTCGCGGGTGCGGGTATAACGATGCGGTTGAAACACCACCACCTTGCGGCGGGTCGGCCAGGCTTGGCGCAAGGCTTCCAGAGTGGCGGCCAGTTCGCGCGGGTGGTGACCGTAATCGTCGACTAGGGTTAGTTTGCCGCCGTTGAAATCTACGTCGCCATTGATTTGAAAACGTCTGCCCACGCCTTTGAATTCGGCCAGACTTTTGACTATGGCCGCATCATCCACGCCCAGCGCGGTGGCTATGGTCGTGGCGGCCAAGGCGTTCAGCATGTTGTGCCAGCCCGGCAGGTTCAGCGTGACTTTTAGCGGCGGTTGGCCGCCCCAGCGCAGCACGGTGAAATGCGTACGCAAGCCGTCTTGTTTAATGTCGATGGCGCGGACGTCGGCATCTTCGTTAACGCCGTAGGTTTTCACCGGTTTGGAAATGTTTGGCAAAATCGCGCAGACGCCTGGGTCGTCGCTGCACAAAACAGCCAATCCATAAAAAGGTAATTGGTGCAAAAACTTGATGAAAGTATCCTTCAAACGGCTGTAGCTGCCGCCGTAGGTTTCCATATGGTCTTGATCGATGTTGGTCACTATCGCCATCATCGGTTGCAGGTACAAAAACGAGGCATCGCTTTCGTCGGCTTCTGCAACCAGATATTTACCCAAGCCCAATTTAGCGTTGGCGCCAGCGCTGTTCAAGCGACCGCCGATGACAAAAGTCGGGTCCAGGCCACCCTCGGCCAGCATCATGGTGGTCAGACTGGTGGTGGTAGTCTTGCCGTGGGTGCCGGCGACGGCGATGCCGAATCTAAAGCGCATCAATTCGGCCAGCATTTCCGCGCGCGGAATCACCGGAATGCGATTCTCGTAGGCGGTGACGATTTCCGGATTGGTTCTATCGACGGCGGTAGACGTGACGACCACATCGACATCGAGCACATTGTCGGCGTGGTGGCCGAAGTAGACTTTCACACCCATGGCTTGCAGGCGATCAGTAACCGCCGAGCCTTTAATATCCGACCCGGACACGGTATAGCCCAGGTTGGATAGTACTTCGGCGATGCCGCTCATGCCGGTGCCGCCGATACCGACAAAATGGATTTTGTCGATGTCGCCCAGCGCTTGGTTTTCGATGTTGGGGCGGTTCATACGGCGGCCTCCGCAACGCAAATATCGGCCACAGTCTGAGTGGCGGCGAGTCTGGCCTTGGCTTTGGCGGCCCGGCTCATGGATGTTAATGATGTCATGGCTTGTTCTATGGTTTTACGCAGATTGTCCGCGTTTAATTCGGGTTGCGGCAGCAACAATGCGGCACCGGCTTCTGTTAAATATTTGGCGTTGGCGGTTTGGTGATCGTCGATGGCGTGCAGCAAGGGCACGAAAATCGCCGGCAAGCCGCAGGCCGCCACTTCACTGACCGTCATCGCGCCGGCCCGGCAAATAATCAAATCGGCCCATTGGTAGGTGGTGGCCATATCCTCGATAAAGGCCAAGGCTTCGGCGTTCAGACCCAGTTTGCGGTAACGCTCGGCCACTTCAGCTTGCATGGCGCTGCCGGTCTGGTGTTTTACGTCAAGATTGCTCAATCCGGCCAAGGCCTCCGGCACAGTGTCGTTCAGGACTTTAGCGCCCTGGCTACCGCCCAGGATCAGAATCCTTAAATTGCGGCCGGCTTGCGGATGCCATTCCGATTTTTCAGGCAGGTCAATGAACGCATCTCTCAACGGATTGCCGGTGCAGATGGCGTGTACCGACTTGGCGAAGCTATCCGGAAACGCTTCCAATACTTTGCGGGCAGCAAGTTTCACCAGTAAACGGTTGGTGGTGCCGGGTACCCGGTTTTGTTCGTGTATCACCAGCGGGATGCCCAACCATTTCGCCATCAATCCGCCCGGTCCGGCCACAAAACCGCCCATGCCCAATACTACGTTAGGTTGGCGTTGCTTCAGTATGCGCCGTGCTTGCAGGCAGGCTTGAATCAATTTAATACCGGCGCCGAGTTTGGACAGCAATCCCTTGCCGCGCATACCGGCTACCGCCAGCCAGTCTATGTCGATATTGTTGGCGGGCACTACCCGGCTTTCCAGGCCTTTCTCGGTACCCAGCCAGCTGACTTGCCAGCCGCGTTGGCGCATCTCCTGAGCAACTGCCAGTGCCGGAAACACGTGTCCGCCGGTGCCGCCTGCCATGATGACGATGCGGCCGCTCATGCGTGTTTCCCCTTCACATTGCTTTTATTGTGTTCGGTGACTTCGTAATGAATCCTAAACAATACCGCCATCGCGCCGCACATGACGATCATACTGCCGCCGCCGTAGCTCATCAGCGGCAAGGTCAAACCTTTGGTGGGCAGCATGCCCATGTTCACGCCCATGTTTACGAAGGATTGGAAGCCAAACCAGATACCCAGGCCGTAAGCTGCTAGTGCGGAAAATTTCAGGCCGGCTTGTTCGGCTTGTTCGCCAATCGCAAAGGCGCGGACTACCAGGGCGGCGAATAGGCCGATGATTAGCAATACGCCAAGCAGACCGAGTTCTTCACCCAAAACCGAGAACAAAAAGTCGGTGTGCGCTTCCGGCAGATAAAAAAGTTTTTGCAGGCCGTTGCCCAAACCAACGCCGAAAAATTCGCCGCGACCGAAGGAAATCAGGGCTTGAGTCAATTGAAAGCCACTGTCTCTGGCGTCGGCCCACGGATCCATGAAACTGGTGACCCGCGCCAATCGATAGGGAGATTCGATAACCAATACCACGGCCAAGCCTGCAACTAGGCCCAATAAAATGATGAACTGGGAAATACGGGCGCCGCCCAGAAACATCATGCCCATGGCGATGATCAGAATCACCACCGCCGAGCCGAAGTCAGGTTCGAGCAATAAAAGCACGCAAGCTACCGAAAACAACATTAGGGGTTTGACCAAGCCGAACGCTGAGCGACGCACGTGTTCGGAATGGCGAGTCACATAGCCGGCCATGTACATGACCGAGATGAATTTCACCACTTCTGAAACCTGAATCCGCAACCCGAAAATCGACAGCCAGCGGATACTGCCGTTGACTTTGATGCCGACGCCGGGAATTAATACCACCAAAAGCAAAGCCAGGCCGGCGATGAACAGGGTTTGCCCCATTCTTTCCCAGCTCTGCATCGGTATATTCAAAATGACTGCGGAAAAGCCCAAGCCGAACGCAATATGTATCAACTGCTTGAATGGATAGTGCGAAATGTCATCGGCCATCTTTACGCCCAAGTGCAAAGAGGATGAGGTGACCAGCATGAAGCCGATGCCCAGCAGACTAAAGCACGCTAGCATCAACACCGGGTCGATATGCAAACGGTTTTGCGCGCGTGGCTTGACTGTTGGTTTCAACATAAGGGCAGACTCATCACGGCTTCGGCGAATTTATTGCCGCGGTCAACATAGCTGCGATATTGATCGAGACTGGCGCAGGCCGGCGATAACAGCACACTGTCGCCTGCGCTAGCAATGCTGGCGGCTATGGTTACCGCTTCCTTCATAGTTCCCGCGAAATGCGTTGGCACGCAGTTGTTTAACGCTTGCGCGATCAGTTGCGCGTCTTTGCCTATCAGCACCACGGCCTTGGTTTTTTCGGTGACGACCGGTACCAGTTCGCGCATGTCCGCGCCTTTGGTCTCGCCGCCGGCGATCAAAATCACTTTATGTTCGTAACCTTTTAGCGCGGCTATACAGGCACCGATATTGGTGGCTTTGGAATCGTTAACCCAATTGATGCCGCCTTTTTCCGCGACTTTTTGCATGCGGTGCGGCAAGCCTTTGAATTGTCTGAGCGCATCGCACATTTTGGTGATGCTTAGACCGGCTGCCGTGCCCAGGGCCAGCGCTGCCAACGCATTGGCGATGTTATGGCTACCTTCCAGGCGCAATTTGCTTGCCGCCATTAGGGCTTGTTCGCCTTGCATCAAAGTATCGGTTTCGCCGCGACGCAGATAAAAATCGGCTTGAGTTTGCGTGGAAAAAGTCAATGTTTGCCGGGCGGGATCGCGCATGGCCATGACCATCGGGTCGTCGGCATTCAAGACCATTACGCCGTCGCCCCGGAACACGCGTTGCTTTTCCGCCGCATAGCCCGCCATGCCGTCATGGCGATCCAGATGATCCGGACTGACGTTTAATACGGTGGCGACTTTGGCGTTCAAAGCCTTGGTACGTTCCAGCTGGAAGCTGGACAATTCCAATACGTAAAGTTCGGCGTCCTGTTGCAGCAAATCCAGAGCCGGTGTGCCGAGGTTGCCGCCAATGGCAGTTTTGACGCCGGCGGCGTTAGCCATTTCGCCCAGCATGGTGGTAACCGTGCTTTTACCGTTGGAGCCGGTGATGGCGATAACCGGTTTATCAGTGGCGCAAGCGAATAAGTCGATGTCGCTGAGTACGGTAACGCCCGCCTGTACGGCTTTTTGGATGGCCGCTTCGTGTAAAGACACGCCAGGGCTGACCAGCAAGTGAGTGGCGACATCCAGCGCGGATTGGTCGAAACCGCCGGAAAACACCGGCACGTCCGGCATTTGTTCGCGTAGGTTGTCGATCAGCGGCGGGTTTTTTCGGCTGTCGATCACCGCGAATTTAATCGGCGTCTTTTGCAAAAATTGCGCAGCTGAATAGCCGGTAGCGCCCAGACCTACGATCAATAGGCGAGCGCTATCCGGATTTAAGTTGAAATGGGTTTCCAGATTACTGAGTAGGGCGGTGGTGTTCATGCTTATCTCAGTTTCAACGTGGCCAGACCGATCAACACCAGGATGACCGAGATAATCCAGAAACGGACGATGATGCGCGGCTCCGGCCAACCTTTTAATTCGTAATGATGATGAATGGGGGCCATCAAAAACACCCGCTTTTTGCGGGTTTTGAAAGAGGCGACTTGGATAATTACCGAAATGGTTTCCATCACAAAAATGCCGCCCATGATGACCAAGACGATTTCTTGCCTAACCAGCACCGCGACGATACCCAGCGCAGCGCCCAAGGCCAGCGCGCCGACGTCGCCCATGAACACCATGGCCGGATAGGTGTTAAACCACAAAAAGCCCAGCCCGGAACCGACCAGGGCCGCGCAAAATACCACCAGCTCGCCGGCTTTGGGGATGTGCGGGATAGCCAGATATTGCGAGAAATTAACGTGGCCGGATAAATAGGCAAAAATCGCCAAGGCGGCGGCGATCATCACGGTCGGCATGATGGCCAGGCCGTCCAGGCCGTCGGTCAGATTGACCGCGTTACTGGAGCCGACAATGACGAAATAGGTCAACACTACGTAGCCCCAGCCGATGTCCACGGTGACGTTTTTGAAAAACGGCACGATAAACTGGGTTTCCGCGGCGACCTGGGCGGTGTTGTAAAGGTATAAGGCGGCGCTCAGCGCGACCAGCGATTGCCAGAAATATTTGGCGCGGGCGGACAGGCCGTCGCTATTGCCGAGCAGGACTTTTTTATAGTCGTCGATAAAACCAATTACACCGTGGGCCAGTGTCACCAACAATACCACCCAGACATAACGATTGCTCAAATCCGCGCAGAGTAGGGTGCTGATCGCTACCGCGAACAAAATCATCGCACCGCCCATGGTTGGCGTGCCCGATTTGGAAAAATGGCTTTGCGGACCGTCGTCGCGCACGCTTTGGCCGATTTTTTTGCGAGTCAATTTTTCGATCATGGCCGGACCGACCATCAGGGAAATACTGAGTGCGGTCAGTACGCCCAAAATGGCGCGAAAGGTCAGGTAATGCAGGACCCTGAAGCCGCTATCGATACTAGTTAAAAAATCCGCGAGTAAAAGTAACATTAGGCTGCTCTGAAATTGTTGACCATCGCCGCCACCACGTTTTCCATTTTTTGGGCGCGCGAGCCTTTAACCAATAGGGTTTCCTTTCCTGTGACGGCTGTTGTCAGGGTGTCTATTAATTGTTCCTGATCGTCGAAAAACTGGCCGCCGTCGCCAAAGGCTTCAACGGCATGTTTTGCCAATGCGCCGGTGGCGAACAAACGCTTCACCGATTTTGCCTTGATTAATTCGCCCATTTCCCGGTGTATCGCCGGGCTGTCCGGGCCGAGTTCGCCGAAAGCGCCCAGGGCCACCCACGCTTCGCTGCCGCAATCGGTCAGTACGTCCAGCGCGGCTTTCAAGGAGTTGGGGTTAGCGTTATAGGTATCGTCGATGACGATATTGCCCTTACGGCCCGTTAAGGGTTGCATGCGGCCGGTGACCGGCTGGAGTTGTTCCAGGCCTTGTTTAATGTCTGGCAGGCTGATGCCGAATTGCAGTGCTACTGCCGCTGCGGCCAAGGCGTTTTTCACATTGTGGGCGCCGGCCAGATGCAATCGGATTGGTAAAACGTGAGTCGCAGTTTTTAATTCGAAATAGGTGTTAAAGCCTTGGGAGTCTAAGGATGTGTCAATATTTAAAGCAGTAATGTCTGCTGCGGGGCTCAAGCCGAAGGACACGCTTCGATGGCTGCCGGCCACGGCTAGTAAGAAATCGTAAAAAGCGTCGTCGCGATTTAATACCGCCACGCCATTTTCACCGAGGCTTTTGAAGATTTCGCTTTTGGTTTCGGCGACGCCTTCAATACTGCCGAAACCTTCGATATGGGCGGCACCGATATTGGTGATGACGCTGACATCGGCTTGCGCATAGCGGCTGGTATAGGCAATTTCGCCGGGATGGTTGGCGCCCATTTCAATCACTGCGTAGCGATGAGAATCATCCAGTTTCAGTAGTGTCAGGGGTACGCCGATGTCGTTGTTCAGATTGCCTTGAGTCGATAAAGTGTGGCCCTGGGTGGCGAAAATCGCCGCAATCATTTCCTTGACGGTGGTTTTGCCGTTGCTGCCGGTGACGCCGGCCACTTTGACCGACAAGGCTTTGCGCCAGTATCCAGCCAGTTCCGCCAATGCCAAATGGGTATCGGTGACGATGATTTGCGGCAACGCCGATGCGCAGGCCTGTTCAATTAACAGCGCTGCCGCTCCGGCTTGCTCAGCCTTATCGATAAAGCTGTGGCCGTCGAAATTCTTGCCTTTGATGGCGATATACAGTGCGCCGGATTGTAAGGTGCGGGTATCGATACCCGTGGCGCGAATTTCTCTGTCTTCGCCGATCAGCTTGCCGTTGACGGCTTGGGCGATTTCGCTAAGTAGCAATTTCATGGCTTGCTCCACGCCGCCAGTGCTTGCATGACGACAGCGCTATCGCTGAACGGCTGCTTCACGCCGCCGATTTCTTGGTAGTCCTCGTGGCCCTTGCCGGCTATCACTACGCAATCGTCTGGGTCTGCTTGTCTTATCACTGTGTTTATGGCCGTGGTTCTATCGTTAATTACCGTTATTTTTTGGCTTTGGCAGCCGCTCAAAATGTCTTTAATAATTGCTGCTGGTACTTCACCGCGCGGATTGTCGTCGGTGACGATAACTTGATCCGCCCAGGTTTCGGCAATCCGGCCCATCTGAGGGCGCTTGCCCTTGTCACGGTCGCCGCCGCAGCCAAACACGACTCTTAACCGGTTTGCGCCTTTGACGGCTTTCAGCACTTTTTCCAGTGCGTCCGGGGTATGCGCATAATCCACAAATATCGTGGGCTTGCCGTGGCCGCCGAATTTTTCCATGCGGCCGGCAATGGCGCTCAATTTAGCCAACTGCGCGACGGCAGCTTCGAATTTGCTACCGGTCGCCAGTAGTACACAAAGCACCGCCAGCACGTTATCCAGGTTAAAGCCACCAACCAGCGATGTTGTAGCCCGGCAATTTTGCTCACGCCAGACGACATCGAATTCAATGCCGCCAGCGCTGTGTTTTACTTGTTCGGCGCTTACGGCTTCCTTAGCAATACCGCGTCGGCCGGTCGCGCTGAAAGTCCAACTCTCAACGGCGTTCGGTACGCTTTGCAAAACCTCGGCGCTGCTCGGATCGTCGAGATTGACCACCGCAAATTGCAGCCCCGGTGTCTTGAACAACGCCAGTTTGGCTTGCAGGTATTCCGCCATGCTGCCGTGATAATCCAGGTGGTCACGGCTCAAATTGGTAAATACCGCGCCTTTAAAGCTGACCCCGTTAACCCGGCCCTGATGTAAGCCGTGCGAGGAAACTTCCATGGCCACGTTACGCTTATCCTGCTTTACAAATTCATTCAGCATCTGTTGCACGGCCAACGCATCCGGCGTCGTGTTGGCGGTCGGCTGCAAATTGCCGAAATCGCCCCAGCCCAATGTGCCTATCACACCGCAAGCGGGCAAAGCCTGGGCGATTAACTGGCTACAGGTGGTTTTGCCATTGGTGCCGGTCACACCGATCACATCCAATAATTGCGATGGATTACCGTAAAATTTTGCGGCGATCTTGCCGAATTTATGCGCCAAATCGGCAATTGCTAGGCTAGGTACTTTCAAGGCACTAACTAGCTGCATATCCGCGCCATTTGGATCGTAAATTACTGCGGTCGCGCCGTTGGCTATAGCCTGTTCCGCATGCGCGATCCCATGTTGGAATGCGCCGTTCAAAGCAATAAACGCATCGCCGGCTTGGATGTTTCGGCTGTCCAAACACAAGCCGCTAATCACCAAATCCGCTGGATTTACTGTCAGTCCGTTCATCAATTCGACCAGCTTCATTGTTTGCTCAACAACAAATGCATGTTGTCCATGCCGTCAGGCTCAACGCCGTATACGCGCAACGCACCAGCCATCACTTTCGAGAATGCCGGTGCCGCCACCAGTCCGCCGTAATATTGGCCGGTGGTGGGTTCGTCCACTACAATCGCGATAATGAAGCGCGGATTGCTGGCCGGCGCCATGCCCACAAATACCGATAAATATTTATCTTCGCTGTAACCGCCGGCACCGGCTTTTTTCACTGTACCGGTTTTACCCGCTACCCGGTAACCCTCGACTCTGGCCTGATATGCCGTGCCTTCCTTGCTGATCACGTGTTCCAGCATTTCCCGGACCTTTCTAGCCGTCTCGGGTTTGAAAATTCGTTGCGCGTCCGGATCTTCATCGCGCTTTAGTAAGGCGACGGAATGAATGATGCCGTCGTCCGCCAAAGCGGTATAGGCTCTGGCCAATTGTAAAATTGAGGTGGAAACCCCGTAACCGAACGATAAAATCGCCTGGTCGAATTCGTGCCAGCCTTGATAATCCAGTAAGGAGCCGCTGGCTTCGCCGGGAAAACCGACGCCTGCGGAGGTGCCGAACCCCAGCCTGCTGTATACACCCCAAAAATATTCCGGCGGCATCGTCATCGCGATTTGCGTAACCGCGATATTGCTGGATTTTTGCAGCACGTGGGTCAAATCCATCGTGCCGTAGTTATGCACATCCTTAACCACGTTGCGGCCCAAGTGATAGACACCATGGGTTTCTATCATTACGTTGGGCTTGATATAGCCGCCATCCAGTGCCGCCGCCACCACAAAGGGTTTGACCGTCGAGCCCGGTTCAAAACTGTCCACCATGGCCCGGTTGCGATACCGGTTACTGCTCAATTCTTTGCGATTATTGGGATTGAAAGCCGGTTGGCTGACAGTCGCTAATACATCGCCGTTTTTGGCATCTAGCACCACCAGGGATGCCGAATGCGCTTTATTCTGGATCATCGCATTCTGCAATTCCCGGTAAGCCAGGTATTGCAGGCGCTCGTCGATAGTCAACACCAGGTCGCGGCCTGGGATGGCTTCTTCAATATTTTCAACGTCCTTGATGATCTGACCTTTGCCGTCCTTAATCACGCGCTTTTTGCCGGGCTGGCCGCGCAGAATGTGCTCGTAGCCGTGCTCTATACCTTCCTGGCCGATGTCGTCGATATTGGTGAAGCCCAATAAATGTCCCGATACCGCACCGGCCGGGTAGTAACGCTTAAACTCCCGTTCGAAGTACACGCCAGTAATTTCCAGAGCTTTGACCTTTTCGGCTATATCCGGGTTAATCTGTCTGCGCAAATACACGAAACGCTTGTTGGCGTCTTTTTCCTTTTTCAAGAGGGCTCGAAGTTCCTTTTCCGGAAAGCCAAGGATCTTTGCCATCGGTGTCAATTTGTCCTGTTCGGCATCTCGTAGTTGGCGCGGATTGACCCAAATTGATTGCACCGGAGTGCTGATCGCCAGCGGTTCGCCGTTCCTATCCTTAATCTGCCCGCGATAAGCCGAAACCGAAACCACGCCGACGTGCTGCATATCGCCTTTGTCCTGCAGGAATTCTTTATCGAGAATTTGCAGGTATACCGCGCGGCCCACCAAGGCCAACATGGCCAGCAACATCACCGAAAGCAGCAATCTGCGCCGGATCACAAAATCTGTATTTTGGCGCGGTATCGTGCCCGCGCCGGTGGCAATTCGCATTTACGGCTTTATATAAATAATTTTGTCTTGGGCCGGCAAAGTCAGCATCAGCCGTGTTCTTGCTTCGATTTCAACCCGGTTTTCTTCGGTCAGCGTCGTCAATTCCAGTTGTAGCCGACCCCATTCCACTTCGTAGTCGTCGAGCTCTTTTTCTTTTTTCTGAATGTCGATAAACAGCAGTCGCGATTGGTATTTACTGTAAATCACGGCAATTCCGGAGATCATCAGCATCGCCACCAGCAATGTCAGCAGGATATTTCTTGCAATCGCCATTAACGTTTCTCCGCAACTCGCATTACCGCGCTACGTGCGCGTGGGTTTTGTTGCAATTCCTGTTGTTGTGCTCGTATCGACTTTCCTATTTTGCGTAACTGGCCTTGTTCGATGTCCTGCTCTTTAATCGGCAGCTTGCCGGGATTGGTTTTCGGGCCGGCTTGGTCGCGAATGAAGCGTTTGACGATGCGGTCTTCCAATGAATGGAAGGCGATCACGACTAAACGTCCGCCCGGGGCCAATACGTCCGCGGCTTGTTTCAATCCGGTTTTAATCTGTTCGAGTTCTTGATTAATCTCTATCCTGATCGCCTGGAAGCTGCGAGTTGCAGGATGTTTGTGCTTGTCGCGAAACGGCACGCTGTTTTCGATCAATTTTGCCAATTGCAGAGTGGTCTGCAGCGGCTGCTGTTGGCGTTGGCTGACAACGGCGTTGGCAATTCGTCTGGCAAAGCGCTCTTCGCCATATTCAAACAGCACGCGAACCAATTCTTTTTCCTCGACTCGTGCCAAATAATCCGCCGCCGATAGACCGTGATTGCTATCCATACGCATGTCTAAAGGACCATCGCGTAAAAAACTGAACCCGCGTTCCGCATTGTCCAGTTGCGGGGAAGATACGCCCAAATCCATCAGAATGCCGTCGACTTTGCCCGTATAGCCTTGCTGTTCAATGACGGCACTCAGCTCTGCAAAGCTGGCGTGATTTAAACTAAAACGGCTGTCTTCCGATAGGCGTTTGGCATCGTCGCTAGCGATGGCGTCCATGTCTCTGTCAAGCGCCAGTAACCTGCCGGAGCTATTCAGTAACTTCAGAATGCCGCTGCTATGTCCTCCGCGTCCGAAAGTGCAGTCCAGATAAATACCTTCCGGTTTTATGTTGAGCTGCTCTAAGGCCTCTTCATACAAAACC
>Ga0123398_1002207_pt1 | contig 12033 bp, 12 predicted proteins | sample T5LHNO3metaT_FD_89926 | JGI IMG/M metagenome (GOLD analysis project Ga0123398, IMG submission 89926) | Methane-oxidizing artificial microbial communities from Washington, USA to study methane cycling - T5-LHNO3 metaT (Metagenome... | ecosystem: Engineered > Modeled > Simulated communities...
TCGTTATCAATCTCGCTAATGCTGCCTTCTTGTGCGCGTATTGCGCCGGCGAAATAGCGGAAATGGTCAACTGTTAATGGAATATCCGCATTCATCGTTTCACGAATGGGTTTGCCGTTATCAATGGTGTCGGCAGTTGCAATTAACTCTAGGTTCGCTTCAATTCTATCGGCGATTTTAAGTAAGATGTTGGAACGTTCAGTTGTGGAAGTCTTGCCCCACTTGTCAGCGATAGCATGCGCAGCATCCAATGCTAGCTCAACATCTTCTGCGCTAGAGCGTGCAGCCTTTGTATAAGCTTTGCCTGTAATCGGTGTAATTACATCAAAATATTCGCCTTTAACAGGAGCAACCCATTTGCCGCCGATGAAATTATCGTATTGGGCTTTATAAGGGATTTTTACGCCAAGGCCTTTTAGTAAATCTAAACTCATGCTAACTCCTCTAGTTTTGCTATTGATAATATAGTATTTCCGTTGTTACAACCGCATCGCTTCGTTGCTGTTTTTGGGATGTCTAAATTTTCACTTAGTTCCACGTATGTATTTGTTATTTAAGATTTTTTTATCTCTTTAACAAATACATTTACCATTAATTGGTTGAGGTAAACAATAACTCTTAGTTGTGTGCAAATCAAGCAAAAATAATATTTTCATTCCAAATTTATTCTCGATCTATGGCGAAGCGATGCCGCATACGCTATAGTTTGCGCAATAGAAGAATGTTAACTTTATAATAAGTAAGGTAAAAACGCATTTATGTCTGATTCGTCAGCGGTTTTTGGAGTTACCACTAGAGAGTTTTGGCATAACATCAGCCATCCAACAGATTCCACCTTAGGCAAAGCCATACTTTCAATTCTAGTTTTCGCTGAAAGTCTGGTTTGTATTTTTTGGATATTTACACTTTCGGGCCTTGGCGAAGGTTATGCAATCATGGCTGCCGTGCCATATGCCTATATTATTCTTTCCTACGCCAGTCTTCTGGTTTTTTACCGCACTAAAAAATTCGAATATTTCACTTTTACTCAGTTAGTCATGTTGCTGGTTATGCCATTTTTTATGCAATGGGCAATTGGCGGGTACGAAGCTTCTAGCGGTATAGCGATTTGGGCAATTTTGTCGCCCATTGGCGCGCTAATGATTTTAGGCACTAAACAATCCACGCCCTGGTTTATTTTATTTGCTTTTTTGGCGGGTTTGTCTTGGAAACTTAACTACTTATTTGCCGGCAATTCTTTGCCGATCCCCACGCATGTAAAAGATACTTATTTTTTAATGAATATTATGGGCACCGCATGTATTTTGTATGCGGTAATGCGGTATTTTCAAAGCCAAAAAGAACGTACCCTGCATGAGCTTAAATTAGAGCAAGAACGTTCAGAAAAACTGTTGCTGAATATTCTGCCAAAATCCATTGCAAATCGTTTAAAAGATAATGATATGCGTATTGCAGATAGCCACGATGCCGTGACTATTTTATTTGCGGACATTGTAGATTTTACTAAACTCACAGCCGATATGCCGCCAGCCGAGTTGGTTGATTTGCTAAGTCAGCTATTTTCTCGTTTTGATCGATTGGCGGATCGTTACGGTTTAGAAAAAATAAAAACCATCGGTGATGGCTATATGGTGGTAGGTGGGGCGCCAGTTAGTTTGGATGATCATGCCAATATTATTGCGCAACTGGCCTTACAAATGCAGGATGAGCTAGCGCTATTTAATGCGCATATTGATAAGAAATTACAAATGCGCATTGGTATCAGTAGCGGTCCTGTGGTCGCAGGCGTCATCGGCACCAGTAAATTTGCCTATGATATTTGGGGTGATCCGGTCAATATGGCTAGCCGAATGGAAAAAAATGGACTCCCTGGCATGATTCAAGTGAGTGAATTTACTTATAATCTCATTAAAGATAAGCATACTCTTGAATCGCGAGGTTTAATCCAAATTAAAGGTAAAGGTAAAGTTAATACTTATTTGCTTAAAGCTCAATAATTTGCTGCATTCAAGTTGCTAAGTCGCTTTGCGCGCGTTTGTGTATCGTATATAATCCGCCGCTCAAGTTAAGGCAAAACTTGCACTAGTAATATTCTACTAGGAGAGATGGATGAGCGGTTTAAGTCACCACCCTGGAAAGGTGGCACAGGGTTTACCCTGTCGAGAGTTCGAATCTCTCTCTCTCCGCCAATAATTAGTTTCAAGCAATCCAGTCAAATCCCAAAAACCAGCCTAAGCGCTGGTTTTTTATTGATTATTTCCCGGCCAAATTTTCAGCGCTAATTTAGCGACTTCTAAAAGTTCATCTTTTGCAGCACCACTTGTCGCCTGTACTGACATGCCTTGGTGCAAGGTAGCCAGATACTTAGCCAAATTTTTAGGGCTTGTATCATCTGGTAAATCACCATCTACTTTTGCTTTCGCAAAGCGCTCCGCCAATAAGTTTTCGTATGAAACTCTGTATTTGATTAGAACATCTCGAATCAGCTCGGCACTCTCGCCGCTCGACAACGCCCCCTGAACAATCATGCATCCTTTGGGATGCTGGGGGTCAGTAAGAAACTCAGCAGCCTTAACTAAAAAAGCCTCTGCAACTTTGTAAGCAGTTGGCTCATTGATGACATCTTTCACAAATGCTACAGGGCCTGTTGCATATTTCAGTAATGCTTTATGAAACAGCTCTTCTTTATTGCCGAAGGCTGCGTACAAGCTGGGCTTATTAATGCCGAGTGTTTCGGTGAGTTCAGCTAAAGATGCACCCTCATAACCTCTTTCCCAAAAGATTTTCAGTGCTTTATCAAGCGCTTCATCCATATCAAACACTCTGGGGCGACCACGCGATTTTTTAAGTTCAGTTGTCATGAATAATCTCTTAAATTAATTAATATACCAATTGTTACAAAAAAAGATTGACATGGCAATAGTGATTGAATTATATTTATTTACCAATTGGTATTTAATTATCAATTTTCATTATATTTTTAATAGCAGAGGTGAATATGAGTTCAGTACAAAAACAAGGTAAGGCATTAATAACAGGTGCATCAACAGGTATAGGGGCTATCTATGCAGATCGACTGGCTAAACGCGGCTATGACCTGATTTTAGTTGCACGTGATGAAGCAAAGCTCAACCGGGTTGCCGACAAGATTAAGGCTGAGTATGAAGTAAGCGTTACAGTGATTTCGGCTGACCTGACTTTGAAAGATGAGTTAGCGCGTATCGAAAGTGTGCTTCGTTCAGACAGCAGCATTACTTTGTTGGTCAATAATGCCGGGCTGGGTGCAGTGACAAAACTTGCGGAATCCAATATAGATGATATCGAAACTATGATTTCCTTAAATGTGATTGCGCTAACAAGACTATCAGCCGCGATTACACCGGGGCTCATTGCAAGTGGTCATGGCGCCATCATCAATATTGCATCCATCGTGGCACTGGCACCTGAATTACTGAATGGCGCATACAGCGGTTCAAAAGCCTATGTAGTGAACTTCACGCAGTCAATGCATCTTGAGTTAGCCGATAAAGGTATCAGAGTGCAAGCCGTGTTACCAGGTGCTATTGATACACCGTTCTGGGATAAGAGCGGAATGCCCGTTAACCATCTCCCCGCACAAATCGTCATGAATCCAGAGGCATTGGTCGATGCGGCTTTAGCTGGTTTTGATATGGGTGAAGTCATCACGATTCCATCATTGCCAGATTTGAACGATTGGAATGTGCTGGAAAATGCGCGTAAAGCACTGGCCCCCAATTTATCACATACAACACCTGCAAGCCGATATCTGAGTTAAGCATCATTTTCCACTATACATAGATGAATCAAAAAGGAGTTATACATGCATAAATTTTTAAAATCCCTACTATTCGTAGCCACTACATTTTCAGTGGTTGAGTCGAGCGCAGCGCTAGCTGCTGAAAAACTAGAAACAGCGCCAACTCAATATATAGAGGCTAATGGCGTCAAATTTTCCTACCGCACACTTGGGCCTAAATCGGGCACGCCATTGATATTTCTTCAACACTTTACTGGTAACATGGATGCTTGGGATCCAGCTGTAGTGAATGCTTTAGCCAAAACACGTCCTGTAGTAGTGTTTAACAACAGAGGCGTTGGCGCAACTAACGGGGTGGTAGCAGATAGCGTTGCACAAATGACAACCGATGCTTATGCCTTTATTCAAGCATTAGGCTATAAGCAAGTGGATTTACTCGGCTTTTCCATGGGTGGTTTTATTGCCCAAGAGTTGGCTGCTCAACATCCTGAATTAGTGCATAAGGTCATTCTTGCCGGCACTACACATCAAGGGGGTGGTAATCATTTGATGAAGGTACTCGGCGAAGCCTTTGCAAGAGCCAATGCACCAGATCCACGTGATTATTTATTCTTCTCTCAAACAGATGCAGGTAAGCAAGCCGGCAAAGCGTTTCTGGCAAGAGTGTATGCAAGAACAAAAGACCGTGACCCTGAGAGTGGTAAAGAAATTGCAGATGCCCATGGTAAAGCGTTGATTGTATTTACCAGTACACCAGACCCTGAGTATAAAACATTGAAGGCAATCCAGCAGCCTGTATTGGTTGTCACTGGTAGTAATGACACGATGCTGCCTACCGAAGGTTCGATCACGCTGTATAAGCAACTTGAAAATGCGCAATTAGTGCTTTATCCAGACTCCAATCATGGGTCTATCTTTCAGTACCACGATGCATTCGTTAACACAGTGGACTTTTTCTTAAGTCATTAACTAACCGGCCACGCCTCAAGGAGGCAGTGGCCAGTTACCACCATTATTTATACTGAATAGTGAGAACATAGATGAAACCAGCAGAGTTTGTGTATGCCCCTAGCGAAAAAATAATGCCTGGCGCATGGCGTGTGTTTGCCATTGCATGCATTGCAGTCTTTATGGTGTCCCTCGATACCACCATCCTGTATGCAGGGTTTAACAATATTCTGCAAAGTTTTCCTGCTTCTACCGCTGCCGATTTATCTTGGGCAATGAATGCTTACTCGATTGTATATGCTGCGATGCTGATACCAGCGGGCGGCATTGCAGATAAATACGGTAGGAAAAAAGTATTTATATTGGGTGTTACTCTGTTTATTACAGCTTCACTTGCCTGTGGTGCTTCACCCAGCGTATTTTGGTTGATCGTTGCACGCGTCTTCCAGTCAATAGGCGCATGTTTATTATCACCAGCAGCATTAGCCATTGTGCTTGAGGCTTTTCCAAGAGAAAAGCGCATGATAGTGATGGGTGCTTGGGGGGCGGTGGGTGCTCTAGCCGCTGCATTAGGCCCTGGAATCGGCTCATTTATTATTGATATAGGCGGCTGGCAGTGGGCATTTTTTATCAATATTCCCATTGGTTTATTTTGCCTCTGGCAAAGTATGACAACATTGCATGAGTCGACACAGCCTAGAGACAAAATACGCCTAGACTGGGTTGGAATGCTATTGCTGATCATCGGTGTGGGCGCGATTGCATTTAGTATTGTCGAGTTGAATTCGGCGTATTGGTCTAAACCGGCACTAGCAGGGGTCATGCTGCTTGGTTTGGCTGTAATTCTGAGTTATATCCCTTGGGCTAAAATTAATTCAGAGCCACTATTCGATCTAGATCTATTTAAAAACAAAACTTTTTTATTTTCTAATCTGGCTGGGGTTGTGTTTAGCATTGCGTTTTCAATCATGTTTTTTTCGTTTTTCTTTTGGATGAAAAACGTTTGGCACTATAGTCAGACATTGGCAGGTGCTGCAATCATGCCCGGGCCATTGCTTGTCGTACCAACTGCAATTATTGCAGGAAAACTCGCCTCGAAAATCGGGCATCGCCCATTATTAATCACGGGGTCACTCACTTATGCCTTAAGTGGCTTATGGTTTATGCTAATGCCAGACACAAGCCCCGACTATGCCACAGAGTGGCTTCCGGGCTTAATACTCAGTGGTATCTCTGTAGGGTTGGTGATGCCTTCAATATCAGCCGCTGCAGTGTTTGGCTTACCTGCAAAAGATTATGCAGTTGGCAGTGCCATCAGTCATGCGGTACGCCAAATAGGTACAGTGATCGGCGTTGCTATCACCGTGCTTTTGCTCGCGCAGACCAAGCTGCAGATCACCGACTTTACACCAGTGTATGCAATTCATATTGTTTTAGCACTTATAACAGCCATGCTGTGTATTCCAGTCAATACACATCCTAGACAGTTGTTGCCTGTAATCAGTCAGAAAGGTTAGTTGTATAAAACGAAAGGTAGTTATGGGTATTGGGGTTGTAAGCTCATAATCGCGTTAAAATATTACTTAATTCTTTCTTGAATGAGCTCAATATGCTTATACCCGAGTTTGAGCAATACCTATTCCGTGCTATTCCCATCACACGAGCGCTAGGCATAAAAATTGATGCCATTGACGCTAGCCGTGCATCAATATCCGCGCCTATTGAGTTGAATAAAAACCATCTCGACACGGTCTTTGGTGGAAGTTCATCGATGGTATGCATAGTGACAGCCTGGTCACTATTCCAACATCGTATTATTTCCAATCAGCTGAATGGGCAATTAATGATTCGTGAGCAAGAAGTGAATTATTTTAAGCCGATTACAGATGATTTCGTATGTCATGCTTATTTTAATGAAGATGCAAACTGGGATTTATTTTTAACTACATTTAAAAACAAAAATAAGGCAAGGCTAGGCATTACTGCGAGCATCTATCAGGACGATAAGCTTGCTGTCGAATTTAAAGGGGTATTTGTCTTACTTGGTTCAGATTGAGAATAAGTGATAAAACACCGTCGAAAACAGTATTTAACAACTCAATAAAAAGCGGACTCAACATCCGCTTTTTATTTGGTGGCTACATTGCGGCATTTTCACGTAGAAACGTAATTTCTTCGATCAATGGTTGAATAATGGTATCCACTTCGGCTTTGCTGTAGCGAGGCGTAATATGCTGTGGGCAGTTCCATTCAACAGCTTCTATATGAATGATAATTCCCCGCTCTACGCGCGCGCGGTAGCTTGGCACTTCTAAACGAGCAATGATCTCAGGCGCCTCTGATTCATGCACAATCCGAACTGTCCCCCACAGTTTCAGGCGGCGGCGATTAGGATAATCCATCAGAATAAGCGAGATTCTGGGGTTAGCATTCAAATTACCCACACTCAGGTATTGTTTGTTACCGCTAAAATCAGCATAGCCAATCGTTTCATTATCAATCACACGCAAAAAACCTGCTGGTCCCCCACGATGTTGTACATAAGGCCAACCACTTTCTGAAATGGTCGCTTGATAGAAACTGTCACGCGCCTGTATAAATTCAGTCTCAAATTCACCTAATGTATTACGCGGATCATCCGATAGCTCAAAATGCTGATTGCGCTCGCGACTTCCATAGAGACTTTGCGCCGCTTTAACGCTATCGGTAAAACTAATAGTGGCAAATGCTTTTGGCATGATCAAACTCCTTTGCAGCTTTATAGTAACAACTAAGAATCAAATGAATCAAATGAATCGAACGCATCTAAACCGCTGAAAAACCGTGATGCAATTAGACAGAAATCTTTAAAGCAACCTTAGGAAAATCAATGTCTAAGCGGCTCGCTTTACCAATCATATTGGTCAGAATATTCAGGCCAACATGGGTGATAATTTCTACGATATCTGCATCTGAGTAACCTGCGTTTCTTGCCTCTAGCAATTCAGCGGTCGTAACTTCACCGGTATGTTCAGCAAGAGAGCGTGCCAATTTCACGGCTATCGCAGCTTTAGCATCTTGGCTACTTCCCGCGCGGTTAGCAGAGATTTCATCACCGTTTAACCCCGCTTTTTTACCAATAGCCGTATGCGCAGACAAACAATACTCACAAGCATTTTGCTGGGCCAAGGCCAGTGCGATACGTTCACGTGTTTGTGGCTCTAAGCTACCTTCATTCGCAATACCATGCAGACCCAAAAAGGCGCGTAATGCTGCGGGTGAGTTAGCAAAGACCTTTAGAAAATTTGGCACCATCCCTAGTTGCGATTGAATGGCATCCAGTAATTCTTTTTGTTCTGTATTTGCAGTTTCATTGGTAATCGTTGTAATGCGGCTCATGATAGATCTCCTTTAAAGTTAACTGAATTTACACCGCTTAATTGATTGATTCAGCGGATGTATGCATTCTTTCACTTTACATTTACAATAAGAATACTTAAAAAATACAATAAACTATTTCATTTATAGGAATAATCAATGGACAGATTGAATATGATGGCCATTTTTATTGCGGTGGCAGAGCAAGAGGGGTTTGCTGGAGCAGCAAGGCTTTTAAACATATCACCCCCAGCAGTCACCCGCGCCGTCGCTGCGTTGGAAGCGCATTTAGGTGTTAAGCTTTTTAACCGTACAACGCGATTCGTCAGATTAACAGAGGCTGGTCAGCGGTATGCGGAAGATGCCCGACGTATTATTGCCGCCGCCGATGAGGCCGATGAAGCGGCAACAGGCATTAACGCAGAACCCAAAGGCCATTTGGTCGTTACTGCGCCGGTCTTATTTGGTCGCTCATATGTCATACCTGGTATCTCAGACTATCTGCAAAAGTACAAAAATACTGAGGTTACCGCGCTGTTTCTAGACCGTATTGTCAATCTGCTAGAAGAGGGGGTAGATGTTGGTATTCGAATAGGGGAGCTTCCTGATTCCAGCTATAAAGCGTTGCGCGTGGGGCAAGTAAGACGTGTGTTATGTGCATCGCCTTCCTATCTTGCAGAGCACGGGATTCCATCTACACCAGATGCACTTGTAAAACATCAGCTCATCGTGGCTGGTGCAATTAGCGCTACGGTAGACTGGCGGTTTGAAAACGATGGCTCACCAGTCAGCATTCGAATTAAACCACGCCTCAGAGTCACCAGTAATGACGCAGCGATTGAAGCTGCGGTGTTGGGATTAGGCATAACGCGCCTACTTTCGTATCAAATCGCAACACAATTAGCATCTGGCGAACTCAACATCATCATGCGTGAATTTGAGCCAAAGCCTATGCCCATCAACATTATTCATCGTGAAGGACGATATGCCTCTGCAAAAATCCGATCTTTTGTTGACTTGATGTCTACGAGATTAAGAAATGACCTTGCGTTAAGTTAAAGGCTTGTATCGTTTGTCTTTACCAACACTTGGGGTGAATAAGCGTGTGACATTAATAAAACTCAGTTATTTATACGGGTTTTGCTTTACTAGATTTTGATTGTTGTTACAATAATCAAATGAAAATAGAAAATGAAAAAAAAGCGGGTGGATTACGAGCTGGTTCCGGACGTAAAGTAGGTACCGGAAAATTCCAAGAGCCAACAGAAGTTATCCGCATCCCCACAAGTCAAAAATCTGTGATTACAGACTTTTTAAGTGCCTATACACGCAAGCAACATGATAACGCTTTCAAAGTGGATTTAGATGCAGTGGGTGATTTCGAATTTCCCACGATGCATCACGTACCTTTGAACATCGCTTTATTCAATTCTAAAGTACCGGCGGGCAATCCTTCTCCTGCAGATGACCATGTGGAAAGCCGATTAGATCCCAGTGAGTTCCTGGTTGATAAAGTGGATGCGACTTTCTTTGTAACCATTCAAGGCTATTCCATGATTGATGCTGGCTTATTGCCTGGTGATAAAGCAGTAGTTGACCGTTCCAAATTAGCTGCCATCGGTGACATTGTACTTGCCATGGTCGATGGTGATTACACGATTAAAACACTGGCTAGATCTAAAGATGGTCTACCGTTATTACTGCCTGCCAACAAGTCAGGGGAATACAAACCTATCGAAGTAAAAAAACATATGCAGGTTGAGATATGGGGAGTGGTAACAGGGTCGTTTAGACGTTACAAGTAATTGCTGGGGTGGTTTTTGTTTAAAAAATTGATGTAGAGGTGCTTTTATTCTCTTGGTGTACTAGCATCAGCAGCGATTAACCCTATACCTAAACCACCTGCGCCCGCTGCTGCACCGCCGCCCATTCCGCCGCCACTATTACCACCACCTTTAGCTTCCCCACGTCCGCCACCTTCGTCATCGCCACGCGTAGCACGTGTTAAACGTGCTGGACCGGATGCGGGCATGACTACACTACTTGGGATTTGTTCTAAACCCAATTGCGTACGTAAATCCGCACGTAGCGATTTAATCAAGGGCTGAAAATCAACATATTCATCATTTTTTAAACTGGTAGCACAAGCAACGGCTAACTCCACTTGGGCAATGGTGCCAAATAAGATGATATCCGCTAGTGTTTCTTCTAACTGGGGTGTGTGATCTTGTCTTGCTGGCGTAAATGATCCAGCTAGAGAGCGATAAGCAGCTACCAACGATTTTAATCGTTCTGACTCTTGTCTATTCTCGCGCTGACGCTTTTGTTGCACGCGTTGCATCACGAACACACGTATTGCCAACAGAATGACTGCCACGACTAGCGATGCAATCAGCGTTAATGGAAGTGGCCCAATATCAGTAATTTTCATCGCCCACCTTTTAAATAATGATAAAGATGATGCATGCGTTGGTTATCATTCCGTTGCATCAGAAATTTGTTCGGCTAACAATCTAGTACGTACAAAGTTAATATGCCCGCGCAATCCATAAAACATATCGGCAAACGCTGCAGGTATTTTTATTTTACTTAACTTTGCTTCTAGCTCATCCAGATGACTCATGATTTCTTGACGTTTATTCACATCAAGTGTTGACCCAAATGCATCTTTCTCTAGCTCAAGCAGCGCTTTATAGAAAGGGTAAATAGAGAGTTGGATTTTCCAACGATAGATACTCGGTGCCAATTTTACTGCGGGTATCAATATCAACAATAATGGCACCAAAACGACCAGAATTCTGTTGATAAAACTGGCCATCCAAAATGGAAAGTCTCGATATAGAAAGCTTTTGCCAGATTTGTAATAGCGGGTCGCGTCTGGGCTGATGCGGTATTCCTGCGTGTTGAGATTAGGGAATTCACCGCTTTTAACAAACAGACTAGCAGAGCCATGCACCTCATTTGCCACATCTAGCAATAAATCAGATAGCGCTGGATGCAAGGTATCGCGCGCAATCAGCTCAACACTCGGCGCAATCAAATTTAAATCATTGACGGGTATATTTTTGCCGAGATCAATAGACCCTTCAGGCAACACCAATTTATGCAGATATTTAATGCGTCTGGTGTAACCATCTGCCTGATTAAAATTAAAGATATTGATACCTGGTGTTTTAACCAAGTCTTTAATCAATTGCAGTGATACAGAGTCGCCCATCACAAAGATGGCATCGATCTTGTTCTGCAATAAGTCATCTACTGGATTAAGGCTTGGCTTTTCTATTAACTGGGTGCGGCCGCCTGGCAATATCCCGTTTTCTTTCAACAAATTTAATGCCAAAGAGCGTGTACCACTACCGGGTTCGCCAATATTCAATCGTTCACCGGCAAAATCCGCAATCAAACTTTTACTTTCGCCGCGATAAAAAATCATCATGGGTTGATAGGCAACACTACCCAGCGACATGAGTTTGTCGACTTTCACATTGCCGACAACACCACTTTGTACGAAACCAATATCAACCTTGACGTGCTTGTCAGCCAATTTATTGAGGTTATCGATAGACCCGTTGGATGGCAGTATGGTGAGTTTTACGCCTTCTCTTGCCAGAATAGCTTTGTATTTCAAAGCATTTTTCTGAAAAATGCTACCTTCCTCACCGGATGTAATTGTTAATGTTGTGGGTGCGGCTGAATTGAAAAATAAAAATAATGCCAGAGAAACAATTGCAAAAATCCCCAGCATCCAAGCCAGAAACAGAATGATGCTACCACCATAGATCGCAGCCAATTTTGCCCATATTTTTTTGAAGTGCGCTTTTAATTCAATCATAGTTGATAAGACACCATACACAGTGATTGATTACCATCTAGTTTTAATTTAAATAACATGAATAACGAAGTCAGCAAAAAATTCTCCAGAAACATCTAATTAGATGTCTGACAATACA
>Ga0123398_1055561_pt1 | contig 11929 bp, 9 predicted proteins | sample T5LHNO3metaT_FD_89926 | JGI IMG/M metagenome (GOLD analysis project Ga0123398, IMG submission 89926) | Methane-oxidizing artificial microbial communities from Washington, USA to study methane cycling - T5-LHNO3 metaT (Metagenome... | ecosystem: Engineered > Modeled > Simulated communities...
AAATACATGCTTGGTTATGATGATGCGTTAGATGTATTCGGTGTGCATGCGATCGGCGGTATCTTCGGTGCTTTAGCTACGGGTGTGTTTGTAAACCCAGCATTAGGTGGCGCAGGTGTTGTGGATTACGTTGCAAATGGTGTGGCTGCTTATGATTTCGGCGCACAAATGACTGCACAAGTCACAGCAGTAGTGACCGCGATTGTATTATCAGCAGTCGTATCATTCATCGCACTGAAAATCGTTGATGTGTTGATCGGTTTACGTGTATCTGAAGAAGCTGAACGTGAAGGTTTAGACACAACAGAACACGGTGAGCGCGCATATCACGCTTAATCTGTCAGTCATAGCAATATAAAAAACGGCTCGCTTGCGGGCCGTTTTTTTTACGTCCGTTATTATCATTGAATACAATTCAGTCGTCGTCGTATTGTTTTAATAAAAAATAGTTGACAAACATCACTACATAACTAATTATATAGTGATGAAAACAATTCAATCCATACCAAATGAATGGCAAGCTATCTCAGCCTTGTTTGTTGCGTTAGGCGATGAGCAGCGGCAGCGAATTCTGTTAGCATTCGATAAAGATGAGCGGTTAAATATTTTGCAAATAGCAGAGCATTCCAAGCTAAGCAGAACCGCGGTAACGCACCATTTAAAAACGTTACAGCATAGTGGTGCGCTTAACAGTGAAAAAATAGGCAAAGAAGTATTCTTTTGGGTGAACAAAAGCCAAATCACGTTAGCCATAGAAAATGTATTAAATTACATCCAACAAGAACTATAAAGAATAGATTTAACGGGGGTTGAGATGCTGGCAGCAATACTACGTAGCATTTGTAAAATTATCTTTCGCGTCAAGGTCAATGGCTTAGAACATGTGCCGCAACAAGATCGTTTGTTGATTGTGGCTAATCATGAATCCTTTCTGGATGGCCTATTGTTAGGGCTATTTTTGCCCAAACGCGCCACTTTTGTGGTGCACACAGGCGTATTAAAAAACAGAATATTTCGTCAGTTTTTAAGATTAACACCCCATTTGGCGGTTGATCCGGTGAGCCCATTGGCCATGAAGCAGGTCATCCGTCGTTTGGATTTAGGTGAGAATGTAGTGATTTTCCCCGAAGGCCGAATTACGCTGACCGGCAGCTTAATGAAAGTCTATGATGGCCCTGGCTTTGTTGCAGCCAAAACTGGCGCACGCATATTGCCAGTGCGGGTAGAAGGCGCGGCGCAATCCTACTTTGGGCGCTTGTCAGATGCGCATCCGAGAAAGCTATTTCCACGTGTCACACTTACAGTATTGCCTAGTACGGAAATCGTGATTGAAAACCCAAGCAATCATGCGCCACTATCTGCCAAGCAACGCAGACGCATTGCTGGCGAAGGCATGCGTGGCGTGATGCAAAAAATGCTGTTTCAAGCGCAAAAAAGCCGCACATTTTTTGAAGCTTTTTTAGATACCGTGGATAAGTTTGGTAGAAGCACAAAAATTGTAGAGGACATGAATGAGGTCGAAGAGACTTATCAGGAGTTGCTGAAAAAGAGTCTGGCCTTAGGGCGCATTGCTTGTAAAGTCAGCACACCTAAAGAGGTGGTCGGCGTCTTAATGCCCAATGTGACCAACACGCTGGCGCTGATACTGGGTATGAGCGCGTTTAACCGAATTCCAGCCATGCTCAATTACACCTCGGGCACTGCGGGCATGCAGAATGCGTGTACCGCAGCCAATATCAAAACCATTATCACCTCCAGAAAGTTTATTGAAGCCGCTGCGCTGGAGCAAGTAGTAGCACAGTTCCAAGGCTTAAATATAGTGTATTTGGAAGATTTGAGAAGTCAGTTTGGCGTGAGGGATCGCGCATGGTTAATGGGCTATGCGCTGCATTATCCCAGAGCAGCTATGGATGAAACGCGCCCAGAAGATATTGCGGTCATCCTGTTTACGTCAGGCTCGGAAGGCAAGCCTAAAGGCGTTGTGCATTCCCATAAAAGCATCTTGGCCAATATTGCGCAAATCATGGCTGTGCTGGATTTTAATCCAACCGATAAATTTATGATGGTACTGCCTATGTTCCATGCGTTTGGCTTTACTGGCTCGCTCTTGCCTATATTAGCTGGCATCAAAATCATGATTTTTCCATCACCACTGCAATACAAAGTCATACCGGAAGTCATTTATGATAAAGGCTGTACCGTATTGTTTGCGACCAGTACCTTCTTAGGAAACTACGCCAAATTTGCACACCCTTACGATTTTTATAAATTACGATTTGTGGTGGCCGGCGCTGAAAAACTGAATGAAGAAGTGCGTAAAACCTATCATGAAAAATTTGGCATACGCATTTTAGAAGGCTATGGCACTACAGAGTGCGCGCCGGTACTCTCAGCCAATACGCCTATGGCCAATCGGCATGGCAGCGTAGGCCAATTGATGCCGGGAATTGACTATAAGCTGGAGCCTGTGCCTGGGATTGAACAGGGTGGCGTGTTCCATGTAAAAGGCGAGAATGTGATGCTGGGCTATTATAAGTATGATGCGCCGGCACAGCTGGAAGTGCCAGAACAAGGCTGGTACAACACCGGTGATGTGGTCACTGTAGACAATGAAGGATTTATCTTTATCAAGGGGCGCGTCAAACGCTTTGCCAAAGTGGCGGGGGAAATGGTATCGCTTGAGGTGGTGGAGAAAATTGCACATACCGCAGCGCCCGAGCATCAACATGCCGCGACCACGCAAGTAGATTTACAGCGTGGTGAAAATATCGTGCTGTTCACGACCGACCCCGCCCTGAAGCGAGAAGATTTACAAATAGTCGCCAAAAATTTGGGAACGCCAGAGTTAGCCATTGCGCGCAAAATCATTCGGCTAGATGAGATCCCGTTATTGGGAACAGGTAAAACTGATTATGTAGTGCTGAAGCAGATGGCGGAAGCAGCTTAAATAAACAAAAAATACTACACGCGGTATTATTAATATAAAAAATATTTAAAGGCCAATCAGTGAGTAACCAATTCCAGCTCTTAAAACAAAAACGATTTTTGCCTTTCTTTTTAACGCAGTTTTTAGGGGCCTTTAACGACAATTTATTTAAAACAGTACTCATTACTTTAGTTGCCTTTCACGCCAGTACACTGGGTAATTTAGATGGCGCGACCATGGCGACCCTGCTCCCGGGTTTGTTTATCCTGCCTTTTTTCTTGTTTTCTGCAACTGCTGGGCAAATTGCAGATAAATATGAGAAGTCTCGCATTATTCGCTTAGTCAAAGTACTGGAAATCTGGATTATGGTATTTGCTGCCGCTGGCTTTTATCTGCATCAGTTTTGGCTATTGGCGACAGCATTATTCTTGATGGGTGTCCACTCCACTCTATTTGGTCCGGTAAAGTACGCGTACCTGCCTCAGCAGTTAAATGCCCAAGAGCTGGTAGGCGGTAACGGCATGGTAGAAATGGGCAGCTTTGTGGCTATTTTGCTGGGTCAAGTGTTGGGGGCATGGCTGGCAATTCAGCCTGATTATGCTTTGCTGACTAGCGTTGCTGTGATTGGTATTGCTATGATTGGTTATGTATCGAGCCGACAAATACCGGTGACACCAGCGCTTTCCACCGCGTTGCGAATACAGTGGAATCCGATCATAGAAACTTGCCGCAATGTAAAGTTGATTTGGGCGCAGCAACCACTGTGGTTAGCCATTGTGGCGATCTCTTGGTTTTGGTTTTTTGGCGCGACATTGCTGGCGCAATTCCCCAATATGGCCAAGCTGGTGCTGCATGGGGATGAAAGCGTGTTTATTTTGATGTTGACGGTATTTTCTGTTGGCGTGGGTATCGGCTCTTTGCTTTGCGAGAAACTTTCACGCAACAAAGCCATGCTGGGTTTGGTGATGATTGGCGGCATAGGCTTAAGTTGCTTTACTTTGGATATTTATTGGGTGGCCACGCATCTTGCAACGGTAAGTGGTATGCAGCCTTATGATTATCATCAGTTTCTAAGTCACGCTAACCATTGGCGTTTATTGATAGACATTGCATTGATAGGCGTATTCGGTGGTTTTTACATTGTGCCTTTGTATGTGTTGATACAAACCTTGTCGGAGCCCGCGTATCGCTCACGTGTGATAGCCGCCAATAATATTATGAACGCTTTGTTTATGGTGGTCTCTGCCCTATTTTCTATCGCTTTGTTTAAGCTAGGTTACAGTATCCCGCAGTTGTTTCTAATCACAGCGCTTCTCAATGTGTTGGTCATGGGCTATTTGTGTATGCGTCAGCCCAATTACTACACAACATTTAAGGCATGGTTCCGCCCTAAAGATGCTTGAATGCTGAATAGCGGAATTTGCAGCGCGCTACTATCAATGCAGGCTTTATCGTTATAATGAGCCCTTTCATCTTGATGTTTTAATCTGCGTTTATGCAAATCAAATCCTTGCTCGATCCATTTCGCCGTGCAGTTTGGCAGGTTGCCAATAAAGCAGGCCCTTTTGCCCCGTTATTTTCCATGCTGTTGCTGGGCTTGGTCGTGTTGTCACTGTCACGGCTGGGTCTGGTGCTATGGAAATTTGGTCGTGTGGAATCCACAGGGCAATTATTGGCCGTGCTATACCAAGGTGTGCGTGTCGATATCATTCAGTTGGCGCTGATTGCGCTTGTGCCAGTACTATTGGCACCATTATTGGCCACGCGCCAGTTTTTTAACACATGGAAGTGGGTTACCTACGGCTGGGTGTTGATTGCGGTGGTGCTGTTGGTGTTTTTAGAAGCGGCTTCGCCTGGCTTTATCATGGAATACGATGTACGCCCGAATCGCCTGTTTGTTGAGTATTTGAAATACCCACATGAGGTCATGGGCATGCTGTGGCGTGGTTTCAAAGTGCATATCTTTGCTGGTATTGGCTTTACGGTGCTGGCCATTGTGGGCATGCGTTACTGGCTGCAACCATGGCAGTCTGCAACATCGACTTGGACAAACAAACGTTTGTGGATTATCTGGCCTTTGGTGTTAGTACTCACACTGTTTGGTATCCGCTCCACACTTGGCCACCGCCCTGCTAACCCGGCGCTGTTTGCAATTACCCAAGACAGCATGGTCAACAGCTTGATTTTAAATTCCGGCTATTCGGTCATCTATGCTGTTTATAGTTTGCAGCATGAGGCCAAATCCAGTGAGATCTACGGCAAGATGGATAAAGCGGACATATTTAAACTGACGCAAGCTAAAGATACTGATATCCCGACATTAACTACTTTAGTGCCATCGGTTAAACGCGATAAGCCGCTGAATTTAGTCATTATTCTGCAAGAGAGCTTAGGCGCAGGCTTTGTTGAGTCCTTAGGCGGTAAACCGGTCACGCCTAATCTTGAAAAACTAAAAGCAGAGGGGATTTGGTTTGAGCAGCTGTATGCGACCGGTACGCGTTCGGTACGTGGCATTGAAGCGGTGGTGACAGGCTTTCAGCCTACACCGGCAGACAGTACAGTGAAGCTATCACTTAGCCAGAAAAACTTTTTTAGCTTGGCAGCTTTGTTAGAAAAACAAGGTTACTCCACAGAGTTTATCTATGGTGGGGAGTCTCATTTTGATAATATGCGCGGCTTTTTTATGGGCAACGGCTTTCAACATATTGTCGATCAAAAAGACTATAAAAACCCAGTGTTTGTAGGGAGCTGGGGCGCCTCGGATGAGGATTTGCTGAATAAAACGCATGAACAGTTATTGGCGCATCATGCCAGTGGCAAACCATTTTTCACGCTTGCATTTAGTTCGTCTAATCATGCGCCATTTGAATTTCCGGATGGGCGTATCGAGCTGTATGAGCAGCCCAAAGCCACCGATAATAATGCAGTGAAATATGCCGATTATGCTATTGGTGAGTTTTTCAAAAAGGCCAAAGCCAGCCCTTATTGGCAAGACACAGTGTTTCTCATTGTGGCCGATCACGATATTCGTGTGCGTGGTGAGACACTGGTGCCCATTGAGCATTTCCACATCCCTGGTCTGATTTTGGGTGCGGACATTCAGCCTAAAACGATCGCGGCCATTGCTAGCCAAATCGATTTGCCTGTGACCGTATTGTCTTTAATGGGCGTGCAAGCACAACACCCAATGACTGGGCACGATATGTCCAATCTGCCGGCAGATTATCTGGGTCGCGCCATGATGCAGTACAACTATAACTTTGGTTGGATGGAGCAAACCCAACAAAAAGCGGATAAAGAGGTAGCCAATCAGGTGGTGGTATTGCGTGAAGGCAAGGCACCCGCACATGGTAAGTACGATACACAGCATAAGCATTTGAATGAGGTACCCTCTCCTGCAAATGCTGTGCAAATTGAGCAGCGCGCATTGGCCAACTCACTGTTGCCATCTTTGCTGTATACAGAACAGCGCTACCGGTTGCCGTAATGCCGGGTGCGTCGTATCAGCCTTCTATGCTCACCAAGCAGGTGGTCCGTGACGGGTTAAGTTATTTTCTGCGGGGCGGCATGTGGTTACGCCATGCGCATTTGCCTGTCTCTGGCCATACCATTGTCGATGACTTTATCGGCGTGTGTGTTGCCACGCAGGAAGATCCGGCAGTGGATGCCTATGTCATTGCGCAGTTGCAGGCGCTGGGTGTTAAACGTGTGCGCTTAGATTTTACCTATGGAGACTTAGGTAATGATGAGGTGGAAGCACCTAATGCACGCTTTTTATCGGCATTGATTGCAGCAGGTTTTCGCGTCAATTTGCATTTGGTACAACCTTTTCAGTCTGCCAAACATATGTTGTTAGCTGCCGAGCAAGTCATCTGGCGGCAGTTTATTGTCAATTTACTAGACCGTTTTGGTCATCAGTTAGCCCATATTGAAATCGGTTCCACCATCAACCGCAAACGCTGGAGCGGTTATACATTTGATGGTTTTCTTGCCACCTGGGATATTGCTTACACGCTGATTAAAGCGCGCAATATCACTATTGCAGGGCCGAATATACAAGACTTTGAGCCGTTCTATAACGTGAGCTTGCTCAAGCATTTAAAGGCGCGCCAGCAGCTTCCGGACGTTTTTAGCAACAACTTGTTTTGTGAGCGCGTACCAGAGCCAGAAAGCAATGACCACCGTATTTTTAAGTATCAGTGGACGACTTGGTTTGACTATAACTTAATCAAAAAGGCGCGTTTGCTACAGAAAATCAATCAGGATTTCGGTGTTTCTGCGCTCATTTCACCCGTGGCATTTTGGGCAATATTTCGTGTGCAACGTCGTTATCCCGATGCGCTGCAAAAACAAGCCGATTACGCTGCACGTTACTTTCTGCTATTAGCAGCTTCTGGCGCATTAAAACAAGCCAATTGGGGTGCGCTGATTTGCCAGCGTGAAGGCCTGATTAGCGATGGGTTGACTGAGCATGACTACCCGGCGCTTGAGCGCGTGACGCACTACCAGCATGCTGATGGCGCACTGCAACATTACCAGCTTCAGCCAAGCTTTGCTGCGGTAAAAACGTGTGCTGCCCAAATTCAAGGTGCGCAGTATGTGCGTGCACTGGCTACTGGTAACGGCTTGGAGCACCATCATTTTGAAAAAGATGGCCATACCATTCATGCCATATGGACACAAAATGGCAAAGTAGCTTTCTTGGACGCAATCTACACACAAGCCCTTTTGACACAAGCCGTGATGGTGCATCGAGATGGCACAGTGTTGGCCAACACACATGCGTTTGTGACTGAATCGCCCATGTATTTAATTTGGCACAATACAACACTTGTGCAGGCCACCCCCACTTTGGCAAAAGACCTGACGATACACGCGCACCAACAGGGCTTGCAGTATTTCCGCTTGGATGAAGATGATTGGCAAGGCTTGGTACTAGCCAGCAATGCTGAAGAAGCTGCATTATTGGCGCAGCAATTACATCCGGCACGGTTACAGGCACCGCAAAAAGAAGGTGCCTTGCGCCATGCCCGTAATGCGATTTGGGCAGTGCCCGACCCTAGAAATCCAGCAGCACAGCTGACGATCAAGCAGCCAGTCAAAATGTATCCGCACAAAGCTTTTTTAGATCGCTTCAAACCCAGCAAAGCCAAGCGCAGCTGGAACGGAGCCATGGAACTTATGCGTCGCGGTATCGGCACGGCCATGCCAGTAGCTTACTTTGAAAAAGTGGGCGATACCAGTCTGAAGCAAAATTTTTATGTGTGCGAATATGTGCAATCAGAGGCCAGCATCGGGCAAATATTTGTTGCTTTTGCACAAGGAGAAAGCCACTTTAATGGCTTGCAGGCAGAAGAAGTATATTTTCAATTTGCGCAATTTTGCCATGACATGCATGGCCGATTGGTTTACTTCAGAGACTTCTCCGGCGGTAATATTCTAGTCAATGTTGGGGCTGATAAGCAGCTTGGTTTTTCATTAATCGATACCGCGCGTTTGCGTTGTTTCCCTTTGACGCCGTTTCCGGAAAAATATCGTCTGGCAGACATGACGCGTGCTTGCCACAAGCTGCATTGGGCAGGTCGTGACCGTGTCATGCAAATCTATTTTGGCATGATTGGGCGTCAGTTCACTTGGCGTCATCGCCTAGCATTTCATTTGTACGATTTCAAAGTACGTTTGAAAAAGACGATTGGGCGCAAAGGTTGGAAACGTCTGATGAAAAAGCTAAAAGGGGTGGGCACATCGCATGCTGCATCAGGGTAATCTAATGAAAACCATGAGACAGTTTTAAGCAGTTTAGACAGGTGATATTTTAAAGCACAAGGTATAGTAACTCTACGTTATGGAGATGTACTGGCAGTCATGCAAAGTAACCCAAACGAATTCTAACTAAAGGAGAATCATTATGTGGACAACACCAGCAGCTACTGAAATGCGTTTCGGTTTTGAAGTTACAATGTACGTAATGAACAAATAATCTTTGTTTAACGTATGCTAAAGGGTGCTTATAGCACCCTTTTGTTTTTATGGTTCTTATTAGTCTTAATTCTTACTTGGTCTTAATATTTAAGGCACAGGCAATTTGAATTCTTTAGGTAGCAATACCCAAATCATGCCGGATTGCTTCATCGACCCCGCCATTTTTCCGGCGTAATTGCCACTCCCCCAGTAAAAGTCTGCACGTACCCCGTCTTTAATGGCACCGCCGGTGTCTTGGGCAATCATTAATCGCTGTAATGGCTTGGTGGTATTTGGGTAGGTCGTAGATAAATAGACAGGTGCCCCTAGCGGAATATATTTAGGGTCAATCGCCACGCTACGCTCCGCAGTAAGGGGAACGCCCAGCGCACCCAATGGGCCGGGTAGATTAGCAGGCAACTCTCTAAAAAAGACATAACTAGGATTGGTATTCAGCAGCTCACGCAGCTTGCTAACGTTTTTACGCCCCCAGTCTTTAATGCCCTGCATAGACGCTTGGCTGGCGTTGAGCTCGCCGCGTTGAATCAACACTTTGCCAATCGAGTTATAAGCATGTCCATTTTGATCGGCATAGCCTAAATGTAATTGCTCGCCAGTATCTAATTGGATTAGGCCAGAGCCTTGAATTTGCAGAAAAAATGCATCAATTGCATCATCAATCCAAACAATCTCGCTGCCAGCCAAAGGCGGCTTGTCCGATTCGATTTCTGCGCGTGTAAAGTAAGGTACCAAGCGATTGCCATCTAGTTTACCGCGTACCCGTTTGTATTTGAGCTCTGGAAACAGCGTACCTAAATCCACCGTAATCAGATCTTTAGGCTGTGCATAGAGTGGGAAGGCATATTGTGCAGACTTGGTGCGGCTGCCCTTTAACACTGGCTCGTAGTAGCCAGTAATTAGTCCGGTGTTGCTCCCGGCAATAGTACTAGTACTGTAGACATTAAAGTAGTGGGTGAAGTACTCGATAATTTGTGTGTTATCAGGAGCAATTAGTGACACTGCGGCTTGGCAGGCAGGTTGCCATTCAGGCTTGTTTTTTAATGTGGAGCAGCTGGTCAGCCAAGCTGGCCAGCCCGCGCTCAAATTATCTTGTTTCCAAGCGTCTATCTCACTCCAGTTAGCAAGTTTGAGTAAGCCGTATTCTGGAATTTTGCTGCCCGGCGCTTCTGGTTTGGTTTCCGGTGTTACTGGTTCGGGAATGGGTTTGCTGGGTTGTGATGTGCTCGGCTCACAACGGCATGGTATTGGTTCTTTGATGTTTTTTTTACCGCACGCGGTGATCATCATCAGTGTTAAGAAAATAATCAACCAGTGGTGCCGTAAGCGTAAAGTGGTCATTAATGTAACACCCTGTGTTGATAGAGCTGAAAAGGGGCAATGTTGGCTTCGAATAAGGTGCCATCCTCTGCCACCATTTGATAGGTACCTTGCATTTCACCGCTAGCGGTACTGAGTATCGTGCCGCTGGTGTATTCAAACTGCGCATTAGGTTCCAGCAACGGTTGTTCGCCGATGACACCAAGCCCTTTCACTTCGTGGGTTTCATGTCGAGCGTTGGTGATGATCCAATGTCGGCTAATTAATTGGGCGGCAACCGTGCCAGTATTGGTAATGGTCACCGTATAGGCAAACGCATACTTGGACTCGCCGGGATTAGATTGATCTTCCAGAAAAGTAGTGTTCACCTTGACCAAGCAAGCGTAGCGTTTTTTCTCTTCCACGCGGATTATCCGTTTCCTGAAATAAGCCCGGTGGTCGGCGAGCTGGGCGAGGCAGAGTACAGTTTCTTCGGCATACGGCCAGCTAAATAAGACTCGCGGCCTGCTTCAATGGCTTTTTTCATGGCGCCCGCCATTAATACTGGGTTCTGCGCAGCGGCAATGGCTGTATTCATCAGCACGCCTTCACAGCCTAACTCCATGGCAATAGCAGCATCGGCCGCACAGCCCACACCCGCATCTACTAATACGGGGATATTGGCATTCTCAATAATAATCTGCAGGTTCCAAGGGTTCAAAATACCCATGCCAGAGCCAATGAGTGATGCCAAAGGCATCACAGCGCAACAGCCAATGTCTTCTAACTGTTTAGCAATAATCGGGTCATCTGAGGTATAGACCATCACATCGAAGCCTTCTTTGACCAACGTTTTGGCTGCTGCCAAGGTTTCAATCACGTTGGGATACAGTGTTTTCGGGTCACCCAGCACTTCCAATTTCACAAGTTTGTGGCCATCGAGTAGCTCACGTGCCAAGCGCAGTGTTCTGACAGCGTCATCTGCGCTGTAGCAACCTGCGGTATTAGGTAAGTAGGTAAATTCTTCTGGTGGCAGATAATCCAGTAGCGAAGGTTCGTTAGCGACCTGACCAATATTGGTTCTTCTGATTGCTACTGTGACAATTTGGGCACCACTTGCGTCTATGGCAGCACGTGTTTCGGTAAAATCTTTATATTTACCCGTACCTACCAGTAATCTTGATTGGTAACTTTTTCCAGCAATCACTAATGCATCATTCATCTTTATATTCTCGTTTGTACCCTAGCCGCCGCCAACTGCGCCTACAATTTCCAACTGATCACCTTCGTTTAATAGTACAGCATCAAACAGGCTGCGCGGCACGATTTCGCCATTGCGCTCAATAGCGATGCGCTTGCCAGCGAGGTCCATTGCAACAACAAGCGCGCTGACCGATAGTGCAGCGTCGTCAAAATGTTTGTCTTTACCGTTGATAATTAAATGCATAGCGAAATATTGCGGCCATTAAAGAGTGCTATTTTACGTAATTATGCTGTCACATGGGGCGTTAATAATGAATTATTTAAATGAAAATTTATGTATGGCACAGTCTATGCTTGTCATCTTGCAATTGATTTATGTTTTAATTGCAGTAAGTGTAAAGTGTTAAGTGCTTGATTTAAGTTGTCATGATTTTCATGATTGTGCGACTAAAGCATGTGGAAATTGAATTTTTTTAACGATTGATGCTCTACCCCGTACGAACACAATTCGTGCGGTTTTTA
>Ga0123398_1020447_pt1 | contig 11740 bp, 10 predicted proteins | sample T5LHNO3metaT_FD_89926 | JGI IMG/M metagenome (GOLD analysis project Ga0123398, IMG submission 89926) | Methane-oxidizing artificial microbial communities from Washington, USA to study methane cycling - T5-LHNO3 metaT (Metagenome... | ecosystem: Engineered > Modeled > Simulated communities...
ACGTAAGTCATTGATTTATAATTGGCAAATCAGCTGGCTTAAATTTGCACAATTTAACAAATGTGTAATAAAAACCGACACTAAGCGATTCTCTCAAAAGCCTATCCACAGAGTTATCCACAGTTTTTGTGGGTAACTCAGATTCCTCAATCCTGTTAACGACTTAGCGATCTAATATCAAAAAAACATCACGAGACATGCCTAACTGTGACACTTCCGGCAATTTAATTTTGAAAGTTGCTGTGCCAGTTCCGCTGGACCGGTTATTCGATTATTTGCCGCCAGACGGCGTTAGTGTGACCGCATTGCAAGTCGGTATTAGAGTGTTGGTGCCTTTCGGTAAGCGTCAGCAAGTAGGGGTCTTGCTGGCTGTCGCGGACCATTCCAGCGTCCGGATGGATAAGCTCAAACCGGCTATCGCCATTCTGGATACCCTGCCGCTATTGGCTGACACCGACATCCAGTTATTACGCTGGGCCAGCCGATATTATCACCACCCAATTGGTGAAGTGCTGGCCGCAGCGTTTCCGGTGGCCTTACGCCAAGGCCGGCCGGCTTTGCTGCAACGGCAGCACTGCTTCGGCCTCAGCCCGCAAGGTCGGTTGGTTTCCCCGGAACAGCTTCGCCGCGCGCCCAAGCAACAAGCGCTATTAGCTTTATTGCAAACTACCGGTAGTGCGATGACAGGTGCCGCGCTCAGCGCCTATAAACCCGCGCTGAAAGCCTTGCTCGATAAGGGCTTAGTCACGGCGCAAGACCCAATTCCAGGCTCTGAATTAGCCTTGACCAAAACCGCGTTACCGGCCAATCCGGAGCAACAAGCAGCTATCGCTGCGGTCATCGCCAATCTGGGTCGCTTTACCGTATCTCTGCTAGAGGGCGTTACCGGTAGCGGTAAGACGGAAGTGTATATGCAGATCATCGCCAAGGTGTTGGCGCAGGGCAAACAAGTCTTGGTTTTGCTGCCGGAAATTAGTCTGACGCCGCAATTGGAGCAACGCTTTCTAAAGCGTTTTGCGGTGAACATGGTGTCCACGCATTCCAAACTAACCGATAACCAGCGGTTACAGGCCTGGCTGAGCATGCAACAAGGCCTGGCCGCCATCATGCTCGGCACGCGTTCCGCGCTGTTTACGCCGATGCCGCGCCCAGGCTTGATTATTCTCGACGAGGAACACGATAGTTCGTTCAAACAACAGGAAGGATTTCGCTTTTCCGCACGGGACGTCGCCATCGCCAGGGCCAAGGGCTTAGGCATCCCGGTATTGCTGGGCTCGGCAACGCCGTCGCTGGAGAGCATGGCGAACGTTGCCCAGCACCGCTACCAACTGCTGCATTTGCCCAATCGAGCCGGCAATGCCACAGCGCCGAGTTTTCAGCTACTGGATATTCGCAATAAAAAAATACAAGCCGGCCTGTCCGAACCACTACTGGCGGAAATCCACACCACCCTGGCCAAGAAACAACAAGCACTGATTTTTCTCAACCGGCGTGGCTATGCGCCGGTGCAGATTTGCCATGGTTGCGGCTGGGTCTCGCGTTGCCGACGCTGCGACGCCAATCTGGTGATTCATGCGGCCGACCGTTTGCTGCGCTGCCATCACTGCGGCAGCGAACAACCTTTGCCCAAGCAGTGCCCCGCCTGTAAAACCGGCGAATTACAGGCGCTGGGTTTGGGTACCGAACGTATCGAGCAAACCCTGGCAACCTTATTTCCGGACAAGACCATCGTGCGCCTGGACCGGGATACCACGCAGCGCAAGGGCTCGCTGGAGCAGTATCTGGAGCAGATTCACGATGGCGGGGTCGATATTATTCTCGGGACGCAAATGCTCGCCAAGGGCCACCATTTTCCGGGCGTGACGCTGGTGGCCATTCTGGATATAGACAGCGGTCTGTTCAGTATCGATTACCATGGCAGCGAAAGACTGGCGCAGTTGATTGTCCAGGTCGCGGGCCGAGCCGGCCGGGCGGATCAACCCGGTAAGGTGATATTGCAAACCCGGCATCCGCAACATCCTTTGCTGGATACCTTGCTAAGCTCGGGCTATCGCGCTTTCGCGCAAAGCGCGCTGCAAGAGCGGCGGCAGGCCGGCTTGCCGCCGTTCGGCCATCAGGCTTTGCTTAGGGTGCAAGCCGGTAAGGCCGAGGAGCCGCAGCAGTTTTTACAGGCCGTTTGCCAAAAAATCAGCGAACTAAATCCCGGCAAAGTGCAGATCTTGGGGCCGGTGACGGCGCCGATGGCCCGGCGTGCGGGCTTGTTTCGTTACCAGTTGCTATTGCAGAGTCCGCAGCGTAAAGAGCTGCATCATCTGCTGGATAGTTTGTTGCCGGCCATTTATGTCTTGAAGGAAGCCAAAAAGGTGCGCTGGTCGCTGGATGTCGATCCGGTGGATTTGTACTAGTCTGATCCGCCAAAATCCGGCGATTTAGTCCGGTTTATGTAATAATTCCCGCCCTTTACGACGGATCGTAGCAAAACCCATAGACATCTGAATCAGTACATTAAGTGCCGTTGGATCGCACGGTTACAAAACTAGATGCCTATGCCTATAACTAAAATAAAGAAGGTATTTTTCAATGTGTTGGAGTGGAGAAGCGTCAGGCGTGTTGGCTGCCGCAGGTTTAACAACCGCTGTTTACGTGGCTTACAAAGGCGAATCCAAGGAACTATGGATTCCCTTAACCTATTTTGCCTTGATGGAACTACTGCAGGCATTAACGTATGTGTACATCAATCTGTGTGATAACCCGAACAATCAGGTGTTGACGCTGCTCGGTTATTTACATATCGCATTCCAGCCGTTTTTCGTGAACATGGTGGCGATGTACTTCATTCCGGAAAGCGTCAAACTGAAGATCAGAACCACGGTTTATACTTTGTGTGCGATCAGTTCGCTGGCGATGTTGATCAAGATGTATCCGTTCGCCTGGGCTGGCGACTGCGTGCCGGGCACCGAGGGTTTCTGCGGTGTGCAAACCTGTTCGGTTTCCGGTGACTGGCATATCGCCTGGCAAATGCCTTTAAACGGTTTGATGTCGCAACCTGTGACTTGGCTGTTGGGTTTCAACTGGGGCTTGCATGCGTTTTCGTATATCTTGGCGGCGTTTTATCTGCCTATCATGTATGGTTCCTGGCGCTTCGTAGCTTTCCATTATTTAATCGGGCCCTGGATTTCCGACGTCACCACCAACGATCCGAACGAGTATTGCGCGGTATGGTGTCTTTTCTCGATCGCGCTGTGCGTATCGGTGATCAAAACCCCGATCAGAAAACATCTGCACGTGAAGAAATGGCCGTTCTATCAACGTGAAGTAGGCGACAGCTTGTAAGATGACCATTAGTAAGCAGGATATTCTCGACGCGTATCAATTTCGTCACGCCTGTAAGGAATTCGACGCCGAACGCAAAATCGCCGGCACGGATTTCGATTTTATTCTGGAAGTTGCCAGGCTCTCGCCCAGCTCCTTTGGGCTGGAGCCTTGGCAGTTTTTGGTCGTGCAAAACCAGGATTTACGGGAAAAACTCCGGTCTGTTACCTGGGGCGGACAAAAGCAGCTGCCTACTGCCAGCCATGTGGTGTTGACCTTGGTGCGGAAAAGCCATTTCATGCGCTACGACAGCGCCTATCTGCAACATATCATGCGCAACGTGCAGCAGTTTCCGGAAGACATCATCCAACTGCGTAGCGGTCTGATCGAGAAATTCCAACGTAGCGATTTTGACTTGCTGGGTTCCGAACGCACTTTGACCGACTGGGCGACCCGGCAAACTTATCTACCGTTGGCTAATATGATGACCGCGGCAGCGATGATAGGGATCGACTCTTGTCCGATAGAAGGTTTCGAGCGCGGGGAAGTGGAGCGGATCTTGGCGGAAAACGCCGACGTGAATTTAGAACACTGGTCCGCAGCTTATATGGTGGCGTTTGGATACCGGAAAAATCCGCCGGCGCGGCCGAAAACCCGGCAAGAACGCGATGCGGTGGTTCGCTGGCTAGATTAGTTTAGACGGCAGCTTGTGTTGTCGCTGTCGTTCAGCGACAGGGAATAGCGCGCCACGGGACGGCGCACCCCAATAAAGCGCTCCCGCCAATACGGCTGCCGGAGGTCGGAGACCATCACCTGGCCGGTCCGGCTACTGGGCGCATGCACGAATTGCTCGCCGCCGATGTAAATCCCGACATGTGAAAACGGTCGCTCAGTGGTGAAAAAGAGCAGATCGCCCGGCTGCCTTTGCTCAGGCTGCACTGCCGGCAGTTGCCGGGCCAACGATTGGGTGTCGCGCGGCAGCCGCAATCCCTGACGGTTATAGACGTAATACACCAAACCGCTGCAATCGAAGCCTTGGCTAGGCGACTCCCCCCCATAGACATACGGCGCACCTCGCAATTGTAACGCGTCGTTGGCGGCGATCCGGTTGCCGCCTTCGGGAGCAGGCAATACGGTTAGCGGTGCTTTTTCTTTGCTGGCGCAGCCGGTAAGCTGACTCAGCATGGCAACCGCCAATATCTGACCCAGCAGTAATAAAGCACAGCGGTAAGATAGACACGTAGACATCGGATTTATCGGCAAAAAATTTATCAATTTGCATATTATAGACAGGCTATTCGCTGCCCGCTCGCTGTTTGTCGCCAACAGGCACTGCTTTGCGCTTACCGACGTGGCAAACACCAGCCTCCGGGATCACATGTGCGCATTGCGAACAAAACAGCCGTTGCTTACGACTTCAAAACCACCACCAATTCCAATGTAAATTCTGCCAGATTTTGAACGTCTTGGATCGGCTATTTGCGGCCTACATGGCTTTCCTTTGCCCGGGTGATACAGCTTTTTCATGATCGTTAGTATCAATGAACAAATAATTTTTCGATTTTTGTAATCAGTTGTGCGGCTTCCGCTGGTTGCTCGTTAACGATAGTCACGCATTTTTGATAATCGGCGAGTTGAATGCACAGCTTCTTACTGCTGGTATCGGCCATTTTCATGGCCGTGGTTGCAACTAAAAAGTTATCGCGCAGCAACACTTGCTTTTTTACTTGGTAGGTATTGGCTAATTCAAAGAAATGGATGCGATAAAAGTCGTTGAGCAGATCGATCAAGGTGTCGCTTGAAATGTACAGTTCGGTTTTTAGCGCATTTTGCAAATAAAAGCCGTTGCCATTTCCCTGAATGGCGATCTCGTAACCGCCCGGAATGCCGTGGCCGGTCTGATGTAGTATCGAAATGGCCACTTGTGCCAACGGATATTGTGTTGGCGGGGCGCTTCGCGCTAACGTTTCGTCTGCTTCCGCGAGATTGAACATGGCTATAACGCCTAACAGCAACAAACTGGAAAGTGACGATTTATACATTTTCATGGACAACTGGAAGGCAACTGTGAAATGAGGTTCCCGAAAAAACCTCATCTTCTAATAGACAGACGAAACCGATCAGACGGCTCTACGTTGGCGATTGACGCCAAACAAACCGAGTAGGCCACTGAGCATTAACCAAGCTGCGGCCGGTACGGGAACTGCTGCTGGCGCGGCGATTTGGGTGTAGCCGATGTCTTTCAGTATACCAAGCTCTATAGCCGATATTTCGCGAGTTTTTAATCCTTCGGAGACGGTTGATGCCATGATCAACTGAGAAAGAGCCGGTGTATCGTCGTCAAGATGCGCAATACTACTGCCATCAGTCCAAGTAGTCGGTGCATATACGTTAACGCCCACGCCGCCGTTGGCAGCAACGGCATTGGCACCGCTAAACAATACACTGCCGCTACCACCGGTCAGAGCTGCGACCTTAGTGCTATCGAAAACACCGTCGGTACTGATCAGTCGATTTCCTGATGCATCGGTTAAAAAGTTTTCAAATTTGGACCAGGTGTCCGGGGTGCCAGGAGCGTTGCCACCAAATCCTGCACCGGTAGCGTTACCAAATGTAGTAAACCCAAATGAGTGCAATAACTCATGCATGCCGACTTTTTTGAAGTCATACGCATTTGCCGCGACGTTATCAGTCAACCCCCAGTTATAGAAAAAATTCCAATCAATGCTGCCATCGGCATCGGCACCGTTGCCGTCAGTTGCGCCATTAGTCAAGATTTTTGTTTGTACAATGGTTTGTTGAAAGGTACCGGGAACGATGAATGAATCGCTACCAGCCGACGCTAAGGTGTTTTTATTGATACTGTATGAAGTCACGTCATAGGTTAAGTTTGCCGTGTAGTTGCTGAAATAAGCCCCTAACATGCCTGCGGCTTCATTTAGCGCGGTTTTTCTGGCCGCACCAAAAGTGGGGTCATCAAAACCTTGGCCCGGATTCAGATAATTAAAGCTGAAGGTCAACGCTGCTTGCGCCGGTTGAGCCAACAGCCCGAGTGCTAAAACCCCCGCCACGATGACTGGTTTTGTCTTACTTAGCGATCTGTCGTGGTTCTTGTGTCCAATAATATTCATATTTGTTACCTAGGGTAAATGTTAGAGTCCGAAGTATAGGTTAACCAAATCAAGAAAACCAATGACAGTCGTGTGACACGGCGTGAGGATATTCATATAGCCCATACATCCGTCCGATTAGCGATAGCGTAATCGGGGGTGCTGGCTTCACAATGTGCTATTACACCAGCTAACCTACATTTTCAAAGACAGCGGATTTACCTTTCCCTGTCACCCCAAATTAAATCTTATTTGTCGGAAATGGATCGATTGTGACAATTCGTCACTTCCACAAGCCGTCATTCACTACTGGCACAATTGGCGGCTGACCGTAAATTTGGAACAGAGACGGTTTGGGGTGGTATACGCAATATGCAAAAGCCAAATTATTATTTGGCTTTTGCCATCCAAGGACGCGCCAGCAACAATAAGCTCAGCAAGCTGCAAAAAATCATGTAATGCGAGTAACGAAAGTCCGGTGAGGGTGCTGCCAACATCAAACCCAATTCATGCAAGATGGCGCTGGAAGTTAGGCAAATGACTTCGATATTGGCCGTCACGCGGCGAAACGCAGCGGCAAAAAATAGATAAATTGTCAGCACGAAATAAGGCCAGGGTTGAAAAAACCAGTATTCGACATATTCGCTCATACCTGCCTCAAGCCACTCTTGCAATTTGGTCGCTGTTGGATGAGATCCATAAAAGCGTTCTAAGTCGCTGGGAAAATCTTTAGCCATCATCACCGGACTCCAACTGCTATCCGGCACCAAACCCAACACATACTTCGATACAGCCAAGCGGTGACGCACCCATAAAACCGGCTCCGCCAGTATGGTTTGTATCCAAAGTGTATGCAGAGTTTGCCGTTGCTGGTCGGAAAGGCTGGCAAAGCCATGGATCTGCGATTCCATCGAATTTTTCGGCAACTCTAACGTGGGCGGCTTAGTCCGGAAAATTTCCCGCCAATACATAGGCGTATAGGCTTTTAGCAGGGGTTCGACTGAGCCACTTGAATTCAAGGTGCCGGCCAGTTGATCGAAAATAACTTGTTGCCGGCCTTTATCGTCCAGCCGTTTGATCACGCCGGCAATATCGAACGAGGCGTTGGCCACCCAGGGATAGGTGTGTCTATCGGCGAGCCGGGTGTTTATCGCTCCCGTGACTGCAAATAATACAAGAGCTAGCACCGCGCCCGGAACTGCCGCGCGTACCAAGCCGAATACGCTGTATTTTGGAAATAAGCGAAATATGGCAAAGCTGAGTATGGGTATCGTCGCAAAAAACGCGTTATGTCTCATCAGGATCGCTAACCATAAGTCCAATACTGTTAGTGCGAATAACAGAAACGCCAACCGTGGGGTTTGCCCCTTATGGTTTTTTATATGTCCCGCGATGCCGAAAGCGGTGAATAGCGCGCCCCACATCAGCATGTCTTTCAAAATTGCGCCGCTGATACCGAACAGTGGTGGCAAAAATAGTAAAACGCAAAGCCATGGTGCGGCAACCTTTGCGCCGTACGGTTTAAAATAAGCCTGAAAGGTCAGATATGCGCCGGTCCACACCAAGCCGAGTTGCAGAAACAACATACCCGCCGGCCCAGGCGTCAGGCTATCGCTGAATCGCCAGATAATAGCCATTAAAGGTGGATGCCAGTCGGAAAAGCGGCCTTCGCGAGCTTCGAGGATTTGATTGACCGCGTCATAACACAGGAAGCCCGGATACATGATGCCGAAATGGATCAGGAATCCGCTGATAAAAATCCATTCGATTGGCAGCGCTCCGGCCAGACTATTTATTTTTTTGGTAACCGTCATCAGGCTTGACGAATTTTCTTAAAAACGATTAATCGTGAAGCCGAAAAATTTAATACCATCCCGGCCAATGAGCCTACGGCAACAGCCAATGCGGGATGCTGATAAGCAAGAGGTACGCTGAAAATCATCCACAAGTAAGCGCCGTTATTGGCGGTCCAGCCCAGCATATTGGCCAGCACATAACGCAGCCATTCATGATGCATGGCGTGGTGGCTGGCGCCAAAGGTAAAGCGCCGGTTAAGCCACCAGGTGACGGTAACGGCTGCCGGAAAAGCCAACATTTGCGCGCGTAACGGCCCCATGTTCAGTACTAGGGACTCTACCAAGCCGGCATTCACAATATAGCCGACTACTCCGACCAGTCCGAAGCGCCACATCTGTCCGAGCAGATCATCGTTACCAGCAGATAAAGCAGTATTGTCGGCAGATAGGATAGCGGCAGAATCGGCAAAAGCGTTTGGCACAAAGACCGGTGGCGGATATTGTAAATAGGTCAGCATGCGCAACTCCTTCCGCCCGCGCGTCACTGTATCCAAAATTGTGCCGGTAAAAACACTCAACGACGCCAGCAGCATAATACCCATGGCAAGAAAGGCTGTCGGGAATCTAGGCACCAGCCCCGTATCCAGGTAAGTCAAGATTACGGGCCAGATCAGCAGCAAGGCTAATGCCACCAACAAACCGGCCAGCCCCCCAAAAAACACCATGGGCCGCTCATGTCTAACCAATCGGATAATCAACATTAGGATGCGCCAGCCGTCGCGATAGGTGCGCAATTTACTTTCCGAGCCTGCAGGGCGTCCCCGGTACTCCCCTTCGATGTGTGCGGCCGGCATCGACAACTCGAGTGTATGCACGGTTAATTCGGTTTCAATATCAAAGCCGGTGGACAGCGCCGGAAAGGATTTAACGAAGCGCCGGGAAAACACTTTGTACCCGGAGAGCATATCGAGAATCCGGTTGCCGAAAATTTGCCGTACCACACCGGTCAACAGCCGGTTTCCGAAGCGGTGTCCGCCTCGGTATGCAGCATCGCCGGTTTCGCGGCGGATACAATTCACCAAATCGTAAGGCCCGCTCATGGCCAACTTGATCATGTCCGGCGCCAAATTGGCGTCATAGGTGTCGTCGCCGTCCACCATCAGGTAAAAATCGGCATCTATATCCCGGAACATGCGGCGTACGACATGGCCTTTCCCTTGCTGGGTTTCATGGCGGACCATTGCGCCCGCCGACCGCGCTGCGCTGACGGTGTTATCGCTGGAGTTGTTGTCGAACACGTAAATAGTCGCATCCGGCAAAACCTGTCTGAAGTCGCTTACTACTTTCGCAATAGACACTTCTTCGTTATGGCAGGGAATAAGGACGGCAATTTTTAACTGATTGAACATGTTTGGTAAGTTAGCTTCCAGTGAAAGAGAGTGAATGTATCAATACGGACAAGATTGGGGCAGGCCTATTCCTGCGGGCCTTGCTACGGCGAAGTAGTTCAACCACCCAGGTCGAACAAATCCATTTGCCTATATTGGCGCAGGCGGCTGTCGCCATTTTCCAGACCCGATAAGGTAACGCCCAGTAGTCGCACTTTGGTGGTGCCGATGCCGGTATTTTTCAGTAATTCGCTCAATAGCATTCTAGTAGTTGGGCTATCGCTGATCGGTTCCGCCAAGGTTCGCCCGCGGGTGATCTGCACGAAATTTTGATATTTTATTTTCACAGTCAGCGTGTAGGCCGTCATCTGTTTTTCGGCCAATCTGCCCAGGGCTTTTTCCAGCAATTCCTGTAAATAGCGCAGAATGCTCGTCTGGTCGGCTATGTCGTGATCAAACGTGGTCTCGATGCCCACCGATTTGCGGGCTCGATTGGCATTGACCTGGCGCGGATCAATACCCCGGGCAATGTTGTAATAGTGTTGGCCGGCTTTGCCGAAATGCCGTTGTAATTCCGCCAGCGGCAATTGTTTTAGATCTTTGCCGGTAACGATGCCCAAGTCGTACATTTTCTGTTCGGTAGCGCGGCCGATGCCGTGAAACTTGCCTATAGCCAGATTTTCCACAAACGCCGGGCCTTGTTCGGGTGTAATGAGATACAAGCCGTCCGGCTTGCCCAGGTCCGAGGCGATTTTGGCGAGAAATTTATTGTAGGAAATGCCGGCGGACGCCACTAACTCGGTTTGTCGGCGTATCTCCTGCTTGATGTGCTTGGCCAGCAAAGTCGCCGAGCCTTGATAAAGCTCGCTATCGCTAACATCCAGATAGGCTTCGTCCAGCGACAAGGGTTCGAAACGTTCACAGTAACGAGCGAAAATCCCACGGATAGTCTCGGACGCTTCCCGGTAAACATCAAAACGCGGCTTAACGAAAATAGCTTGCGGGCAGAGTCGGTAAGCATGCGCGGAAGGCATGGCCGAACGTACGCCAAACTGGCGGGTTTCATAACTACAGGTGGCGACTACGCCGCGCGAATCAGGCTTACCGCCGACAATGATGGGTTTATTTCTAAATTGGGGATGGTCGCGCTGTTCAACCGCCGCATAAAATGCATCCATGTCTATGTGGATGATTTTGCGCGGCGCTGCTTCCATGGAAAATCACTGCTTGCCGATCAATTCCAGTTTGGCGGTTTCGTTCCAATCGGAAAACGGAAACGGCAGCTGCTCGGTATTGAACGTCAAAAACAGCAAAATATGATAATGGTAAGTTGACAGGCTACGGCCAAAGTTGAGGATATTCGCGTTAGCGTCACCGGTAAACAGCACCGAGCCGACCTGCAACAAAATCACCAGCCACAACAATAGTTTAACCAAGCTATCGATGGCCGCGAAAATCAGCATGAAAATGATGCGTTTCCAGGTCTCGATTTTTTTCAGATTTTCGTTAATTTGTTCCTGCATGATGGCATTAACCTCTGTTCATCACGTCCCGCAAGTCCAGCGCAGCCGCGTTGGCACGAGCAATGTAGTTGGCCATCGCCAGCGAATAGTTGGCGAATATACCGAAGCCGTCGCCGTTTAATACTACCGGGCTCAAGGTGGGTGATAAGGCGTTTTCCAGAGCTTGGATCATATTATCCAAAGTGTTCATTGCCCGTTTGTCGAGCAGGATATCGGAAAAGTCATGCTTGATGGCTTTTAGAATATGTAACAACGCCCAGCAGGAGCCGCGCGCTTCGTAGAATACGTTATCGATTTCCATCCAGGGCGTTTGGCCGATGGTCGGCATATTGATGTCGATCGGATTGGATGGGTCGCCGTGGGTTGCGCCGGAAAATTTGTCGGTACTGGCCGCCAAGCGGGTCGAGAGACCGCCGAGTCGCTTGATGACAACCTCGGTATATTGCCACAGGTTATCCGCTCTGGAGTGGAACTGCGCGGCTTTTGACGTGGAAGACGGGTTTTGCAGGCGAACCATATAAGCGTGCAGCGCTTCGATACCTTTTACATATTCCGATTCGGTGGACGGCAAAGCCCAGGAATTGCGTTCATAGTAAAAGTACGGCTCGGCT